>Ga0209472_1002246_pt1 | contig 10896 bp, 9 predicted proteins | sample GraSoiAngelo_130_FD_185887 | JGI IMG/M metagenome (GOLD analysis project Ga0209472, IMG submission 185887) | Grasslands soil microbial communities from the Angelo Coastal Reserve, California, USA - 14_0929_02_20cm (SPAdes) (version 2) | ecosystem: Environmental > Terrestrial > Soil > Grasslands ...
CCGTTCGAGCATCAGGCCGACTTCAAGGCGCACTTCCCCGCGGACTTCATCTGCGAGGGGGTGGACCAGACGCGCGGCTGGTTCTATTCGCTGCTCGCGATCGGCGTCACGGCGTTCGACTCGCTCGTGTACAAGAACGTGATCGTCAACGAGCTGGTGCTCGACGCGCAGGGCCAGAAGATGTCGAAGAGCCGCGGCAACGTCGTGAATCCCTGGGAAGTGATCGAGGAGTACGGCGCGGACGCGGTGCGCCTCTACCTGCTCGGCCAGAGCCAGGTGTGGCTGCCCAAGCGGTTCGACCGGCGCCAGGTGCCCGATGTCGCGGGCGGGTTCCTCAACACGGTGCGCCACACCTACAATTTCTTCGCGCAGTACGCGGGCGACTGGAAGCCGTCCGACGCTGCCACGCCGGTCGCCGACCGCCCCCTCACGGACCGGTGGGTCCTGGCCCGGCTCGACGAGGTGGTCGCGGCGACGCGGGCTGCCTGGAACGACTACGACGTGACGACCGGTGTGCGCGCCATCATGGGGTTCGTCGTGGACGACCTGTCCAACTGGTACGTCCGCACCAACCGGCCGCGCTTCTGGGCCCCGGACCGGGCGGCCGACCCGGCCGCCCTGGCGACGCTGCACGAGGTGCTCGTGACGGCGGCCCGGCTGCTCGCGCCCGTGGCGCCGTTCATCGCCGACTGGGTGCACCGCTCGCTCACGGGAACCTCGGTGCATCTCGCGCCGTTCCCCGCCGATCAGGGGCGCCGGGAGCCGGGGCTGCTGGAGGCCATGGCGGCCCATCGCCGCCTCGCCTCCCTGGCGCGGGCGGCGCGGGAGACCAGGAAGCTGAACGTGCGCCAGCCGGTCGCCCGGCTGCAGGTGGCCGTGCCGGCGGCCGTGAAGGGCCCGGCCTTCGCCGACCTGTTAGATATCCTGGCCGCCGAAGTGAACGCCAAGGCGGTCGACGTCGCCGGGTCCGACCACGAGCTGGTGCGGCTCAAGGGGAAGGCGGAGTTCCGCAGCCTGGGAAAGCGCTACGGCAAGGACACGCCGCGGGCGGCGGCCGTGGTGTCGCAGCTCACGGCGGAACAGCTGGCGGCGCTCGAACGTGGGGACCCCGTACGGGTGGGAGAATTCGAGCTGCACCCCGAGGACGTGCTGGTGACGCGCGAGGTGGTGAGCGACTGGGCGGTCCAGGCCGACGGGCCGTACGTCGTCGCCGTCGACCCGCGGCTGTCGGAGGATCTGATCCAGGAGGGCCTGGCGCGCGAGCTGGTGCACCGCGTCCAGCGGTTGCGCAAGGAGGCGGGCTATGAGTACACGACCCGCATCGAGTTGAGCGTGGCCGGCGCGGCGGACGTCGTGGCCGCCGTGTCGGCGTTTGAGAGCTTCGTCGAGGGCGAGACCCTGGCCCGCAGACTGGTGCTGGGCAGCGTGTTCGAAGAGGCGGACGTGACACGAGAACTGGACATCGAAGCCCGCCGCGTGACGATTGCGCTGCGGCGCCATGACGGACGAAAGGGCGGTACGCGATAATGCCGACGAAGTCCAAAGCCAAGACGACCAAGAGTAGTCTGAGCAAGAAGCAGCTGACGCATCTCGAGAAGCGACTGCTCGAGGAGCGCGCCCGGGTGATGAAGGAGCTCGGCTATTACGGCGAGTCTTTCAACTCGAGCCTGCAGGCGTCGGACGGCGACCTCTCGAGCTACTCGTTCCACATGGCGGACCAGGGCACCGACGCCATGGAGCGCGAGAAGGCGTTCTTGTTCGCCTCGCAGGAGGGCCGCTATCTGTGGCACGTCAACCAGGCCCTGCGGCGGCTGTATCAGACGCCCGAGAAGTTCGGCAAGTGCGAGCAATGCGGCGAGGACATCGTGTTCGAGCGGCTCGACGCGCTGCCGCACGCCCGGCTCTGCATCAAGTGCAAGGCCAAGGAGGAAGATGGCAAGCGTCGCTGATCGGCGCGTGTTCTGGGGAACCGCCGCCTTGGTGGTCGTCGCGGATCTCGCCACCAAACTGCTGGCGGAGGCGTGGCTCGCGCCCACGCGGCCCATACGTCTCGTCGGCGACATCGTGCAGCTGCGGCTGGTGTTCAACCAGTGCGCGGCGTTCGGGCTGTGCCTCGGCGCTTACTCGCGCTGGATCTTCTTCGCGCTCGCGATCGTGGCCCTGTTCGTGCTGCGGTCCATGGTGCTGGCGACCCGCCCGGGCGACCGTTTCCGCATCGTCGCCCTCGCGCTGGTGTGCGCCGGCGCGGTGGGCAACGTGATCGATCGCGTGCGCAGCGCGCGGGGCGTCGTGGACTTCGTGGACGTGGGGATCGGGAGCACCCGCTGGCCGACCTTCAACGTCGCCGACTCCGCCATCACGGTGGGGGCGATCGCGCTCGCCGTGTCGCTCTGGCTCGAGGGCCGGGCGCAGGAGCGGGCGAAGGAGGCCAGGGCGGCCGAGCCTTGATGGCCGCCGTCACCTTCTGCGTCGTCGTTCCCGAGACCGAGCGTCTCGACCGCTTCCTCGCCGATCAGCTCGCGCTGTCCCGCACCGTCGCCGCCCGCCTCATCGCCGACAAACACGTCACCCGTGACGGGCGCCCGTTGCGCGCCTCGGTCCAGCTGGAGCGCGGCGCCGTCGTGTCCGTCGAGCTGCCGCCCGAGGAGCCGCCGCCCCGGAGCTACGCCCCCGCCCACCGCGACCTCACGTTCGCCTATGAAGACGAGCACCTCGCCGTCCTCGACAAACCGGCGGGCCTGGTCGTACATCCGGGGCCCGGTCACTGGGACGACACGCTCGTCAACGTGCTCGTGGAGCGAGGCACCGCGCTGGCGGAAGGAGAGGGGGCGGCCACCGAGGGGCGGCCCGGCATCGTGCACCGGCTCGACCGCGATACGTCGGGCCTGCTGCTCGTCGCCAAGACCGACCTGGCGCACCGCCGCCTGGCGCGGATGATCGAGCGGCGCGAGCTGCGGCGGGTGTACGCGGCGCTCGCCTGGGGGCACTTCGCCAACAGCCCGGTGGACATCGAGGCGCCGATCACGCGTCATCCCAAGGATCGCAAGCGCATGACGGTGCTCGCGGGCGGGCGCCACGCCCTCACCCACGTGCGCGTCGTGGCGCGCTTCGCCCACGCCGACCTGGCGCGCGTCGAGCTCGGCACCGGGCGCACTCACCAGATCCGGGTCCATCTGGCGCATGTGGGCCACCCGGTCGTGGGCGACCGCGAGTATGCGTTCGGCGGCAGCCGCCGCGTGACGCCGTCGGCGCGTCAGGCGGCCGAGCGCCTCGAGGCGCTGGCGCCGCGCCAGCTGTTGCACGCGGCCTTGCTCGCGCTGGTCCATCCGGTGACGGGCGCGCCGCTGGTGCTGCGCTCGGAATGGCCGCGCGAGTTGCTGCCGGCGCTTGCCGAAGCGGCGGCCGATGCGACTTTGCTTGCTCAACGCAACCCCTTGCAGTATCTTGGCTTCTTCGCTTCGGATGAGTGACGCCGCAGTCGTTCGACTGCTGCTGTTTCGAGTGGGCGCCCTCCTCTGTGCGGCCGAGGCGGAGCGGGTGCGGGAGATCTTGCCCTGGCTCGCGCCCACGCGCATTCCCGGTGCGCCGCCCATCGTGGCGGGCCTGGTCAACGTGCGGGGGACGCTGGTCACGGTCGTGGAAGGCTGGCGGGCGCTGCGCCAGCCCGAGCCGCCCGGCGATGCGGGTCCCGGCACCACGGTCGTGCTCGAGGTGGGCCGCGGCAAGAAGATCCTCGGCTTCACGGTGGACGAGGTGGTGGACCTCCTCTCCGTGGGTGGGGAGGCGCTGGAACGCCGGCAGGCGCTGCCCGGGATCGATCCGACCCTGGTGCGGGCGGTCGGGCGTCGCGCCGGTCAACTCTTCGTGGTCCTCGATACCGACGCGCTGCTAACCCCCATTCTGTCTTCCTAGGGAGGATGTGTGAGCCACACTGTCCTCGTCTGCGACGACGCCATCTTCATGCGGACGATGATCTCGGACATCCTGGCCCAGGCGGGGTTCGAGATCGTGGGAGAAGCGGAAACGGGGTCCCAGGCGGTCGAGAAATACCGCCAGCTCAAGCCCGATCTCGTCACCATGGACATCGTCATGCCGGACATGGGCGGCATCGATGCCGTGCGCGAGATCGTCAAGCAGGATCCCGACGCCAAGATCCTCATGTGCAGCGCGATGGGCCAGCAGGCGCTCGTGGTCGAGGCGATTCAGGCGGGGGCGAGGGACTTCGTGGTAAAGCCGTTCCAACCGTCGCGCGTCCTCGAAGCTGTGCAGCGGGTCCTCGGCTGACTCCATGGACCTCTCGCAGTACGCCGAGCTGTTCCTGGCCGAGAGCCGGGAGCACCTGAGCGCCTGTAATCAGCTGCTGCTCGACTGGGAGCGCACCCCCGCCAATTCCGCGCCCGTGGGCGGGCTGTTCCGCGCGGTGCACACCGTGAAGGGGATGGCGGCGACCATGGGCTACGGCCGGGTCACCGATATCGCTCACCGTACCGAGAACCTGCTCGACCTGCTGCGCCGCGGCTCGCGTCCCGCGACCGACGAGCTGCTGCAGCTTTTGTTTCGCGCGCGCGACGCGCTCGAGCACGCCGTGGAGCTCTCGGTCGTCGGACGAGAGGACGAGCTCGATGTGGCGGAGGTCGTGGCCGATCTCGAGAGCGCGGCCGCGCTGGTCGCGCCTCACCCCCTGGCCCCCTCTCCACGTAGTGGAGAGGGAGAACGAGGGGGTGATGTCCCGCCGGCCGCGACGGGCCGGCTGGTGCAGGTGACGCTGCGTGCCGAGGCGCCGCTCAAGGGCGGGCGCGCGCTGCTCGCCCTCAAGCGGGCGCAGGCGCTCGGCGCCGTCCAGGGCGTGACGCCGCCCCAGGCGGGGTTCGAGTCCGACGACTTCGACGGCCGGTTCAGCTTCCGGCTCGACTCGTCCGCCGCCGCGGCGGACATCGAGCGGGCGGTACGTGCGGCGGGGGACGTGGAGCACGTGTCCGTCGGAGGGGGGGGCGAAGAGCGCCGGGCCGCGGCTCCGCGGGGTGGTGCGGCGGCGGCGGCCGCGGCGGAGGCGACACCGGAGAAGAGCCGCCACATCCGCGTGGACCTGCGGCGCCTGGACGAGCTGATGGACCTGATCGGCGAGCTGGTGACGGTGCGCGGCCGCTTGAACGAGCTGGCGGCGGCGCGGCGTGATCCCGCCGTCGACGACGTCGCGATCCAGATCTCGCGTCTCTCGGCGGACCTGCAGGCCGGGATCATCCAGGCGCGCATGACGCCGGTGTGGCAGGTGTTCGACCGCTTCCCGCGCCTGGTGCGCGATCTGGCGCGCGAGCTGGACAAGCAGGTGGCGTTCCGCGTGGAGGGAAAGGAGATCGAGCTCGATCGGGCGATCCTCGACGAGCTGGGCGACCCGCTGCTGCACCTGCTCCGCAACGCGGTGGACCACGGCATCGAGACGCCGGCCGAGCGGCGCCGCGGTGGCAAGCCGCCCGAGGGCGAGATCGTGCTGGCGGCGGTACGTGAGCGGGCCAGCGTGGCGATCAGCGTGAGCGACGACGGCCGTGGCATCGACCGCGCCCGGATCCTGGAGCGCGCGAAACGCGAGGGACTGGTCGATCCGCATGCGGAGGCGTTGTCGGACGATCAGCTGCTGCGGGTGCTGGCGCGCCCCGGGTTCTCGACCGCGGAGGCCGTGACCAGCGTGTCGGGGCGGGGTGTGGGGATCGACGTGGCTGTGACGCGCATCCGCGCGCTGGGCGGCTCGATCGACATACGTACAGAGGCGGGCAAGGGGACGAGCTTCGTGCTGCGGCTGCCGGTGACGCTGGCGATCGTGCGGGCCTTGATCGCGGGACTCGGAGGGGAGCGTTACGCGCTGCCGCTGACGTACGTGGCGGAGACGGTCGAATTCGGGGTGCAGCCGACCACCATTGTGGAAGGGCGCGAGGCGATCGTGCTGCACGACCGGGTGGTGCCGCTGGTGCACCTGCGGCGCATGCTGGGTGTGAGCGGCGATGCCCCGCCGCGCTGCCCGATCATCGTGCTCGAGATGGGCGAGCGCACGAGCGGCATCGTCGTGGACGGGATGCTGGGTCAGCAAGAGATCGTCGTGAAGGGCTTCGACCCGCCGCAGGGGACGCTCCCGGTGTTCAGCGGAGCGACCATCATGGGCGACGGGATCCCGGCGTTGATTCTCGACGCCGGTGGGCTCGTTTAGGCTCATGGGAGGCGGCATGGGGGACGTGCGGGATCTGAAGGCGCTGCAGATCGACGCCCTGCGGGAGGTGGCCAACATCGGGGCGGGGCACGCCGCCACGGCGTTGTCGCAGCTCACGAACCGCCGGATCATGATCAGCGTGCCGCAGATCAACATCGCGCGGCTGGAGGAGGTGCCTGACCTGCTGGGTCACCCCCAGGAGGTCGTCGCCGCCGTGCTGATGCACATGCTGGGGGACCTGACCGGGCGGACCCTGCTCTTGTTCCCCGAATCGGTGGCGCGGCGGTTGTGCGACATGCTGCTGCGCCGTCCGATCGGCACGACGGCGGCGTTCGACGCGCTCGAGCAGTCGTGCCTCAAGGAGGCGGGCAACATTCTCGCGGGCGCCTACATGAACGCGCTGTCGGACTTCATGGGGATGCTGCTCTTGCCCTCGGTGCCGAGCCTCGTGGTGGACCTGTCCGCCGCGGTGCTGACCACCACCTACCTCAACTTCGGACACGAGCGCGACTTCGTGTTCTGCGTCGAGACCGAGTTCGCCATCGACTCGCCCGAGGGGCTGCGGGGCCACTTCCTGCTGCTTCCCGATCTGGCGTCGCTCAAGGCCATTTTTGACGCCATCCGCCTGAGCTGACCCGTGACGGCGCCGGCGCTCTCGGAACGCGACCTCGCCGTCCTCCGATCCTTCGCCCGCCGGATCGACCCCTCGGACGCCGGAGCACACAACAACCTCGGCGTCCTGTATTACCAGAAGGGCCTGGTCGAGGACGCAATCGCGGAATTCACGCGGGCGCTCGAGCTCGACCCGAAGATGCAGGTCGCGCAGCGTAACCTCGAGATCGCCTATCACGACACCGGCTACTACGACCAGCGCGTGGCCCAGCTGCGCGAGCGGCTGCGGAGCGCCCCCGACGACCGCGACGCGCGCTGGGAGCTGGGCCGCGCCTACGCGATCCTCGGCGCACAGGAAGACGCCGTCGGTGAGTTCGAGCAGCTGCTGGCGCACCGCGCCAACGACGTGGCCGCCATCATCCAGCTCGGGCTCGCGGAAAAGAACCGCGGGCGGCAGGAAGTGGCGACGGAGTGGTTTCTGCGGGCGGTCGAGCTCGAGCCCGAGTCGAGCGTGGTGCACTTCTATCTGGGCGAGATCTATTACAACCGGGGCTTGAACGCCGAGGCGCTCGGGGCGCTCGAGCGGGCGGTGGCCCTGAACCCCGACAACGCCAACGCCCATTACCTGATGGCCTTCGTCCTGGGCGACCTGGGTCGCCATCAGGACGCCCGGGCCGCGTCGAAGCGCGCGATCCAGCTGAATCCACCGCTGGCGCGGGCCCAGACCAACCTCTCGCTCGAGCGCTACACCGCGGAGCGCCAGAGCCAGGAACGGCGCCAGCGCCTCGCGCCCGAGCCGCAGGTGGTGGAAGGGAACGAGCTGGCGCACTACAACCTCGGGCTCGCGTTCCGGCAGAAGGGCTACTACAACGAGGCACTGCGGGAGTACCGGCTGGCGCTGGAGCGGGGCGAGGACCGGCGGCTGACGCTGCAGGCGATGGCGGAGGTGCATCTCCTGAAGCACGACTTCGCCACCGCGCTCGAGCTGTACGAGACGCTGCTGCGGGAGGTCCCCGACTCGCCCAAGCTGTGGAACGAGCACGGGGTCGTGCTGCACCAAGCGGGCCGCACCGAGGAAGCGCTGGCGTCCTACCAGCAGGCGGTGCAGGTGGATGCGAAGTACGCGCTCGCCTGGAACAACCTCGGCGTGGTGCAGGCGCACAAGACCGCGGCCGACGCGGCGATCGAGTCGTTCCGGACGGCGCTGCGGCTGCAAGGCGCGTTCAGCGCGGCGCGCCTCAACCTGGCGCTGCTGCTCTACCAGCTGCGCCGCTTCCAGCTGGCGCTCGAGGCATACCGGCAAGTGCTGTCGGGCGAGCCCGCCTCCGCGGCGGCCTGGAACGGCGTGGGGCTGGTGCTGGTGGAGCTGAAGCGTTTTCCCGACGCGCGCAACGCGTTCGTGCGGGCGGTAGAAGCGGATCCCGCGCACGCGGGCGCGCACTACAACCTCAGCTTCACCCTGTCGAACCTGGGCGACTTCGACGGCGCGCTCCGCGCCACCAAGCGCGCTCTGGAGCTCGATCCCTACTACGTGTCGCAGAAGTTCGCGCTCACGATCGACCTGCAGTACGAGAAGACCACGATCGGGATCGCCCCCGAGATTTCGGCCGATGTGACCACCGAGACGATCGGCGAGGACTTCAGCTTCGATCAACGGCTGCTGGACAACATCTTCCAGGAGCTCGAGCCGCCCCCCGCTCCCGAACCGGCGGCGGGGAAGGCGGCGGACGACCCGCTGGCGCTGGCCCGCGACTACGTGAGCAAGGGGTTGATGGACGTCGCGGCCGCGGAGGCGGTGCGGGCGGTGCAGCGGGGCGCGAGCCGCGCCGACGCGGCCGTCCTGCTCGGCGACATCTTCGCGAAGCGGGGCCTGCACGGCGAGGCGCTGGAGCGCTTCCGCGAGGCGCGCGCGCTCGAGACCGAGCGCGTGGACGCCCGCCTGGGCGAGGTGAAAGCGTTGTTCGCGCTGGGTGGCCGCCGCGCCGAGGAGGCGCGCGCGCTGGCCGAGGAGCTGCTCGTGCTCGCCCCCGACCACGTGGACGCGCTGGTGGCGGTGGCGCGGGGACGCGCGGCGGCGGGCGACGCGGCCGGGGCGCTCACGGCGCTGCAGCAGGCGCAAACGCGGGCGCCGGGGCGCGCCGATCTGCACAAGCTCCAGGGGGACGTGGCGACAAAAGTCGGCGATAAGCAGGGCGCCCTCGCCGCGTACCGCGCGGCGCTCGAGCTCGACCCGGGCTACGTGCAGGTGTGCGTGGATCTCGGCCGGCTGCACGAGGAGAAGGAAGACTGGAGCGCCGCGCAGCAGGCGTACGAACGGGCGCTGGACGCGCTCCCCACCTTCCACGAGGCGGCGCTCGCGCTGGCGGACCTGCTGCGGCGCTCGGGACGGCTCCGCCAGGCGGTGGTGCGGCTGGCGGAGATGCTCGAGCAGGACCCCTACGACCTCCCCGCGCTGCTGCTCCTGGGGCGGGCGTTGCTCGACGACAAGCGCGACGCGCAGGCGCTCGAAGCGTTCCGCCGGGCCCTCAAGTTCGACCCCGAGCAAGTCGAAGCGCTGTTCCAGCTGGGCGTGGTGCTGGCGCGGCTGCATCGGTATGCCGAGGCGGTGGAAGCGTGGGAGAAAGTGACGCGCGTGGATCCCGGCGGCCCGTTCGCACAGCGGGCGCGCGTGCACGCCCGCACCGCGCTCGATCTGCAGCACATCTTCGACTCGGACGCCGCCTGATGCCCATCGAGGGACCGCTCCGCGAGCTCGGCATCCACGACGTGTTCCAGCTGCTCGATTTGAGCCGCAAGACCGGCGTGCTGCGCGTGACCTCGGAGCTGCGGCACAACGCGGGCACGGTGTCCTTCGAGGGCGGGACGATCATCTTCGCCGAGATCCGATCGAATCCGCACCCGCTCGGAGCGCTGCTGTTGCGCACCGGCAAGATCACCGACGCGGACCTGGAGCGCGCGCGCGACATGCAGCAGCGGCAGGGGGACAAGCGGCGCCTCGGCGAGATCCTCGTCTCGCTGGGCGCCATCACGCCGCGGGAGCTGGAGCGCCAGGTGCGCTTCCAGATCGAGGAAGTCGTGTTCGAAATGATGAGTTGGCGGGAGGGCTACTTCTCCTTCACCGAAGGCCCGCTCGACCACGCGCCGACGGACGCGACCGTTCGCATCCCCACGGAGGCGCTGCTGATGGAGGGCGCCCGCCGCATCGACGAGTGGTCGCGGATCGAGAGCCGGATCCCGCACCTGGGCGTCGTGCCGGCGCTCGCCCCGCCGCAGGGGGGGGATTCCGGAGAGCTCGATCTGCTGCCGCCCGAGTGGGAGATGCTGGCGGCCATCGACGGCCAGCGGGATGTGCGTGCGATCGCCGCCGCGCTGGGCCGCTCCGACTTCGAGGTCGCGAAGACCCTGTTCGGGCTCGAGAGTGCGGGCGTCATCGTGCTCGCGGACCCCGGCACGACCAAGCGGGAGCGGACCACGCTCGCTGCCGACCTGGCCGAGCTGGTGGCGCGCGCCGAAGACGCGCTGGCCCGGCGCGACATGGAGGAGGCGCGCGGCGTGGCCGAGCAGGCCGCGGGCGTGCATCCGCACGATCCCGCCGTGCACCTGCTGCTCGGTCGCATCGCGCTCGCGGCCGGACGCGGTGCGGACGCGGTGGAAGAGCTGCGGCGCGCCCTGCGGCTCGATCCCCTGGGCGTCGCGGCGTACCGGCTGCTCGGCTACGCGCTCGTCGCGACCGGCCGGTTCGCCGAGGCGCTGGACCAATGGGACCAGTGGGAGCGCCTGGCGCCGCGCTCGGAGGCGGAGCTGGCACGGCTCGACGACGTGCGCCGCGCGCGCGCGGCCGCCCAAACGCTCGCCGGAGCGGGAACCCATGGCTGACGACGTCAAGGCGCTGTCGGCCGAGCTGGCGCGGGACCCGGACAGCCTGGTGTTCCTGCGGCTGGGCGAGCTGCTGCGTCACAAGGGGCAGGTCGACGCCGCCCATCGCGTCGCTCTCACCGGTCTCGAGCGCCACCCCCATCTAGCGGATGCGCACGACCTGTACGCGCGCATCCTCGCCGACAAGCACGACTTCGAGCGCGCGTTCG
>Ga0209472_1002268_pt1 | contig 10829 bp, 11 predicted proteins | sample GraSoiAngelo_130_FD_185887 | JGI IMG/M metagenome (GOLD analysis project Ga0209472, IMG submission 185887) | Grasslands soil microbial communities from the Angelo Coastal Reserve, California, USA - 14_0929_02_20cm (SPAdes) (version 2) | ecosystem: Environmental > Terrestrial > Soil > Grasslands ...
CACGACCTTCGGCTTAAAAGGCCGCTGCTCTACCACTGAGCTACGCCCCTATGGCGTGAAATTCCCATTGTAGCATGCTCGCAGCCCGCAAAAAGGAAAGGGCCGCAGCAGCAGCTGGTGCATGACCGCGACGAAAACTTAGACATGATGGAAACGCGATCGCCGCAGTGGATGCTGGCTGCGACAAAGGCTGTGGACGGCGATGGAAGTGCATATGGTACGCACCGCGGCGACAGAAATTGTCCGCCACAATAGTGACGCGGGAAGAGTTGTCGAACCCCTCGGCCATCAAAACACATTGCGAGAAAAATAAGATGCAAGAGCTTCAGCCAGCAAAGGCTTGAGCGACACGCTCAAGAATTCAAGAGAGAGCTTCGGCGCTGGGGAGAGGGCGCTTGCGCCTCCATTCGTAGTCTTTGCGCAGCTTGGCCTGGTGTTTTTTGACTTGAGCTTCGAGATCGCTGAAAGCCTTCTTGCAACTGGTTCGCACAGTCGCGCCGATCCCGGTAGCATGCAGCGTTCCGCTCGGGAGCGATAAATTCAGGGTGCAGGAATTCTCGTCCGTGCGCGGCGTCTTTGAAAATACGCCGTGCAATTGAATGAGGTCCGGCGAATAACTCTGCAGGAGTTTTTCTAGTTTACCAACGTGACGCTCTACTTCGGCTTCGGCCGGCTTGTGCGAATCTACATGCTTGTAATTGAAGGAGAGTTTCATGTATGCACCTGTAGAAAAAACCAAGAACGAGGGGGCGGGCACGGATCAGCTTCTCGCAGCACATCCGCGAAAAGCATAGCAGCCTGCAACTCCTGAGGCAACGGCGACGGCAAAGCCTGCATGGGTCCGCGTTGACACCTCTCTATCGTTCCTTCTACTCTGCATTCACAGCCAATCGCTTGCGCCACTTCATGACAACACGCAAAACACGAACTGCGGCGCCCTCAAACGAAGACCATCTTTCTTCCAGTTCCGGGGCGGGCTATCCCGCGCCCGCAACGAATACCGTGCGCATCGGCCCCGCAGGCTGGTCTTATCCCGACTGGGCCGGCTATGTCTATCCAGCTCGACGCGCCAAAGGATTCCACGAGGCGACCTATCTCGCGGAATACTTTGACACCATCGAGATTAATACTTCGTTTTACCAGCCGTTGCACCCGGAGCACGCGGCGCAATGGATCGAACGAGTAGCGGCGAATCCGCGATTTGTCTTTACGGCCAAGCTGTGGCAGCGATTCACGCACGACGCAAGGTCCACGACGTCCGGCTCCGCCGCGGCGGCGGAGCGCGATGTTCGCGCCGGCTTCGATGTGCTTCGTGCGGCGAATAAGCTCGGCGCGGTCCTGCTGCAATTTCCCTTTTCGTTTCACCGCACGGAAGAGACCGTTGCTTATCTTTCGTCGCTGCTCAAGCGCTTCGCCGACTATCCTCTGGTCGTCGAAGTGCGGCATGGGACGTGGGATTCTGCCGAAACGTTGGAATTGCTGCAGGCCAGCGGCGTGAGTTTCTGCAACATCGATCAGCCCATCATCGGACGGTCGCTTGGCCCGTCCGCCAAAGCAACTTCTGGTGTCGGGTACGTGCGGCTTCACGGGCGGCGCTACGACACGTGGTTTAGCGACGACGAGGCGATCCCCGCACATGAGCGCTACAACTATCTTTACAATGCCGAAGAGCTCGCGCCCTGGGCAACACGCATCCGCAAAGTGACGGAGCGGGCGCGCGAGACGTTTGTGATTACCAACAATCATTTTCAGGGCAAGGCAGTGGTCAATGCCCTGCAGCTCATCAGCATCCTGAAGGGATCGAAGGTGAAAGTGCCGGAGCCGCTCCGGCGGCACTTCCCGCAACTCGAAGAGATTGCCGACAGCCCGCCCACTGAGCCAATGCTGTTTCCGATGGCGCGAGGAAGTAAGGACGTAACGAAGTAAGGACGCAAAGAGCCAAAGGGGTACCCACCCCCCCATTACACGCCTGAATATCAAAACAAAAGAATTACAAAATGGGTTCCACGTAAGTGTATGAAAATAAAGAGTTGGATTCTTCTGGAATCGTGGTGAGGTTAGACCCAAAACGGGAACAAAGATGGGGCGCGCATGAACAGGGAAAGCCCTTCGAGACTCGGGACAAGCAAGATGGAGCGCCAGACGCAAGAAATATGGTAACACACAAAGTAATAATTGTTAAAAATAACTATTTGGCTATTCGAATGGACGTCGCAATCGGGACACACTGGGGTACAAGTCAGTGGAAGGAAGGGGTTTGCGGGAGGAGTCAAATTCGAAAGATCTGTGGAAAACTCAAACGGTCTGGAGGTTCATGGCAATGAAGTTACGGCGTGTTCTGGCTGCTTGACGAAAGGCAGCCATTCCTTGGCGACTCGGTGAGTGGGGAGCCAGCCAGCGGGAATCATACCGTTTGGAGGAGCCGACCTTGGCCGCCGTATTTTCGCATCCCTTACTTCCGACGTTCTTGTACCCCAGTCATCCTTTGTGCCGCTATCGTGCGCGGCGATAAATGCATTCCACCCTCTGTTGCCAGCAACGCGTCGAAGTACGCCGTTGGCCTGTAGTCTTCCTTCGAGTATCACATTAAGCCAGAGTAGGATCAGCCTCTTCGCGTTAATAATACAGCAGTGCGGGGTCTTGTTTTGAATCACAAAGGCCCGAGGCGCTCCTTCCTTGAAGTATTTCCGGAAATACTCGTAAGGCCGCTCCGTACCCGAGACATGATCCGCGCCGCCAACAAGAATCAATTGAGGGACCGCAAGCGCCTCAAGAGAAAGAGTTACAGTGTCGATTCCCAGCGGACTAAACTGCGAGGCATCCGCAGGAATCGCGGCGATCACACGGTCCGGCGCATAGCCGGCCAGCCTCGCGACAAGAGAACCTGCGCCTGAAAAGCCCAGCAGGATCAGCTTGGCCGAGGCTAGTTCCTGGTGGCCCGAAGCCTGCGCCAGTTGAGAGAGCGCCGCAAACAGAGTGCGTCCGATCCCACTCGAAGGTTCAACATCCATGTCCTCATACGTTTTCGCCCGGCAGTGAAACGGAAATAGAAGGGCCAAATCGTTGTGAAACGCAAAGGATTGAACGTCGGGATCCCCGTAATATCGAAGCATGTCTCGACCGCGATCGAAAATTACCCAGACCGCCCGGACAGACCTCGAGGGATTCGGGATGGTGACCTCATAGCGGCAATCCGTGGCAATATTTTCTTCGGGCTTCGGAGCGACAGACGTTTGAAAAACGACGCCCTGGGCAGCAGCATGCGGAGCAAGGAGAAGCGTCGTAGCCAACAGTAGCCTCATTTTCCTGCCTCTCCCAGAGTAGACGACGCAGTTGACTTGCAAGTTCAAACACTTTTTTCGAAAAAGAGCCGGGTGCGTCGTCCTTCGAGCGCTAATCATCCTGACAGACCGGCCCCGCTCGGTCCAATCCGGCCAGAGATTTCCCTATAGGTATTGCAGCGTTCACCTGATTGTGAATTCACGCACTCTCGTCTACAAACTACTCTGCCTATTGGTCCTTGAATCCCTCGGGGTAGTTCTTCGATACCAGCCCGCGACATTGCTCTCAGCTACGTGGTGTGACTCGGCTGAGGCTTGACTGTCTTCAAAGTGCGGGGACGTGCTGCGTGTGACCACAGGCGACCTCATCAGAGGATCGCAACAGGAGAATCGAATGACGAATCATCATCTCAAATGGATCAAATGGGCTATGTGCATGCTTGCGGTGTCCACGTGGCTTACCGAGCCTTTTTCTAATGCTTCTCAAAGCGCGAACCACACCTCGAAGCGGTCCGATGCCGTTGCTCCAACGTGCGCGGACAATTCACCGACGGTGTGGTTCGCCTCGCCCACGGGGAACGATGGAAGCGCCAACCCGCACAACCACAATACTCCCATGACTTTCCGTGGCGCGGCAGAAGCGGCTCAGCCTGGTGACAAGGTTTGTGTGATGGGCGGAACTTATGCGCAGGTCCAGACTTTCTATCCTCCCCGAAGCGGGACGCCGTCGGCGTGGATCGTTTATCAGGCCTATGGCGACGGCCCGGCTAACATCGTTTGGGCCAGTGGCCTGCTTTGTCCACCGGAGGCAACTGACGACTGCACGATGATCAACGTGAACGCTTTGCACGGGAACTCGTACCTGGAATTCCGGGGATTGAACTTCGACGGGCGCGGCGAGGCGGGGAACGCGTTCAGCTGCAACAATTCGCATCACTTGCGATTCATCGGCAACACGGTATTCGACGTTCAGGGATCGGGGATCGGAGCCGTTCAGTGCGACTACGTGATCAGCGATCACAACATTGTCTATCACGGCGGATACTCCGGAACGCTGGCCAGCTGGACCAGCGGCATTTCCTACAATCAAATCAAAGCGTTTGACTGCAACGACGGACTCCACAACGTCATTTCCAATAACATTGTGGTGGGTCAGTACGACAATTCCCCGAACCACAGCGACGGCAACGCGTTCATCCTGGACATCGATGCGACGCCGTCAGCGTGCGCCGGGACGGCGGCTCCCTATGAACCGGCGGCGCTGATAAGCAATAACGTGGCTTACGGGAACGGGGGCAGGTGTGCTGAGGCCTTCCAGGTGAGTTTCTTCTGGATGATGGCGAACAACACATGCTTCAAAAATAATTTGGACAATGTGAATGCCAACCAGGCGAACGCGGCGTCCCTGGATTCCAACACGTCAAGTAACGGATATTTCGCAAACAACATCAGCGTTTCCTGGCAAGCATCCAATCCACCCTTCGACCAGAGAAACGCGAACTTGAATATTCAATATTTCGCGAACCTGGCCTGGGGTGCGCCGTGCTTTGCTGATCCTTCCGGAGCCGATTTTTGCGCGAAGAGCTCGCAGTTCATCAAAGCCGACCCGATGACCGTCGCGCCGCCTTATTTTGATCCCTCCTCCTTTGGACAGTACGCCACCGCAGAGCCGCCTTTCTTGCTGAGAAACGGACTAACACTTCAGCCCGGCAGCCCCGCGCGTTGCCGGGGCGTTGATCCCAGCACGCTTCCGGGAGTGCCCGCACAAGTGGCTGCGGACATGAAAAATCCCTCCAACGTCTATTTCATCTATAGAGACTTCAACGGGAACGCGCGCCCCTGTATGGGAAGCTGCTGGGATTTGGGTGCTTATCAGCCCTGAGACCAGCGCGGTCAACATATTTGTTTGGCAAGAAGACGCCGAGAAGTGGGAGGCGCTAGACGGGCCGCTACGGGGTCCTCTGCGCCCGCGTCTTTCCGTTTCCAGGGCGCCACAGATTCCCTCATACCGGATTGCAAGATTCACCCGATTGAGTGTTCGCCTCTTGTTGTATACAAATATCACTGTTAAGTGGTCCTTGGAGTCCCGGGGCGGTCCTCAAACCTAGCCTGCGACGCTGATCCCCAAGGTGTTCTGAAAGCCGCCAAGGACCTGGCCACCCGCAAGAGCTTGCGTGTAATCCACGTGTTGAGCCAAGGATCGCCTCTGGAGGATCGATTCATGAAACTACTCAGGGTTGTTTCGTGCCTGATCGCTCTGGGAAATATGCTTACAGGGCCCTTCCTCGGCACTTCTCTCGGCGCCATTCGGTTGCCGATGCCGTTTGCAGCGATTGACACGACCAACTGCGTGGCCAACTCACCAACGGTGTGGTTTGCGGCAACCAACGGCAACGACAGCAATGACGGAAAGACTCCCCAGAGTCCCATGGGGGTCAATGGCGCTACGCAGGCGGCGCTGCCCGGCCATCGAATCTGCTTTATGGGAGGAACTTACCCGGAAACGGGGACATTTTATCCTCCGCGAAGCGGCACGCCGTCGGCATGGATCATGTACCAGGCTTATGGCGATGGACCCGTGAATGTTGTCTGGACTCCGACGAATTTGTCTTGCCCGCCGGCCGGGACCGCCGACTGCACTATGATCAATGCCATACCCTCCAGTGGAAACGCGTACCTGGAGTTCCGGGGATTCACCTTCTATGGCCAGGGACTTGCGGGGCATGCTTTCAGTTGTAACAACTCGCATCACCTGCGGTTTATCGGCAACACGGTTTACAACGTTCAGGGTGCGGGCGTCGGCGCCGTTCAGTGCGACTACCTGATCAGCGATCACAACGTTGTGTATCACGGCGGGTATTCCGGGACGACCGCCAGCTGGACCAGCGGGATTTCGTATAACCAAATCAAAGCGTTTGATTGCAACGACGGACTGCATAACGTTATTTCCAATAACATTGTCGTGGGTCAATACGACAATTCCCCGAACCACAGCGACGGCAACGGGTTTATTCTGGACATCGATGCAACGCCATCGGCGTGCGCCGGGACGGCGGCTCCTTATGAACCGGCTGCGCTGATAAGCAATAACGTGGCTTACGGGAACGGGGGTAGGTGCGCCGAGGCATTCGAGGTAAGTTTCTTCTGGATGATGACAAACAACACCTGCTACATCAACAATCTGGATAACGTGAATGCCAACCAGGCGAACACTGGTTCACTAAGCGCAAATGCGGCCAATAACGGATATTTTGCGAACAACATCAGCGTTTCATGGCAAGCGTCGAATCCACCCTACGATCAACGAAATGCGAACGCGAATATTCAGTACTTCGCGAACCTGGCATGGGGAGGGCCTTGCTTGGCCGATTCCACCGGCACTGATTTTTGCGCAGACAATCCACAGTTCATCAAAGCGGATCCCAGGTTTGCCGCCGCACCTTATTTTGATCCTACGGCGGCTGGGCAGTACGCTCCTGCAGCACCGCCATTCTTGCTAGCGAACGGGCTTACGCCTCAGCCGGTGAGTCCCGTGTACTGTCAGGGCGTTGATCCCACCACGCTACCCGGAGTGCCTGCACAAATCGCCGCAGACATGCAAAATCCCAGCAACGCTTACTACATCTATAGAGACTTCAACGGAAACGCGCGCCCCGGTGCAGGAGGCTGCTGGGATCTGGGGGCGTATCAGCACTAAGCTGGCCTGAGGGTTGGGCGTCGGTCAGCGGCCCAAACGCCAATCTTGTCACCGCAGCGATGCTGCAGCCGCCTTGGACCTTCCGTTTTTCGATTTGGCCGGGCTGGCCCAGCCACCGAGCTCAAGCGCGACCGACATACAGGCATCACGAAGTTCGCTGGCCAGGGCGGGATCGACCAGTGCGCGGGCAACGACCATTCCGCCGATGCATATGGAAGCGATGCCCTGTGCAGTGGCGTGTCGAGCGCGGCCGTTCGGGGCCAAGCTGCGTTCCAGAACGCTGACCATGGAGCGAAAAACGGTCTCGAAGGCGCCCCTGGCGGATTTGCCGCTGCGCGCCACGTCCGTGGGTAAAGCCACCATGGGACAAGAATCCGCGACGTTTTCAAAATGCTGGCGTGAAAGATAAGCGCGGACAACTTGCGGGCCGACGTTGGCGGAAGATAGATCCACTTTCACGCCTTCCCAGCAACTTTTCCAATTCGGATCGGTGAAGAAACAGTTTAGGACTTCGGCGTAGAGATCGCTCTTGCTGTGGAAATAGCTGTAGAAGCCGCCATGGGTGAGGCCCGCGCCCGCCATGATTTGCTGGATGGAAACACTTTCAAAACCATGACGATTGAATAGCTTGCGCGCACTTTCGACAATGGCCTTCTTAACTACCGGACGATGACCAGCGGGATACGGCATAGGAGTTCTCCTTCTGAGTGGCGCTGAAGTATGCCTCGGAGAAGGGTACCGTAGCCAGGAAAAGATTATCTTGAACATATTTTGGACCGGTGGTCTGATGCGTTGCGGTCGCGCGAAGAAAGACGGAGGACAAGAATGAACGAGAGAAAGAATTCGAGCGCATTTATGAATAGCCCGACAAGACGGCAATGGATTGCGGGGATGGCCTTGGCATTTGGCGGCGTGAATCTGAGACCAAGCGAGGCATGGGCACGGGTCGAGGAAGAGATTTCGCATTCGGCGGAAGCGATTCACCAGGAACCGGTTTTCAAAGCGAGCCGGAAGCGCGTGTATGAAGCGCTCACCGACGCGAAACAATTCGAGAAAGTAGTGCAGTTTAGCGCCGCCATGAAGTCCGGCATGGCGCCGGGCGCCAAGTCCGCAGAGATCAGCCGTGAAGCGGGCGGGGCGTTCTCACTTTTCGGCGGCTACGTCATGGGAAGGCAGCTGGAACTTGTGCCGAACGAGCGAATCGTCCAAGCGTGGCGAGCGAGTGGCTGGGATCCGGGAGACTACTCGATTGCGAGATTTCAGCTGGTAGAACAAGGCATGGGGACAAAGATAGTGTTTGACCATGCTGGATTTCCCAGGGGCGATGCGGAACACCTTGCGGAGGGCTGGAAGATTAATTATTGGCAACCGTTGGAGAAATTCCTGGGTTAGACGCGGGGATCGATTACGGATTGAACCTAAATTCCAAGGTAGCCGTTGTTTCGGCACCAGCGGGTGCGTACTTCCAGCTCTCGAGCGTTTCTTCGACCGCATTCACAAGCAACGGATGGCCACCGATGATTTTGGTGATTTTGATCTGGCCGTCGGGAGCGATCACGACTTGGACCTTTACAACTCCGGTAACGCGGAATCTCCTGGCTGTTTCTGGATAGGCGGGCGCGGGATTTGAAATCACCTTGCGTGTCTCTTGTGCCGGAAGATCAACAGTCGTCAGGAACAGGGCCATGGCCAAAAAGACGCGGATTGCTATTTTCGTAGTTTTCGCTTTCTCGTCCATGACGGTCTCTCTCTATACCAGGCTACGTCTGACCCAGGAAAAGTGCTCTTTCGAACGGCCGCGCCAGCAAGTTCAAACATAGCGCGAAACAGACGTCAGGGCACCTTTGCGGGCGTACAGGTGTGTCTCGCGAAAAACTGGCCTGTGGTTCAGGTAAGGAATTCTTACATTGATGAAAAGAGACCTTGCGGCGTTCAGGGTTAGCCAAAAACAAGAGACGGTCACGGAAGAACGAAACAGATCCCGCCGAATACAGCGGACTCGCTTCAGCGCTACGCTAAATGACGCGGCGGGGCAACAACGGGTTGAGGTGCATGGTGAGGTCGTAGACGGAAGCACTGCAGGATTCGGAAACATCCTCGGGGCGGGAGCCCGGCTGCCAGTCAAAGAAAGTGGCGACGTCGCCGATCCTGACGCGCTCTTCGCTTCCCACTTCGACAATGCAATGGCTAGCGGAAACGGAGGCAATGACGGGATAAAGATCTCCGTTGATGCGGACCTTCGCGCCCCTGTCGCGAGTGAGCGCGGCGTTGCGGGGCCAGCCGTCGGCGTGGCCAACAGGCAGCGTGGCCACCCATACGTCGTCCTTGGCAAGGTAAGCGCGGTTGTAGCCCGCGCTGTCGCCTTTGCGCAATTTTTTAACGTAGATGATGCGCGCCTTCAGGCTAATCGCGGGGCGAAGATCCATAATCGATGTGTGCCGAAATTCGTTTTCGGAGTAAATTCCGTAAATGGCCATGCCCGGGCGCACCATATCGAGGAATGCCTCGGGATGCTGGAAAAGACTGAAGCTGGAAGCAGCGTGCTTTCTTCCAAGAGTGATGCCTTCTTTTTCGAGAAGAGCGCAAGTTTCGTGGAAGCGGCGAAGCTGCTCTTTGTCGAAATCGGGGTCTTCGGTAAAAGTCATCATCGTTCCCTGAATGCTGACAGACTTGCGGCCGGCAAGATCGCGAATGAGCGTCGCGGCGTCACGATAGGGCACGCCGACGCGGCCGATGCCGGTGTCGATGCAGATGTGGAGGGGGACGGGCTCTTGCGTTTTGGCGGCACTCTTGTCCAGCGCGGGGCCCAGAAGGGTATAGACCATGGGCGTGATGCCGCGGGCGACGGCGTCTTCGAGATTGCGCTCGTCGAACGGGCCGAGAAGGAGAATCGGCTTGCGAATGCCGGCGTCGCGCAGAGAGATAGCTTCGTGCAGCTTCACGACGGCGAAACCGAAGATTTCCCGCTGAGGATCGAGGAGCTGGGCGATATTGGTCACGCCCATGCCGTAGCCGTTATTTTTGACGACGGCAAGGATGGGACGAGAAGCCACACGGCGGGAGATTTCCTGGACGTTATGGCGCAAGTTTTCGCGGTGAATCTCCACCCAAGGATCGAAGGAGGAATCTTTCGAAGTGGCTTCTGAGGTTTGCGAGGTGGCTGCGAAAGATGGAGAAGCCTCGAGGATCGCGGGGAGGGCGAGACCAGTTTCGAGAAAGGACCGCCGCGAGGATTTCATGCCGCAGCTACTTCTTGAACAGATTCTCGAAGGCCTGGCGGGCGTCCGTGTGGCGCGGAGGAGCAGAGGGAGCGGAACCGGATGCCGAAGGCTGAGTATAGGACGTTGGCGCGGTATCTTTTTCGATGGTCGTGCGGAATTCGTAGAACTTGCACGTATTCTTCACGTCTTTGGGAGAGATGCGCTCCGGGATCGGCTGGGTGCATTCGAACTGCGCGCCGGAATCGAAAAAGCGGCACTGCTTGCAGCAGTGCAATTCGGCCTGGCACTTGGGGCATGTGCCGTTGGGATCGAAGCCCGGCGTGAGGACGGCGCCGCAATTGGAACAGCGCGCGCGTGTGACCGTGCCGACCATGCGCGGCGTGCGAGGCCCGAATTGATCGGCGCCGCGCGGCCCGCCAGCGGGTGGCTTCCGGTCGTGCGACTTATCCTTCTTCTCTTGCTTTTCCGCGTCGCGGTAACCGCGGTGACCGTATTTCCGATCCACAAACGCCTCCGTCCGCCAGTCTCGACGGACTGCAACGGCTACGACTCATACTTTTGCGCTGTCGCGCTTGCCAACTTGGCTTGTATCCAATCGGATTGTTACACTCGGCAGGACGGCGCACTCAT
>Ga0209472_1002269_pt1 | contig 10825 bp, 9 predicted proteins | sample GraSoiAngelo_130_FD_185887 | JGI IMG/M metagenome (GOLD analysis project Ga0209472, IMG submission 185887) | Grasslands soil microbial communities from the Angelo Coastal Reserve, California, USA - 14_0929_02_20cm (SPAdes) (version 2) | ecosystem: Environmental > Terrestrial > Soil > Grasslands ...
GACCGAACAGTGATTATTCGTACTGGGTCTCGCAGAATGTTTTCGCCATGTATCAACTAATGTTTGCCATCATCACGCCGGCGTTGATCATTGGCGCCGTTGCTGAGCGAATGAAATTCGCTGCCGTGCTCGTTTTCGTCGGTGCCTGGATGTTTGCCGTCTATTTTCCAATCGCCCATATGGTTTGGGGAATTGATGGCTGGATGAACGGCGTCTGGAATCCGGCGGCGAAGATCACTGCAATCGATTTCGCTGGCGGCACCGTCGTTCACATGACCTCGGGTTGGTCGGCGCTGGTCTTATGCATTTTTCTTGGGCACAGGCTCGGATTTAGAAGAGAAATCATGGCGCCGCACAGCATGGTGCTTTGCATGGTCGGAACGGGTTTACTCTGGGTAGGCTGGTACGGTTTCAACGCGGGAAGCGCTCTTGCGCCTGATGGAATCGCGGCAAACGCCTTCATGAGCACCACGCTTGCAACCGCAGTGGCTTCCTTCACCTGGGCCATGCTCGAGTACGCGCTGCGCGGCAAACCGAGCGTGCTCGGATTTTGCTCCGGTGCAGTGGCCGGACTGGTCGTAATCACACCGGCCTGTGGATATGTCGGTCCAAGCGGTGCAGTCATCATTGGAATTGCTGCCGGCATCGTTCCGTTTTTCGCCTGCACGAAATTGAAAACGTGGCTCGGCTATGACGATGCGCTTGATACTTTCGGGATCCACGCAGTCGGCGGTACCCTCGGCGCATTTCTCACCGGCTTCCTTGCGACTGCGACTGTGAATCCAAATCTTTCGCTATCGCTCGCTGGATCGCTAAATCCCGCGACGCAAAACGGTCTTGCTCGAATCGTCGGTCACACGTTGTGGATCGAACAGTCAAAAGCGATTGTGGTCACGATAACCGTGGCCGTGGTGGGAAGCGCGATCATCGGTGCAATCGTTAGAGGAGTGATCGGTCTGCGCATCGCACCTGAAATCGAGCGACAGGGGCTCGACATCAATCAACATGGCGAAGAGGGTTACATTACTTCGTGAAGATGATCGACCACGCTTCCGCTTCCTCTTAATCTTACGCTTCATTAAAGCGGTGAAGCAGAGAAGAAGACTTAGAGGCAGAGGGCAGAGGCAGAGGAAGAGCGTAGCAAATGAACCAGGGCACGGATCACCTTCGGTTGCTTGCGATATTCCATTACGTCGTGGCTGGCCTGGCGGCGCTGTTTTCTTTGTTCCCGCTGCTTTACACGATGGTCGGCAGTATTTTCATATTCGCCGCGCGACACGGTACGCCGAAACCAGGTGAAGAGTTGCCGCCTGAATTTCTTGGCTGGATTTTTATCGCACTGGGTTCGCTTTTGTTTTTACTCGGGATCGCAATGGCGATTTGTATTTCGATTGCTGGCCGATGCCTGTCGCGCCGCAAATGTTATACGTTCGCGCTCGTCATAGCGTGCCTGGAATGTCTCTTCATTCCGTTCGGAACAATTCTCGGAGTCTTTACGATCGTAGCGCTTTCGCGCGAGTCAGTGAAAGCGTTGTTTGCGACGGCGCAGCCGCCGTGTTGAGAGTTCGCTTTGGATTTTTTAAGGAGCAGGCGATGGAGCTGCTCGAATCCCCGCTTCAACCCAGTGGCCCGGGAGATGACTTCCCGTGCCGCCGCTGACCCAAACATAATGTTTTATCCGTTTTTCCGCCGACGGGCGCAGGTCGAAATCGATCCGCGAATTCGCCCCGGTCGCTTTTACCGTGATGGAGGCACTTACTTTGCCGGCTACAAGAAGGGTCATTTTGTACATGCCTCTCGGCAACGCAACCGTGTAATGGCCGCTGACATCCGTGCGACTGATAATCGGCGAGATTTGTCCGCCTTTCTGCTCAAAACGGACTTCGGCGTCTTTGAGAGGGCGGCCCTCCGCGCCGAGGCCATTTCCCTCGATAGAGGAAGTCTGCGCTGAGAGCGTCGCGGAAAAAGCGAACGAACCCGCGAAAAGAAGATCACAAATCAGGACGCGGCAAGGCACACGCAAATACTGCCCCACTCCCTGAGGATGGCGCAATGCTGTCTCGCGTCAGAACACTTGGCAGCGAGAGCTCAATTCCCTGTGTTCGGGTTGCCCCTGCTCAGAGCTTCACGCCGCAGTTCTTCGGCGCTGGCTCTCTTGACGTTCAAAGTGCCCGGTTCAGTGGCGCCGTCGGGAACTTCGACCCAGCGGCCGCCTGTATGGGTTCCAGTAGCAGCCGGTACCCAGACCATGTGCTTCCCTTTTTTCTCGCCTGCGCTTGCTTGCGATGTGGAGGTTGGTCTCAGATCAAAATTGAGTTGTGTCGCCTGATCCGGCTTTGTCTTTGTATTCGTGATTGATGCCTTCACCGCCCCGTTTACTACCAACGAGACCCGGTAAACGCTCGCTGTGAGACCCTGCGAAATATAGCGACCCTTGGCATCCGTCTTCGCCGTATTGAACAGTTGCTTGCCATCTTTTGACTCGATGCGAACATCTGCGCCCTTAATTGGTTGTCCTTTAGCGTCGTTAACGGTCCCCTGAATGCTTGATGGCCCGGCCCAGGCGCTCGCCACACAAAGAAGCAAACCAATAACTCCAATCTGCAGTGATCTAATCAACATATGCAAGGACGATATACGCACTGACTGAGGCCAGCAACTTTCACGGATATCGGCCGCAAATTGCTTGTTGATTTCTTCTTTTGTTTCCATTTTTCTGTGCCTCATAATTTTCCTTTTGATAGAGTGATCCATTGGTTCCTACAGGAAAAAAGAGGCGAAGTTCCCAAATAATTTGGTGAATGGGGGGAAAGGCGACGCTTCCGCGAGTGGACTGTTGCCGTGTCCGCTCCTGTGTGACGCGCGGTTACACGACCCCGCCGGGCCGTGGCTACAGCTTAAAGCGTTTTCTCAATACGATGTACCAGGTGCCCGCCCTTGATTTTGGCCGTCGCTTCGCCACCGCCGTTTTCGAAAGAGCCATTCCTGAAAATGCTGTGCCAGCCGACGACTTCGCTTAGCTAGTCCGATGGCGAAGGCGTCACGGGAAAGGCGTCGGTCCCAACCCTGGAACTGAACCTGGCTGTTGTGTCAGTTGTTGGCGACGTAGATCTTCACCAGTGCCTGTGTGAACGTTGGAACCGGACGCGGCCTTCCCATACTCGTCAACTTCGACCCAGTTACCACCGAGGTGGCTTCCGGTACGAGCCGGCACCCAAACGATATTCTTTCCTTTCTTTTGCTCGGTAGTTGCTCGCACCGCCGCCACCCGCTTCAGATCTAAATTGAGTTCAGTAGCCTGATCTTGCTTGGTTTTTATGTTGGTAATACACGCTTTGACTGCACCATTCACCAATAACGTTACCCGGTAAACTCTAAGCTGCAGCCCCTGTGAAACATAGCGACCTCTCGCATCACTTTTTACGGTTTTGAAGAGCTGCTTACCATCTACCGATTCAATCCGAACATCCGCACCTTTAATCGGCTGCCCGCTCGCGTCCTTCACGATGCCCTGAATGCTTGCTGGTCCGGCCCAGGCGTTGGCCGCACATAGCATCAATCCAATGATCCCTATCCGTAGTAACTTTATAGCCATACCTATTGAGGAAACACGCGGGAGGCGCGGCGAGTAGCTTTGGTGACGTTTGGAGCAAATTCGCTGCTCGTTTTTGCTCGTATGGTCTTGGACATGCCTGGAATTCCAGCGTGACGATTCTGATTTCGTTATCGTTTGCATGTGATTCATGTTTTTGTTGCTGGGTTAGTAGTTCACTAGTTCCTACAGGAAGAAGGGAGCGAAGTTCCCAAGTATTTTGCTTTAAACGACAGCGAAGGCGTTGATGAGTGTTGCTTTAGGCGCGCCTCTGTGAGGCGCGCACACGGCCCACAGGGCCGTGGCTACAGACTAGAAGCGTTTTCTCAAAGCGAAGTCTCAAGTGCGACCCTTCATGTTGGTCGTCGCTTCGTCGTAGCCGTTTTCAAAATTACCAACTACGAGCGGTGATTGTCTGAATGTTGGAACCGGAATGCGCCTTTCCGCTGTCGTCGACTTCGACCCAATTACCGCCGATATGGCTCCCGGTACGACTTGGCACCCATACCATGTGTTTTCCGCCCTTTGCAATGTTACCTGCTTGGGACGGTGGCTTGAAATCGAAATTCAGCTGAGTCGGTTGATTCGCCTTGGTCTGCGTGTTCATGATCGACGCCTTGACCGTGCCATTCACAAGCAATGTTACCCGGTAAACGCCCGGTTGCAGTCCCTGTGAAATATAGCGGCCCTTTGGATCGGTCTTAACTGTGCTGAACACCTGTTTGCCATCTTTCGATTCGATCCGAACGCCTGCGCCTTTAATCGGTTCGCCTTTTGCATCTTTTACAAACCCCTCAATGGACGCTGGCCCGTCCGCTGTAGTTTTGTTCGTTCGGAGGCCGGCTTCCGATGCGCGATAACCCTCACTGGTAGCGAATCCTGTCCCTAGAGGCGCAGGGGTCACGTCCGCTGTACTTTTGCTCGTTCGCAGGTCGGCTTCCAATGCGCGATAACGCACACTGGTAGTGAATCCCGTCCCTGGAGGCGCTGCGGTCACTCGAGTGTCCGGGCGGCGCGGGTCGAAATTTCCCGGAGATGTGTAATCCGGAACTGTGAATGGATTAAGTGGATTCTGTACGGGCACATTAATGCCGATACTGGTTACTCCTGTCGGATGAGTTACATCCGTGAAAAGTCGCTGTAGATAAAGGTCGTATACGCCATTGCCGGGTTGTTCGTGGGCGGAAAGCCGAACGGCGAGCTTGATCTTGAGCGCGTCAACGATGGACCGGGCGATTTCGTCTTGGAGTGCAAACGCGCCGGCCAACTCGCGGTCATACGTTTCCGTCCAAACGCGAAAACCGTTTCGCGCGTCAATCAGTTCGGCTGTCACACGAACACGGTTACCTTGGCGCTGCAAACTTCCTTCAAGCACATTTCCAACGTTGAGTTTTTCTCCAACCTCCTTTGTGTTCTTTCCTTTCAATGAGAATGACGAAGTTCGGCCGACCACGCGCAAACCGTCAACCTGCGCCAACGTATGGAGAATCTCCTCGCTTATGCCGTCAGCCAAATATTCCTGATCTTTGGTCTCGCTAGAATCGGTAAATGGTAGAACGGCAATACTCCTGTCTGGGGGATTAAACTGCGACGCTCGGAAGAGTTCGCCGCGAAATAACCAAACCGCAGCCGCACCTAAAAGGAGACCGGCAGTAGCTGCTCCAACCAGTTTGGGGTTACGCTGCGACCAGCGCCAGATCCGCGCTGGGGGTGAAACCGGGCGGGCGACGATCGGACGGCCGCCGAGCCAGCGTTCCAGATCTGCTGCGAGGTCTCCGGCGGACTGGTAGCGGGCTTTTGGATCACGTTCGAGACAGCGTGCACAGATCGTCTCCAAATCCCGATCCAGCGATGGTGCCAGCGAGCGTAGTTTGGGCGCCTGCGTTTCAGACGCTTGGCGAATCACGGAAACCGGATTGGAACCCAGGAATGGTGGACGTCCGGCAAGCACGTTGAACAGAACTGCGCCGAGACTGTAAACATCGGCCGCTGGGATAAAATCGGCGCCTGCGCCATCGGCCCGCTCCGGGGCAATAAAACCTGCGGTTCCGAACGTAGTCAGCGATCTCGTAAGGTCGTTGTTTCCGTCCAGCAGCTTCGCCAAACCGAAGTCGCTTACCAGTGGTTCGCCACGATCGTCGAGCAGAATGTTTCCCGGTTTGATATCGCGATGGAGCACTCCGCGGCTGTGAGCGTATTCGACAGCGCGCGCGACCTTTGCCATCAGTTGCACGCACTTCCGCGGTTCATCGCGGAGAGAAGCAAGGTGCTCGCGCAAACTTCCCTTCTCCGCGAGTTTCATGCTGAAAAACGGCAGGCCGTCCTCGCTTTCGCTCACTTCATAAATCGGAAGGATGTTCGGGTGATCCAGACTGGCCACCGCCTGTGCTTCTCGTCGGAAACGCTGCAGCGCTCCGCGTGAATCAGCGCGATAACTAAGGACGCGCTTTACCGCGACGATGCGCCGGGAATGTCGTTGCCTGGCGCGATAGATCACGCCCATGCCGCCGCAACCGATCTGCTCGAGAATTTCGTAATTTCCCAGCTGCCAGGGCTTGTCGCGCGCGTCCAACTCGTCGAGTACGGTTTCATAAACCGCCTTCGATACCTCGCCACCAGTTTCCAATCCCTCGCGCAGCAGGCAGCTCACGCAAACTCCGGTGTCGAGTCGCGTGGTTGCTCCGCACTTCTCGCATTTTGCGTGCTCTTTGGTAGTGCTCGGGAGCGGATCGGAGCGTGGATCTGAGTCTGTCATCGCAATTACTCGGTTCCTGTTGCGAGTGACGCACACAGGTAACGAATCTCGTCGTCGATGTCGGCGGGGTTTTCGACTGTTTGGGAGACTTCAGTGCGCAGCAGGCTGCGGTAGCGCAGCCGGATGCTGTGCAGTTGTTTCTTCACGGCAGTCTCAGCTATTCCCAGGTCCGCAGATAGCCGAGCGTATGACACCTCATCGCGTTCGTCCATAAGGTGAGGGCTTAGTGCCTGGAAAAGCCAGAGCTTGCCTTTGCTTTCACATTCTTCGCGAAGCCGTTGAAGCGCGTGTTCCACCACAGTCGTAGCCCAATTGAAGTCGAACAACTCCTCCGGCGGCAATGACTCGAACGCTTGCGGCGGGATGGATAATTGCGAAGGCGCTTCTGCCATCCAATCGTGCCAGGAAATGAATTCCATACCGCCGCCGCGCTTGCGGGCATGTGTTTTCGCCGCGGCATTAATGAGAAAATTCTCAAGCGACCTGAGCACGAGCGAGCGAAACCGGCCGCGATTACGATCTGCATGCTGCAACCAGTCGTTCTTCAGTATTCTCACCAAGAAATCTTGCGTGAGGTCCTGCGCGTCCTCAGTCGAATAGCCGCGTCCGCGAACAAACGAGAAAATGGGCCGCCAATAAGTCCGGCAAAGCTCAGCGAGCGCGTCGCGCGCCTTTTGCTCTTCAGTTCCCGAGTTGGCGGCAGAAAGAATTACGCTCCAGCGGGTGGTTACAAACTCGCGAGGCTCGCTCCCATTCTCCTCGCCGGTTTTCCCTTCCACGGGGAAACATTCCTCCAATCTTAAGAGCGGCGCAACGGGGGCCTCGCGCGGTTCTGCGATTGTTGTCGGGCAGAGCGAAGAGTCGCCTCGCAAGCCGTAGCTTTACGCAAAGGCTGGAGGCATCTCTGGATTTCCTTTGTACGAACGAATGAACTCAGCGGCGTACGAAGAATGCCGAACGTCCAACGCTCAACGTCGAATTCGAGAACTGCCGGCGGAGGGGCTCGAACCCACACGGCCTCGCGGCCACTGGATTTTGAGTCCAGCGCGTCTGCCAATTCCGCCACGCCGGCGATTTGGAAAGGAACGGGACGATACGGCCTCGGCGCACAAGCTCAAGCGTGCTGAGCACGTTGAAACGTTAACTGGTTGAAGCGCTGGATCACGAAATCCCGTCGGCAAATTCCATTTGCATTCGCAGCCCACGTGGCGGCCCGAGAATTTCGCGTAGAATAATTGCCTGCCGCAAACCAGATGTCGAGACAAGCAACCTAGGCACGTGTGGTTCCAGTTCCTCGCTTTTGGCAAGTCCGGGCGTCGCTGTCGCGTAAGCTTCCGGAGGCGTTTTGGTGATCGGCGGCGGCTCAACCGACAACGGTCCTTCGTGAATTTCGAACGTCTGTGCGCCCGCGATTTCTCGGGTAACGATTTCTTTCGTGCGCGTCTCAGTTGAAAGAGGCGGGCTTTCTCTCAGGATCACACGCCGTTTGCGCTGCTCTGCTCGAGTTAGTTCCCATAGAGGTGCAATAGGCGGCTGCACCGGCGCCAGCCGTCTAGGCGGAATATCTGTGCGGGCGACGACAGGCGGAGGCGGTCGTGAGGCTGGAGGTTGACCAAGCGCTTCCAGAAACTTGCGAATGCGTTCTTGATCAGACTCTATCGGTGCGCGCGGAATTGGTTTCCTTGCTTTAGGCAAAGGTGTTGATTTTGGCTTTTCTTCGTCTGCGCTTCCCTTACGGGCCGCTCTCCCGAGTAACTGGAACAGGCCCGCGACAACGAGAAGCAAAAGGAAAAGCAGATTTTCGAGATGATCTGCGAGCATTGGCTGAATTCTCTTTAAATCGGCAAATCGCTAAAGCGGTTATTCCAGACTCGTATCACCCGCCACGGAATCACGTTCCGTCCGTTCGCGGTTTGTCTCCGCCGGCGATTGATTCGCGCATGGACGTATCAGCCTGAACATTTTTCATTCGGACGTAATCCATAATCCCGAGGTTCCCCGACCGAAACGCGTCTGCCATTGCTTGTGGAACAAGCGCTTCGGCCTCGACGACTTTCGCCCGCATCTCCTGCGTCTTGGCGCGCATTTCCTGCTCCACAGCCACAGCTGCCGCGCGGCGCACCTCGGCTTTCGCTTGCGCCACGCGCTTGTCTGCTTCGGCCTGTTCGGTCTGTAATTTTGCGCCGATGTTGTCACCTACATCCACATCGGCGATGTCAATTGAAAGAATTTCAAATGCCGTATTGCTGTCCAAGCCTTTGGCTAAAACTGTCTTGGAAATGCGGTCGGGATTCTCCAACACCTCCTTGTAGGAATGGGCAGAGCCAATCGCGCTGACAATTCCTTCGCCCACGCGCGCGATGATTGTTTCTTCAGTCGCGCCGCCAACGAATCGATCGAGATGCGAACGCACCGTCACACGCGCCTTAACTTTTACGCCGATTCCGTCCTGTGCAACGCCGTCGATGGTTGTGCGGCCCATTGTCGGGTTAGGCGCGTCGATCACTTTCGGATTAATGCTCGTTCGCACTGCTTCTAAGACCGTCTTGCCGGTGCCTTTCGTAGCAAGGTCGATGGCGCAAGCACGGTTGAAATCGAGCGTGATGCCTGCCTTGTCGGCGGCGATTAGGGCAAGGACCACATGGCTAACGTCGCCGCCCGCGAGGTAATGGGCTTCCAGCGGATCGCTACGAACATCGATACCGGCTTTCACTGCCGTAATGCGATTGTCCACGATCAATCCAACCGGCACTTTGCGCAGCCGCATCCCGACCATCTTGCCGAGACTCACCGGCGCATTTGCGATCCGTGCCCGGAGCCAGAGACCGAAAAAATTAAAAAGAATCACCGCCAGCACGAACGCGAATAGCGCCAGCACTGCGATGCCGACCAGATAAAGCGAGTCCATATTGCGTGAAAGACTATCGGAAGACAGACAACCCGAAAAGTCTAATTGCTTACAAGCTGGAACGCGTTGTGCTCGACGCGTTCGCTAACCAAGTGGGCGAGCGGCGTAAGGTTCGCGGCTTCGCCGCTTCGTCTGTCATCGTCTTCGGAAAAGCCGATCCACCGTTAAAAGTAAAATAGTGCTCGGGGCGGGACTTGAACCCGCATGCCTTTCGGCATACGCCCCTCAAACGTACGTGTCTGCCATTCCACCACCCGAGCTTAGCGCGCGAGCGTCAAACTTTCCGCATGCGGCAAGGGCTTGCAAGTGGCGCTTGTGTTCTTGATCGCGCTCGCTATCTCGTGGCAAAACCCGGGTGCGTATGAAATCCCGATGATTCGCGATTAGGTTTTAGGAATTCGAGCGCGAACATGAGCACAACCACGAGTGGCCAAGGCGAATGGATCAAAATCGATCTGCACATTCACACTCTCGATGATCCCAAAGACGCGGTGGATTATTCCGCGCACCAATTGCTTGAGCGCGCGCTCTCACTCGGGTTTCGCGTCCTGGCCATCACGCTGCACGATGCTGTATTCGACCGAAAGGACGTGTACGCTGACGCAGCGGCAATGGGGATTCTACTTATCCCCGCCGCTGAGGTGCGCTTGTGCGGCGCGGATGTGATCGTGCTGAATGTGACTTCCGAAGAGGTCGCAGAGTTAAGAGATTTCGATGATCTGCGACGGCTGCGAACGCGGCGCGGGACTTCTGTCTTCACTATCGCGCCGCACCCCTTCTATGTTTTTGGTAGTTCAATCGGGGAACGTCTATTCACAGAAATCGATTGCTTCGATGCGATCGAGCTGTGCCATTTTCATAAGGGTCTGTTCAATCCAAACAGGCGCGCGGAAACAGCGGCGCGGCATTTTGGCAAACCAATGATCGCCACCTCAGACGCACACCAGTTGCACGCCTTCGGCCATCATTATACGAGCATACAGGTTCCCGCCGATCTTACGGTGGAAAACGTGCTCGCCGCGTTGCGTTTAGGGCCGCTTAAAATAACGAGTCCTGCGTGCACTTTTGTTGATCTTGTGAGCACGATTTATTTTGTTTTCCTCGCACACCCATTCCGCGTACGACGAAAGTTCGCTTCGGCGAGAAATTCCTGTAGAAGCAACACGCCCGTAGCGCCTCAGCGCTGAGGGGCTGGCGAATTCAGATCGTAAATTGCGCCCCAATCGCCGGATGCCACAAGAAAAGACGTGGCTTCCCAAGGGCGGCTGCTTGATTGGTAGTTCGTCTTTTCGTCTTGGCCCCAGAAAACGTAGCGGACGCCCAAAGCTTTCGCGGCTTCGCGCCAGTTGGCTGCTCCATTCATTAACTCTGTCAGCCGATTGCTTGCGTCGGTGGAGTTGAATCCTTCCGTCCAGAGATGACCCGGATATCCCAGCACAGCTTTCCGTCCCTGCAGCAACACGGGATGATTGTAGGTCGGGTAACTGGCGAATCGCGCTTCTACCGGCAAAGGCCGAAGCGCCGCGCCGGCGTAGTCGAGTCTCGCGCGCTCGATGAGTCCAAAGCCCGG
>Ga0209472_1002272_pt1 | contig 10824 bp, 8 predicted proteins | sample GraSoiAngelo_130_FD_185887 | JGI IMG/M metagenome (GOLD analysis project Ga0209472, IMG submission 185887) | Grasslands soil microbial communities from the Angelo Coastal Reserve, California, USA - 14_0929_02_20cm (SPAdes) (version 2) | ecosystem: Environmental > Terrestrial > Soil > Grasslands ...
GACAACATGCGCTCGACCATTTCTGTCGTCATCGTTGCTGGCGCGTGTGGCATTGCCGCGGGAACACCCTTGGCGATTCTGGGCGGGATTGGACGTTCCGCGCAACTCGGCTCGATCATCAAAGGGGGGCTGTACCTGGAATCGCTCGCGACCATCGATACGATTCTTCTCGACAAAACGGGAACTCTGACCTATGGCACCCCTGGAGTCGTCGACGTCCGTCCCGCCGACGGCGTTCCGGTTGCTTCCTTGCTGCAAGCGGCGGTGACTGCGGAATCGCGATCCGAGCATCCAGTGGCGAAAGCAATTCTGAAGAAGGCGTCAAACATGGGAATCTCCGGTGAAGAGCCCGAAAGATTCGACTACACGCCTGGGAAAGGAATCGTTACGGCTTGTCGCGGCATGGAAATCATCGTAGGCAATCGGCTCCTTCTCGAGGGGCACAGGGTTGAGCTCCCAATCAACACAGTCTCGCAGACGGATTCGGAGATTCTTGTGGCGCAAGAAGGCAAGTTCCTCGGAACTCTTGTCGTCGCCGATACGCTTCGGCCCGAAGCAACAAAGGCGATCCAAGATCTCAAATCGATGGGATTGAAGACCGTTCTTCTCACGGGAGATTCCAAGGCTGTCGCTGAGAACATCGGAGGAAAACTGGGAGTGGACGAGATTGCCGCTGAACTCTTGCCGGAGGACAAGCTTGCATTCGTTAGGCGGCTCACCGCGACGCGCCACAACGTCGTCATGGTGGGTGACGGAGTCAATGACGCTCCTGCTCTAATGAAGGCCACGGTCGGGATAGCGATGGGCGCTGGTACCGACGTTGCGCGCGAGAGTGCAAACGTGGTTCTCATTGGCAATGATCTTTCGAAGCTCGTCGAAACTCTGTCCATCGCGCGGTGCTGCCGCCGCACCATCATGCAGAACTTTGTCGGAACGTTGGTCGTTGACAGCATCGGGGTTGGCTTGGCTGCGTTTGGATTTCTAAATCCCCTTCTAGCTGCTTTCATCCACGTTTCTTCCGAGATGACTTTCATCCTGAACTCCGCCCGGCTGCTTCCGCCAGTCTCTTCGGCGCATGGCCTGGTGCGTGGACTATTCTCCCAATCGTTCACGGTCGCGCAGGACTAGACGAGAATTTATGCCTGCTGACACGACACATCCTCTGGCAACGAAGCGGCTCGTTATCGGACATCTCACGGTTTGTCAAGGATGTTGCTGTGGAAACACAGAAAACGGGAGACCTCCCGCTGCCGTCGAGTGGCTCAAAAAAGAATGGCGCTCTAGGGGCTTGCTGAAGCGCGTTCAACTGACGATCAGCGGCTGCCTGGGACCGTGTGATCTGCCCAACGTGGTCACTGTTTCAAACGAGAGCGGCACGCAGTGGTTTGGGGAAATCACAGAATTCGAGCAATACCGGGATCTTGTTGACTGGGCGAGTCGGTCCAGGGACGCGCGTGAATTGCTGCCCCTTCCAAAAGAATTTCAGCGACATACCTTGCATCCATTCCGTCAGTTTGATTCGCGCGCTGACCGCTGAGTCGTTTCATTTCAAGTACCGGTTCACGAGATCAATTAGTTCCTCGGTTGCTTCAGCCTGTTCCGTTGTTGGTTTTCGGCTAGGATCGACAACGTGGAAACGGACATGACCCTCAAGCACTTCGGCCATTAGTCCGTTAATAGCACCGCGGCAAGCTGCAATGGTTTGTAGCACTTTCGAGCACTCTTGGTCGTCGTCCAACGCCTTCTCAATCGCGCCGATCTGTCCCTTGATTCTCCTGACGCGGTTAAGGAGTTTCTCTTTGTCCTTGGTGGTATGTGCCATCCTCTTCACGCCCTCATAATTCAATGATACTATGCCGCAGTACAGTAACTAAACGCCTTCATAGGCGGGTTCCGGAAGACGCAGCAGTGCTCACTACGAAACAGCCCTGGCGTCCAAAGAGAACATTGGGATAGTCTGAGAATCGAGATGGTTGGCAAGTACAACACGAGGCTGGACTGGGTTAGGGTGTTAGCCCTTTCCCTGGTGGTCCTGTTCGTACTATTCGTCGCGCAAGCCCCGATCCACTCCCACGCCAAAGGACAGAATGAAGCTGTTTGCCAACTCTGCCAAGCGGCGCACATCGGCTCCGCCCCGAAGGCGCTAACCCCGTCGCTGTTTAGTCCTCTTCTCGCGATCGGGTACGTTCAGCCGTTTGTCGTAACGATTCACCAAGAGTTTTTCTTCCACGATGCACCGTCTCGCGCTCCGCCTACCGCATAACCCACATCTGTTCCGTTCTCAATCGCGCTGACCCCATGAGTGGGGCGGCGCAACCGCCTTATTTCCAGGTGGCCACTCCAACAACAGCAAACAAACATCGCCCAATTTAGGGGTCGGAGGAGAAATTCAAATGGGTTTTAGAAAGCTTGCATTTTTGGTTTTGAGTTTCAGCTTCTTGTTCTGCGCAATGCCCTGTCGCGCTCAGTTGGGCAATGCTGGATCGATCGAAGGAGTAGTAAAAGATGCCTCCGGTGGCGTGGTCGTGGGCGCGAAGGTCGAAATCTCATATTCCGTGACCGGCTATCAGCGTGAGACGACCACGGGCAGCGATGGGGGCTTCCGTTTCACGAACGTACCCTTCAACACGTATCACCTTGTGGTGACAGCCTCTGGGTTCGCTCCATATACCCAGGATGTGGATGTTCGCTCCAGCGTACCTACCGGCATCCAGATCGGGCTAAAGCTCGGAACGGCGGCAAGCAGCATCACGGTCGAAGCGAATGGCGGAGATCTGGTGGAGAAGGACCCCAGCTTTCATACGGATGTAGACACGGCGTTGACTGACCGGATGCCCTTGGAAAGCCAATCCTCTTCAGTGAGTTCGCTGGTGACTCTAGCGACGCCGGGGGTGGTAGCGGACTCGAATGGCCTCTTCCACGGGCTTGGAGATCACGCCGAGAATTCGTTCTCCGTTGATGGCCAGCCCATCACGGATCAGCAAAGCAAGGTCTTCTCGAACCAGATTCCCCTGGATTCCATTCAGTCGCTGGAAGCGGTTTCTGGAGGCCCCCCAGCCGAATACGGCGGCAAAACGAGCCTGGTGATTAAGGTGACGACGCAATCGGGCCTCGGAGTGACCAAGCCTAAGGGCACGGTTTACTCTTCCTATGGCAGCTTTGGCTCGGTCAGTGGTGGTTTCCGGCTGGCCTTCGGCGGCCAAAAGTGGGGAAACTTCATTGCTGCGAGCGGATTGAACAGCAGCCGGTTTCTCGACCCACCGGAACTTCACGCCATCCACGACAAGGGCAATGAAGAAAACCTGTTTGACCGAGTCGACTACAATGTAACCAGCGCGGATACGATTCACACGAACTTTCAATACACGCGTTCGTGGTTCCAGACTCCCAATACGATTGACAACTTGAATATCGAAGTGAATAACCCGCTCACTGGGGCCGCCCTGCCAGCGCAGGACCAGCGTTCGCAGATCAAGACGTTCAATATTGCGCCAGTGTGGACCCGCCTGATCAGCACCACGACGCTATTCACCTTCGGAGGGTTCGTCCGTCAAGACCGCTTCAACTACTACCCGAGTGGAGACGTTTTTGCGGACGGTACGGGACTCATTCCCGGAGGCTCCTCGGCAACGCTCAATCAGCAGCGGAAATTGACCAACGCGGGCTTGCGCTCGGATGTGTCCTACGTGAAGGGCAAACACAACGTCAAAGCCGGCGTCACGTTTCAACATACGTTCCTTACGGAGAATTTCAACTTCGGAGTTACGGACCCGGCCTTCAATGCAGTCTGCCTGAATGCTGCCGACGCGAGTCCGTTCACTAGCCCCACGCCGACGTTTTTAGGCAACTGCACGGGTGCGCTTGAGCCAAACGATGGCACAGATACTCGGGCTACTGTTCCTGCCTTTATCCCGGCGCTGGGTTGCTTTGACCTCACCCGACCGGTGCTGACAGGGGCGGCGCAAACGCAGGATGCTTGCGCCAGTGCGCAAACCGCGCTGTTTCCCTTCCGCGGCCGTGCGGATGTCAAGGAGCTTGCGCTCTACCTGCAAGACACGATCAACGTAGGCAATTGGGCCTTCAATGTTGGGTTCCGGGAAGACCTCTATCGCGGAATCGTGCACGATAGTCAACCGCAACCTCGCGTGGGCTTCGCTTACAACGTCAAGAAGACCAGCTCGGTCCTGCGCGTATCTTATTCTCGCATTCTCGAGACCCCGTTCAATGAGAACTTGATTCTGGCAAGTCTGGGAGCAAGTAACCCCATCATTGTTGACGTGATCGGTGGCGCGAGCTTACAGGCACCGATTCGTTCGGGCCAGCGCAACCAGTTCAACGCCGGCTTTCAGCAGGCTTTTGGAAAATACCTCGTAGTGGACGCCGACTACTTGTGGAAATATACGCACAATGCGTATGACTTTAGCGCGTTCGGCAACACGCCGATCTTCTTCCCTATCGCTTGGAAAAACTCAAAGATTGACGGGCCTTCCGTGCGCGTGAGCATGCCGAATTTTCACGGTTTCACGGCACTCGCGGTGCTCGCGCACGTCCGGGCGCGCTATTTCCCGCCACAGATCGGCGGTCTGGGTGCGAGCATCACGGGCGGAGAAGTATTTCGCATCGACCACGACCAGGCCTTCAATCAGACAACACATTTTCAGTACCAACCTTGGAAGACCTTGCCGTGGATTGCCATGAATTGGCGCTACGACAGCGGTCTGGTGGCCAGCAACCCATTTCTTGACACTTTCCAGGATGCGTCGGGTTTCCTGGATGCAGCTCAGCAAACTGCTGTCGGGCTTTTCTGCGTGGATGCCGGTGGAGTCACACACTCGGCTTCCGTGTCTCAGGCTCTTGCGGTGGGTGCAGGGACCATCTGCGGCACGAATCCCTCGAAGACGGGCGCAAAGCTGATCAATATCGCAGGCGCGACATTCGATGTGGATCACAATCCTACGCGCGTCAAACCGCGCAACCTGTTTGACGCCAGCGTGGGTGATGACAATCTCTTCCACACCGACCATTACAAGTGGAGCTTGCGCCTCACAGTTATCAACCTGACCAACAAAACGGCGCTCTACAATTTCCTGTCCACGTTCAGCGGAACGCATTTCGTTACACCGCGAGCTTATACAGCCGAACTCGGTTTTCACTTCTGAGACTGACCGTGACGTGAAGACGTCCCGCGGGGATTTATCTTTGATGCCTCGCGGGGCTTCTCGGGCCTTAGAAGAGGCCAGAAGAGCCAGGGCAAATGAAGTCTTGCGGGTGATCCATGGCAATCCAGGTCAGATCATCGGCCAGAAGCGCAGAACGGCGAAGAATGGCGGTTGTCCGGATCGTCATTTGCTTCTGTGTCTTGCTATGCCCGCTTCCAGAGGGCTTTGCAGCGCGGGCGCACGCTCAGACCAAACCGCCCCGCGAAACGAGCGACCAATTCCGCTTCAAAGTCACAGATTCTGAGTCTGATCTTCCGATTCAAGATGCATCCGTCTCTCTGGTCTATTGGCGCAGAAAGGAATCTGCTGAAGAGAAGAGGGAAATTGAACTCAAGACGGACAAAAACGGGATTGCAGAATTTCCAAATGTGAAGGCCGAAAAATTTGCAGTCACCGTCATCGTGAAGGGCTACAGACCCTGCTGGCGTTGGATCCGGTCCAACGGGGCAGAAGAGCTGATTCGAATGAGGCTTGAAAAATGGGCAAGCACGCCCAAATAGGACAGGGCCGAAAGGCCGTGAGTGTTCTTGTCGCAACCTCGCGTAGGGGCCTGTCCAAGCCGTTGCGAGGTCAGGAGTGGCGAAGGGACCTTTTGACGTCCTGGCTGTTCCAAACGTGCATAAGGCTGCAGACGTCACTCGACCGCCGCTTCCTGAGATTTGGGATGACCGTGCAAGAAGCAAGCGTGCTTCTTCGCTGCGTGGAAGCCCGGAGAATAACACCAGGACAACTTGCGGTTGCTCTAGGAAGAGACAAAGGCAAGGTCACGCGGTTTGTCCATCGTCTCGAGTCAAGCCGTTTGCTCGCACGCGACATCGATCCACGCGACCGGAGGTTCTCGATTCTCAAACCCACGGCAAAGGGAAAAGAGGTAGCTCGGACCCTTGTATGTGTCTTCGACAGCATTCGAAAAGAACTCTTCGCAGGAATATTGGAAAGCGATGTCCGTAGGTTAGGCAAGATGTTGCCACAGCTGCACAAGAATGCGGTCCATGTTGGGTTACGGCATAAGTGCGGCGTAGTGCGGGGACGAAAGCGGATTGGAAGCCAGGAGATGCAAATGGAAGGCCCACAAACGAGTCAACCTCAAATCGCCGCGGACATTTTGACGCCTCCGCCTAACGGGTACGCGACCAACACTGTTCCTGTTGAACAGGAAGGTCATGAAAGTGAACCGATCCGGTATGAGCAAAGCAGCGAAGAAAATACCACTCCGGGAAAGCTTGTGGAAGAACACAAGGAATTGATGTTCAAATGAAACACTTGTTTCAGCCCCTTTCGGAAGTCCCTCACGCGGCAAATCCGCGGACGTCACGGAATCCTGCTGATATAGTTCGCCTGCTTGTTTTTCTCACAACCGGAACATTGTTCTTGCCCGCCGTGACGGCTGCTACAAGCGTGGTCGCGTTAATCGATAACACGAATCACCGCGTGGTGATCGCAGCCGATTGTCGAGTGAACCGCCAACTTGCTTCTCTTTCCCAGTGCAAGATCATTGACAAACCTGGCTGTACAGTTGCAATGGCAGGTCTCTACGAGGAGAAAACAACGGCGTTCCATTTGCGGCAACTTGCCGAGGCCGCCTGCCAGTACCCAGGTGACCTACGAGCGAGGGCGGAAGCGTTTCTCCGGTTTTCAAGAATTCCATACGAAAGAGCGATTCGTCACATTCGCGACGCAGATCCAAGCGACTTTGGCCGAACGCTAGAAAACAAGACAACCGAAGTGATTTTCGCGGGCATCCAAAATGGACAGATTGCGCTGATCGCCTACCGTCGTCGTTCTTCTCTGTGAACCCCGCCTCAGTTGCCTTCGACAATCAGACCGTTAATACAACGAGCCCGCCAAGCACGGTCACCTTGACAAACACAGGCAGTGCGGCAGAACCGGTCTCCGCTAGAATGAATGGCTTTAATTTCGCGGACTTCGCACAGACAAACAATTGTCCGCCCGTGATTGCCGCGGGCGCCAGTTGTACATTCAGCATCACATTCAAGCCCACCGCCACGGGTGGCAGGATTGGCTACCTTGTAATCGACGGAAACCGCGACGAGGAGGGCATTGTCAGCCTAACGGGGACCGGTATAGCAGCGCCCCCCAGCGGATGTAGTCCCACCGGCGGTACGCATCTTCCCACGATGGCTCCTAACTCGGTGGCGCTTGCTCCGGATCCAACCGGCAAGTACGGCAAGTTCGCCTATGTGGCGAACAGATATGCCGATTGCCTCTCGATGTACACCATTGACAGCGCCACCGGGGCCTTAACCTCCATAGGAACGATCCCCACGGGATCGCGTCCCATCTCGGTGGCCGTGGACCCGTCCCGCAAATTCGTCTATGTGGTGAATGTCGGCTCGAACGACGTCTCCACGTACAGCGTCGACACCACAACCGGAACCTTAACATCGACAGGGACGATCGCCGCAGGATCCGGTCCCGCTTCGGTGGCCGTGGATCCATCCGGCAAGTTCGCCTATGTGGCGAACGGCAGCGACGTCGCCATGTACACTATCAGCGATACCGCCGGGGGCTTAGCGTCGATAGGAACGATAGCTGCAGGAGCGGGATTGTTTCTCTCTCGATCGCCGTCGACCCATCCGGCAGATTCGTCTATGTGGCGAGGCCTGCGGACACTGTAGGGGTGGCAATTGGGTACGTCTCCATGTATACGATAAACACCACCAACGGGACCTTAACGTCCACAGGGAGCATCACCGCAGGAGTCGACCCTTTCTCGGTGGCCGTGGATCCCTCTGGCAGGTTCGCCTATGTGGCGAATCTCGAGTCAGGCGACATCTCGATGTACAGCATCAACGGCACCACGGGGTCATTAACATTCATAGGGACGAACACCACAGCATTCGCTCCCATTTCAGTGGCCGCACATCCTTCCGGCAAGTTCCGCTATGTGGCGAATGTGAACTCGAACGTCTCCATATACACCCTCAACGCCACGACCGGAGTCTTAACGTCTATAGGAACGGTAGCCGCAGGATCATCTCCTAGCTCGATCGCCATCGATCCGTCCGGAAAGTTCGCGTATGTGACGAATTTCGACTCGGACGACGTCTCGATATTCAGCATCGATGCTGCCACGGGGTCGTTGACGCTCATAGGGACGGTCGGCACATAAAAGGGCCTTACAGAGCGTCCTTCAAAGAAACCATTCGGTCCTGAACTGAATGCTCTGTTGTGCGCCACCCATCTTCGCCTCTGCGAGAGATTTCGAGGCTTTCGTAAATTTGACTCAGACGAAGGGACCAAGAACCATGCCGTCCCCAGCCGAATGCAGAGAGTGGGTTCGCTTTCCTGTTTCCCTATCGGAAACGGCGAGTTGGACCGTAGTGGACTGCCCATCGAAGACTGGGTGTTGGAACGTAGCACCCGTAAGCCCTTGACAATACAATGGGCTGCAGTGCATGCGCGCATAAGCCTCTGCTGGAGAGCACCTGCTTCCCTACCGAAAGGTCATGGCATGAATTTGCTCGATGTAATAGAATGAAACCGAGTGAAAACAAAGACGTTGCACAGTTCCCCGGTAGCTCAACGGTAGAGCATTCGGCTGTTAACAGAGAACTTAAAATCCAATAACTCGTTTCTCTGGCGTCAGTTAGCAGCTTCGGGACCATCCCCAAACAGCTTTTCTTGTCCCCAAGATGTCCCCAACAAGCCTCGCAGACATCGGTTGCAGCCCGAGCGGCCCCCATGCAGCGGAACTTCGAGTCCGATTAGTTGATGATCCGCGTTCCATGAAACACATCGCCTCTTGCCAGCCACGAATCTTCTATGAGAGCCGGTCCGTAAATCTTGGTTTTGCTGGGCTTTGCTCAGTGGCTTCTCGCGTGCTGTCACTTGTTGCAAAGGAAGCGCTAAGGGGATTAGACACGCTACGAGCGGCGAAGGTGAAGTCGGCGAACTAGAGAGACGACCTCTCAAGACGGGACAAAACGCAAGTGTGTTAGTCGCGTTCGCGGGAATCGGCGGGACGCCGGTAAACAGCAAAGCGGGAAAAGCAACAAAGCTGCCGCTCCCGGCAACGGCATTGATGCCGCCTCCGAGGCCGCCGGCAAAAGACAAAAAACTGGCGCTCTGCAGGTTCAAGCAGAGTTTGTATCACGATTTGCGGTTTGCTCTCCAGATGGCCTGCGGCGCCAAACGCCTGCTGAATCTGGTGCTTGGTCCTGGCGCTCAATTAGCTTGGTATTCGAAATATGAGTTCATCCCGTGCGAAATTGAAGCTGGACAACGGGGTAATCCAGGGAGCAAGATGCCCCTCATTAGAAGAGTGGCCCTGTGGAGAATCCCTGGGCGAGGCTGACTCGCGAGCCATACTACGTCGACGCCCACAGTTGGCGTGCGTGACTGGCGCCTTCGACTTGTCGGCCGGGCCAGGTACACCTCCAGGTTGCGGTCACCCTAGTTTTTTCGTGAAAGTGTCAGGGGGCGCCATGAAAATTAATCGCAGAGCTTGCGGATGGGCGATTCTATTCAGCTTTTTGTGCCTTTTACTCTTTGTTTCTGGAGCCCTGGGTCAAACTTCTCGCGGTGGCATCGCTGGAACGGTGGCGGACAAGTCCGGCGCGGTAGTGCCGGACGCTGCCGTCGAGATCGAGCAGAAAGGTACCGGCCTAAAGCTGAGTACCTCGACGACGGGCGCTGGCGTGTTCTCCTTTCCTGATTTGCCCGTCGGTTTTTATAACGTCACCATTACGCACTCGGGATTACAAACCCAAAAGATCACCGATCTCGAAGTTCAGGTCGGCAGAATCAGCAGTGTAACTGTAACGCTCGAAGTGGCCCAGCAGTCCCAAACCGTGGAAGTTCAGGCAGCGGCTGCGACGATTGAGACCACTCAGAGCGCCTTAAATGCAGTGGTGAGCACCCGGGCGATTCAGGAACTGCCTCTGAATGGGCGCGACTTCCGCCAGTTGCTGGAGCTTACGCCCGGATTCAATTCGCAATTCTCGATGAATGGAAACCGCCCGAACCAGAATAATTGGCAGATCGATGGCGTAGACAACAACGATTTCTGGCACAACTCGGAAGCTGTGAATCAAGGAAGTATCTCCGGAATCGCAGGAGTCCTGCTCCCCATCGACTCAATCGAGGAATTCAATCAGCAAAGTGTCGGGGGTGCCGATTTCGGGCGCAATCCCGGCTCCATGGTGAATGTCGCGATCAAATCCGGAAGCAACGATTTTCATGGCAGCCTCTACTACTTTAATCGCAACGATGCTTTCGCCAAGCCCTCGCCTTTCGGTGATTATGGCAAACTGCGAAACCATAATTTCGGCGGCTCCATCGGCGGTCCGATTTGGAAAGACAAGGCTTTCTTCTTTTTTAACTTTGAAGCACAGCGCTTCATCGCCGGAAACTCCATCCGGGCTACAGTCCCCTCAGACGCTTGGGTCTCCCAGGCCGAAGCTCTCATGGCCGCCAAAGGTGTATCACCAAACCCGGTCATGGTCTCTCTGTTGAGCACTCTCTGGCCCAGCGCCATCAAGAACGCTCCAGCAACCACGAACAATTTCTTCAGCACCGCCAATAACAATTACCGGAGCAATAACGGCGTCGCCCGCATCGAGTACAATTTCAACGCCAAAGA
>Ga0209472_1002291_pt1 | contig 10794 bp, 10 predicted proteins | sample GraSoiAngelo_130_FD_185887 | JGI IMG/M metagenome (GOLD analysis project Ga0209472, IMG submission 185887) | Grasslands soil microbial communities from the Angelo Coastal Reserve, California, USA - 14_0929_02_20cm (SPAdes) (version 2) | ecosystem: Environmental > Terrestrial > Soil > Grasslands ...
GATGGGTATCGAACTGATGCTGGACGATTTCGGGACCGGCTATTCATCGCTCAGTAACCTGCAGTTGTTCCCGTTCGACTATGTGAAGATCGATCGTCCATTCGTCAATCGCACCGGATCGGAGCGCGCCAACAATGCGATCACGTCGGCGATCCTGCAGATGACCTCCAGCCTGGGGTTGCGTGCCGTCGCGGAGGTCGTGGAAACGCAGGCGGCTGCGCAGGCTCTGCTGCAGATGGGGTGCAATTTCGGCCAGGGATACTTCTTCTCCGCACCCGTGGAAGCCGAGCAGGCCCTGGAGCAGTTGCGCCATTACGTGCCCCCGTCGACGACGGCCGTGCCCACAGTCCGGGCGGCAGCCGGCGATGCGGGCCAGGGCGCGGGCGACACCTTGGTGCTGGCGGATTCACCCACCGTGAAGGTGCCGGAATCACCGACCCTGGTACTGTCAGAGGACGAAATGAATGCGCAGCACACGGTTCAACGGCGATGAAGTCCCCGAGTCGCGAGCGCTTCGATGATGCCCAGCGCCCCTGGAGTCTGTTCGCGCTGTTCAGCGTGTGCGCACTGCTGGTGGGATGGATTGCGCTGTCGGCGACGACCGATGAGGGCGTCTCGTTACTGGTCTATGGATTGGCGAATCTGATCGTATTCACGGACGCGATCGATTTTGGGGTGCGACTCTACGTGCATCGGCGACATACCGCGGTCGCGTCCGAGCTCGGCGGCGGCGAAACGCATCTGCTGTCGATCGATCTCGCGGGCGCTCGAGGCGCCCGCACCGGCTCGGTACGCGTCCGGCCGTACGCGATCATCGCCTCGATATACAATCTCGAGGACGAGCTCGATGAGTTCATGGAGCGGCTGCAGCCGTACCGCGATCACATCTGGCTCATCAGCGACGGCTCGACCGACAAGACCGCGAAACGCCTGCAGCAGGCCGGCTGGCGGTGCCTCGACGAGGAGGTGAACCGCCACAAGCCGGGGGCGCTGCGTCACCTGCTCGCGACGCTGCCGCCGCGGGTCGAGACCGTCATGGTCATCGATCCCGATGTCAGGATCTGCGGCCGGCACGAGGGCAGTGTCGTCGATCTCGAGCGCGCCATCGCAGACCTTCAGCGATCGGGGGCCGCGGCAGCCTGCCCGCGCATCGCGATCGAGCGGGACGGCTTTCTGGCGCGGTTTCAGGCGCTGGAGTACACCCTGTGCTTCATGGTCGGGCGGCGCAGTCTCGCCGACTACGGCGTCACCTCCGGCGTCTCCATTTACCGGCGCGACGCGCTCGAGTGGGCGCTCGCGCAGCATTCAATGTCGATCTACGCCGAGGATCTCGAGAATACCGTGATCCTGCTGCACGCCGGTGAGCGCATCTACTACGACGGCCGGCTGGTGGTGAGCACCCACGGGCCGCACACTGTGCGCCGCTGGTACTCGCAGCGGGTGGGCTGGTACTACGGCTTCCTCAGGCTATACACGCAGCGTACGCGCGAGCTGTGGCGTATCGGGCGGCGTGCTCCCTTTGCAATGTACAACTTCATCGGCTACATGGGCGTGCTCGGACTCGGGCTGCACGTGCTCAGGATCGCGAGCGCAGCGCTGCTGCTCGTGAGCGCCGCGGCGATACTCGACGGTCTATTCGCGTTGGGTCTACTGCCTACGGGCCGAGCGATCAACCCGGTGGCCTTCGCGGGCGCGATCGGCAGCTACCTGGTCCTCGCTGTGATCGCGCTGTTCACGGTCGTGCCCAGACGCGAGCGCGCGTACGTAGGACCCATCCTGCCGATCTACTTCCTCTATGTCCTCGCGCACATCGTTCCGATCACCGTCGGATTCGGCAACTGGGTAGCGCTGCGGCTGTGGGGCCGGCGGATCTACCGCGACCACTACCAGCTGCGCGAAGACGACCCGACTGTCCCCCTGCCGGCCCTCAAGCTGCGCCCCAACGGCTCCGGCACAGCCACACTTTGAGCGCGCGCAGGATGCGCCGTTGCTTCCGCGGCAGGTGTCGCATGCGTTACATGCGATCGCCCGACTGGAGGTCCCAGGCCAGCGCTTCCCAGCGGCGAACGGTGGGCTCATGTCGGGCTTCGGCCGCGAGCGCCATCAGATATCCCGGTCGCGCCACGAGCCCGAGCCGGCGCACGGATTCGACGTCGTCGCGGCGCGTCGAGTACATGAAGAAGTGCCGCCCGCGCCGCTGCGCCTGTGCAGCGATGGCGTGGATCGCCGCCAGGCGCTCGCGCGGGTCGCCGTCGAGCCACTGCAGGCGATCGGTGTCGCCGACGCACTCGATGAGCGCGCGGCACGTGCTGCCGATGCGCAGCGGCTCGACCGGATGGGGGCGATCCACCATCTGCGACGTCCAGGCGCCCGGGTCAGGATAGTGAAAGACCGCCCGGGGCGGCGGGCCGTGCTGGTGCGCCGCGGCACGTGCCGGCCACCGGGCCGTCACCGTCGCGCGGCATATCCGCAAGCTGCTTCGCCCCGCATCGCGCAACAGGCCGTGCGAGACGATGTAGGCGCTCGCGATCCCGGTGGCGCCCAGCCGTTGAAAGCAGCGAGCGGAGGATTTGTCGGGTACGGCAAATCCGAACACTGCCGTGCGACCGCGTAGCGCACTCCTGGCGGCGGTGGCCCGCAGCAGCCGCTCGAAAAATCCGCGTCCGCGCTCGCCTGGCAACGTCCCGCCGGCAACGATCACGCTGATCCGGTGCGCTGTACCGTCGGGCGTGCGCGCCAGCCGGTAGACGATACCGCAGCACGCCACGACACGCTCTCCGTCCATGAGAACCAGCCGATCGGGAGCCTCGCCGCCGAAGGGGCGCTGCATATACCAGCGGTACATCGCCTCGCTCCACGGGGTACCAAAGCAGCGTGTGAGAAAGTCCGCGCCGACGTCGGCGTCCAGCCCTTCGGGGTTGACCAGGAGCCTCAGTTCGCGGTCGCCCGACATCGGCCGGCCACCTCCGCGAGTGTCGTCCACCACAGGGCATCTCCGTACCGGGTCTCGAGCTCCCGCCAGAGCCGCTCGAGGTAGTCGCAGTACGCGTTGTCGAGTCCGTCGAGCATCGTGATGCCGCCGCCGGTCTTGAAGATGTGGGCCTTGATCGCGAGCAGACCCCCGCACTCGATGATGGTGAGTGCGCGCTCGATCGTCGATGTGGCCTGGAAGTTCGTCGTGAAGTGCACCAGTCGGCAGGGCACGGCCGTGGCGCCGGTGGACTCATCGTTGGCGGCACACCGGATCCACATTGGGTGGATGAGAGAGGCGCCGTGCAGCCCGCTCCTCGCGGTGCGGGCCCGCTGGCTCACAGGCGTGTCCAGGTCGCGCGCCGAGGTGACGAAGTGGAAGTCTGCCTCGTTCAGCGCCTCGCACAGCGAAGGCGGGGCGCTCCACGCCGGAGGCGCAAAGCCCTGCACGTGGCGCAGCCCGGCGGTCGCGAAGATCCGCCGAGCCTCCTGCAGCAGCGCGCTGCACTCGCTGCGGGACTGCTCCTGGAACTCGACCGCCATGCGTGGACCGGGATGGGCGTGATGCAAGCCGTGCAGGGCGCAATCGGTGCGCGGCAGAGCGTTCAGGTAAGCGACGAATTCCGGAAAGCGATCGATGCGAAAGTGGCCCCTGGGGGTCAGAGGAGCCCAGTGGATGCGCTCGCGCAGGAGCGGGATCCGGGTAAGCCACTTGCGGGTCGGAACCAGGCGCTTCAAGCGCCAGTCGGGTGTGACAAAGAGCGTGACCCGCAGCCGGGGATGTCGATCGAGGAGCCGCTCCACGTGCCCAAGCGCGCCACGACCCAGGTCGCCGCCGGCGTCGAATTCGTCCCGGGAGGTTGCCGGATGGACGTCGTCGACGCTGAAGCACACCGCAGCGCGTTTGCCGCCCGGGAGCCACCCGCGACATTCCGTGAGCGTCATGGACTCAGGCATGGAGAGCGTGGATAGCGGGTGCGAAGGCTCTCGGCAATCGGGTGTTGTCCCCATGCTGCGTTGGAAGTCGATGAAAACCAAGGACACTCGCGCCCGCTGACAAGTCGGCGCTCACCTACACCCACTTACACCTTGCGCCGAGTTGACGCGCAACGCTTTGGCTCTACCCTTGCGCTCGCTTGCAGGGAGGCATGAGAGGAATGGCTTTGAATTCCGCGCCTGGTTCATCGCAGGAGCGGACGCGCCCCTGAGAGTACCAAGCAATGCGGGAGGCAACGCTGATGTTCACAAAGACGTCCGCGAGCATCGTGCTGGTGGAGGATCATACGATCCTGCGCGAGGGGCTGCGCGCCCTGATCGAGCTGGAACCCGACCTGAAGGTGATCGGCGAAGCCCGCACCGCAGCCGAAGGCGTGCGGGTGGTGCAGGGCTCGGACCCGACGCTGGTGATCACCGACCTCGCGATGCCCGGCGGCTCGGGGCTGGGAACCATCGATGAGCTGCGCGCCGTGTGCCCGAATGTGCGGGTGCTGGTGCTCACCGCCTACTGCACGGACGAGTACATCGTGGCCGCCCTGGGCGCCGGGGCCGACGGCTACGTGCTGAAGGATGCCAGCCGCGCAGAGCTGCTGCAGGCGATCCGCTCCGTCATCGCCGGCCAGAAGTACTTCTCCAAGCCGGTGTCCGCGCGGCTGGTGTCCGGCTATCTGCGCCGCAACGACCCGGCCAGCGACCCCTGCCCGAGGATCACGGAACGCGAACGCGAGGTGCTCACGCGCATCGCGCTCGGGGAGTCCAGCAAGCGCGTCGCGGTGGCGCTGTGCTTGAGCGTCAAGACGGTGGAAAAGCACCGCGCGAATGTGATGCGCAAACTCGCACTGCACAACACCGCGGCCCTCACGCTGTTCGCGGTGCGCAATGGTTTGCTGCCGCAGGACGCCGAGCGGTGTTTCGCCGAAGTAGAGTTGGCCCGATTCCGTGGACACCTGGAGGTTGGATCTGCAGGGGTTGCCGATCGCGGACCGGATGGTCTGATTCCCGCCGCAGTTTGACCCGTCACTCGAAGTCACCCTCAATATCCTTGCCGGCATAGTCCGTCATCCTGCTGACCGCGAGCATCGACACCACGCCACAGGCCGCAATGTAGCCCCCGATCGCGTACGCGGAGTGGTAGCGGGCGAACAGCCAGGCAGCGATGAACGGCGCGGGGCCACCGGCGATTACCGAGGCGAGTTGATACCCCAGGGATGCACCACTGTAGCGAACACGACCCTTGAACGATTCCGCGATGAGGGCCGCCTGCGGCCCGTACAGCATGTCGTGCGGGATGAGAGACAAGACGATCGCAAGGAAAATCAGGGTCCTGCTGCCGCTGCCGAGCATGCCGAAATAGATGAATCCAAACACAGCGGTCACGATCGCTCCCAGCATGTACATCTTGGTCCGTCCGATGAGGTCGGAGATGTGGCCAAACAGCGGGATCGACACGAACGAAACGACCGAGGCGCTCAGTACTGCGACCAGCAGGAAGTCGCGCGGCAACTTCAATGTGCCGACTCCGTACGCGAACACAAACGCCGTGAAAATGTAGAACGGCGCCTGTTCGGCCATGCGCGCGAACATGCTCAGGACGATCTCTTTTGGGTGTCGCCGAAGCACCTCGCGGATGGGAGCGCGCTCGACCCTGCGCTCGGCGAGAATTCTGGCGAACACCGGGGTCTCGAGAATGCCGAGCCGGATATACAGACCGACGCCGACCAGGATCAGGCTGAAGAGGAACGGCACACGCCAGCCCCAATGGAGGAACTGCTCGCCCGACAGCCGGCTGACAACCAGCACGGCCAGGTTCGCGAGGAACAGGCCGCACGGCACCCCGAATTGCGGCCAGGATGCGAGAAAGCCCCGCGAGCGGTTTGAGCGCGCCCACTCCATGGCCATCAGCACCGACCCGCCCCATTCGCCTCCGACGCCGATGCCCTGAATGAAGCGCAGCACCGTCAGGATCACTGCGCCCCAGATTCCAATCTGCTCGTAGGTCGGCACGAGCGCCACCAGAAAGGTGGCGATCCCCATGACCAGCAGCGTCGCGATCAGTGTCGACTTGCGGCCGATGCGATCGCCGAAATGTCCGAATATCGCGGCGCCGATGGGGCGCGCCAGGAAGCCGACGGCATAAATGGTGAATGCCTCGAGCGTGCCGACCAGCGGATCGGATTTCGGGAAGTACAGCTGGGCGAACACGAGTCCGGTCACCACGCTGTACAGAAAAAAGTCGTACCACTCGATGGCGGTGCCGACGGTGGCGGCGATGACTGCACGCCTGAGTTGAATTCCGTGCTCCAGCTCTGAAAGCGTGGCGACGTTGCTCGCGACCATGTTCGTTGCCCCCTGTTCCTGGCGGTCGGTCCGGCGCTTGCGGCCGGCGCCGCGACCGGCTCGGAAGCTTAAACCAGCGCTCGCTGCCGAGGAAACTCGCCGAGCCGGATTGGCGGGCCGCCGGCAGCGCTCTTGGCGGCAGGCCGCCCCGCTCAAAGCAATTGCAGAAGGCGCAAGAAAGGAGTCAGATACGGGGCGAAAAACGCACCCGAGGGGAGGGGGCTCCATGAGCAAAGCAATTCATTTGGCCTGCGCCGGCGCGGCAATCCTTGGTTTGGGGGGATCGGCCTGGGCGGCCGATGCGCCTGCCGCCGAGACTGCCGCGATGCACCATGCCGCAAGCGCCAAGGGTGCCAAGACGGCCCCGACGGATGAGGAGCTGATTGCCAGCGCCATGAAGGCGGCGCCCAGGAAGGTGGCCGAGGACGCCACCATCGTGGCTCCCGACCCGAAGGGCGGGATGCGCACGCTGCGCAAAGGCAGCGATGGCTTCACGTGCATGCCTGACAACCCCGAAACACCGGGCCCCGACCCGATGTGCTGGGACAAGAATGCCGGGGCGTGGATTGATGCGTATCTGCACCACCAGACGCCCCCGGCGGGGAAGATCGGCCTCATGTACATGCTCGCCGGTGGCACTGACGCCAGCAACACGGACCCGTACGCTGCCAAGCCGACTGCCGCCAACCATTGGATCAAGACCGGGCCGCACGTCATGATCGTTGGCGCCGACGCCAGCTTCTATGACACCTATCCGAAGAGCGCGGATCCGGACACCAAGAGCCCTTACGTGATGTGGGCGGGTACTCCCTATCAGCACCTGATGGCGCCAATCCGTTAGGGGCCGATCGGCACACGCGAGGGTCAGCGTATGCGGCAGTCATCGCAGTGTGCGGCTGTTGTGGCGAATGTGTGCGTGTGCTTGGGCACCGCAGTACCCGAGGCGCTCGCGGATGAGACCTGTAACTCCCCGTATATCAGTAACCTCATCAAGGGCCAGGAAGATTTCGTTCACGTCTGGACCCTCGGCGTAGAAGGCTTGGGCGACGGGTCCGACAAACTCGTCACTGTCGATGCGAACCCGGCGTCGAAGACCTACGGCAAGGTCGTTGACAGCGTATCGGTCGGTGGGCGCGGCGAAGCGCATCACATGGGGTTCACCGACGATCGCAAGTTTCTCTGGGCGGGCGGACTGGATGACAGCGAGATCCATGTCTTCGACGTCGGCACCAACCCGTCCAAGCCGAAGTTGCTTCGCACCATCACCGACTTGCCGGCCAAGACCAAATTCGTCGGTCCACATACTTTCTACGCGCTGCCGGGACGGATGCTGATCGGCAACCTCTCCAACACCGCCGACAAGGGCGGGGTCACCGGGATGGCGCTGTACAACAACAAAGGCTCGCTGATCGCCAGATATGACATGCCGACCGCTTCGTTCGGCGGGGTGCAGGGCGACGGGTATGGTTACGACATAGCGATCAATCCGGCCAAGAACGTTCTGCTGACGTCGAGTTTCGCCGGTTGGCAGAATTACATGCGTGAGCTGGGAGATCTGATCAAGGACGCCGAGGCGATGAAGCACTTCGGCAACACCATGGTCGTGTGGAACCTGAAGTCCATGCGGCCAACTCAGGTGCTGCGCGTGCCGGGTGCGCCGCTGGAGATCCGCTGGTCGCTCGCGCCCGGCCAGAACTGGGCGATCACGGCGGCGGCGTTGACGGCGAAGCTATGGCTCATCAAGCAAGGCGCGGGCGGTGCCTGGAGCGCCCGGGAGGTCGGAACGATTGGTGACCCGGCGCAGGTTCCGCTGCCCGTCGATATCTCCATTACGGCGGCCGGCAAGGGCTTGTGGGTCAATACGTTCATGGATGGCACCACGCACTACTTCGATCTCACCGATCCGGAGCACCCCAGGCAGACCTATCAGCGGCGCATCGGCACTCAAGTCAACATGATCTCGCAGAGCTGGGACGGCAAGCGGGTGTACATGACTTCCAGCCTGCTGGCGCACTGGGACAAGAAGGGGGCGGACAACGAGCAGTTCCTGCGCGCCTTCAACTGGGACGGTCATGCGCTGACGCCGGCCTTCGAAGTTGATTTCACCAAGGAGAAATTAGGCCGGCCTCATCACATGAAGTTCAGCGCGCGGGCCAACCAGTCACGCACGCTGGCAGCGCTCGCCCGGTAGTGCAACGCCATGCTCCGCGTCTCGAGGCGCGTGGCGGCCTGTCTGTCGATCCTGGCGAGCGCACAGGCAGCCGTCGATGTGAGCCCGGCGACGGCACCGCGGATGGAATTCACGCCGCTGGCGCCGGGCACCTATCAGCTGCAGGCGATTCAGTCCGTCGAGGACGCGACGTTACTCGACGAACGCGCGCGTCCGGTACGACTGAGTGCCTTGACCAAGGGCAAGATCACGCTGCTGACGTTTTTCTACACTTACTGCGTGGATCCCCTCGGGTGCCCGTTTGCACATCAAACATTGACGCTGCTTCGCGATCGGATCGTGCGGGATCGGGAGCTGGCGCGCGAGGTTCGATTCGTCGGCATCAGTTGTGATCCCGGCAACGACACGCCGGATGTCCTGGCGCGATATGCCATGCAGTTCACGGGGGTTTCACGCCTTGAGTGGCGGTTCCTCACGGCGCGATCGGTGTCGGCACTGCTGCCGGTGCTCGCTGACTTCGGCCAGGACGTAAGTGTGGATGTGGACGAGAGCGGGCGGGCGACCCGGGCGCTGCACCACATGCTGAAGGTCTTTCTGATCGACCATCGCGGCAGGGTGCGGGAAATCTACTCGCTCGCCTACCTGCAGCCGCAAGTCATGCTGAATGACATCAGGACCCTGCATCTCGAGCGGCGCAGCGGCTTCGCCGGCGCCGGTACGGCCGCTCGCCGCGCACAGTGACTGATCCGCACCCGCCGTGCTCAGCGCACGCTGGAAGGGGGGAACCATGAACAAGAGATTTATCATCGCCTGGATAGTGTTATTTGTCGCGTGGTTCGTCGGCAGCTTTGTCGTCCACGGCGTGCTGCTACGTTCCGACTACGTGCAACTCACCAACCTTTTCCGGGCGGAGGGCGACCAGCAGAAGTACTTCCCCCTGATGCTACTGGCGCATGTGATCCTGTCCGGCGCGTTCGTGTGGATCTATGCGCGCGGCGTCGAGGCGAAGCCGTGGATGGCACAGGGCGTGCGCTTTGGTGTCGCCGTCGCACTGCTGACGATCGTACCCACCTACATGATCTACTTCGTCGTGCAGCCGATGCCAGGGGACGTGGTTGTCAAGCAGATCGTCTTCGACGGCGTTCTGATGGTGATACTCGGGACGATCATCGCCTGGCTGTATCGAGACCGGAGGGCGCCGGTCCATGTCGGGTGAGACCAGTACGGCCTTCGAGCTCCAAGAGCTCGCGCTCGCGCCGGCGCCTGCCCGCTGAGGACAATCCCGCGCTCCAAGGGATCTGGCATGTGGTGTGCCTGATTCCGCGGGGGCGAGTGTCGAGTTACGGAGCGGTTGCCCGGGCTGCGGGGCTGCCTGGTCGCGCGCGTCAGGCTGGGTTTGCGTTACGGGTCGCGCCCAAGGCGCTGAATCTGCCGTGGCATCGAGTTGTCGGTGCCGGCGGCCGCATCGTGTTCCCCAAGTCATCGCGGGAACATGGTGAGCAAGCGCGACGCCTGCACGCCGAAGGGGTGGTGGTACAGAACGGACGTGTGACGCGCTTGGCGATCATGGACCTCGACGAGCTGGGCTGACTGCTGCGGCGCAAGTCAACCCGTGCGACGCTCTGATCAAGGGCCGGGAGCTTGCGGGTGCCGTGGAGACTCGGCCAGCGCTTCGAGCCACCGCGCGAGCTTCTCGTACTCGAGCGCGAGCACACCGAGCTCATCTCGTACTTCTGAGTATTGCATCGAGGGGATGGGGGCGCGCACCGAGCTCGCTATCTCGCGATAGCGTTCGGCCTTAGCCGGCCCAATCGAATTGTTATCCGTCATCCCGGCCGGCCGTCCCTATCAGCTATCCCCGCAGAGCTCAGTGAAAATCATAAACGTGCAGCAATTCATGGGCTGTCGGCGCCCGCAAAGCCCCTTGTAGGCAGCAATTACGGCTACCCGCCGGACGTGACCTACCCGGTCGGAATGTTGCGAAAAAGCTACGCCACTCTGCGCACCCCGTAACGTGGCAAAATCCTCGGAGGCGGCCTTGGCGCTGACCACTATGCCCGCTAACTCCTGGGTATACACGGGTCCATGGGTGATAGGTCCGACGCAGTGCGTTGAGACTTTGATGTAGTAATGTTGTAAAAATCCCATAGAATATCCACAGGCTGCGAGGAGTCGGACCTCTTGGACCGACCTCGATGGGCCTTCGGAAGCGGCATTGGGGTAGGAGGATCCAACAGGTCGCACAGTGTCCGTCTGCCGCAAAAACAAGGGTTAACACCACCAGGGGAGTACGCGAATGAAGTTATTGCGGATCATTCTCG
>Ga0209472_1002292_pt1 | contig 10792 bp, 7 predicted proteins | sample GraSoiAngelo_130_FD_185887 | JGI IMG/M metagenome (GOLD analysis project Ga0209472, IMG submission 185887) | Grasslands soil microbial communities from the Angelo Coastal Reserve, California, USA - 14_0929_02_20cm (SPAdes) (version 2) | ecosystem: Environmental > Terrestrial > Soil > Grasslands ...
GGGGCTTTTTACACTGACGATCCAATGGCAGATCCAGCTGCGCATGGAAAAGCCGAGTGCGTCGAACCAGCGGCGGAAGGAGCGGTCTTGCTTGAGGATGCGCTCGAATTCGGCGGGGATGATGGCGACGCGTTTTGCGGTGTCCGGTTCGAGGCGAAACTGCGCGGTGTCGCCGACGGAGACGTTGCCGCCGGTCTGCAAACTTTTTTTGATGATCATGCACTGGTAGCCCTTGCTGGTGGGGAAGACCCAAGCGCTAAGCGGGAAGCCGTTGATTTCGCCTTTGACGCGGACTTTGGCGCCCGTTCCCCAAACTTTAGTGACGTCGAACGGGATGCGAATAAGAACAAAGTTGAAGCGTGAAGGGGGGCGCTCGAGCGTGGCTTTGAAGGATTTCGCAACGAGTTTGGGCTTCGACTTCATCTGGAAAATGGAAAAGCGAAATTCGAAACTAGAAACTAGAAATTGGGAGAAAAAGATTCCGCGCTTCGACGCAGATTTTGCGGCTAGTTTGCTCTTAAAAAAAGGACAAGATCAAGCACGAGCATGCCCGCCGGCAAGGGCACACGCGCAAAACCAGCGTGCGCGGCACTTTTCACACGGCGCAGACGCTTAGGCTCCGGCGCCCTTGGAGAAGCTGGCGACGGCTTCCGCTTCGGTCTTGTACACATCGAAGACGGTCAGCAGCTTGGTGATTTGCAGGACTTCCTGGAACTTGCTGCCCAGATGGCAGAGCCGGAGCGAGGCGCCCTGCGTCTTCACGGTGTGATGCGAGGCGACCAGCGTGCCGAGGCCGGCGCTGTCAATGAAGGTTACGTTGTCCATATTCAGGACAATTTTCTTTTTTCCTTCGGCGAGCAGGCTCTTTACTTTCTCGCGCAAGGCATTGCTTTCCTCGCCGAGCACAATGCGGCCGTCCAGCGCGACCACAGCCACGCCGTCCACTTCGCGGTTCGTCATCTTCAAAGCCACGGTATTTTCCTCCTCATCGGAAAGCGGTTCCGGTGGCAACCCGCGCCGGAGCCGTAAAGCTTATCAAAACAGGATGTTCCCTGGAGCGTTGCATCGTAAATCGAAGACCGGGCAACGGTCAAATCACCAGGCGGCTAATAGTAGTCCGCGCAGGACATGTAATAGCCGCAAACCGAACAGATCAACTTACAGCGCCGAGACTCCAACCGCTGCGAGCAAACGGGACAGTACCGCGAAGGATCTTCGGCAGGACGGGCGGGACTCGGACTGCTCTGCGAGGCTCCAGAAGATAGAGCTACAGACTGTGCCGGCTCGGCCCGGACCTGCGCTGACTCCCACTTCGCGGCGCGTTCCACGGCTGGACGGTTATAACACAGTGAAGGGAATGGGGGATAGGGAATAGGGGGCGCGCAAAGGGAGGCGGAGTGACAGAGCCGAGGGGATGGGGGTACGGGCGCGGGAACTCAGAGGAAGAGACGAATTGGATTGAAACCTATGGCGTGGCGGGCGCATCCTTGTTAATGGCGATGGGTTGTTGGTGATGGCTCCATTGCCGGAAGGCCCAGAAGGCCGGGTCTTCAGGTGGCTACCATGGTCCGCGAAGTTCTCCTCGCAGGTTTAGTCGCTTTTCTTCCCGTGGGCGTGCAAGCGCAAGGGCGCGGCGCGATGGCGCCGGTTTCGCATGCGGCGGCGGTTGCGCCGACAGTGGCGATGGCGGCTCCGCACGCGGGGGCTTCGCAAATAGTGGGCGTGCCGCGGACGGTGGCGAGGGGCGGAACGGTTCGTCCGCGAACGGCGATGCCGATAGTGAGAAACCCCCGCCGGCCGGTCACAACAGGAAGGCGCTTTGATCGATTTGACAGAGAGGATATTGGCCGAAGACCGGGTTGCAACTCGGCGCCGGGATTGGGATTTGACGCGGTACACCAGGCAGCGGTGTGCGGACCAGGAATCGTGGGATCGCGCGGGCGCGGACTGATTCCCGCTTTCTTTCCCTTTTTTGACGGCGGATTTTTCTTGCCGGGTTCGCAGGCCGCGGTAGAAGAAGTTCCAGTTGCGGAGACGTCACAGGCGGAAGACGCGGATATTGAGGTTCGGGAGACGAGCCGACGTCACAGAGTTAGCGACGCGGCGACGAATCTGGCTCCGGCGGCGACGAACGAAACGGCCAGCGCCACATCGTCCGACAATGATGAATTTGTTTTTGTGCGGCGGGATGGAACGATATTTTTTGCGGTGGCTTATTCGTGGGAAAACGGAACGCTGCGCTACATTACCAGCCAGGGATTGCGTCACACGGTCACGCAGGATGCGCTGGATCTGGACGCCACGAGACAGTTCAACGAACAACGCGGATTGAATTTTCGATTGCCGGCGTGAAGGCTAGTTTTTCGCAGGCTCCGGCATGACGTAGCCGGACTGTACCGGAAGACCTGCGCGCTCCAACTGCACGGTGGTATGTTCCACGCCAAATTCCTTCGAGGCTAGCTGCTTAATCGAGGCGAGAAGCCGCTCGCATTCGTCGAGATGCATGTCCGGAACGCGCGCGTGAAGACTGAGCGCGTGGTGGCCGCCGCCGAGGGACCACAAATGAACGTCATGCACTTCCTGCACGCCTTCGATCTTCAACATAGCGCGAGCGACGTCTTCCACCTGCAGATCAGGCGGGCGGCCCTCGAGAAGAATGTGCGAGGATTCGCGCAGGATGCCAATGCTGGACCACAGAACGAGCATACCGATGGCCAGGCCGAGAAGTGGATCGATCCAACGCGCGCCGGTCGCATGGATGATTAACGCGCCGCCGATGATAGCAATGTTGGAGAGGGCATCGCCGAAATTGTGAATGAGGATGCTGCGGAGGTTGAGATCGAGGCGTCCGCGGACGAGAGCGAGCGTGATGCCGCCGTTCACGACGAGCGCGGCAACGGAAGTCCAAATCATCCAGCTTTCGACGACTTCCACCGGGGAGCGCAAGCGTTCGAAAGCTTCGTAACCGAGCCAGAGCGAAAGCAGGACTAAGACAAACGCGTTGGTATACGCAGCGAGCGTGCCGGCGCGGTGATAGCCGTAGGTTTTTTCGGTGTCGGCGGGCCGTTCGGCCCAGCGCATCGCAAGATAAGAAATGCCCAGCGCGGGAATATCAGAGAGATTGTGGACGGCGTCGTTCAGAAGGGCAACGCTGCGTCCGAGAATGCCGCCAAAAACTTCCGCCAAAACTAATCCAAGCGTGGCAACCATGGCCCAGCCAAGCACCGAAGGGCGGAGCGTGGGGTGAACATGGCAGGCGTGAGCGTGGCCGGAGGAATGCGAATGCCCGGCGTGGCTATGGTCGTGGGAATGAGCGGCCATCCGCCTTATTCTACTCACACGATGGCAGGGTGAGACATTATTTCATAGCATGGAGGGCCACATTACAAAACGAACGATTCTCCGTACCGCGTCCAAGTCGCACGGCGACAGATAGAGCAACGATTCAAGCGAGCGACAATGAGGTAAGGTAAACCGCCCAAGTCGTTAAGACACTCCTTTTTGGGGGGAGCAAAGCTCTAAGTAGCAGAATGCGCTAGAATTACAAACGGAGGAGTGGGTGAGTGGTTGAAACCGGCGGTCTTGAAAACCGTTAGACTCGAAAGGGTCTCGGGGGTTCGAATCCCTCCTCCTCCGCCATAATTTGAAGCTTGAGTCGCGCCTTATTCAGTAGTGGCTCGCGTTTCGTTTATCTTTAGGCCAAGCCGGAGTGATTGTCCGCCCCGCATCCCTGCCCTGCGCGCCTAAACTGGAAATGCTCAGAGTATGTCTTCCTCCCGCAGAATCGCCTGGATGTTGGGAACCTGGATCTTGATCCTCGTTATCTACTCGGCCGTGTCGCTTTTGCTGAGGCGCGGCTCGGATTCGCTCAGCGCCTTCGGCAACATCGTGCAATGCATCGTGCCTCTTTTCGCCAACGCGGGCCTGCTTTTGAATGCGGGAACGCCCCACTGGCGGAGAAATATCTTCTGGATGCTGCTCGCCATGAGCTGCACTCTCTGGATGATCGGACAGTTTGAGTGGACTTACTATGAGGTTTACCTCCACCGGCCGCTCCCCGAGATGTACCCGGGAGACATCCTGTTTTTTCTGCGCGGAATCCCCATGATGGCAGCGATTGCCTTGCGTCCCCACCGCAAACGAGGGGAGATTCAGCTGCGTTTTGGTTATCTGGATTTTGTTTTGCTGTTGATCTGGTGGACCTTTCTTTACTTTTTTGTGGTCTTGCCGTGGTTGTACGCAGCGCCGTCGCTCGGGCAATACAATCACACATTCAATTTGATCACCAACATTCAGAACATGGTAATCGTCGTTGGATGGGCCATCCTGTGGCTGCAATCGAGCGGGGCGTGGAGGGTTGTCTACGCCAATCTCTTCGGCGCTTCCACGGTTTACATGTTTTCCTCGTTGTTCATCAACGTAGCGATTGACGGCCACAAATATTACACGGGAAGTTTGTACGACCTTTGGCTGCTGTCGACGTTCTTGTGGTTTGCCTTTGCTGGGGTAACCGCCCACCAGAATCAAGACAAGCTGGATGCCCCCTCTGAAAGCGCCTATGACTCAGACCCTGATGCAACCTCGGACGAGAGTGTCTGGCCGGCTCGGCTGGCGATGGCCGCGGTGATTTCGCTTCCTCTATTCGCCATCTACACGCTGCGATTCAGCCAAGATGACGCCCAAGTTCGTGATTTTCGTCTGATGGCTACCCTGCTTGCCTCCGTTCCCCTCGCGTTGTTGATCTTTGTGCGGACACATCTGGCAGACCGGGACCGTTCGCGGTTGCTTGCGCAATCGGAACAATCCATCGAGAATCTGAAACGGCTGCAAGCCCAGATCGTACAATCCGAGAAGCTGGTTTCCCTGGGCCAGCTCGCCGCTGGGGCGGCGCACGAAATCAACAATCCGCTCGCAGCCATACTTGGGTTTTCCGATCTGCTTGCCGATGACCCGGCAATCCCGGAGAAGGCTCGCACAACCGCCTCAAAAATCAGAGATCAGGCGCGCCGCACAAAGACTCTGGTCGGCAATCTCCTTAGTTTCGCCCGCCAGGTGCCCGCCGAACGTACGCTCCTTGACATCAACACGGTGGTCAACAATGCGGTGCAGCTTCGCGCACTTGATTTGCGCTCCGGAACAACGCGCGTTGAATTGCAGCTCGAATCCGTACTCCCGGGCGTTCGTGGGGACGGGAATCAATTGATGCAGGTTTTCTTCAACATTATCAGCAACGCGCTGGAAGCCATGGAGGCTGCTAACGGCGGGGTTCTGACAATCAAGACGATCCGCGACCGGGGAAACGTGGTGATTCTTTTCTCTGACACCGGCCCCGGCCTCAAGGACCCCCAACGCGTTTTCGATCCCTTTTATACGACTAAACCCGTTGGCAAGGGCACCGGCTTAGGTCTTAGCATTTGCTTCGGGATCGTTCAGGAGCATGGCGGAAAAATTCTTTCCTATAACCGGCAGGAAGGCGGAGCCGTGTTCCGTGTTGAACTACCCGCGGTCTTGGCAGCCCTGCCGGCGAAGGAGTTGCAGCTCAGCACCGCATCGGCCACACGTCAAAAGCCTTCCTGACACTGTTCCAGTGTTGTGATATCTATCCGCTCTTTGTCCGGGAATCAACTTGAGTCGTGCTAGAGTTTTGCATTCCGTTTTCTAGGCCAGAGTGGGAGCCGCGATGACCGAAATGGCCATTCAGACGCAAAAACTGACCCGGACATTCGGGAATCTTACTGCGGTCGACGGTATCGATCTTCAAGTGACTGCGGGACAATTCTTCGGCTTTCTGGGGCCGAACGGCGCGGGAAAATCGACGACCATCAAAATTCTGACCGGCTTGCTGGCGCCAACCTCCGGCAGCATGCAACTCCTCGGCGCGGACTTCGCCGCGAATCCTGTCGAGGTAAAGCGCCAGATCGGCGTTGTACCTGAAGGTATGGGCCTTTTCGAGCGCTTGACGGGTTCCGAGTATTTGAAATTTGTAGGCCGGATGTACGGCCTGGACCGTGCTACAACCCAGCGCCGCTCAGAGGAGTTGCTGGATTTTATGCAGCTCGCTGATCGCCCCAAGACCATGATTGCGGACTACTCGCACGGAATGCAGAAGAAGCTGGCTCTCGCTGCCGCGGTGATTCACGGACCGCGCATTCTGTTCCTTGACGAGCCGTTCGAAGGCGTGGATGCCCTCGCCGCAGGAGCTCTGAAAGCGCTGTTGGCGCGTATGACGGAACGCGGCACAACCATCTTCTTGACGTCGCACGTCCTGGAAATCGTCGAGCGGCTGTGCAGCCACGTGGCCATCATCCATAGGGGCAAGCTTGTCGCGCAGGGTTCTCTGGAAGAGTTGCGCGCAGGAATATCGGGCGAGGCTGGGACCAAGACCACCCTCGAACAGATTTTCCTTTCTATTGTTGGTCAGGATGGCACGGAACGCCCGCAACTCGAGGAACTTTCATGGCTGATGTGACGCAGTCCGTCGGCGTCTTCGAGCAAATCCGGCTGATCGCTGGGCTGCGGTGGCGAATTCTGCGGAACAGCCTGCGCAAGAAAAATAATCGCCTCGATCTGATGGGCTTGATTTTCACGGGCGTCTTCAGCGGCATCCTGGTGATTGGATTCTGTTTTGCATTTTACGCGGGCGCCTATGCCTTTGTTTCCCAAGGCCGTATGGAGTGGATGGCACTGCTGTTCTGGGGCATTTTCATTTTCTGGCAGGTTTTCCCGGTTTTTGTGGCGGGCTTCGGGGCGAATTTCGAGTTTCGCACGCTGCTGCGGTTTCCTCTGAGCCTTCGCGCGTTTTACATCATTGGATTGGCCTATGGGTTCGCCGATTTCTCGGCGCTCGCGTCGGTCATCTGGCTTCTCGCGATGACTGCCGGAGCCACCGTCGCCAAACCGGGCGTGCTGCCGGCCATGCTGTTGATCGTTGCTGCGTTTATGCTGCTCAACGTAACGCTGGAGCGGCTCATTGGTTCCTGGCTGGAGCGCCTGCTGGCCCGCCGCCGCACGCGGGAACTTTTCTTCGGCTTGTTTATTCTCTCCATGGTTTCGTTGAATTTTATTTCGCCCCTAATGCAGCGCTACGGCGCTTCGGCGCGGCCGGTCTTTCTGCGCGTGCTGCCATACTTTGCATGGTTCCCGCCCTCGCTTGCAAGCCGCGCCTTGGCTGAAATTGCCCGTCTTCAACCTGCCGGTTTTCTGTTGAATTTCGCGCTCCTTCTCCTGTATGTGGTTCTGTTCAGCGCTTTCTTGTGGCGCCGGTTTGCCGCGCAATACCGTGGGGAAGAGCTCAGCGAAACTGCGGCGCCGGCGCTTACGGCCCCCCGCCCAATCACAGCAAAAGACGATGGGCGCGATCGTTTAGGTTTGCTCTCCCCCATTGTGGCGGCGATTCTTCGCAAAGAGTTCCGCTATCTCACTCGCAACAGCTTTGCCTCTCTCACGCTGCTTCTGCCACCGTTCCTGATACTGATTTTCAGCATGAATTCTGCCGCGTGGCATCTAACGGTTGGCGGCAAAGGCATTTCCGCAGATATGTTTTTCCCCGGCATGATGGCCTATCTCATCCTGATTCTGATGGCGCCGGCCTACAACACCTTTGCCTACGAAGGCCGTGGAATTCAAACCTACTTCACCGCCCCGCTGCGCTTCCGAGATGTTTTACTGGGTAAGAATCTCATGCTCGTCCTGGTGCTCTCAGTGGAAATCTCGCTTTCCCTCGCCATGCTCGCATGGCGAGTCGGTCTGCCTTCACTCCCTATGCTCACAGCTACGTGCGCCGCGATCATTTTTACGATCGTGGGTCAGCTCAGCGTCGCCAACTGGTCCTCGATCACCTTCCCACGCAAGATGGAATTCGGGCAGATGCGTGGCCAGCGGCAATCCGGCATGGCTGTGCTGGTTGCGTTTGGCTCGCAGATATTGATGGGTGGTATTTCGGCGGCGATTCTCTTCACCGGAAATTTGACCGGGAACCGCTGGCTTCCCGCTGAAGCGTTCGTCTTACTTGCAGTCGTGGCGGTGGGTAGCTACTTCGCGTCGCTTGACGCACTGACGCAACTCGCGGAGAAAAGGAAAGAAACGTTGATCGAAGCGCTGTGCCGGTAATGCCCTGGATTTTCCATTGCCCCTTGCAAAACGCACTGCCTATTTCAAACTCCGCATGAATTCCGCGTAGCGTGCCGCAATCGCGGGCCATGAAAAATACTGCTGCTGTGCCACCCAGCTTTGCTGTGCAAGCGACGCGCGATAGTGCTCGTCCTCCAAAACGCGAAGCAGGACGTCTCCCAGGTCGCCCTTCCTCTGCGGGGAAAAGAGTGCCAGCCCCGCTTCGGTGATCGGCGCCGCCGTTTCCGATCCAGCGGACGCGACCACCGGCAGGCCGCAGGCAATCCCAGCGATTGCGCTGCCGCGCCGCGTGGAAATATGTCCGCGCACAAACAGCAGAACGTCGGAAATGGAAAGGCTGCGCACTACGTCTTCTCCCGGCAAGACGCCCATCACGTGGAGTTCAACACCTCCATATTGAAAACGCTGCCGCAATTCCGCCTCGGCGCTCTGCGCATTACGGCCAAAAACAATCAGCCGCAGATTTCCAACACGCGAGGCTGCGAATTGGACGGCATCAACGATTTGGTCAATTTCCCCTCGTCCCGCTTCCCCGCCGGTGATGCCAAAGACCGCGACGCTCAGCTTTCCGCGGGTGAAAATACCCTTTCTCGAGTTGGCTTTGCTGGCTGTGGGCAGATTGGCTCCGACGGGAATGAAGCATCCTTTGCCAAGCTGGTTCTTGAGCCAGGAAATCTTCTCCATCGGAACCGTGAAAACGGCAGCGTCGCAAGCGCGCAGCGCTGTGCCCATGGCGCGCAGTTGCAAAGCGCGGCGCAAGCGGTCAATCACTCGTGCTCCGCTGTAGGGCTCGACGTCGTGAAACACGACTCCAACGCGGACTTGAGCGGCTTTTAGTATCTTAAGAAGCCGAGGAAATCGCAGCGGAAAACCGCGCGCTGACCACGCCAGCGCCGTGTATTGAACGAGGACCCACGCTCCGCGCCATCCTTTTGCCCGCCGTCGAAGTGCTTTCGCTGCGCGGGTCCACCCATCTTGTGGCCACGCGACTCGCTCGATGATCATTTCGAAGCCTTCCGCCGTCATAGCCTCGCCGAGGTAGCGGCAGTACTCTTCAACCGCGTCGGTGGGCGCGTCGGGTCGTCCGAGGAGCGCGATGACGCGCTGTCCGCTCATTGCAAGATGCTCATTTTTCGACGAGAAAGCTTCCGATCACCAGCGCGTCCATGCCCGAACTGAAAAATGTCCGTATTGCATCAGTCGGCGTGTGCACAATGGCTTCGCCACGCAGATTAAAGGATGTGTTCATGATGACGGGCACGCCCGTGCGCTTTTCAAATTCATCGATCAGCCGCCAGTAGAGCGGATTGATTTCTTTCTCTACCGTTTGCGGGCGCGCGCTTCCATCCACATGCGTAACCGACGGAATTATGCTCCGTTTTTCCGGGCGCACCTGCGCCGTCAGAATCATAAACGGTGAATCCGTCGCGCTCTCCAAGTATTTGTCGGCTGCTTCCTTCTTGATCGATGGCGCAAACGGCCGCCACCACTCACGGAATTTCACCGCATTGTTGACCTTGGCGTTCATTTCCGGATCGCGGGGATCCGCAAGAATCGAACGGCTTCCTAGCGCGCGCGGGCCAAATTCCATGCGTCCCTGAAACCAGCCGAGGATTTTCCCTTGCGCAAGCAGTTCAGCCGCCGTGGGCGCGGGATCCGACAGTTTCGTGTAATGCACTTTATAGGTGCGCAGCGCGCGTTCGATTGCGTTGTCGTCAAAACATGGCCCCCAATACGCGTGCCGCATCGCCTTGTTCGGCAATTTTCCCTTGCCGTCAAGATGAGGCGCAAGCGCCGCGCCAAGCGCTACGCCATCATCCGAGGCCGCGGGCTGCACAAACAATTTATCCACAAGACCGGATGCCACAATTTTTCCATTGGCTTTCGAATTCAGCGCTACACCTCCGGCAAGACAAACATTCCGGCACCCTGTTTTCTCGATGGCCATCCGCACTACGTTCATCATCGCTATTTCGCAGGCGTCTTGCACGGCGTAAGCGATGTTCTTGTGTCGCTCGTCGATGTCGCTCTCTGGAATGCGCGGCGGGCCAAGAAGCGCAGCCATGCCGGCAATCGGCGTCGCGCCGTTGGCAATCAGTTGCTTCGTGTGGACTCGATACGGCGACGCCCTCACATCGATGAAGGCGGACAAATCCACGCCGGGCTTCCCATAGGGCGCAAGTCCCATCACTTTCCACTCGTCACTATTGCGCTGAAAACCAAGAAACTCGGTAAATTCGCTGTAGAAATGTCCCAAGGAATCGGGAAAGGGAATCATGAGCACGGGGTCGAGCCTGCCGTTGTGGCCTTGCCAGATGGTCGTCGCTTCCCACGCGCCGCGGCCGTCCATCACCACAACAGCAGCATCCTCAAATCCCGAGTACGCATAGGCGCTGATGGCATGCGCAAGGTGATGATCAACAAACCGCATTCTCGCTTTTGTCGGCCCGAATTGTTGCGCGAATTTCTTCGCTCCGCTTTCCTGGTGCCACATGCTCAAGAAGTGCAGCGTCGAATTCAGGCAATTCAGATACGTCAGCGGCATTTTCCCTGCGGCGTAACATTTCAGATCGTGCCGGAAGACCGGCCCCGCCGTCTGCCATCCAAAACACACTTCGTCCAGCTGTTCCGCTCGCACGTTTGCGAAATCGAGACATGCTCG
>Ga0209472_1002293_pt1 | contig 10789 bp, 9 predicted proteins | sample GraSoiAngelo_130_FD_185887 | JGI IMG/M metagenome (GOLD analysis project Ga0209472, IMG submission 185887) | Grasslands soil microbial communities from the Angelo Coastal Reserve, California, USA - 14_0929_02_20cm (SPAdes) (version 2) | ecosystem: Environmental > Terrestrial > Soil > Grasslands ...
CTTCCTTTTTGTGCCCAGCGCGGACGCACAAGTCTTGCGGTTTCAGTCCGGCGAAACCGATGTAATCAGCCGGCTAGGGGCAGAGAATTTTTCGGTGTTGTCCCGGCAAGAGGGAAACTACACAATGGTGGACGCCGGGCCGGGCTTCGAGTATAACTTTCTGTTTTTTAATTTAAGCGATCCTACTGAGAAGACGCCAGCAGAAATCGTGCAAAGACAAAAATGGTTCCGCGAGGCGAAGTTCCGGCAAGCGGTGTCGGCTGCCATAGACCGCGAGGCGATTGTGCGGCTCGTTTACCAGGGGCGCGGCGCTCCATTGTGGGGTTTGGTCACGCCGGGCAATCGCCGCTGGCAGGATGAGAAACTGCCACATCCTCCACGTTCGCTCGATCGAGCGCGCACGCTGTTGAAGGAGGCCGGTTTTTCTTGGACCAGCGCGTCCGATGGCGAAATAACATTGCTCGACTCGGGCGGCAAACCCGTGGAATTCTCTGTTGTCACGAGTTCGTCCAACGCTGACCGGGCTAAGATGGCCACATTAATTCAGGACGATTTGAAGCAGCTCGGAATGCGCGTTGCGGTTGTGCCGCTCGAGTTTCGGTCGCTGCTTGATCGCGTCACGCAAACCAAGGAATACGACGCCTGCGTGCTCGGGATGGTAAGCCCGGATGCCGACCCAAACGTGGACGTCAATGTGTGGCTATCGAGGGGCGGCACGCATCTTTGGAACCCTTCGCAAGCCCACCCGGCCACACCCTGGGAAGCGGAGATTGATCGGTTGATCGACGAACAAATGTACGCCCGCACATTCGAGCAGCGAAAGAAGCTGTACGACCGCGCCCAGGAACTCCTCCGGGAATACCAGCCTATGATTTTTCTGGCCAGCCCGGATATTCTAACGGGAGCGAAGAAGTCGGTCGGCAATTTCCGCCCAGCCGTGTTAGAACCTTATGTGCTTTGGAACGTGGAGCAGCTGTATCTCAAGAATGACGCGGTAAATGCCACTCGATGAGTCCCACAGGCTCAAGAACCAGGAAAAACGAGGCGGTCGTTTGGAACGACACGCTTCTCGTCAAAGAGTGCCTGGCCGGAAGCGAAGAAGCCTGGTCTCTGCTCATCGACAAATACAAGGCTTTGATTTATTCCATCCCTGTAAAATACGGGCTCTCGCCCCAAGAGGCGGCGGATGTTTTTCAGGCCACTTGTACCGAACTCTTGGTGCGCTTGCCGGAACTGCGTGAGCCGCGCGCGCTTCCGAAATGGCTGATGCAGGTGGCTCACCACGAGTGTTACCGCTTGAAGCGGCAGAGCCGGCGGGTGGTCAGTCGCGACTCCGATGAGGACCTGGTGCAGCAAACACAGGAAGAGCAGATGCTGCGGGGAGCCATGGCCGCGCTCACTCCGCAGTGCCGCCGGCTGGTGGAGCTGCTTTTTTATGAAGTTCCCGCGCGGCCCTACGCCGAAGTTGCCAAGGAGTTGGGGCTCGCCGTAGGCTCCATTGGATTCACGCGCCAGCGATGCATCGAGCGGCTTCGCAGGCAACTCGAGGATTTGGGTTTTTCCGATGCCCGGAACCCGTAGTAAGACTTCTACGCGCAAATCAATCGCCCAGCTGGCCCAGCTTTCCGCTGAGGCCGATCGTCGCAAGTTTTTCACGCGGCATCGCGGCCTAATTCGTAAGGAATTTGTCGAACAGCTCGCCGAGTTGGTGGTCGAAAGAGTTCGCGTCAGTACCCAGGAGGCTCTGCATCTTGCGGAAGCGGCCATCCTTATCGCCCGGCGTCTCAAACGCAAAGATGCTCTGGCGCTCGGCTTGCGGGCGAAGGCCAACGCTCTTTATTTGTCGGGTGACAATCGCGCGGCCATGGAGCATAACCAGCAGGCTTTTCAACTATACGAGTCGTTGGGCGATTGGAAAGAGGCTGCCCGCACTCTGAGCACCTCCATTCAACCTCTCATCTTGCTCGGGGAATATGACCAAGCGTTCCACGCCGCGGAACGGGCCAGAGAAATATTTACGCGGCTGGATGACCCGCGGCGGCTTGCCCGGCTGGAGATCAACGTCGGCAACATCTATCACCGGCAGGACCGCTTTGAAGAATCGATCGCCCATTACGAGCGCGCCTACGAGGGCTTGCTGCCGTACAAGGATGTGGAAGGAATCGGCGTGGTCCTCAGCAACATGGCGGTCTGTCTGATTAGCCTGAACGATTTCCCGCGCGCACTCGCCACTTACCAGAGAGCCCGCGCCTTCTGCCAGAAGCACAACATGCCGCTGCTTGTCGCTCAGGCCGACTACAACATCGCCTATTTGTATTACCTGCGCGGGGAATACAGCCTGGCGATTGAAGCACTCTACGCCGCGAGGCGCGCTTGCGAGGCCACGGGCGACGCCTATCATCTTGCGCTTTGCCATTTGGATCTTTCCGACATTTACCTCGAGCTGAATCTCAGCGAAGAGGCCCGCGAGATGGCCCACGAAGGCTTCCTTCGTTTCCAAAAGCTGGGTATGGGCTACGAAGCGGCAAAAACTCTTGCCAACGAAGCTACCGCGTACGGCCAGCAGGGAAAGACGACGCAGGCGCTGGAGCGCTTTGTAAAGGCTCGCGAGATCTTTGTGCGCGAGGACAATCTGGTTTGGCCCTGGCTGATTGATTTGTACCAAGGTTTATTGTTGTTCCAGGAGGGCCGTTATTTCGAGGCTAGGCGGCTGTGCACTTCGGCTGCGGCTTTTTTCGATCAATCAGCGCTTTCGGGAAAAGCCGTACTGGCGCATCTTCTTCTCGCTCAGATCGCTTTCCAAGTGGATGATCTTCGAGGGGCCGACCAGGAAACCCGCGCAGCCATTGCCAAGCTTTCCGGGCTTCAGACGCCGGTGCTGATTTACCAGGCGCATTTCCTCGAAGGAGAAATCGCTCGCGCGCGCGGCGAGCGGCAAGCGGCGCACCGCGCTTATCTGGAGGCGCGCAGCGCGCTCGAAACGCTGCGCAGCAGGCTGCAGGGCGAGGAGCTTAAGATCTCCTTTGTCAAAAATAGAATGCAAGTTTATGAGGCGCTGGTCGCCCTTTACCTGAGTGGCGGGGACGCCGGGGCTTCTGACGAGGAGGCTTTCGCCTGCATCGAAGCGGCGAAGTCGCGCAACATGATCGAAATGATTTTTCAGAGCGGCCAGAGCCTTCCGCTCGGAGAGACGGGTCAAAGCGAGCTGGTCCGGCGAATCCGCGATTTGCGAGAAGAACTCAATTGGTATTACCACCGCATTGAGCTCGAGCAATTGCAGCCCGAAGCCCAATCGCGCCAGAAGCTGGAAAACCTTCAGGAAATCGCGCAATCGCATGAAAAGGAGCTGTTGCGCACCCTGCGCGAGCTGCCCGCTCATGAACGAGAAAATGCGACTCTCGAAGCACCGGCCGATTTTTCACTGAAGAAGCTCCAGGCTGCCTTGCCCCAAGATACGACGCTCGTCGAATATTTCACCGCCGGCGAGCAGTTGGTTGCCGCCATCATCTCCGAGGACAGTGCCCGAATTATCCCGCTGACCATGCTGTCCCGCGTGACGCATCTCCTGCAATTGCTCCGCTTTCAAGTCTCCAAATTCCGCATGGGCAACGTTTACGTGAGGCGCTTCGAAGAGGCGCTGTTGCGCGCCACGGAGAGCCACTTGGAATCGCTCTACAGCGAGCTCATCGCGCCATTGCGCATGCTCCTTCGGGGAACCCATGTGATTTTCGTTCCTCACGGCCCTCTTCATTTCCTGCCCTTCCACGCTTTGAAAAACGGCAGCGAATATCTCTCGGATGCGTTCACGATTTCTTATGCGCCGAGCGCAACGGTTTTCTCGCTGTGCCAGCAGAAGGCCACGAGCAATGCTCCTGCCTCACTGGTTCTGGGGATTGCCGATGAGCGCGCGCCGCAAATTCTTGACGAAGTGCGCTGCGTGAGCTCTCTCCTGCCGCATTCTTCCCTCCACCTCGGTGAGTACGCGACCTCTTCTCTGCTTCGTGAAAAGGGGCCGGAGAGTGGGCTCTTACATATCGCCACGCACGGGGTATACCGCCAGGACAACCCGATGTTTTCTGGGATTCGCTTAGGCGACGGGTATCTGAATCTGTATGACCTCTACCAAATGAAGTTGAACGCCAGGCTGGTTACCCTGAGCGGTTGCGCTACGGGCATGAATTTTGTGGCTGCTGGCGACGAGCTGCTGGGCCTGCAGCGCGGCCTGTTTTGTGCTGGGGCAACCACCTTGCTGCTTTCTTTATGGGACGTTCACGACGAAAGCACGGCCCAGTTAATGGGCCATTTCTATCGGCGTTACATCGAAGGCCATAGTATGGCCGAGTCTTTGCAACACGCCATGCGCGAACTGCGCCAAACGAGGCCCCACCCGTTTTACTGGGCGCCTTTTGTTCTGGTCGGCAAGCTCGCTCATTCTACAGGACTTAACTAAAACTCTTTCCTGCCTGTTTGTAGGTATTTTTTGATCTTTTTTCGGCCCTTATAAACGAGCGTTGGTGAAGGTTCCGGTGCTAGTGGGGGGAGTGGCCGGAATATGGAAAGGAAAGCGGGGGGGAAACGATGAAGCATTTTACGACCGAGGAATGGATCGATTTCGTGAATCAGGCAGTTTCTCCCGGGGACCGGGACGAAATGGAGAACCATCTGAAGGAAGGGTGCCAAGGCTGCCGGGAAGCCGTTTCCATGTGGCAGCGCGTGCAAAGGTCGGCGGTGGCGGAACGGAACTACCAGCCGCCTGCCGCTACCCTGCGGATCGTCAAGGCAGCTTTTGTGGCTGCTAGTCTGAAGGGCCAAAGAAAAGAATCCAGGAGCCGGATCTCGGTCCTCTTCGACAGCCTTTTGCAGCCCGTTGTCGAAGGAGCCCGGTCGGCAGCTACGGATTCAAGACAAATGCTCTATCGCGCCGATCCGTTTCAAATTGACCTGCAAATTGAAGCCAAACCCGGCAGCAACGATCTACAGGTCACTGGTCAGCTCCTGGATTTGAGCAATCCCGGGATTGCCGGCAAAGACGTGAACATTACGCTGTCCAATCTGCGGGGTCACGTGGTGCACGCCGTGAGCAATCAGCATGGAGAATTTACTTGCGACATCAAAAACAGCGGCGACCTGCAAATAACTTTTTCGAGTCCGCGTGGCGAGCCCATTGTGATTTCGCTGCGCGATGCGCTCGGCCGTCTGTCGCAGGATGACAAATGATTCCAACGTCCGTTCATTTAGCCCCGCGGTGCGGCCTCGGTACGAAAGTACCGCGTCCCATGGCTAACTTGGGTGGCCAGGAAAGCCTGGTCGTACTATTGGAACGGAAGGATGGTCCCGAGAAACTAGCGGGGCAATGCACCGGCCAATACCTGAGGAATCCACGAATGGGAGGCCCTTTCAGGGTCGCAACCTATGAAACGCAGGACCACCGTTCTTTTTGCGATGATCGTCCTTATGCTGGCTTGGTCCAAGCCGGCAGCTGCCCAGCAGCGCTACATCGTTGTTTCCACTGGGGGTCTCTCTTCGGTCTTGAATCTGTGCTCTCTGCTTGGGTGCCAGGTTCAAGGGAGTTTGGACGGTAAACTCGGCCAGACCTTTCTCGTCACCTCCACAAACCTTCTGAACACGACGCTGACTTTGTTGGAGTCGTTGTTGGGGATCGTAAGCATAGAGCGGGATCTTTTCTTGCCGATTGCGCGACCGTCTCTTCCAAGCATTCCTTACGGACTCTATGACACCTCGCCGGTAAACTATTACGGAACCGTAGTGTGGCACGGCTATGCGGCACAGCCTGCAGCGCAGATCATCCGCATTCAGGACGCCCAAAATGGTTTCGGTGTCAGCGGTACCGGCATCGTGGCGCTTATCGATACCGGCGTTGACCCACATCACCCCGTTTTGTCTCCCGTGCTTCTCGAAGGCTACGATTTCACGCGAAACCAGCCGGGTGCTTCCGAATGGCTCGATGTGACCGGTATGCAGAGCGGTTACGAAGGGACTAGCTCCAATCAACAGCCTGGCTATGTCCAGCAATCGACGGCCGCGGTACTGGATCAGTCAACTGCCGCAGTTCTGGATGGTTCTCCGTATGTTGCTTTCGGGCACGGCACGATGACCTCGGGGTTAGTCCACCTTGTCGCTCCTAAGGCTAAGATTCTCCCGCTCAAGGCGTTCTCAGCGAACGGGACCGGCTATCTTTCGAACATCGTGGCTGCCCTTTATTATGCGGTTCAGAATCACGCCAACGTTGTGAACATGAGCTTCGACCTTAGCTCTTCGTCGCGCAGTTTGCAGCAGGCGGTCTCATACGCCAATAAGGCTGGCGTCGTGCTTGTGGCAGCGGCCGGTAATGAGAGTACTAACGCACGTGTCTATCCCGCCGCCATGAACGGCAACGTTGTCGGCATTGCTTCAACGACCGATTGGGACACCCGCTCCTCGTTCTCCAATTATGGTTCCGCAGATGTCTGGATTGCCGCTCCAGGAGAATACGTCATCAGCACTTATCCCGGTGGGACGTATGCCAGCGAATCGGGCACCTCTTTCAGTTCGCCGCTGGTGGCAGGCACGGTAGCTCTGCTCCTCAGCGCCAAGCAGGCAGGTTTTAACCAATCGCAAGTTGGAAATGCCCTGGCGAACGCACAAGTTCTCACGCCGGACCTGAACCACGGCCGCCTCAACGTGTATCAAGCCGTTTCCGCGTGGGTGAACAGCTCCAGCTCAACTACTACTTCAAGCTCAAGCTCATGCTCGTTGCTCTGCTTGTAAATTGCTCATGCTGAAGGGTCAAATTCCGGCGCCGACGAGAAGCTCCCCGCTTCTTGTGGCGCCGGAGTCCCTCCGAATCAAGCAGCTGGAAGAGCAAGCCTCGGCGCTGCGCAGCTCCGTGATCTGCGCATTCAATCAACTCCTTGACCTGAAAGATCTCAACACCGGAGTCCATAGCACACGTCTGGCTGAATGGGGCATGCGCGTCGGCCAGGAGCTCGGCCTCGAAGGAGCCGCACTTCAGAATCTTGAAGTCGCGGCACTTCTCCACGACATTGGCAAAGTCGGCATACCGGATGCCATTCTTCGCAAGCCGGGGCGCCTTGACGACGAAGAATATGCATTAATGAAGAAACACCCCGAATATGGCTGGGCCGTCCTGCGCATGCTTCCCGGATTTGAGCGCGCCGCGCTTGATATTCTTCACCACCACGAGTTTTTCAACGGGAAAGGATACCCCGCGGGCCTCAAAGAGACCGAGATTCCTATCGTCTCGCGCATCGTTTCCGTGACGGACGCCTTTGACGCCATGGTCTCCTCGCGTCCGTACCGCAAAGGTCTGCCATTTGAAGAGGCCATGCGCCGGCTTTCCGAGTCGAGTGGCACTCAGTTCGATCCTGCTGTGGTGAAGTGCTTTCTCTCCTTCGCTCGGGAAGAGATGCCCACGGTTTTTGCCGCTGCTGGCACGACGGTCGGCACCCCACTTTGAACGATCGGTCTCTCGTTGGTAGCACGATCGAATTCTCAGTCTTCGTAGCGCGATTTTAAGGCCAGCCGCAATCCTTTCAATCAAATCGAGACATGTCAGGTTTTGTTGTGCGGGAGTCGTGGCTTTACCGGGAGCGACTGGGTGTTCCAACAGAGCCGTTTAAACCGGAGGTTTTCACGACAAGCTCCAGCCACGCCTCTCGATGGGGTTCGAGGAAGCGGAGAAGACCATGACAAAGTCCTTTATTGCTGCGCAGGAATTGCTTGCACGGAAAACGGCTCTTTTATGGCTATGGCGGCATCTGACGTGTAATCGGCCGAGTCTAAATCACCCTCGTCTTCGATTTCGACTGGCCCAGCATCTGACGCATGGCCACGGTAGATCCCGGGGCTCGCTTCTCTCTCCAGGCTTCCAGCCGCTTGCAGGTCTCTTCAATGTTTTGGAACAGGTGGGGATTCTTGAAAGCGGCGCGCCAGGTGGGAACGATCGTGCGCATGCGGTCCCACACGACCCAGATTTCTCCATTACTCTCAAAAAAAAGTTCATCGTTGATCAAGCCGCGATTCACGATGCTCGCCACCATTTCCCAATAACTGATCACCATGCGGATGTAGGTATTTTCTTCGCTGCCTTGGGGGTACTTTTCGATCATGTCTTCCGGGGACGTGGGATGGAAGTTGTCGGTAAACCAGGCCCGCGCTTGCCGCAGGCGCGGTTCGCGGCGTAAATCGTACAGCCGCAACATGAGGTTCACTTCATCGTAGGTGATCTGGGCCATGCCGAATCCCTCCGGGCTACCTCGCAGTATCCGATTGTGCGGCTTCCTGCAAGGAACGAGAAACGCCGGTAAGTTCGATGCGCTGGACGCTCGAAAGGGGTATCCCCTGCTTGAGAAGCTCGGCTTGAATGCGGCGCCGCAACTCCCGAGCCACTTCGTCCTGGCGCGTCGGCGCCGTTCGCACCTGCAGCCGAAACGTGGAAGCGGTTCGGTCAAAGTCTTGAACGCCCAGGATCCGAGGGCCGTCCACCAAAGCCTGTGACCACGCCGGATCCGCTCGCAACGCCGCCGCCGCCGTTTCCAAAGCTCTTAGTGTTTTCTCGACGGGCGTTTCGGGGGCGAGCGAAACATCCACGAATGCTTGCGACCAATCGCGGCTCAGATTGCTTACGGTGCGAATCTCGCCGTTCGCGATGGTGACGAGCGCTCCGCGAGCATCGCGCAGGACCGTCCGCCGCAGGGTGAGATGTTCCACCCGTCCGGTGTAGTCGGAAATCTGCACGGTGTCGCCCACGACGTATTGGTCTTCCAAAACGATGTAAAAGCCGGTAATCACGTCACGCACCAGATTCTGCGCTCCAAAGCCGAAGGCCAGGCTGGCAAGGCCCGCAAGCGCCACGGCGGGCGTGACGTCCATGAACTCGTGCAGCGCCATTAGCAGCGCAACAGCCCACACCACTTTGCTGGCTGTGCCATAAATAATCCCAGCCAGCGTGCGCGTCTGTTGCTCACGGAGTTGTGATTGGCGAGTCTGCGCCGTCGCAGTTTTGATGATCAATTTGCTGGCCGCCCGGAGCAGGCGATTGACCGCCAGTGCGATGACAAGGATGCCCAGCAATCGCAGGGCATGAGGAAGCATCAAGTACACCCAATGATTTAAAGAACTTGGCATGATTTCTATGAGAGGGGGAGTATAACATTGGAAGAGGTCCGCAGAAGGGCAGTCGTTCGTGCGTTAGCCAGAGTGTGGCGGAGCCGCCATAAGGGAGTTTGGATGATGGAATCAAGACGAAAGTTTCTTACCATACTTCTGGCGTCGGGCCTGCCCATCGGATTCGTGAATTCTTCCGTGCAATCGCAAGGCGGAGGCGGAACTCAGCCCTCGCCAAAACCTGTGCAGAAGGACGAAGACACCGACGAGCCCAAGATCGACTCCAAAGCTATGCTGGAGGCCAATCAGAAGGACATTAAGAAAAGCGTTGAGCGGCTTTTTCACTTGGCCAGTGAATTGAAGGCTGAAGTGGAAAAAACCGATTCCGTGCAAGTGCTTTCTGTACCCATGCTCAAGAAGGCCGAGGAAATTGAAAAGCTTGCGAAGAGCATACGTTCCCGCGCCATCGGATAAACGGACATTTCTGCCTGCTTATAGAGCAAAGCGCGCGAAGGAATGCCTGCTAGCGCGAGCGAATTAGACGGGATAGAATATCTAGGTCGAATTTCCCTGTGTGCGTTTCTCCAAAAGATCTGGAGAACGCCGACCGCGCGCCCGTTGCTCAGCTGGATAGAGCGCTGCTCTCCGGAAACAGCGTTACGCTGATTCTACTAGCAGTTATAATCGGAAAGTATCGGCTGGAATCGCAGGAAACAAAGGGTTTCGCGGATGGGCGGTACAGCCGTGGCCACAGATTGGCCACACATTTTTCAGCGCGCCCGTAGCTCAGATGGATAGAGTACATGCCTCCGGAGCATGGGGTCGTGAGTTCGAATCTCACCGGGCGCGCCACTTTCGTTCTCCTTTGCATTCAATGACTTCTGCCGATAGCCTCATATCTGTTTAGAACTCGATTGCTCAACACGTTCTCATTTCAACCCGATAGAGGAATCCGATGCATGAGTGAGCAGAAGCAAAGCGCGTGGGAGAGTTGCAGAGGCGCCTTTACGCGGTTTATCGTGGGTGCGGCGGGAGCACTCCTCTACACTACGATGTCCCTTGTTTGGCCCAAGCCTCATCCCCCGTCAGTCCTTGACCCCGGCCCGAGGAACCTACTAGGAATTGTCGGTTGGTTGTTCAGGCTGTCCCATTTGCTCGGGAATTACTACGTACAGCTGGCCATATTTATCGTCTTTGTTTGCCTCGCGGTGTTCAGACGCAAAGACCGGGGTGCGTGGATTTATGCGTTCTTGTCGGGCTGGGCTTTCCCGGAGCTTGTTATCTTTCACTGGCTAAGGTAGTTCACGAAGGGATGAGCGGGAACAATTGAACCAAGTGGGCATCACAAGTTCAATTCACTAGAGATTTCACTCCGCGGCAACGGTGCCACAAAATCGACGAGACAAGTTCTAAAATCGTCGCCTAGGCGCGCCATATTTCAATCACTTACCAGATGCGCCGTAAGGCTCCGTTCTTGAGACCGCAGTACATTGCGCTTGAGTATCTCGCGCAATTCGGGCAAACCGACAAGAATGATGAAAAGCCACGGTTTCGAGTCGCGTTGAAAATTCAACAGGATATGCAACTGATCGAGAACTGCCATCGGCAGGAGGTGCGCCTCATCCAGTAACAAGATAACGCGCAGCTTTACCTGATTGGCGAG
>Ga0209472_1002300_pt1 | contig 10756 bp, 7 predicted proteins | sample GraSoiAngelo_130_FD_185887 | JGI IMG/M metagenome (GOLD analysis project Ga0209472, IMG submission 185887) | Grasslands soil microbial communities from the Angelo Coastal Reserve, California, USA - 14_0929_02_20cm (SPAdes) (version 2) | ecosystem: Environmental > Terrestrial > Soil > Grasslands ...
GGATCCGGCGCTGGGTCGGCAAAGCGTCCAATCCCGGGCAGCTCGTCCTCCTGGAGGATGTCAGGAACGCCGAGCCTTGATGCTACGTCGCTTCATGAGCGCGGCGTTAATGACGATGCGTGTCAACCAGGTGGAAAACTGCGAGCGTTCTTCGAAGCGTTTAAGATTACGGTGAGCGGAAAGTAGCGCGTCCTGCAACGAATCCTCGGCATCCTGTTTGTTCCTGAGGATGCGAAATGCTGTTTGAAACAGCAGACCCTGATAACGGCGAAAAAGAGCTTCCGTTGCGCGTTCATCGCCTCGTCTGCCGGCAAGGATCAATTCGGGTTCATTTAATTTTGCCGTCTCTGCGGTTGTAATCGCCATGTCCTTTGCCTGGCACCCCCTCAAAGTGACTTCCACCGAACTCGAGCAGCAATTCAGACACCACAATTAAGAGATTGAATCCGTGGACCTTTTCTCCATCTCGCGTGTTGGTTTCCGACAATTGCCGGAATCCGACAGACGGCCGTTTAATCCAGCGCGGCTCCCGCCGTCGCGTTGACCACCGTTCCCGTCAGCATGCGCGCGCGGTCGGAAGCGATCAGCACCGGTGCATTCGCCGTATCCTGGACCGTCGCGGGGACCTTCAGAAAGTTGGACTGCGCGATTTGTGCCATCGCCTGGTCCTTTGTGAGGTTCAGTTTGTCGGCCAGTAAGTACATCGTGTCCTGAATGGACCGGCTGTCGGTGTTGGCCAACGTTCGAAGGCAGACGACCGTCACTCCAAAAGGGCTGATCTCGAAGGCCAGATTCTGCGTGAGATTCTCGATTGCGCCAAACGCCGCGCCGATCGCCGTCGCGCCTGGAACGTGTGCCCGAGCCGGGCTACCCGTAACGAAAATGATCACGCCGGAGTGCTGCTTGATCATAAGGCGCGCCGCGGCGCGGGCGGTGATAAAGCGCGACTTTAGCATCGTCGCCAGCGGCACCATGAACTCTTCAATCGGCAAATCCACGGCATTCTTTCCGTTTCCGTACTCTTTGGCGAGAGGGCCGGCGGCATCGAGGATGATGTCGACCTTGCCCGCCTGCTTTGCGATGTCATCGATATATTGGTTGACAGCGGCATCGTCGAGCGTGTCAATTACCGTTGCGTGCGCCCTCCCGCCATTTGCCGCGATTTGCTTGGTCAATGATTCAACGCCCGGCTTCGTGTGGCCTGACAAGAAGAGTTCGGCACCTTGCGCTGCGAACTCCTTGGCGACGGCAGCTCCTATTGAGCCGCCAGCACCGAACACAACAGCGTACTTTTCCTGCAGGATTTGAGTGCTGCTCACGTGATCCCTCTTCGTTCCATAACTTCCACTTCCATTCTCAAGACGTTTGAAACGCTTTGGGACGGACACCTTTTTTCACGCGGAATCAGGCCGTTCGGAGAAAGGCCGGATCGGTGAATCCGGCCTGTCGGCGCACTTGTCGCCGAGGCATTTGCGAAAAGCGTTCGGTGCGCGATTCCTTATATGGGCGCAACTCTGGTTTTGTTTAATAAAAAAGGGTTTCATTTCTGCGTTTCGGAAATTCTATTGCTGGTCCTGCTTCTTCAGCCGACGGGACTCCCCACCTTACATGCACCGATGCGTTGTTCGATGAATCGCCGTTCCATCGGGTTACGCACGAAGGTGAGTGCGGTCAGGAAATGTTGACGCGCGACTTCATGCCTTCCACTTCGAAACTCAAACTCTCCAAGCGCGGCGTGATAGAAAGGATAGCTGGCCAGGCGGTCTGAATGAGCAATCTTCCGAATCTCTTCAAGGCCGCGCTGCGGACCTTCGCGTTGGGCTGTGGCGATGGCGCGGTTGAGCGCTACGACTGGTGAAGGGTGAATGGCCATCAACTGGTCGTAGAGCGAAACGATCATTCCCCAGTTCGTATCCTCGACTCCATGCGCGGCTGTGTGAACCCACGCGATCGCGGCTTCCACGTGATACTCGGTCAGTTCCGGGCCCGTCGCTGAAAGATCAAGCTGCCTCTGGCCTTCGGCTATGACACGCACATCCCACCGCGAACGGTCCTGTTCGAAGAGCGGCCGCAAGTCGCCCGCCGCATCCACGCGCGCCGGCAGACGCGCGGCATGGAAACACATCAGCGCCGAAAGAGCACGCGTCGCCGGCGTGGCCGCAGGCGAATGGTCGAGGAGAAGCGCCGTGAGACGCATCGCTTCCCGGCACAGCTCGGCTCGCACGGCCGACTCGGGAGACGCCCCGTGGTAGCCCTCGTTAAAGAGAAGGTAGAGCGCACGTTGCACGGCCGGAAGGCGCACGGACAAGTCACCCTGCCCGGATACATCGAACAGCCTCTTCGATCCTGCCATTACTTTCTTTGCCCGTGAAATGCGCTTCTCTATGGCGGCATGGCTGCTGACGAAGGCCCCAGCGACCTCGTCCACACTGAAACCGCACAAGATGTGGAGCATAAGCGCGACTTGGGCCTCCTCGGGAAGGCGGGGATGGCAGCAGGAGAACATCATGCGAAGCTGGCCGTCATGGATGGCAGGCGCCCCAAATAGCTCCTCTACGGCAGGCGCGAGTGTCCATTCACTATCAAGCATTCGCCCTAGTTCGGGCGCGAACGTGCGAGCCGTGCGTTCGCGGCGAAGAACATCCAGCGCGCGGTTCTTGGCCGTGGCCATGAGCCACGCGGAGGGGTTCTCCGGCACACCGTGGAATTTCCACACTTCCAGCGCGCGGCAGAAGGCGTCTTGTACGACGTCCTCTGCCAGCGCCAGGTTGTGGATTCCAAAGATGCGCGTCAACGTGGCGACCATGCGCCCCGATTCGCGCCGGAACAGATGATCAGTGGGCTCCATCACATATTCAGCTTCATCACTGGACGTACTTCTACGGCACCATCAACATCGAGGATCGGACAACCTTTTGACAGTTCAACAGCCTGCGCCAGATCGCGGGCCTCAATAAGCGTGTACCCGCCGACGATGTCTTTCGCCTCGGCAAACGGTCCATCCGTCACCGTCTTCTGCTTGCCTTTCACCAGCTTGCCCGTCCGCTCGAGCGGTTGCCCCTGGTCTTTGACATGACCGTTCTGGCCAAGCTCCTTGAACCAGGCCATCCACTTCTGCATCGACTGCTGGATTCTCTCAGGGGATCTCCCGCTTTCCCCGCCGCGATAAAGAAATACAAACTCGCTCATGGTCATCCTCCTTAAGTTGCTACTTCTAACCTGTAGACGTTTGACGCGCGAAGCTGCGGACATCTTTTTAAAAGAAGTTCGGCTGTCTTCGGGTGCCACGTCCTATCTAGGGTTCTTGCGCCGGGCATAAATGAAATGCCTCACTTCGGCTGGATTTGCTGCAAACCGATCGACGCGTTCCTCTATTTCGCGGTCCGCCTGGGTCAATCGCGTGTGCTGCCGCAAATGTTCTCCCCACGAATCGACGATAAACGTTTCGAGGTAGCGTGTCGGTTGTTCGGTATCGTAATAAACGGCCCAGCGCGACGCACCATCCCGCCGCCGCACCCGTGAGAACTGCTCAAGGGCCATGAGGAACTCGTCCGAGTCCTTTGCGTCGATCTCATATTCGACCGTAACCAGCACCGGCCCCTCACTGGGTTCTGTTGCTTCCACCAGTGTCGGCTTTCGCCAGTGGTCCCAGGTCGCGAGGTCTGCCGTCGCATCGGGCAACCGCGAAATCAGAATCAGCACTGGAGACGCCGCTGTGCCGATGGCTGCCGCCACCAAGGAAAACTGGGTGCCTCGGTGCCCGGCGACATATCCCCAGAACGCGCTCCCGGCAGCCCACGAGCCCATATACACCAGCAGAAAAACAGCCAGCGCCCTTGCGCGGACCCAATCCGGCGCAACGCTCTGCATTACCGCGCTCATCAGGGACATCACCGCCGTCCAGGCTGCTCCGCCCAACGCAATGGCGACGGACAGCGGCACGACGGACCTGAACGTTGTCGTTGCCCACAGCGCACCCGCAAACAACGTAGTTCCTATGGCCAGCGTGGCCTCCGCTGATAGCGACGATCGCACGCGCTGCAGCGCCATTGCTCCGACGACCGCGCCACCGCCGAACACCGTCAGGAGCAATCCATAAAGCGTCGAACTGCTGCCGAGCGCGTGCGCAACGGTAGGGAGCAGCGCCCAAAAGGCACTCGCGAAAAACATAATGGAAGCGATTCGTCCGAGAACAGTCAACATCTCAGGCGCGTTTCTTGTGTAACGAATCGCCGCGCGAGTTGCACCGCTCAGAGTCTCTCGAGGTAAACCACTCTGGCGCGCTGGCCGCTTCCATCGGGCGATGACCCAAAGCACAGCCAGAAACGATAGTGCATTCAACGTGAACGCCGTCGCTACGCCTGCCACCGCAATCAGGAATCCTCCCAGGGCGGGCCCAATCGCACGCGCCAAATTGAACTCAATGCCGTTCAGCGCCAAGGCGGGCAGCAAGTCTTCTTGGGGAACGACTTCAGGCAGGACCGCGCGCCACGTCGGGGCTTCCAGCGCGTCTCCAATGGCAAGAGCTAGCGTCAGGAGCAGTAGCAGCCACGGTGTAATCGAGTGCAGCAGAGTCAGTACTGCGAGTGCCGTCGCAATGCACAACATCCACGCTTCTGTGGCTAAGATCAGCTTCCGCCGGTCGAAGATATCGCCGAGCGCTCCCGCAGGCAGCGCCAGCAGAAAGAAGGGCAACGCCGAAGCAGTCTGAGTCAGAGCTACCAGCAAAGGCCCCGCGCCTTGCGACACCAGCAACCACGCCGCGCCCACGCCCTGCATGAACGTGCCGATGTCGGACACCAGGTCGGCGATCAATAAATTCCGGAACATCGGCAGGCGCAAGGGCCGCCACGCTGTCCGTTCTGAGGTGTTTTCGTTTGGGCGGATCTGGGACGCGCTGGTAGCCTCTGCCTGTGCATCCCGATTTTGCGGGTGTTCCGCCATCCCGTTGGGACTTTACACCACTGGGGAATGGTGGTCTGTAGGGTTCGATTTGACTCGGAACCGTCCGGCGCGCAGCTAGTGAGCGAGGGCAGAGAATGATGCCGCCTGATTCACGCGTCCGAAGTTGATCTCGATTTCAGCATATTGCGGAAGGCGGACATAATAAAAACAGACAGCCGGTGATCCTGCGCCCCTCACCTTTTGACCACAAGTCCTGACGCCTTCCTGGTTTCCAGCTTGCCTAAACGTTCTGGTCTAGGAGGAGCTGAGGACGAGGTTCGCAACCGGAGAGCTCTGCCGCTCTTCAATGAAAATCATGTGACTCGGTTTCTGCCGCGCTAATCACAATGGGCATCACCTGCGAGGCCTTGATCAAAACCACCTGGTCCTGATTTTGCAAAATACCGTCGATTCGAAGAAATTTCTCGCGATTGATGATCAGCCGGTGTCTCTCATACAAGTCCGGATGGACAATCACATTCGCAATCCCGGTTTCATCCTCCAGACTGAGAAACACGAAGCCCTTGGCCGTTCCGGGGCGCTGCCGGGCGATCACGCATCCGGCCACGCGAGTCTGTACTCCATCCGGGATTCCATGGAGATCGCAGGCGCGCTTCACCTTCAGCGAGTCCAGCCGAGCGCGGCAGTAGCTCATCGGGTGCGGACCGGCGGTCATGCCCGAGCCGTGGAAGTCCGCGACCAGCCTTTCTTCGTCGGTCATCTGTTGCAACGGAGACGCGTCGGCCTGCTCCGGAATTGATTCGAGTAAGCGGCCCGCCGGGCGCGCGGCTCGTTCGACTTGCCAGAGAGCCGAGCGGCGATGGATTTTCCGGCCAAGCCCGTTCAGGGCTCCAATCTCGCTGAGCGTCACGAGTTCCGACTTCCGCAATTCAGGGACCCGCTTGACAAGGTCTTCGATTCCAGCAAACGGACACACCTGCCGCTGGCGGACGAGCGCTTCGGCGGCAGCCTGGCGCAGACCACGGACGTAGCGAAAGCCGATTCGCAGGCAGGGCGCTGGCTTGCCCTCCTTGTCTAGGTCACGTTCAAGCGTACAACGCCATTCTGAGTACCGTGCATCGATGGGTTTCACTCGCAGGCCGTGGCGCTGCGCGTCTTTCACGAGGGTGGCCGGACTGTAGAAACCCATGGGCTGATTGTTCAGCAGGGCGGCCGTGAATGCCGCCAGATAATGACATTTGAGGTAGGCACTCGCGTAGGCGATGAGCGCGAAACTGGCCGCGTGCGACTCGGGGAATCCGTATTGGGCGAACGACGTGATTTGCGTGATGATCTCTTCTTGAGTCTCGCTTTGGATCCCGTTCTGGTCCATGCCGTGACGCAGTTTCACCTCGATTTCGCGCATGCGGCTTTCCGACCGCTTGAAGCCCATTGCGCGCCGCAGATCTTCTGCTTCGCCGCCCGTGAAGCTGGCTGCGATCATCGCCATGCGCAGCAACTGTTCTTGAAACAAGGGCACGCCCAGCGTTCGTTTCAGCACGGGCTCGAGCGAAGGATGGGCATACACGACTGGCTCCCGTCCCTGACGGCGCCGCATGTAGGGGTGCATCATCCTGCCCACAATGGGGCCGGGGCGGATGATCGCGACCTGCACAACCAGGTCGTAAAACGTTGCTGGCGCATTTCGCGGCAGCGAAGACATCTGCGCGCGGCTTTCGACCTGAAACATTCCGACGGTATCCGCGCGCCGCAGCGTTTCATAAACCAGAGGATCGTCGGCGGGAAGCTGTGCCAAATCCAGCGGCTCCCGGTAGTGTTTTGGAACGAGTCCCAAACAGTCTTCGAGGGCCGCCATCATCCCAAGACCCAGCAGATCTACTTTCACAATGCCCATGTCGGCGCAATCGTCCTTGTCCCACTGCACGACGACGCGACCGGGCATGGTTGCCGGTTCGAGCGGCACGACGGAATCCAGCTGCCCCTGGCAGATCACCATGCCGCCAGAGTGCTGGCCCAGGTGACGCGGCAGGTCCTGAATGCGTTCGCACAATTCGCGATATTTCTGAACGCGGGGATGGCTAAGGTCTAAGCCTGCCTGATGAAACTGATGCTCCGTCGAATCGGTTGCATCCCGCCATCCCCAGGTGTTCACCAGGCTGGACAGCTGGTCCAGAGTCTCGCGATCGAAGCCCAGCACTTTTCCGACTTCGCGCGCCGCCGAACGGCCACGGTAGGTAATCACGTTCGCGGTCATCGCTGCGCCCAGCTGCCCGTAGCGCTGGTACACGTACTGAATGGCTTTTTCACGCTGGTCGCCACTCGGCAGATCCAGGTCGATGTCGGGCCACTCGCAACGCTCTTCGGAAAGAAAGCGCTCGAAGAGCAACTCCATACCTACAGGATCAACGGCCGTGATTCCGAGGGAATAGCAGACGGCACTGTTGGCAGCCGACCCCCGGCCCTGAACCAAAATTCCTTCCTCACGGCAGAAGCGAACGATGTCCCAAACGATCAGGAAGTAGCCGGCAAGCTTCAGTTTCTCGATTAAAGCCAGTTCCCGCCGAACCTGCCGTTCGGCGCGCTCGTAGAGGTTGTCGTTGCTCTTCGCCGCATAGCGCGCGCGGAAACCCTCCTCCGTGCGTTTTCGGAGGAAAGAATCTATCGTTTCGCCGGAGGGAACCGGGTATCTGGGAAACTCATAGCCAAGGTCCGCCAAGGTGTATCTGAGCCGTGCCGAGAGTTCGCCCGTGTTCGCAATGGCCTGAGGCAGGTCGGAAAACAGCCGAGTCATCTCCGCCGCCGGGCGAAAGTGACGCTCATCGTTTCGCTCCAGTAGCCGTCCCGCCGTTTCGAGCTGGCAGTGGTTGCGAATGCAGGTAAACACATCGAGGATCTCGCGGTCCTGGAAATGAGCGTAACGAACTCCGTTGGTCGCGAGCAGAGGCAAATGCAAGCCCTCTGCAAGGCAAACGGCAGCTTGGTTGCGCGTTTCTTCGGCCGGATCGAAATGGCGCTGAACCTCTACATAAACGTTCCTTTTTCCAAAAATCGTGAGAAGCTTTTCGATGTCCCGTCGGGCCTTTTCCGATCCTCCCTGCGCGAGTGACGCTGCCAGAATTCCTTCTTCGCCGCCGGTGAGGCAGACCAGCCCCTTGGCGCGTTCCGCGACTTCTTCCAGCGTCGCGGCCCCTGTCCCTTTTTCCTTTTCCCGCAGCTTGTAGCGGGTCATCAGACGACAGAGGTTCTGGTATCCGGTGCGGTTCTTGGCAAGCAGAGCCAGCCGGACCGGTCTCGAAGGAATCTTGTTTGGCATCCAGGACGGCATGCCTGCTTGAGTTCCGCACCCTTCCACGGAGATTTCCGCGCCCACATGGGCGCGAATTCCTGCTTTCTTGGCCGCCATGTGGAAGCGCGGGGAGCCGTAGACTCCATCGCGGTCCAGCAAAGCGATGGCTGGCAACTCAAGTCGTGCCGCTTCGCTAACCAAGTCCTCGGGCAGGGAAGCGCCCTCCAGGAAACTGAATGCAGAGCAAGAATGAAGTTCCACATACATCAGTCGTAGATTCCTTCGATAAACCAACGCCGCAAACGGAGGTCTCGGTAGATGCGATACAGGGCGGTTTCTTCCTCCGGAGGTTCACTCGCGACAGGTCGATAGGCGGGGCGTAGCGCCTCCATGAGTACATCCCACTCGTCTCTCGCCCACGCGGTTTCAGACCACCATTCCCCCTTGGTCCGCCACGGTCCTGAAAGTGCGAGGATCCGCCGACGTGCCCCCTCGCAGATAACGGCCGCCGGCTTCTTTTCGCGCAGCTCGACGCCAGCGGGAAGCGGAGGGCGGTACATGCGCAACGCGGCGGTCGTTCGGCGTTGCATGGTTGCTGTCCTCGTTGTGGATTCGGGCAGGACAAAATGAGTTTGCCGGAATGCGTCTGGGCGATGCGTATCGAGCAGCAAGGGTGATCCAACATGGTCATCACCGACGGTGTTCCGAATGCGGGCGAGCGTGACTTCCAACCGTTCCGGCTCAGGACTCAGCGGCAGGAACAACCCCAGTTGTCTTGTGCGTGGGCCTGCCGGTACGGCCGATATCCTTACTCCAACGACCGGGGCGTTCGGCGGATGGTTTTGCAGGTCCAGTTGCAACAGCTTCAGCAGGAATTTGCTTTCTCGAGCAGGCACGGGAAGCCGGAGTGTCCGGACATGGACAAGCGATTCTTTGCGTCGCGAACCATTCCCCTGCAGTGTTAGCGTGAGTTGAATTTCATTCGTTGCGAGGGCGTGCATCCTGAGCCGAGTGCACAGCTCATCGAGCAAGCGGTTCATTACAAACATCAGTGGCTCAAGCAATTCGACGGGGAATTCCAGGTCCAGGCATTCTGCAAACTGAAGCGGAAGGTCTTTTGGCAGCAGTGGTCTCGCGTCGGCGCCCCGCGCAACGAGCTGCCAGCGCCTGCCTTCCTGTCCAACCCGCTCGACCACGGCGATTTCGGGGAGAGCCGCAAACTCTGCGCAAGTATGAATGCCCCAGCGCGCCAAAGTATCCAGCAGCTCCATGGGGATCTTGAGCGAGGAGAGCGGAAGGGTACCGATACGTGCGGCTTCGTCCCCTGCGGGAATAATGGTAATGCCAGGAAATCCTCGGGCCGCACAAATTGCGGATTCCGCGTTCGCGGCAACCGCAACGTTCGCGTCGAATCCCACTTCCGCCGCAACTCGCTGCAGATCGCCGGCAATTTTCTCGGGCGACCCCAACAGTTTCTCGCAGCCAGCAATGTCTACGACTACCGTGTCGGGCAACTCTTCCTGGCCGCTGCCTTCCACGCGGGGCGAGATGGTCCAAGCGCAGTCGAGCAAGGCCGAATGGGCGGTTGATTCCTGAGAAAGCGAGCGCTGGCGCCACACAATGCCGGGACATACTTCCGCCTGCGTTTTTGTCATTCCGATTTCCACTCCGGCGGTTTTCGCTGCCGAATTTGCACCAAATACTTTCGTGAGCGGCGTAACTCCTGCGAAAACAGCAACCGCCTTGTTCCGAAGCTCCGGTTCCAAGCGAACCACGGCTTGTACCGAAAAATCGGGGACGAAAAGGCACGCGAAAGGCACGATGGAACTCCTCAGAGGAGGAACCGGAAACTGGCGATGAAACGGTGGCTTCTAAGAACTACCGGACCACAGACTGTGCGTATCCCAGCGGGCGGAACCGGCCGGCTCCAGCGTTCGGGAACGCACGAGTTCCCCCTCGACTTCGAAACCCTGGAAAGTCGAAACATTCGTGACCTTGGAAGAGGCAGCAAGGCCCCACTTTTCCCGCTTCCGGCAGCATCGCAGGGCCAGTGACGCACAACCCTTGGCGCAAGGCTCTTCTCCCAACAAGAGCAGGATGGTCGGCGTATTCTCCACGATGCGCTGGAAACGAAACCACGTGCTCATCGGAATTCGCCGCGCATCCACCCAGGAAATGTTTCCCAGATCTAGCACAACGACACCCCAACCACCGCTGTGCAAGAGGAGATCAGTCGTCTTCAGGGCTTGTTCCAGCCTCTTCCATGGCTTCGCGAAGGGCCACGGTGTGATGCCCGCTCTAGCGGGAGCCGTGTTCTGAAACTGCCTCCGTGGAAAATGCCGCCGACAACGAACATTGCCCCCGCGCCGGGGAAACTGGCGGTCCGGTTCTACCTGTTCTTCAGCCCAACCTGCGACGAGGCCGGCGGGCATGGTGCCCGCCAATGGAGGAACTGCAGTTTGCACTTCCTGAATACCCGTGTCGTCTATTCTGGCTTTGCCGTCCCTGACCAAAGAAGGAATCGAGTTTTCAACGCCACGCATTTGGTAGCGAGGATGTTGCCAG
>Ga0209472_1002301_pt1 | contig 10752 bp, 10 predicted proteins | sample GraSoiAngelo_130_FD_185887 | JGI IMG/M metagenome (GOLD analysis project Ga0209472, IMG submission 185887) | Grasslands soil microbial communities from the Angelo Coastal Reserve, California, USA - 14_0929_02_20cm (SPAdes) (version 2) | ecosystem: Environmental > Terrestrial > Soil > Grasslands ...
TTGCGGGTCTGATACTGCTGGGTCTTCAAGCGCGCGATACTCTCGTTGCGTGTGCCGACATCGAGCTCCAGCCTCTTGCGTTCGATTTCGACTTGTCGCGCTTTCTGCTTGAGGGCCTCCAAACTGGCAGCGCTTTCCGCCAGCTGCAACTCGAGATGCTTTCGTTGCAGCGGCAGATTTTTTATCTCGTTCTCGATTTGCCTGATCTTTTGCTGTCGATCTTGAAGGACGAGTAGTTGTTCCAGTTCCGCCTGCACGTGCGCTGAAGTTATTAAGTCGGCGGAGCGGCGTCAATCGCGCCGGGCACCTTTGGCCACATCGATCGCGCGCAGTGCTTGTTCCGGTCGCGCGCGCACCGCGATGTTCTCGGTCAAGTTCACCCACTGCACTGTGCCGCTTGCATCAACGTAAAACTCAGCTGGACGTGCGATGTCCGCGTTCTTTGGCCCGGCCCCGCGATGAAGCAGATCGTAACGGCGAATGACTGCCGCGTCCGCGTCAGAAAGAAGGGGAAAGGCGAAGCCCATTTTCTGAGAATGCCCGCGATTTATTTCGACGGAATCGACGCTGATGGCCGCGACATGCACACCGCGCCCAGTGAAATCCGAAAGGTGATTCTGAAAACTCCGCAACTCGGAGTTACAAAGCGGTCACCAGTGTCCCCGATAAAAAATCAGCACCGCTCCGTTGGGAGAAAGCAGATCCCCCAATGCCATTAACTTGCCATTTTGGTCTGGCAATGAAAACTCCGGCGCTTGTGCCCGGACGCGCGGCGCTTGTGCTGAAAGCGGGACTTGTCGAAGCACATAAAAAATCTCGTAGGCAAAAAAAGCGAAGAGAAAAAGGCTGATCGTAGCGAAGATCGATCCGAAAACTTTACCGCGATAAACTTGCGGCCGCCCAAAGGCGCGGAACAGACCCACCAGCAGCAGCGCTGCGCCGATGCCGAACAACAAAAGATTCACCCAGGGGAAATCGCGCGTTATCGGAAACTCGGCGAAAAATTCGTAACTAAACAGACCGCTGACAGCGACAACGAAACCAACCCAGAGCGGCCAATTCCATTTCCGTTTCACAGACTCACGAATACCGAGTCAGCATTCGATTGCAAGATCGACATCGGTGCAGCCACGTTGCTATACGACGTCACACGGCCCACAGGGCCGTGGCTACAAAGAAACACGCTTGCGCTTTATCGAACTTTTCTGAAAGGTCTCCGCCAGTGGCGACTGTCGACACCGAGCAGGAGTATCCCGATATCGTCGGCGCACGACCGACCAATCCGCTCGCGGCGAACTTCAAACCGTTCATTCCGCCGTCGGTGCGTTTGCCAGAATTAACGCTGCCGCATCTTATTATCGGCACGCTTCTCGGAATCGTTTTTGGGGCGTCGTCACTTTATCTTGTTCTCAAAGTGGGATTGACCGTGAGTGCGTCGATCCCGGTGGCCGTAATTTCGATCACGATCTTCCGACTCTTCGCCAAATTCGGATTTCGCGACGCGAACGTTTTGCAGAATAACATCGTCCAAACCGCGGGTTCGGCCGGCGAATCAATCGCGTTCGGTCTCGGCGTCACCATGCCCGCGATCATGATTCTCGGTTTCGATTTGGAAATTACCCGTGTCATGCTGGTCGCCATCCTGGGCGGTTTGTTGGGCATTCTCATGATGATCCCGTTGCGGCGCGCGTTGATCGTCGACCAACACGGCCTGCTCAAGTATCCCGAAGGCACCGCTTGCGCCGAAGTGTTGAAAGCAGCCGCTTCCAAAGAATCGCTCACCGTCGCCGACCAAACGCACACGACCACCGGTGCCGAGATTGTGAATGAAGAAGCAGCCGGTGGCGGCAAAGTGATCTTCTCCGGTTTCGGGATCGGCTTCGCTTACCAGTCGCTGATGGGTGCGTTCAAAATGTGGAAGAGCGATCCGGTCAAAGTGTTCGACGCTCCGTTCAAAGGCGGATCGATCTCAGCCACGATCGAGCCTGCGTTGCTCGGTGTTGGCTATATCATTGGACCACGCATCGCTTCGATCATGTGCGCGGGCGGCGTGCTCGCTTATCTCGTTTTGATTCCGGCGATCAAATTTTTCGGCGAACACGTGACCGGGGCGGTCGCTCCCGGAACAATTCCGATTTCGGAGATGAGCCCGGACCAAGTCCGTGGCGCTTATATTCTTTACATCGGCGCGGGCGCAGTTGCCGCCGGCGGCATCATCAGCCTAATTCGTTCGCTGCCCACGATCTGGCACGGTTTAAAAGGCGGGCTGGCCGATTTGCGCGGCGGCCACGCTGCGAGCTCGCGCGCGCCACGAACGGATCAGGACTTATCGATGAAGATTGTCATCGGTGGCGTCATCTTTCTCCTCCTTGTGATGATGGTCGCTCCGCAGTTGCATCTGCAATGGAATCTGCTCGGCGCACTTTTGATTGTCGCTTTCGGTTTTCTCTTCGTAACCGTTTCGTCGCGCCTGACCGGCGAAATCGGTTCATCTTCAAACCCGATTTCTGGAATGACGGTTGCAACGTTGTTGCTGACCTGCCTGGTTTTCCTGATCGTTGGCTGGACCGGGCCGCATTATTTTGTGACCGCGCTTTCGATCGGCGGAATTGTCTGCATCGCCGCGTCCAACGGAGGCACGACGTCGCAGGATTTGAAAACCGGTTTTCTGGTTGGATCGACACCGAAATTTCAACAAATCGCGATCCTCTGCGGCGCGCTTGCCTCCGCGATTGCCCTTGGCCCGATCCTGTTGATGCTAAATGATCGCAACAACGTGTATGTGCCGGTTCCGCCGAGCACGGAGTTGCATGCGCCGGCCGAAGAACTTGGCCGATCCGAAAAACTACAGGGGCCGCAAGGACAAACTGATCAGAACACATATCGGGTTTGGCAGCGGCTCGATCCCGGCGGTGGCGCCGCCCAGCGCTACCTGGTGAACGACCAAGGTGTGCCCGTTTACCTTGTCGATCCTGGAATCAACGGCACCCATAAAATACGACCCAACGGTTCCTCGGTAATGAAATTCGACGCGCCAAAAGCAACGCTAATGTCGTACATCATTAAAGGAATTCTCAGCCGCAAACTTCCGTGGGCACTTGTGTTACTTGGAGTAATGATCGCGATCGTGCTGGAGATGAGCGGGATTCCTTCGCTTGCGTTTGCGGTCGGCGTTTATCTTCCACTGGCTTCTTCCAGCCCAATTTTCATCGGCGGAATGATCCGCCTGCTCGTTGATCGCTACTTAAAAGTAAAATTCCGTCACAAGAATTTGTCCGACGTTGAACTGACTGCCGAAGGCGATAAAAGCCACGGTGTGTTGCTTGCCTCCGGATACATCGCCGGTGGTGCGCTGGCCGGCATCGTGATCGCGTTTATGGCCGGCGTGCCAAACCTTGTCGATGTAAGCAAACGAATCGAGGATTGGTCCACCGCGAACAATCCCTTCTTCGATGGCGCGAACGCAAATCTCCTCGCTTTACTTCCATTCGCAGTCCTGTGCGCTCTGCTCTATCTCGTCGGCCGGGATGTGTTGCTCGCCGCTAGGCCGCGACACGGAAAACTTCAGTAGGTTTCTACCGGCGAGCGCTTGCCGTCTTCGACGCTGCATTGTTTAGCGCGTTCTTCGCCCAAAGTCGCGACGCGCAATTCCCAAATCTCATTGTCGATCTTACGAAACGCCGCTTCGGAAAATTCGTGGGGCGGCGCGATCTTTTTCTTAAACCGCGCTACGCTTGAAAACGCGCGATCAATCTGCTCGCGGGGCAACGTGCGAAGGATCCGCTGCACGTTTTCGACTTCCGGAATCCGATGGCAAATCATGACCAGATCATTTCCAGCCCCGATCGCGAATCGAATCGTTTGTTCTAATCCGTATCCATTTAAAATCGCGCCCATGTCGAGATCATCGGTCATGACGAGGCCATCGAAGCCAAACTGGCTGCGAAGAAGATCGGTGATGACGCGCCGCGATAGGCTCGCTGGAGTTTTTTCCGGTTCGAGAGATGAATACCAGCCGTGACAAATCATCATGCTGTCGACCTTGTCGATTAACTTCCGAAACACCGCCAGCTCATTCGCATCCAATTCTTCGCGCGCCCGATCGATCTTCGGCAGTTCGTAATGCGCGTCCGATCTCGCGGCCGAGTATCCGGGAAAATGTTTACCACAGCTCGCGATCCCCTGCTTTCGCATCGCGTCGTTGAAGGCTCCGGCATTACGCACGACCTGCTCAACTGTTTTGCCGTAACAGCGGCCGCGCAACGAATTGTCTGCGCTGTCGTCGAAAGAAATGTCGAGGACCGGACAAAGATCCAGATTGAATCCGAAAACGCGCAACAAACGTCCAGTGATGTCCCCATGCCGGCGGATAAGATCGACATCGTCCTTGTCCCGCAACTGCTGCGCGTTCGGCGGTTCGCTTCCGATCAATCGCAGGCGCGATACGCGCCCACCCTCCTGATCGATGGTGATGATCGGTTCCGTTTCGCTCAAATCGCGCAGGTCATCGATCAGTTTGCGCAATTGGGGTGCGCTTTCGATGTTGCGTCCGAAAAGAATGAACCCGCCAGGCTGCACCCGCCGGAACAACTCGGCGCTAGCGGCATCGAGTTCCTTTCCAGGAACACCACACAGTATCAGTTGACCGAGCGAACTGTCGTTCATAACTTCGCAACTTAGATGTCGATGCTGACGGTGCGAACGAAAAAGCGGTTGGAATGAGAAAAATCGGCATCTACGGCGGAACGTTCGATCCGATTCATCACGGCCATTTGATTCTTGCCCGACAAGCGTGCGAAGAGCTTGGACTCGACCAATTGATTTTTGTTCCGGCTGCGCTCTCCCCGTTTAAAAAAGCGGCATGCGCAACCGGCGAAGCGCGATTGTCGATGTTGCAAGCGGCCATTGAAGGCCAGGACGGATTTGCGGCTGACGACTGTGAATTAAAACGGCCGCCGCCTTCCTATAGCATCGACACCGTGCTGCAAATTCGTGAGCGCGAGCCAAAGAGCGAATTATTCTGGCTGATCGGTGCGGACAACGTGAGCGGATTAGATAAATGGCATCGTTCGGCCGAACTGAAGAAGCTCGTGCAATTCGTCGTGCTCGACCGCTCTTTCCGCGCGTTGAAGCAACCTTTTCCCGTCATTCAACGCAACATCGACATATCGGCGACTGAAATCCGAAACCGAGTTGCATCCGGCCGCCCCATCCGCTATCTCGTACCTCGGGCCGTGGAAGAAATTGTTCGCCGCGAAAACCTTTACCGGGAGTCAGCGACATAACTGCAAAACAGTTAGCCACGACCTGCGCCGAGCTTGCCTCGAACAAGAAGGCCGAAGAGATTGTCGTGCTCGATCTCGCCGGCATCTCCAGCTTCACCGATTTCTTCGTCATTTGCTCGGCAACGTCGGAGCCGCAACTCAAGGCCATTGCCAACGAGATTGAGACTCGATTACGAGATGATCATAATCTGCGCGCCGCCGCGATTGACGGCTTCCCGGCGAGTCAATGGATCGTCCTCGATTATCTCGAAGTCGTCATCCACATCTTCCATCGCGACAAGCGCGCGTTTTACTGTCTGGAAGATTTATGGGGCGACGCGCCACGGGTCGCATGGGAAGCGGCCGCCGCCAGCGCCAGCTGAGTTAGCGATCCGCCAATTATTTTGCCGAAGGCGAAGGCGTAACGCTCGCATCACCGGCTTGCGGCGATTTCACGTCCATCAGCTCCACTTCGAAGATCAGGGCCGAACTCGGTGGAATTCCCGGTCGACCTTGCTCGCCGTAGGCGAGATTCGCCGGGATGAAAAGTTGGAGCTTGGAGCCGACCTTCATCAACTGGAGGGCCTCGGTCCAGCCTTTGATGACACCGCTAACTGGAAACGTTGCCGGTTGACCGCGTTTATAAGAACTGTCGAATTCAGTTCCATCCGTCAACGTGCCTCGGTAATTGACCGTGACGGTGTCGCTACTTTTCGGCTGCGCGCCGCTGCCTTCTTTCAACACTTTGTACTGCAAACCGCTCCCGGTCGTTTTGACGCCTTCCTTTGTTTTGTTTGCGGCGAGAAATTTTTCCGCCTCAGCCGCGTTCTTTTGAGCGGTCTCTGTTAGTTTTTGTTGCATATCTTTTTCGAATGCCATCATTGTATCCCTGACTTCCTGCTCACTCATGAGCGGTTTTCTGCCGGACAGAGCGTCTTTGAATCCGGCCGTGAACGCGTCCTGGTTCACATCGACATTCTGCCGTTTGAAATTAAAACCAACGTTGAGGCCGATGGCGTAGCTGGCCTTGTCTTTTAACTCTTTCAGCTGAGGCGGTTTTTCTTCCGCCAACACGCTGACTGCGAAGGACAAAGCAACGGCGCTAAGTAGAATAGATTTCATAAATTGAGATTGCGAATGTGATTGCGCTTTAATCTGGAACAGCGCAGAAAGTTGCAACGCTAGTGGAGAAACCGCGCTCGTCAACCCGGCATCGCACCGGCCGCATCTATGCGGTTTGCCTTCTCTTTATTGCAACCGCCGGGACGGATTGGGCCGCGGAACTGGTTCGTATCTCCGATGCCGACGCGCGTCGAATCGGAAAAAAGATTTGGCAAAACGAAAGTAACGGCACTGTGGCCGGCCTTACCGCCTGGAACGCAGGGGAAAATTTCGCTTCCCTTGGAATTGGTCATTTCATTTGGTATCCCCAAGGCGTGCACGGTCCGTTCGATGAAAGCTTCCCAAAACTCCTCGCGTTCGCGCGCGAACGGGACGTCGCAATTCCCGCGTGGCTCAACCAATCCTCCGCCTGTCCCTGGAACGCGCGCGCCGAATTTTCCGGCGCGCAGAATTCCGAGCAAATGCGCGAACTTCGGCAATTTTTATCGCGAACAATCGATCTTCAGGCGCAATTCATGGTTGCGCGTTTGCAACAATCGCTCGCCAAGATGCTCGACGAAGCCGCGCCGGCGGATCGCGCCAATGTGGAGCGCCAGTTTGCGCGCGTGGCGAGCACCCCGCACGGCTGTTATGCCCTGGTCGATTACGTGAACTTCAAGGGCGAAGGCGTTTTGCACACCGAACGTTATCGCGGCGAAGGCTGGGGATTACTGCAAGTGCTCGAACAAATGCACGGCAGCGAAAATGGTCCGAGCGCCGCGCGCGAATTTTCGAGTTCCGCGGCTGCAATGTTGCGCCGCCGTGTCCAGAATTCGCCGCCGGAACGACACGAGACCCGTTGGTTGCCGGGCTGGCTCAATCGCGTTCACAGCTATAGCGAAAATTCATGAAACGAGTTTGCCTGACAACAATCATCGTCGTGGCAGCGGTCGCGCTCGCCGGATTGGCCAGAGCGCAATTGTTCGGGCCGAAAATGAAGAAACCGGGCGAGCTGATTCAAAAGCAAGCGCCGATGAAGGTGAACCAAGACTTGCTTAAGCAAGCGACGCCGGACACTGCCCACATCGTGGTTTCCATTCCAAAACAGCGCGCTTATCTCATGATTCGCGAGGAAATCGTCGCGGACGCGCCGGTTTCATCCGGCAAACGCGGACACGAAACGCCGCGCGGACACTTTACTGTCATGGAGAAGGATCCGAATCATCATTCCAGTCTCTACGGCGACTTCGTAGATGGTTCGGGTCGAGTGGTGCGTGCCGGTGTCAGCGCCCACATTGATTCTGCACCGAGCGGGACGCATTTTGCCGGCGCGGCAATGAAATGGTTTCTCCGTCTCACTGGCGAGGGAGTCGGGATGCACATCGGAATCTTGCCAGGATATCCCGCGTCGCACGGTTGCATTCGCGAATCGGTTGACGGCGCGAAATTGTTTTACGATCACGCCAAAGTCGGAACGCCGGTTGACGTCGGCGATTTTTAACTCAACCGATTTGTCATGTCGAGCGAAGTCGAGACATCTCTAAGTATTTCCGAGAAGATTGTCCCCGAATTTAACTGGCGGAGAAGTCGTAGTCAGTGCATCCACAGAAATAGTAAGAGATTCCTCGGCTTCGCTCGGAATGACAGCCGACCCTCACCTGGCGCTCCGCGCCTTCCTCTCCCTGGCCAGGGAGAGGAGTGAAGTGGGGGTGGACGCTGTGAGCACTACGGCGACCTTGATCACGAGATCAATTTACGGCGCAGCATCTCGAATGCAGCTTGTGCGACGAGCTGCTTAAACGTCTCGCGATCGCTTGGAAAAAATAATTTCTTAACTTTAGTCTCTCTTTCAGACGCGAGTGCGACGTAAACCGTGCCGACCGGCTTCTCCCGCGAACCGCCACTCGGCCCGGCAACTCCAGTGGTCGCGAATGCATATGTCGATCCCGCACGCTTCCGCGCACCCTCAGCCATTGCTCGTGCGACCTGTTCGCTAACAGCGCCTTGCTCCTTTATTAGTTTCGGATCGACTCCGAGCATGTCGATCTTGGCCTCGTTCGCATAACAAATATATCCCGCGAGTAAGACTGCGGAGGCACCGGCCACGTTCGTGATCCGGTTCGCAAGTAGTCCGCCAGTGCAGGACTCAGCAATTGCCAGTGTCTGTTTTTTCGCCGTGAGCAATTTGACCAGCACTTCTTCGAGCGTCTCGTCACCAATAGTAAAAATTGAATCGCCGAGCTGCGACCGAACAACTCGATCGGCCTGATCAAGCGCGGCGCGATCGCCAATGATTCGCACATCCACTTCGCCCGGTCGCGCGCAGTAACCGAGCTCGACTCCCGGGATCGCCAGGATCTTTTTCCCGATCGCCTCTTCAATCAGCGATTCGCCCATGTATGCGATCTTGTAAAATCGCCGCTCGAATTTTGGAGGGCCTTTGACAATCGAGCGCAAGATCGACATCACCGAGTCACGAAACATTGGCTGCAGCTCGCGCGGCGGACCCGGCAGAAGAAAGATATGCGGCGAACGAATCTTCGGGTTGATGTCAGCCTTTAAATACAATCCTGACGCGCTTCCGTTTTCGTTTGGAAGAATTTGCGCGCCCTCAGGGACCAGAGCTTGGCGCGCGATGCTTGAAACCCATTTGATCCGACGCGCTTTGAGTCGCGCTTTCAATGACGCGAGCAACTCCGCATTCTCTTGCAATTTCAGGCCCAGCAACGCGGCAACGACGTCGCGCGTTATGTCGTCGCTCGTCGGACCGAGCCCGCCCGTCACAAAAATAATCTCGGCGTGCGGAAATAAGTCCTGAAGCGTTTCGCCGATTGCCGGCCCGTCTCCAACCGTTCTTCGTTCCTCAATTCGCAATCCAACTGAAAAAATTTCGCGCGCAATGAAAGCCAGATGCGTGTCGTGCACATCGCCCGCCAGAAGCTCGGTACCAGTGTTGAGAAGAACGGCGCGCATGAACAGAAGCAAACGTTCAACGTCCAACGCTCAGCGTCCAACGTTGAAATGAAAATTAAGACTAACTGAACATTCAACGTTGAAAGTTGAACGTTCTGCCGAAATCAGGCGGCGTCTTTGTCCTGCTTCTTGCGAATCAGCGGGAGTTTTTTGCCTTCGACCACGGCGCGATTGATCGTGACTTCCGCAATATCTTCCCGGCTCGGCACGTCGTACATGATGTCGAGCATGATCCGCTCGAGCATCGAACGCAGCGCGCGAGCGCCAGTGCCTTTCGTGACCGATTGCGCGGCGAGAGCGCGCAACGCGTCTTTCGTCACAGTCAAGCGCACGCCTTCCATCGAGAACAGCTTGGTATATTGCTTGATCATCGCGTTCTTCGTCTCAGTCAGGATCGCGACCATCTCTTCTTCGGTCAGCGTGTCAAGTGAACTGACCACTGGTAAGCGCCCGATAAATTCCGGAATCATTCCGAACGAAAGCAGATCTTCCGGTTCAACGTGCCGAATCGCTTCTTTGCGCAACGCGTCCTCCACTTCGAGCGTCGGACTGCTGAAGCCCATCGTTTTTTGGCCGATCCGTTTCTGAACGATTTTGTCCAGACCGATGAACGCGCCGCCGCAGATGAACAAAATTTTCTCGGTATTGACCTGGATGTATTCCTGGTGCGGATGTTTGCGGCCGCCTTGCGGCGGAACGTTGCAAGTGCTGCCCTCGAGAATTTTCAGCAACGCCTGCTGCACACCTTCCCCCGATACGTCGCGCGTGATCGAAACGTTGTCGGTCTTGCGGCCGATCTTGTCGATCTCGTCGATATAAACGATCCCGATCTCGGCGCGCTTCACGTCGTAATCGGCGTTTTGCAACAAACGCAGGATAATGTTCTCGACATCTTCGCCCACATAGCCTGCTTCCGTCAGCGTAGTCGCATCCGCGATGCAGAATGGAACATCGAGAATCCGGGCGAGCGTTTTCGCCAAAAGCGTTTTGCCCGAACCGGTTGGTCCGATTAAGAGAATATTGCTCTTCTCGATTTCAACTTCGGCCAATGGATCCGGTTGAAACGCCGCCGAGGAATCCGTCGACGGAGCGCTTTGCAAGACGCGCTTGAAATGATTGTGCACAGCCACGGACAGCGTTTTCTTGGCGACTTCCTGCCCAATCACATATTGATCGAGCATGCGTCGGATTTCCTGCGGTTTCGGAACCCGAATGTTGGAAGACTGTCGTCGCGCATCTTCGTTGAGCTCTTTGTCGAGGATGCTCTTGCAAACGTTGATGCAACTATCGCAGATATAAACGCCAGGGCCGGCGATCAACTTGCGCACCTCGGCGTGGCTCTTGCCACAGAACGAGCACATGGTGAGGTTGGTCGCGCGCGCCATATTTGCCCTTAAAAAAGCAGCTTCTATTC
>Ga0209472_1002303_pt1 | contig 10738 bp, 5 predicted proteins | sample GraSoiAngelo_130_FD_185887 | JGI IMG/M metagenome (GOLD analysis project Ga0209472, IMG submission 185887) | Grasslands soil microbial communities from the Angelo Coastal Reserve, California, USA - 14_0929_02_20cm (SPAdes) (version 2) | ecosystem: Environmental > Terrestrial > Soil > Grasslands ...
CATCACGATCGAGTGCTCCTGTAAGTTGTGGCCGACACCGGGGATGTACGACGTGACCTCGAGCCCGTTCGTGAGCCGTACCCGCGCCACCTTGCGGAGGGCGGAGTTCGGCTTCTTCGGTGTGGTCGTGTAGACGCGGATGCACACGCCCCGCTTCTGCGGGCACGCCTGCATCGCGGGCGTCTTCGACTTCTTACGCACCGCTTCCCGGCCGTAGCGAACGAGCTGGTTAATCGTCGGCATGGCTCTCCGTCGCCGCACACGGCGACAAAACTCTCACGTTATAACCGAACGACCCCACCAAGTCAATCTTGAAGGCCATTTAGACCGCAGCGGCGACCGAGCCGTCGCCCTCCGGCGTTTCCGTCGGCGGTGGGTCGAAGCTCAGCACCTGATCGAGCGGCTTCACCGCCTCGCCACCCGGCGTGAGGACCTCGACGCGCGTGTAGTTGCCGAGACCGGTGCCGGCCGGGATGAGCCGGCCGACGATGACGTTTTCCTTCAGACCGCGCAGATCGTCGGTCTTGCCGGAGATCGCCGCCTCGGTGAGCACCCGCGTCGTCTCCTGGAACGACGCTGCCGAGATGAAGCTGTCGGTCGACAGCGACGCCTTGGTGATGCCGAGGAGCACGGGCTTGGCCGTGGCCGGGCGCTTGCCCTGCGACAGCACACGCTCGTTCTCCTCCTGGAAGACGAACTTGTCGACCAGCTCGCCCACCACGAACTCGGTGTCGCCGACCTCCTCGATGCGCACGCGCCTCAGCATCTGGCGCACGATGATCTCGATGTGCTTGTCGTTGATGGTCACGCCCTGCAGCCGATAGACCTCTTGCACCTCGTTGACGAGGTAGCGCTGCAGCTCGCGGTCACCGAGCACGGCGAGATAATCGTGCGGGTTCGGCGAGCCATCCATCAGGGCTTCTCCCGCCTTGACACGATCTCCCTCGTGAACACTGATATGTTTTCCGCGAGGGATTAGATACTCCTTCGTTTCACCGTTATCCGCTCGAATCACGATCTTCCGCATGCCCTTCACGAAGCCGCCCATCTCGACCCGGCCATCGATTTCGGTGATGACCGCCTGCTCCTTGGGCTTGCGCGCCTCGAACAGCTCGGCCACCCGCGGCAGACCGCCGGTGATGTCCTTGGTCTTGGTCGTCTCGCGCGGGATCTTGGCAATGATGTCGGCAGCGAAGACGTCGGTGCCGTCGGCCACCGAGAGGTTGGCGCCCACGGGGAGCGGATAGCGGTGGCGGTCCGTGGTGGGCGCCGCGCTGTCGCCCGAGCTGATGATGACGCCGGGCTGCAGCCGGCCATCGGCGTCCTCGATGATGACCTTGCGCGCGAGGCCGGTGACCTCGTCGAACTCCTCGCGCACGGTCACGCCTTCCACGATGTCCTGGTACTGCACCTTGCCGGTGAACTCGGTGAGGATCGGGTTGGTGAACGGATCCCACTCGACGAGCACCGTGCGCTGCTTGATCTTCTGCTCCGGCTTGACCTTCAGCTTGGCGCCGTACACGACCGGGTAGCGCTCGCGCTCCCGGCCGCGCTCGTCGGCCACGCCGATCTCGCCGTTGCGGTTGGTGGCCACGAGGTCGCCGTCGCGGTTCACGACCGTGCGCAGGTTGTGGAACTTCACGACGCCCGCGCTCTTGGCCTCGTGCTTGGAGGCCTCGACGACGCGGCTGGCCGTGCCGCCGATGTGGAAGGTCCGCATCGTGAGCTGCGTGCCCGGCTCGCCGATCGACTGCGCGGCGATGATGCCGACCGCCTCGCCCAGCTCGGCCAGCCGGCCAGAGCCGAGGTTGCGGCCGTAGCACAGCACACAGATGCCGCGCTTGGTATCACAGGTGAGGCCCGAGCGGATGCGCACCCGCTCGAGGCCAGAGTCCTCGATCTTCTGCGACGTCTCCTCGATGATCTCGTTGTTGGCCTGGACGATGATCTCGCTCGACAGCGGGTCGCGGACGTCCTCCGCGGCCACCCGGCCCAGGATGCGGTCCCTGAGCGACTGGATGATGTCACCGCCCTCGACAAGCGGCGTGGCGTCGATGTACTTCACGGTGCCGCAGTCGTACTCGCTGACGATCACGTCCTGCGAGACATCGACCAGTCGCCGCGTCAGGTACCCGGAGTCGGCCGTCTTGAGCGCCGTGTCCGCCAGCCCCTTGCGGGCGCCGTGCGTCGAGGTGAAGTACTCGAGGACCGTGAGGCCCTCGCGGAAGTTCGAGGTGATCGGCGTCTCGATGATCTCGCCCGAGGGCTTGGCCATGAGACCGCGCATGCCGGCCAGCTGGCGGATCTGCTGCTTGCTGCCCCGCGCGCCGGAATCGGCCATCATGTAGATCGGGTTGAACTCGCCGCCCTGCTCGCCGCCCTCGAGCTCGCGGAACATCTCCTCCGCGATGAGCTCCGTGGTGTGCGCCCAGATGTCGACGACCTTGTTGTAGCGCTCGCCGTTCGTGATGACGCCGTCCTGGTACTGTTGCTCGACCTCGTTCACCTGGTCGCGCGCCTGGGTGATGTGCCGCTCCTTCGACGACGGGATGTGCATGTCGTCGATCCCGATCGACAGCCCCGAGAGCGTCGCGTAGCGGAAGCCGAGGTCCTTCAGCTCGTCGAGGAAATGCACGGTGACCTCGTTGCCGAGCAGATTCATGCAGCGGCTCACGAGGGCGGTGACTTCCTTCTTCTTCAGCTCCTGGTTCACGAAGCGCAGCGGCTCGGGGACTACCTCGTTGAACAGCGTGCGACCGACCGTGGTCTCGAGAAACTCGCCGTTGTAGCGCAGACGGATGCGCGCCTGCAGGTCGATATCCTCGTTGTCGTAGGCGATGCGCACTTCCTCGGAGTCGGCGAAGAGCCGACCCTCGCCGCGCACCGGGCGCTCCTGCGTGCTGAGGCGCTCCTTGGTCAGGTAGTAGATGCCGAGGACCATGTCCTGCGTCGGCACCGCGATGGGCGCCCCGTTGGACGGCGACAGGATGTTGTTGGAGGACAGCATCAGGACCTGCGCCTCCAGCTGCGCCTCCATGGACAGCGGCACGTGCACCGCCATCTGGTCGCCGTCGAAGTCGGCGTTGAATGCCGTGCAGACCAGCGGGTGGATCTCGATGGCCTTGCCCTCGACGAGGATCGGCTCGAAGGCCTGGATGCCCAGGCGGTGCAGCGTCGGGGCGCGGTTCAGCAGCACCGGGTGCTCGCGGATGACGTCGTCGAGGATGTCCCACACCTCGGGCCGCTCTTTCTCCACGTACTTCTTGGCGGCCTTGATCGACGACGCGATGCCCCGCTCTTCCAGCTTGCGCAGGATGAACGGCTTGAACAGCTCGAGCGCCATCTTCTTCGGCAGGCCGCACTGGTGCAGCTTCAGATACGGACCGACGACGATGACCGAACGGCCGGAGTAATCGACGCGCTTGCCGAGCAGGTTCTGCCGGAACCGGCCCTGCTTGCCCTTGAGCGTATCCGACAGCGACTTCAGCGGTCGGTTGTTCGGCCCGGTGATCACCCGGCCGCGCCGGCCGTTGTCGAAGAGGGCGTCCACGGCCTCCTGCAGCATCCGCTTCTCGTTGCGGATGATGATCTCCGGCGCCTTCAAATCCATCAGACGCTTGAGACGATTGTTGCGGTTGATCACCCGCCGATACAGATCGTTCAGATCGGAGGTCGCGAACCGGCCACCATCAAGAGGCACCAGCGGACGCAGCTCCGGCGGGATGACCGGCACGACCTCGAGGATCATCCAGTCCGGCTGGTTGCCGGACTTGAGAAAGGCCTCGATGACCTTGAGCCGCTTGACGATCTTCTTGCGCTTCTGGATCGAGGTTTCCCCCAGCATCTGGGCGCGCAGATCGCGAGCGAGCGAGTCCAGGTCCATGTCGCGCAGCAACTCACGGATGGCCTCGGCGCCCATGCCGACCTTCAGCGCGCTGGGGCCGTGCTCCTCCTGGAGCTTGCGGACCTTGTCGACGCTGATGAGGTCCTTCTTCTTGATGCCGGCGACCTTGCCGACCGTCTCGATGCTGCTCTCGAGGACCACGTACTCCTCGAAATAGAGGATCTTCTCGAGCTCGCGCAGCGACATGTCGAGGAGCTGGCCGATGCGCGAGGGCAGTCCCTTGAAGAACCACACGTGGCTGACCGGTGAGGCCAGCTCGATGTGGCCCATGCGCTCGCGGCGCACGCGCGCGCGCGTCACCTCGACGCCGCACTTGTCGCACACGACGCCTGCGAATTTCATGCGCTTGTACTTGCCGCACGCGCACTCGTAGTCCTTGGTCGGCCCGAAGATGCGCGCGCAGAACAGGCCGTCGCGCTCGGGCTTGAACGTCCGGTAGTTGATGGTCTCCGGCTTCTTCACCTCGCCGTGCGACCACCCGCGGATCTTCTCGGGCGAGGCGAGCTTGATCCGGATCGCGTCAAACGTGATGGGCTTCGCATGCCGATCGAGGATGCCCCACAGGTCCTTGGTAGGCTTGTCCTCTCTGATCAGGCTGCCGAAAGGCCGATCCGTCAACATTCAGTATTCTCCTTAGGCTTTCTTTCCGTCTTTGGTCACCAGCTCGACGTCGAGCGCGAGGGACTGGAGCTCCTTCACCAGCACGTTGAACGACTCCGGCGTGCCGGGTTCGAGGAAGTTCTCGCCCTTCACAATGGCCTCATAGATGCGGTTGCGTCCCTCCACGTCGTCCGATTTGACGGTGAGCATTTCCTGCAGCGTGTGAGCGGCACCGTACGCCTCCAGTGCCCACACCTCCATCTCGCCGAACCGCTGACCACCGAACTGCGCCTTGCCGCCCAGGGGCTGCTGAGTGACGAGCGAGTACGGCCCGATCGAGCGGGCATGCATCTTGTCGTCGACCAGGTGCGCCAGCTTCAAGATGTAGATCTGTCCCACCGTCACTTCCTGGTGGAAGGGCTTACCGGTGCGGCCGTCGTACAGCACGGTCTTGCCGGTGGTCGGCAAGCCCGCCTGCGTGAGGTGCTCCTTGATCTCGCCCTCGGTGGCGCCGTCGAACACCGGGCTCGCCACCCACAGACCGAGCGCGCGCGCCGCCCAGCCCAGATGCGTCTCGAGGATCTGGCCCACGTTCATACGCGACGGCACGCCGAGCGGATTCAGCACGATCTCGACCGGCGACCCGTCGGGGAGGAACGGCATGTCCTCTTCGGGCAGCACTTTGGAGACGACGCCCTTGTTGCCGTGACGGCCGGCCATCTTGTCGCCGACCGAGAGCTTGCGCTTCACGGCCACGTAGACCTTCACCATCTTGATCACGCCCGGCGGAAGGTCGTCGCCGCGGCGCAGGCGACCGATGCGATCCTCCAGCATCGAGTCGTAGATGCCGATCTGCTCCTCGGCCAGCTCCTCGATGCGCCGGATCATCTGCGCGAGGCCCTCGTCCTCCTTCACCTTGATCTTCTTCAGCTCGTTCCAGGAGAAGTTGTCGAGGTCGGGCCGCTCGATGTTGTCGCCCTTCTTGGTGACGCGCTTCACCTTGTTGGTCGGATCGAACAGTTCGTTGAGCGACGTCTTGCCGACCAATAGATTTTTGAGCTTCTGGTCGCGCTCCATCTCGACCATCGCGATCTCGTCCTGATAGTCCTTCTCGAGGCGGCCGATCTCCTCCTCCTCGATCGACTTGGCGCGCTCGTCCTTATCGACGCCGCGCCGCGAGAAGACCTTCACGTCGACGACGGTGCCTTCGATGCCCGGCGGCACCGTCAGCGAGGTGTCGCGCACGTCACCGGCCTTTTCGCCGAAGATCGCGCGCAACAGCTTTTCCTCCGGCGTCAGCTGCGTCTCGCCCTTCGGCGTGATCTTGCCGACCAAGATATCGCTCGGCTTTACTTTCGCGCCGATCCGAACGATTCCTGAATCGTCCAGATCTTTAAGGGCTTCCTCGGAAACATTCGGAATATCCCTTGTGACTTCTTCTTTGCCGAGCTTGGTGTCGCGCGCCTGGATCTCGAACTCCTCGATGTGGATCGAGGTGAAGCGGTCGTCCTTCACCAGCCGTTCGCTGACGAGGATCGCGTCCTCGAAGTTGTAGCCGCCCCACGGCATGAACGCGACGAGCACGTTGCGGCCCAGCGCCAGCTCGCCCTGGTCGGTGCCCGGCCCGTCGGCGACGATGTCGCCCTGCGACACGCGGGCCCCCTTCTTCACGATGGGCTTCTGGTTGATGCACGTGTTCTGGTTCGAGCGCCGGTACTTCGTCAGGTTGTAGATGTCGAGCGGCAGATCCTGCACGGGGTCGGCCTTCTTCGACCGGCTCTCGGCGCGGACCACCACGCGGTCGGCGGAGACGTACTCCACCACGCCGGGCCGCTTCGCCACCACCACCGAGCCCGAGTCGCGGGCGACCACGTGCTCCATGCCGGTGCCGACCAGTGGCGCCTCCGGCTGCAGCAACGGTACCGCCTGCCGCTGCATGTTGCTGCCCATGAGGGCGCGGTTGGCGTCGTCGTTCTCGAGGAACGGAATCAGCGCCGCCGCCACCGACACGAGCTGCTTGGGCGAGACGTCCATGTAGTGCAGCTCTTCCGGCGCGACCATGCGGAACTCGCCGCCCTTGCGGGCCGACACGCGCTCCTGCACGAATTTCCCCGACCGATCGATTTCCGCATTGGCCTGAGCGATGACGAACTGCTCCTCCTCGAGCGCGGTCAGGAAGATGATCTCGTCAGTCACGCGGCCGCCGTTGACCTTGCGGTACGGCGTCTCGATGAAGCCGAACTCGTTGGTGCGCGCGTACGTCGACAGCGACGAGATGAGGCCGATGTTCGGACCTTCCGGCGTCTCGATCGGGCAGATGCGGCCGTAGTGGGTCGGGTGCACGTCGCGCACCTCGAACCCCGCGCGCTCGCGGCTCAGACCGCGCGGGCCCAGCGCCGACAGCCGGCGCTTGTGGGTCAGCTCGGCCAGCGGATTCGTCTGGTCCATGAACTGGGAGAGCTGTGAGGAGCCGAAGAACTCCTTCACCACCGCCGACACCGGCTTGGCGTTGATGAGATCGTGCGGCATGAGGTTCGTGATGTCGGAGATCGACATCCGCTCCTTCACCGCGCGCTCCATGCGCGTGAGACCGACGCGGAACTGGTTCTCGAGCAGCTCGCCCACCGAGCGCACGCGCCGGTTACCGAGGTGGTCGATGTCGTCCGTCGGCTTGCTGCCGAGCTTGACCATCAGCAAGTGCCGAATGACGGCGACGATGTCCTCGCTCCGCAGCGTCTTGATGCTGAGCGGCGCGTCGATCTGCAGCTTCTTGTTGATCATGAAGCGGCCGACGCGGGCGAGATCATAACGGCGTGGGTCCATGAACATGCCGCGGAACAGCGCGCGCGCCGACTCCACCGTGGGGGGGTCGCCGGGCCGCAGCTTGCGATAGATCTCGACCAGCGCCTCGTCGGGGTTCTTCACGTGATCGCGCGCGAGCGTCTCGTACATCGAGGCGTCGATCTTGCCCGGCGTCATCACCAGGAGCTTGAACGCCGCCACCCGACGGCTCATCAGCTGCGAGAGCACCGTGGAGCTGATCTCGGCATTGGTGCCGAGGAGCACCTCGCCACTCTCGCTGTCCACGATCTTGGACGCGGTGCGCCGGCCCACCAGCGCCTCGGCGCGCACGGGGATCTTCTCGACGTTGGCCTCCACGAGCTTCTCGACGAGCTTGGCGTTGAGGACTTTGCCGGCCTGCACGAGCGGCTCGCGATGCCGGGGCGGCCGGATGTCGTCGGCGACCTTCGCGCCCACCGAGGCCTCGGGGTGCACCTTGACCCAGGCGTTGCCGTCCTCGAAGCCCAGCACGTCCTCGATGTCGTAGAAGTGCGCGAGGATCTCCTCGTCGGAGAGAATCGTGCTCTTCTCGAGGAAGTAGAAGGCGCGCAGGTAGGCGGAGGCGTACATCTTCCGCCGACGATCCACGCGCACGTGCAGCAGGTCGTTGGCGTCGAAGTCGAACTCCACCCACGAGCCGCGGTACGGGATGACGCGCGCCGAGAACAGCGGCTTGCCCGAGGCCAGCGTCTTGCCCTTGTCGTCGTCGAAGAACACGCCGGCCGAGCGCTGCAGCTGGCTGACCACCACGCGCTCGGTGCCGTTGATGATGAACGTGCCCTTCTCGGTCATCAGCGGTAGCTCGCCGAGGTAGACCTCCTGGCCGCGCTGCTCGCGAATGGTCTTGGTCTTCGCTTCCTTGTCGTGATCGAACACCACCAGCCGCAGCGTCACCTTCAGCGGGATGGCGAAGGTCATGCCGCGATCGTGGCACTCCTCGACGGTGTACTTGGGATCACCGAAGTGATAGGAGTCGAACTCCAGCAGGGCGTTGTCGTTGTAGTCGGCAATGGGGAAGACGGACTTGAACACCGCCTGCAGTCCGACATCCTCTCGCCGGTCCGCCGGGACGTCCTTCTGCAGAAACGTCTCGTACGACCGCTTCTGAACCTCGATGAGATTCGGGATCTCGACGATCGAGGGAATCTTGCCGAAGTCCTTGCGGCTGCGCCGCCCGCACTGAATCGTACCTGCCATCTAGCCTCTCCTCTGTCCGAGACCTCTACTTGACCTGAACGGTCGCGCCCTGCTCTTCCAGCTTCTTCCTCATGTCGTCGGCCTCGGCCTTGGTGACCTTCTCCTTCACGGGCTTCGGCGCGCCGTCCACGAGATCCTTGGCCTCCTTGAGGCCCAGGCCCGTGAGCTCGCGCACGACCTTGATGACCTGGATCTTCTTTTCGCCCGCGGCCGAGAGGACGACGTCGAACTCCGTCTTTTCCTCCGTGGCCGCGCCACCGCCGGCGGCCGCACCCGCGGCGCCCGGCATGGCCGCCACCGCCATCGGCGCGGCGGCGGAAACGCCCCACTTCTCTTGCAACAGCTTGCTCAGCTGCGCGGCTTCGAGCAGCGTCAGCTTGTCCAGCTCTTCGGCGATCTGTTCGACGTTGGCCATCGCTCGATGCTCTCCTTTATATGTGCCGTCGGGACGCCTTCGGCGACCTCCGGCGTCCGACGGTCGGGCGTATCAGCCGCCCACTTCCTCTCGACCCGGTTCCGCGCTCCGACTATGTCGTCGGCGACGTCTCTTCCGCGTTCTTGCCGCGCTGAGCCAGCACGTAGACGAGCTCGCGCTGCGGCGCCTGGAGCAGCCCGACCAGCTGAGCCAGCGGCCCCTGGATCGCGCCGACGATCTGCGCGCGCAGCGCCTCTCTCGACGGCAGGTCGGCCAGCGCCTTGAGCCCGGCGGGCTCCAGCATCTGGCCCTCGACGAAGCCCGCCTTGATCACCAGCGCCTGGTTGGTGCGCGCGAACGTGTGCAGGACCTTGGCGACGGCGACCGGGTCCTCCTTCGAGATGACCATCCCCGTCGGACCCTTGAGCAGCTTGTGCACGCCCGCGAGGTCCTTCGACAGCGCGAGCTTGGCCAGCCTGTTCTTCACGACCTTGTACTCGGCCGAGACCGAGCGCAGTTGCCGGCGCAGGTCGCTCAGCTGCTGAACGGTGAGGCCGCGATACTCCGCGAGCAACACCGTCTTCACGCCGCTCAGGCGGCGCTTGAGATCCTCGACGCTCTCGATCTTCTCTTGCGTGGGCACCCTCGGCTCCTTCGCCTAGGCCGTGGTCTTCTTGAACAGGTTCGCCACGCCCTGCGCGTCGATCTTCACGCCGGGACTCATCGTCGACGACACGGTCAGCGTCCGCAGATACGTGCCCTTCGCCGCCGCCGGTTTGGCCCGCACGATCGCCTCGATCAGCGCCAGCGCGTTCGTCGCCAGCTGCTCGGCCGTGAACGACCGCTTGCCGATCGGCGTGTGGATGTTGCCCGCCTTGTCCACGCGGAACTCCACCTTGCCCGCCTTCGCCTCACGCACGGCGCGGCTGACGTCGAAGGTCACCGTGCCGAGCTTGGGGTTGGGCATGAGCCCGCGCGGGCCGAGCACCTTGCCGAGGCGACCCACCTGGCCCATGAGGTCGGGCGTGGCGATGGTCGTATCGAAATCCATGAAGCCTTCCTGCACGCGCTGCACGAGATCCTCTGCCCCGATCACATCGGCGCCGGCCTCGCGCGCCTCGCGCTCCTTCTCACCCTTGGCGAACACGGCCACGCGCACGGTCTTGCCGATGCCGTTGGGCAGCACCACGGCGCCGCGGACCATCTGGTCGGCGTGCTTGGGATCGACGCCGAGCCGGAACGAGAGGTCGACCGACTCGTCGAACTTCGCGGCCGGCATCGCCTTCAGCGTCGTGATGGCGTCCTCGACCGAGTACTGCTTCTCGGCATCGATCTTCGCCACCGCCGCGTCGTATCGCTTGCTCACGACCGTCGCCATGTCGTCCCCCTAGACCACATCGATGCCCATGCTGCGGGCGGTGCCTTCGATGATCCGCATCGCGGAGTCGATCGTGTGCGCGTTGAGGTCCACCAGCTTGGTCTGCGCGATCTCGCGCACCTGCTGCTTGGTGACCTTGCCGATCTTGTCCTTGTGCGGCACCGCCGACGCCTTGGCGATCCCCGCCGCGCGCTTGAGCAGCACGGCGGCCGGCGGCGTCTTGACGATGAACGTGAAGGACCGGTCCTGGTAGATCGTCACCACCACGGGCAGGATCAACCCTTCTTCTTTGTTGGTCTGCGCGTTGAAGCCCTTGCAGAACTCCATGATGTTGACGCCGTGCTGGCCGAGCGCCGGTCCCACCGGCGGCGACGGGTTCGCCTTGCCGGCCGGAATCTGCAGC
>Ga0209472_1002306_pt1 | contig 10738 bp, 9 predicted proteins | sample GraSoiAngelo_130_FD_185887 | JGI IMG/M metagenome (GOLD analysis project Ga0209472, IMG submission 185887) | Grasslands soil microbial communities from the Angelo Coastal Reserve, California, USA - 14_0929_02_20cm (SPAdes) (version 2) | ecosystem: Environmental > Terrestrial > Soil > Grasslands ...
TCACCGAACGATCCTGTCGACCTTTGGCCTCGTCGATCCGCGCAAGGGCCTCGAGTACATGATCGCGGCGATGCCCGAGATCGTCGCGCGCCACCCGAGTGCCCTCTACTTGATCGTCGGACAGACGCACCCCGAGCTCCTGAAGAAGGCCGGCGAGCAATATCGAAATGAGCTTGTCAGCAAGATCGAGAGCTCGGGCATGTCCGACAACGTCCGCTTCGTGAATCAATACCTGACGCAGCGCGAGATCGTCGACTATCTCCTCGCGACCGACGTGTACGTGACGCCCTACCTCGACCTGAACCAGATCACGAGCGGCACGCTCGCGTACGCGCTCGGCGCGGGGAAGGCGATCGTCTCGACGCGCTACCTGCACGCTGCCGAAGCGCTCGCCGACGGTCGAGGCCTGCTCGTCGACATACGCGATCCCGACGGTCTCGCTCGCGCGGTGCTCGCGATACTCGACGATCCGGCACTCAAGGCCGAGCTCGAGCGGCGCGCGTACGACTACGGCAAGGAAATGGCGTGGCCAAACGTCGGCCGGCGCGTCCTTGCGCTCACTCGCGAGGTCTTGGAGGCGGAGCCGGTGAGCTCCCCCCTCGAGCCGATAGACACCGAGAGTCCCGTTCACACCGGATGACGACGGTCCCTATCGATCGCACGACCGGCCTCGGTCACCGCCTCGAGCAGAACCCGCTTATCACGGCACGGGACGTCAAACCGTCGCTGCCGCAGCTCGAGGTGGTCTCGGTCTTCAACGCCGCTACCGCCCAGTTGAACGGCGAGACTCTCCTGCTCCTGCGGATCGCCGAGCGGCCACGCAGCGATATCGACCCGCCGCCTGGCGCGATGACCCTGGACCTCGACGGGCCGCACCCGGTCCTGCGCCCCCTGCCCAAGGGGTACACCAAGCACGACGTTATCGGCATGTGCTTTTTCGAAGAGGATGGTGACCGGCCGCGTGTGGTCGTGGCCTATATCCCGAAGGACCTGCCGGGCCTCGACCTTCGGGACCCCCGGTCGATCCGGTACCGCAATAGCACCGGCGTGCTCGGGGTGACCAACGAGGGCTATACCGACTACCTCGCGCAGATGAGTCATCTGCGGCTCGCCCGCAGCCGCGACGGGATCAAGTTCACGGTCGACGAGACGCCGGCCATCGCGCCGCATAACGACATCGAGGAGTACGGCGTCGAGGATCCGCGTATCACGCTGATCGACGGCACCTTTTACATCACGTACGTCTCTGTCTCGCGGTGGGGCATCACGACGAGCCTCGCAACGACGCGCGACTTCAAGTCGTATGAACGCCGCGGCGTCATCCTGCTTCCGGATCACAAGGACGTCGTCATCTTCCCTGAGCGGGTCAACGGAAAGTACGTCGCGCTTACGCGTCCGATGCCGCAGTCATTCAGCCGGATCTTCGGCATCTGGATCGCGTTCTCGGACGACCTCACCCAGTGGGGCGGTCACGAGACGCTCTGCCTTCCGCGCTGGGATCACTGGGACGAGCTCCGCACCGGCGGGTCGGCTGTCCCGTTCCGGACGCGCGAAGGATGGCTCGAGCTGTACCACGGAGTGAATCGCAATCATCGCTACGCGATGGGCGCCGTGCTCCTCGACGCGGACGATCCGCGGAAGGTGCTCGCGCGGTCGCCGGCGCCGATCCTCGCTCCAGGTACGGCCTACGAACGGCTCGGCCTGTTCAACGACACGATCTTCTCTTGCGGTGTCGTCCCTCTGGATGCGGACCGCATCCGGATGTACTACGGGGCTGCGGATTCGTGCATCGCGGCGGCGGACTTTTCGGTGAGAGAGATCATCGCGAGCCTCGAGCCCTGGCCGAGATGATCAGGCAATTGGCGCGGCTGACCCGTCGTATGCCGCGCGCGGGAGCGCGGGCCGTTGCGCTGAGCGTGTACGCCGATGACGAGGACCGTGGCCTGGCGGCGCGCGACCGAGGCTTCGAGGGAGTCGCATGCATCGACGACGCGGCCCGCGCTGTCGTGCTGCTCCTCGATCTGTATCGCGATACCGGTGATCGCCGCCTCGGAGAGTGGGCGGCCGGCCTTGTCGAGTTTGTTCTCTACATGCAGCTAGACGACGGACGATTTCACAATTTCATCCGCGACTGGGACGGGACCATCAATACCGACGGTCCGACGTCGTATGCCGGAGCGACCTTCTGGCAGGCGCGAGCCGTCCGCGCTCTCGCGAAGGCGCACCTGGTCTTTCGCGACTCGCGCGTCGCGTCCCCACTGGCTCGCGGGTTCGCGTTCGCGACACAACACCCCGCGCCTCCCGACGTTCGCGCCATTCAAGTGCTCGCTGCGCTCGACCTCATGCGCGTTGGCCTCACGCCCGTCCTTCGCGAAACGCTCGAGAGATGGTGCGACGAGATCGCGGAATGCCACGACGGCGACGTTCTCCTCAACTCCCCCGGCGAGCCGACGCCGCATCTCTGGGGTCACGTGCAGGAGGGCGTACTCGCGGAGGCAGCGCCGCTTCTGGACCGCCCGGATCTTCTCGAGGTCGCACGCCTGAGCGCGCACGCGCTGCTCGTGCCGCAGATCGAAGCCGCCTTTCCGGAGCGGACCGTTCAGCCGTATGGCGTGGCTGCGGCGGTCTATGCGATGGATCGCCTCTATCAGACGACCGGCGAGTCGGCCTACGCGCGGTGGCGAGATCACGCGCGTGCGTGGTTCGACGGCCGCAACACCGCTTCGCAGCCCGTCTACGACCGAGAGAACGGGCGGGTTTGCGATGGGATCGACGACGGTCGGCTGAATCCGCACTCCGGCGCCGAGGCGAACGTCGTCGGCGCCCAGGCTCTTCTTCCCGATGTCGCCAGGCGCGTGGGGACGCTGCTCGACGCGGTTGCGGACCGCCTCGAGGTCGCTGCCGCCTAGCTTCGCACGCGGATCCGCGTCGGCCGCACCGCATTGTTCGCGTATCCGAGTGCATTCCACCGAGGTGCGACCGGCTGCTCGTTTCCGGCCGCGTCGATCGCGCGGACGATGTAGGACCGCTCCTCGTCAAGACCCGGAAGCAACAAGTAATGGACAATGAACTTGACCCATCCGTACGGTGACGGGCTTACCTGAAGAGCTGCGCTCGGCAGGGCGTCCCACTCACGGCCGCCGTCGCTGCTCACCTCGACGCGGGCCACGGGAGCCGCGCCGGACCACGCGTATCCCACCTCCCAAAGTCCTCGCTCCACCACCGCGCCGTCCTGGGGAGAGACGAGCACCGCGCGGGGAGCGATGTGGCGAAGCGGCTTGCCATCTATCACGTAGCGGTCCTTCTGAAAGAAACCTGCGAATGGCGTGTCGAGAAGCGTGATCCGCTCGAGCCACTTCACCGATGCCATCCCGTACCAGCCCGGGACGATCAGCCGAAGCGGGCCGCCGTGCTCGGGCGGGATCGGCTCTCTTTCCATCAGGTATGCGACGAGGATGTCATCGCCGAGCGCAACGTCGATGGGCAACGAGCGCTCGTAGCGGATCCGCCTGCCGAGGTCCTTCGGCACGCCCTCGTCGGCGCCGCGAAAGAGCAGCTCCACGGTTCCGCTTGGGATCGCGATCGCTCGGAGAACGTCTCGGAGCGACGCGCCTGTCCACGTCGCGGTCCCGACGGCGCCGAGCCCCCATTGCTCCCCGGGAACTTTCGGCTCGAGGAATCGTCGGCCATTCCCAGCGCACTCGAGGGTCACGACTATCGACCGCGCCGGGAGCGCGCGGATCTCGTCGAACGAGATCGAGGCCGGAGTGGATCTCGCCCCATCGATGACGATCGACCGGGGACCGGTCGGGATCGGAAAGTGGTTCCGAACGTAGTGGCTGCCCGCCGGCGTGATCGCGGGCGTCTTCTCGTCGAGCCGCGTCTCGGCGTTCAACGGTTCTTCGCTCAGAACGAGAAGATCACGTTCGCGCACCCGGTCAGTCTGCCAGCGGCCGCGGACTAGCATCGCTTTGGTGCCCCGCCGCCTCGTGAATCTCGCGTTACTCGCGGCGATCGTGACGCTCCTCGCGTCGGGGATCGTGGCCTGGCTCCTGCCCGACGCCGCGGCCGGAGCGCTCTACGTCACGCATCGCGTCGCGGGAATCGCGCTTGTCCTGGCGCTGGTCTGGAAGTACGCGATCGCGCGCCGCTCGCTCCGTCGTCGCGGGGTCCAGGGATCCGGGGTCTGGATCGGGCTCTTTACGGCGGTCCTCACCATCGCCGCGGCCGGACTCGGTCTTTTGTGGACGGTGGGACTCGTTTCTTTCGACCGGCCGCTCGCGTACTCCGCGCTGAACCTTCACGTGATCGCAGGCCTCGCGCTCGCGGTGCTGGTCGTTGCGCATGCGCTCGTACGCGGGGAGTCGCGGCCTGCGCTCGTGACGCTCGCGAGCCGGCGCGCCGCCCTGCGCGCGCTCGGTCTGCTCGCAGCGTCGTTCGCACTGAGCGTCGTGGTTGACCGGGTGGGGCTCGCCAGACGCACGACGGGATCTCGGCACGCGGGCTCGTTCACGGGCAATGACTTCCCGATAACGATCTGGAGCCTCGATAGCGTGCCGACGATCGACCTCGAAACGTGGCGGCTCCGCATCCGGCCGCCCAACGCTCCGCCGGTCAACCTCTCCTATGCCGATATCGTCGCGCTTCCTCGACACGAGGCATCGGTCGTGCTCGACTGCACCGGCGGATGGTGGAGCGAGCAGGTCTGGTCGGGCGTTTCGCTGAAGGACGTGTTGGCGCGAAGCCCGGCGGGCGAAACCGCGACACGCGTCGAGGTGATCTCCGTTACGGGCCACCGGTGGACGTTCGATCGCTCGGAGATCGAGCAAGCGATGCTGGCGACGCACGTGGGCGGAGAGCCTCTTACCGCGGGACACGGCTTTCCGCTCCGTCTAGTGGTACCGAGTCTTCGCGGATTCTTATGGATCAAGTGGGTCGGAGACGTCGTGGCGGCCTGACAATGCGCTGGTGAGGCGCGCTTTTCCCGCGGCCGTCGCGATTGCCGCGGTGCTCGCGGCGCTCGTGATCGTCGCGAACACGGCTCTCACGGGAATCCAGCTCGGAGAGCTCAAGCTCGGTCCGGTCCTCGGTCCAGCTGCTGATCCGAATTTCGTCCCGGCCGGAGCGCCGCTCGGCCAGATCGGCTCCGACCCGGATGATCCGAGCGACCCGTGGTCCGCCGCGGCGCCGCCGGGCGGCGTGATCGTCCAAACCCCGGGGCCAACGGCAGGTCCGAACGCCACCGGAAGCATTCGCATCCCGATCCCAAAGAACGTTCCAACCGGTCCGCGGCGCGTGGCCATCCAAGCTGGGCACTGGAAGAGCGACGAGGCACCCGACGAGCTGCGACGCCTCATCCCGCAGACCGGCGCGGCCTGGGAAGGGGTGACCGAAGTCGAGATCAATCTCGACATCGCGCAGCGTGTGAGCGTCATCCTCAACTCGAAGGGTGTCGCGGTGGACGTCCTACCGGTGACGATCCCGGTGGGCTACGTCGCGGACGCATTCGTTGCACTTCATGCGGACAGCGACGGCGTCGGCGAGAACAGCGGATTCAAGATGGCGCACGGCGCGCGGCGCGGACCCTACGAGGACGCGCTCCTGAACGACATCAAGGATTCATACGGCGCGGCGACGGGTCTTGACTACGATCCGATACACATCACCAACAGCATGAGGGGCTATTTCGCTTTCAACTGGAGTCGTTTTCAGCATGCAGTCGCGGCCCACACTCCCGCGGTCATTCTTGAGATGGGCTACGTGTCGAGCGACGATGATCGCGCGCTCATGCTCGACCGAGCCGACCTCGTCGCGAACTCAATAGCGGACGGCATCATGAAGTTCCTGAACGACACGCCACGGTCCCAGATCTTTGGTCACGACCTCGTCGTACCGGCCTTCCCGTCGAGACCTTCAAAGCCGAGCTCGAGTCCCTGACGCCTTTCACGCTGAAGTAGTGCGCGGAACTCGTCTTCGGTCATTGTCCGTTTACGCCGATTACAGCTACGACACGCTGGGAGAATGTTGGCAATCAGGTTGGAGCCGCCGCGGATCAACGGCGTTCGATGGTCAATCTCGATGAGGACCTTGCTTCCGCAGTAGGCACAACTGCGACCGTGATAGTCGAGTAGGGCGAGCCATTGCGCTGAGGTGAAGCTCTGTCCGCCCGCTGCTCGACGACGTTTGATTGAGGACGCGCGAACGTAGGCGTGTGCTTTTTCCCGGTTCCGTTCGCGCCAGATCTTCTGGCGTGCGAGCCAACCGGCCGGGTCCCTTTGATATCGGCGCCTGGTTCGCTCGCGTTCACGCTGTCGTCTCTGATCCTCGGGTTCGGCCGCCTTCCGCCTCAGGTAGTAGTCATGCCGCTGATCCTTGTTCTTTTGAGACCAGGCCCGATTTCTCGCCCGGATCGGCTCGGGGTCCGCTGCGTAGCGAGCCCGCTGGTTGTCTCTGTTCTTGGCCTGTCTTTCCGATTTGTTCCGTTCGTACCACTGCTTATGGCGCTCGCGAGCCCGTTCCTTGTATTCCGGATGACGCTCGCGCCAGCGCCGCGTCCGCTCACGCGCTTCGCGTTTCCGTTGCTCTTCCTTCGACTCCACTCACGAGCATTTATCAGAAACGAATCGTCGTGAACATAGGACCTTGATGTGCATCCGGCCCCGCTCTACTCTTCTCGCGCGACCACGGGTCGACAATCTGAAGGAGGCCGTTAGATGAGCGTTCGAATCGCGCGTGACGCCGCCGGCCTCCACATCGAGGGAGCGCCGGGCACTATCTAGCGCCGCGCGCGACGGTCGCATCCATCGACGTTTCTCCAACACGGAGGACGCGTGCCCGCATTGTTCCCGAGCGACTGGCTTGCCGACGCACCGTATGAAGATCGCGATCTCGGCGTGCTCAAGGCCGGCAAGGAGAGCGAGGTTTATCTCGTCTCCCGGACCGGTCCTACGCGCACGTGCCTCATGGCCGAGAAGCGCTTCAAGCCGCGGCTGCAGCGCGCCTTCCGAAACGATTACCTGTACGCAGGCGTCTGGGGCGAGGGGGGCCGGCACGAGAGTCGAGCCATAAAGAAGCGAACGCGCTTCGGTCAGGAGCACCTTCAGGCGAGGTGGGAGTCGCACGAATGGGAGACGCTCCAGCGGCTGCACGACGCCGGCGTGACGGTGCCTCCACCCGTCGAGCGGGTCGAGCACGGCTACCGTATGGCGTTCATCGGCGACGGCGACCGCGCGGCCCCCAGGCTCTCCGATGTCGATCTCGACCTGGGGACCGCACGAAAGGTCTGGCGAGAGCTGCAGCGCGAGATTCGCCTGGTCCTTGACGCCGAGCTTGTGCACGGGGACCTCTCGGCCTTCAACGTGCTGTGGTGGCGCGAGCGCCCGGTCATCATCGATTTCTCCCAGGCGGTCGACGCCGTCGTGCATCCGGCCGCCCGCGACCTCCTGAGACGAGACGTCGAGCGAACGGCCGGTTACTTCCGCCGCCAGGGCGTCGCGGTCGACCTCAACGCGGCTTTGGCACTCGTCGGGGACTCCCCGGCGCGCTTTGCGCACCAAGTTTTGTCATCCTGAGCAGGTGTTCGGGCTAACGACGCCCTGGTGGGAGATCATCCTCCGCACCGCCGTCGTTTACGTGGTGGTGCTCGTGCTCCTCCGGGCCGCGGGAAAGCGCGAGCTCGGGCAGATGAGCCCGGTCGATCTGGTCGTGATCCTCGTGATATCGAACGCGGTGCAGAACGCGATGACGGGGGGCGACAACTCGCTGATCGGCGGCGTCATCGCGGCCACGACCCTCGTCGCGGTGAATACCGGGTTCTCACGGGTCGGTCACCGAGTGCCGTACCTGAAGCATCTCTTCGAAAGCGAACCCACCGTTCTCGTAGAGGGCGGGAAGCTGATCAAACGCAACCTGGAGCGGGAGAACGTCGAGGAGGACGAGCTGTTGATGGCGGCTCGCGAGCACGGCATCGAAGAACTGGCCGGGGTCGACGCCGCATATCTCGAGCGCGACGGATCGATAAGCATCATCCCGAAGGACGCGCCCGGTAAGGGAATCAGCCGGCGGCACATTCGCCAGTTCCGTCAGCGTTGACGGCGTGAGCCGGTTTCCGCCGCCGGGCCTCGCACCGCTCGGCCACCGCAACTACGCCCTCTATTGGATCGGACAGCTCGTCTCGATGTCGGGCACATGGATCGAGCTCACCGCGACCTCATGGCTTCTCTACCAGCTCACCGACTCGCCGTTCCTCCTCGGTCTGAACGGCGTGTTCCGCGCCGCGCCGATCTTCGCGTTCGCGCTCATCGGCGGGACCGTCGCCGATCGAGTCGAGCGTCGCCGTCTGCTTCTCATCACGCAGAGCTCATCGGTCGTGACGTCCCTTCTGCTGGGGACTCTCGTCGTCACCGGTCATGTCGCTTTCTGGCACGTCTATCTGATCAGCCTCGTGAACGCGACGATCGCCGCGTTCGACGCCCCGGGTCGACAGTCACTCTTCCCGATGCTCGTGCCGCGCGGACAGCTGCAAAACGCGATCACGCTGAACGCGATGCTGTTCCAGACCGGCCAGCTCGTCGGTCCCGCCATCGCCGGCGTGCTGATCGCCCGGGTCAACGTCGCCGCCCCGTTCTTCGTGAACGCGGCGAGCTACTTCGCGATCATCGGCGGTCTCCTCGCGATGCGCATCCCGCCGGTCACCGTGCGCCCGCTGCGCGGATCGATTCGCAGCGAGCTCGTGGGCGGGCTCCGCTACGTCCGGGCGAGCACGGTGCTGCCGCTCGTGCTTGTGATGGAGGCGACCTTCTCGGTCTTTGGGCACAACCAGGCGCTGATGACGATCTTCGCCCGCGACGTGCTCGGTGCCGGACCGGAAGGGCTGGGAGTGCTCCTCTCGAGCATCGGCGCCGGGGCGATCGCCGGCATGGTCGTGCTGCTGCTGGTCGGCGACATCCGCCGCAAAGGCGCGTTCATGCTCGGGTCGGGCGCCCTGTATGCGACCGCATTGCTCGTCTTCGCGTGGTCGCGATCATTCCCGCTCTCGGTCGCGGTGCTCGCGGTGCTCGGCTTCGCTGACGCGACCTGGGGCGCGCTGCGGAACGCGATCGCGCAGATCGTCGCCGAGGACGCCTACCGCGGTCGCGTCATGTCGCTCATTCTCATTGCCGCGCGCGGCCTCACGAGCGCGTCGCAGGTCGAAACCGGCGTTGCGACCGCGCTCTTCGGCGCTCCCGGCGCAGCCACGATCGGAGCCCTCGCTATCGGTGGGGCGCTGACGGCCGCCGCCACCCGGGGCAAGTCCCTGCGAGACTTCACCGCGGCGAGCCCGCGACGCCCGGTCGCGGAGGTGGCCCCGGCGGCAGGAGGGGAGTCATGAGCCCAGCAAAGAAGACGGCGACGAAAAAGACGACGACCCGCAAAACGACGCGGCGCAAGCGCGGGCCGGCCGAGCCGCGCGGGCCGGAGGCACGTGAGACCGCGCTCGACCGAACTGACGAACACGTCAGCGCCCTCACCGACCGCGTCGAGAAAGCGAAGGGCTCGGTCCTCGCGTCCTATCGCGATCCGTACGCGGGATTACCGCTCGTCCTCGCGTCCCTGCCGATCGGAAGCGTGGAGCCGACACCGTTCCAGCGTGACCTGTCGCGCACGCATTCGGATCGCCTCGCGGTCGCGATTGGTGCGTCGGGTCTGTTCCTTGACCCGGTGATCGCGATCCCGAGCGGTGACGGCTTCTGGTCCCCGAACGGACGCCACCGCCTGGCGGCCGCGAAGCAGCTCGGCCTCCGCGCGATCACCGCGCTTCTGACCGACGATCCGGCCCTCGCCTACCGCATCCTCGCTCTCAACACCGAGAAGGCGCACAACCTGCGCGACCGAGCGCTCGAGGTCATCCGTATGGCGCGCGCGCTCGCGAAGGAGTCGCCGCGTTCGAAGGAGTCGGAACACGCCACGAGCTTCGAGGCGCCCGCGTTCCTCACACTCGGGGCCGCGTACGAGAAGCGCGACCGCTTCGCGGGCTCCTCCTACCAATCGATGCTGCGGCGCGTCGATCGCTTTATGGAGACGTCACTACCCGCAGCGCTCAGGCAGCGGGAGCAATGGGCCGTACGTTTGATGGACATTGATGATCGAGTCGCCGTTCATGTGAAGACGCTTCAGGAACGGGGGATGAAGAGCCCATATCTGCGCCAGGTCATCGTCGCTCGCTGCAATCCGGTGCGATGGATTCCGTCGAAGAAGGGCGAGAAACCGCCTATGACGATGGCAGAGCTCCTCACGCGCATGACCGCGAATCTCCGGAAATTCGACCCATCGAAAGTCAGACCTCAGGACTTGGCGATCGTGGCCGCAGTGGCTCCGGAGGAGGGTTAACTCTCAGCGAGGCGTTGACAGTGCGCGGGTTGCGGGTGGCACCGGCGAGCGGGTTGTGCGCGAGCCGCGGGTGCCCCGGGGACCCGCCTCGCGGAGTGAGCGGAGCGAACGACGCGGAAGGTGGGGAGGGTGCGGCGAGCGCGCGACCCCGAGCCGGGGACAGGACCCGCAACCCCAATTATCAGCGCCCGAGCGCTAAACCGGAGGCGGCGCCGATCGCGATGACGATCGCGGGATGCACGGTCCCTCGATAGGTCAGAACGACGGCGATCGCGGCCAACGCGAGTTGCCATAGAGAAGGTGTCCCGGTGGCGCTGACGATTCCGATTCCCGTCGCGGCCAGCAGGCCGGCTGTGGCCAGCGCGACTCC
>Ga0209472_1002311_pt1 | contig 10723 bp, 9 predicted proteins | sample GraSoiAngelo_130_FD_185887 | JGI IMG/M metagenome (GOLD analysis project Ga0209472, IMG submission 185887) | Grasslands soil microbial communities from the Angelo Coastal Reserve, California, USA - 14_0929_02_20cm (SPAdes) (version 2) | ecosystem: Environmental > Terrestrial > Soil > Grasslands ...
TCTGCTGTGGATCGCAATTCCCTGTGTACTGTTGCTGTGGCTGGCGCAGCCAAGAGAAATCGGGCCGCGAACGGTGCTGTGGATCTTCGCAGTCGTCTGGGCGACCGATATCGGCGCCTACCTCGTCGGCCGGCAGGTCGGCGGGCCGCGGCTTGCGCCGCGCTGGAGCCCGCGCAAGACCTGGGCCGGCATGATCGGCGGCGCGGGCTGCGCCGCCCTCGCGGGCTGGGGGACGGCGCGGCTCGTCGACACCTCGGCGCTACCTCTGGTGCTGGTCAGCGCAGGACTTGCGATTGTTGAGCAGTTCGGCGATCTTGCGGAGTCGGTGGCCAAGCGAAGGTTCGGCGTGAAGGACACGAGCGGCCTCATTCCCGGACATGGTGGCCTTCTTGACCGGCTCGATGGCCTCCTGGCCGTGATCCCGGCCGTGGCGCTCCTCACACTGATCGGCGGCAGCGTGCTGACATGGCGATAAGCGCCGCCAATCGGTTGGGGGCAGGGAGCCGCGAATTGCCCGCACGTTCTGTGGATCGCGCTGCGGGCCCGCGGCGGGTCAGCATTCTCGGCTCGACCGGCTCCGTCGGCCAAAGCACGGTCGATCTCCTGTCGCGCAACCGCGAAGACTTCACCGTCGAGGCGCTGACCGCCAACAACAATGCGAAGCTGCTGGCCGAGCAGGCTCGCTCGCTTGGGGCGCGTTTCGCGGCAATCGCCGAGCCGGGCGAATATGAGGTGTTGAAGGATGCGCTTGCCGGCACCGGCATCGAGATCGGCAGCGGCCGCGCCGCGCTCGTCGAGGCCGCCGAGCGCCCCGCCGACTGGATGATGGCCGGAATCGTCGGCGCCGCCGGCCTGGAGCCCACCCTTGCCGCGATCCGCAAGGGCCGCATCGTCGCCTTCGCGAACAAGGAGGTGCTGGTCTGCGCCGGCAGCCTGTTCATGCGCGAGGTGCTGGCGCATGGCGCGACGCTGCTGCCGGTCGACAGCGAGCACAACGCGATCTGGCAATGCTTCGATTTCGAGCGCGTCCATGGCATCGAGAAGATCACGCTGACCTGCAGCGGCGGCCCGTTCCGCGAGCGAAGCCTCGCCGAGATGCGCGACATGACGCCGGAACAGGCGGTGGCGCATCCGACGTGGCGCATGGGTGCGAAAATCTCGGTCGATTCGGCGACGCTGATGAATAAGGGCCTCGAGCTGATCGAGGCGCATCATTTGTTCCAGCTTGACCCGGAGCGCATCGACATCGTCGTGCATCCGCAATCCATCGTGCATGGGCTGGTGACTTACCGCGATGGCTCCGTCCTGGCCCATCTCGGCTCGCCCGATATGCGGACCCCGATCGCCTACGCGCTGGGCTGGCCTGACCGCACGCCGGCCCCGACGAAGCGGCTCGATCTGGCCGAAATCGGTCGATTGACCTTCGAAGCTCCCGATCCCGAGCGCTTCCCGGCCTTGCGGCTGGCGCGCGAGGCGTTGACCCGGGCGGGCGGCCCGACCGTGCTCAATGCCGCCAACGAAACCGCCGTCCACGCCTTCCTCGGGGGCGAGATCGGCTTTCTCGACATAGCCGCGACCGTCGAGCGCACCCTCGAGCTGCTGCCGGGGGGTAATCTTGATTCCCTTGAGGATGTTTACGATTTGGATAAGGCTGCGCGCGCCACGGCGGTGCAGATCGTTGCCAAGCGCGCCGCGGCGCGCCAGGCCTGATCGGCGGAAAAAGAGATGAGCTATTTGACACCGTTATTAGAGGGCGGGGTTTACCACTTTCTGTGGATCGCCTTTTGGTTTGTGATCGTTTTGACGGTCCTCGTCTTTGTCCACGAGTTCGGCCATTACTGGATCGCGCGCCGCAATGACGTGAAAGTCGAGGTGTTCTCGATCGGTTTTGGGCCGGAGTTGTTCGGTTGGTGGGACCGGGCCGGCACCCGCTGGAAGTTCAGCGCGATCCCGCTCGGCGGCTACGTCAAGATGTTTGGCGATGCCGATGCCAGCTCGGGCTTGCCGATCGCCGGGATGAACCAGCTGAGCCCGGCGGAATGGGCCGTATCGTTCCACGGCAAGCGATTGGGGCAGCGCGCCGCAATTGTCGCCGGCGGGCCGATCGCGAATTTTGTTTTCGCGATCGTCGTCCTCGCAGTCCTGTTCGCGACCTACGGTCAGCCGTTCACCCCGCCAGAAGTTGGCCAAGTCCAGCCGGGCAGCGCGGCCGAAGCGGGCGAAATCCATCCCGGCGATGTCATCACGAATATCAACGGCACCGATATCCAGCGCTTCGAGGACGTCCAGCAGATCGTACGCATGAACCCGGGCGTGCCGATGACGCTTGTCGTCAAGCGCGATGGACAGCCGGTCACGCTGCATGTGACACCGAGCCGCACCGAGATCACCGACCGGTTTGGCGATCGGCATGCGATCGGCTTGCTCGGCATTGGCCGCAGCGGCGTCGAGTATGTTAGGCGGAACCCGATCAGAGCGGCCGGCAGCGCGGTTCAGGAGACCTGGAACCTGTCTGTCGGCACGCTCGAAGCGATGTGGCAGATCATCATCGGTACGCGCGGCAGCGACGAGCTTGGCGGGCCATTGCGCATCGCCCAGATGTCCGGGGAAGTCGCGCGCGGCGGCGTCGTACAATTGCTGTGGTTCATGGCGGTGCTGTCGATCAATCTCGGGCTGATCAATCTATTCCCGGTGCCGGTGCTTGACGGGGGCCATTTGCTGTTCTATGCCGCCGAGGCAATCCGTGGGAGACCGCTGGGTCAACGCGCTCAGGAATACGGCTTCCGCATCGGGCTCGCCTTGGTGTTGACCTTGATGGTGTTTGCGACCTGGAACGACCTCGTTCACTTTTGGCGATCGTGGAGTTTGTAAATAGTCCGGTGACCTGACAGGATTGCTTGTCGCGGGATTATCGCAAGACCGTCCGGGGGTTGGGGGTTGGTTCTAAAGCGCGTGACCATCTGTTGGCTCGCCCTGCTTGCCGCGACCTTTGTCTCGGCGGCGGGATGGGTGCTCTCTGCCGCGGCGCAGACGCGGCACACACCGGCGGCAGCGTCCGCCGGAACGATCGCCAATATCCGCATCGAAGGCATTCAGCGCATCGAGCCCGAGACCATACGCTCTTACCTGCTCGTGCAGCCCGGCGATCCATGGGATCCAGAGCGCATCGACCGCTCGTTGAAGGCGCTGTTCAACACGGGGCTCTTTGCGGACGTCAAGCTGGACCGTGAAGGCAATGTGCTGGTCGTCCGGGTGGTCGAGAACCCGATCCTCAACCGCATCGCCTTCGAGGGAAACTCGAAAATCGCGGACAAGGATCTCAACACAGAGATCCAGTCGCGCCCGCGCACCGTTTATACCCGCACGCGGGTGCAGAATGATGTGCGCCGCATTCTGGAGCTCTATCGCCGCCGTGGCCGCTTCGCCGCAAGCGTCGAGCCCAAGATCATCCAGCTGCCGGAAAACCGCGTCGATCTCGTCTTCGAGATTAACGAGGGACCGTCGACCGGTGTGCGCAGCATCAACTTCGTCGGCAATCGCGTCTTCAGTGACGGCACGTTGCGCACCGCGATCGAGACGAAAGAGAGCCGCTGGTATCGCTTTCTCTCGACCGCCGACACCTACGATCCCGACCGGCTCACCTATGACCGCGAGCTCCTCCGCAAATTCTATCTGACCGAGGGCTACGCCGATTTCCGCGTCGCCTCGGCGGTCGCCGAGCTGACCCCCGACCGCGACGGCTTTGTGATCACCTTCACGATCGACGAGGGTGAGCGCTACCGGTTCGGCAAGGTCGACGTCAATATCGGGCTCAAGGATCTGCCGCGCGAGGCGGTGCTGCCGCTCCTGACCGTGCAATCCGGCGATTGGTACGACGCACAGGAGCTCGAGCACTCGATCTCGGTGCTCACCGACGCGCTCGGCAATCGCGGTTACGCCTTTGTCGAGGTCAAACCGGAGGTCAACCGCAACCGCGAAGAGCACACGGTCGACGTCGTCTTCGATGTGCATGAGGGGCCGCAGGTTTATGTCGAGCGCATCGATATCAGCGGCAATGTGCGTACGCTGGATAAGGTGATCCGCCGCGAGTTCCTGCTTGTCGAAGGCGACGCCTTCAACACCAACAAGATGCAGCGCTCGAAGGACCGCGTCAAAAATCTAGGATTTTTCAAAAAGGTCGAGGTCAGCAACAGCCCGGGCTCGGCGCCCGATCGAACAGTGATCAACACCGAGATCGAGGAACAATCGACCGGTGAATTGTCAGTCGGTCTTGGCTTCTCGACAACCGACGGTCCGCTCGCCGACGTCAGCATCCGGGAACGGAACTTCCTCGGCCGCGGTCAGGACATCCGCATCGGCACGGTCGTCTCGTTCCGCTCCCAACAAATCGATCTGAGCTATACCGAGCCGTATTTTCTCGACAAGAACATCGCTGCCGGTATCGACATCTTCGAGGTGAAGACCAGCCCGACATCCAATTTCTTTACTGGCGTCTCACCCGTCTACCAGCAGTTCTCCTATGGCGGCGCGCTGCGCACAGGCTACCAGCTCACCGAGAACCTGCGCCAGACCTGGAAGTATACCGGCCGCTCGGACGACATCACGAATATCCAGAGCAACGCCTCGCTGTTCATCCAGCTGCAGGCGGGAACGCATCTGACCTCGGCGATCGGCCAGGTCTTGCTTTATGACCGGCGCGACAACCGGCAGGAGCCGACGAGCGGCTACTATGCCTCGATCGGCAACGATTTCGCCGGGGCCGGCTTTGGCGTCCAATACATTCGCAACAAGCTCAGCGCCGGATATTACTATTCGGTTGCGCCGGAATGGGTGCTGGGGTTGACCGCCGAAGCCGGCGACGTGTTCGGCTGGGGCGGGCAGCAGGTGCTGCTGCAGGACCGCTTCTTCGTTGGTGGCGACAATCTGCGCGGTTTCGCGCCGGCCGGGATCGGGCCGCGCGATGTCGTGTCGGGCGATGCACTCGGCGGCAACAAGTACTATCTCGGCTCCCTGGCGCTCAGCGTGCCGCTCGGCTTGCCCAAGGAGCTCGGGATCAGCGGCCGGCTCTTCACCGATTTCGGCACGTTGTGGGGGAACGATCAGAAGAACCTCATCCTGACGCCGGCCCAACTCGTCTCGACCGGCGGCGTGCAGCCAGTCATCGCCGACTCAGCCGCTATTCGGGCCGCCGCCGGGGTTGGTGTCTCCTGGAAATCGCCGGTCGGCCCGATCCGGCTTGATCTTGCCATTCCGATCAAGAAGGAGCCGTTCGACAAAACGCAGCTGTTCCACGTCAGTTTTGGTACGAGGTTCTGATGTTCTTTCGACGCGCGGGGCTTTCCCCGCTGACGTTTTTTTTGCTCGTTGTCGCGGCATCGTGCGGCGGTGCGGGTATTGCCTGGGCGCAGCAGCCGCCGCCCGCGGCCACGCCTCCGGCCACCAATCCGACGCAGCCGCCGCTGACGATCATGGTCGTCGACATCCAGTCGCTGCTGCAGAACTCGAAATCCGCGAAGATGGTGCGTCAGCAGATCGAGCAGAAGCGCGCCGAATACGCCAAAGAGATCTCGCACCAAGAGGAGACGCTGAAGCAGGAGCGCGACTCGATCCAACGGCAGCAATCCTCCCTTTCCGCCGAAGCGCTGAACCAGAAGGGGCGCGAGTTCCAGCAGAAGGTCAACGATCTCGACCGCGGCGTGCAAAGCAAGCGGCAGGCATTGGAGCGCTCGAATGCCGAGGCCCTGGAAAAGATCCAAGAGGTGATGCTGAAGATCATCACCGATATCGCCAAGGACCGCAAAGCCAACATGGTGTTCCAGCGCAGCGAGCTCGTGCTGTTCGACCAGAATTACGATGTGACCGACGATGTGCTGCGCCGGCTCGACGAGCAGCTGCCCACCCTGACCGTCAACTTTGTGGCCCCAGCCCCGGTGACGCCCGCGGCGCAACCGGCGGCCGCTACTGCCGATCAGGCGCCGCCCAAAAAGAAAAAATAACGGCGCCCCGGCCAACCGCGGCATGACCGATCTTCGCTTCTTCGACCGGGCAGGGCCTTATTCGCTCGACGAGCTGGCGGAGTTGAGCGGCGCGCGGCTGGGCGGCGGGGCGGATGGCAAGCAGCTCATGACCGATGTCGCGCCGCTCGAGACCGCCGGCCCCGAGGACGTGACCTTTCTCGACAACCGCAAATATCTCGACGCGTTCGCCGGCTCGCGCGCCGGGGCGGCCTTTGTCGATGAGCGGTTTGCCGGGCGTGCCCCGGCCGGCATGGCGCTCCTCCTCACAAAGGAGCCGTACAAGGCTTTTGCGCGCGCCGCGCAGGCCCTCTATCCGGCAAAGCCGGTTATCCCCGGCGTTGCACCCTCGGCGATCATCGGCCCGGCCGCGACGGTGCCGGCCGATTGCGAAATCGGTCCCTATGTGGTGATCGAGGCCGGGGCGCGGCTCGGGGCACGCTGTCAGATCGGCGCCCACACGGTTATCGGCCAGGCCGTTGAACTTGGCGATGACTGCCGGGTCGGCCCCCACGTGACGCTGAGCCACTGCCTCATCGGCGCTCGCGTCGTGCTCCATCCCGGCGTCCGCATCGGGCAGCCCGGCTTTGGTTTTGCGCCAGACCGGGAAGGGCCGGTTAAGATCCCCCAGCTCGGGCGGGTCGTCATCGGCGACGATGTCGATATCGGCGCCAACACGACAATCGACCGTGGCTCCGGGCACGATACCGTGATCGGGCCGGGCACAATGATCGATAATCTGGTCCAGATCGGGCACAATGTCGTGCTCGGCCGGGGTTGCATCCTGGCCGGTCAGGTCGGGATATCCGGCAGCACGAAGCTCGGCGACTTTGTTATGGCGGGAGGGCAGGCCGGCCTCGCGGGTCATTTGGATATTGGCAGCGGCGCGCGCATCGCGGCCAAGGCCGGGCTGATGCGCGATGTGGCGTCGGGTGAAACTGTTTGCGGCATTCCGGCGGTGCCGATAGCCTCGTTTATGAAACAGGTCGCGATCCTGCAGCGTCTCGCAAGGAAGAAGAACGGGTGATGATCGATCCGGCCCTCGCCGAGGAACAGGCCGTCCAGATCGATATTCAGCGGATCATGGAAATGATCCCGCACCGCCACCCGTTTCTGATGATCGACAAGATTGTTGACGCAGTGGCCAATGTGCGCGCCACCGGCATCAAGAACGTGTCGATTAACGAGCAGTATTTCCAGGGCCATTTCCCGGTCCGTCCGGTCATGCCGGGCGTCCTGATCATCGAGGCAATGGCGCAGACCGCGGCCGTTCTCGTTGTTCATACCCTCGGGCGCGAGGCGGAAGGCAAGCTCGTCTACTTCATGAGTGTCGACAACGCCCGCTTCCGCCGGCCGGTGTTTCCCGGCGATTGCCTCCATGTGCATGTCACCAAGCAGCGCAACCGCGGCAATGTCTGGAAGTTCGAGGGCCGCGCCGAGGTGGGCGGCCAATTGATGGCCGAGGCGATCTTCGCCGCCATGATCCTCGACGATTAGGCAGCCGATGCCGCAGATCCACCCCACCGCGATCGTCGCGCCGGGGGCGACATTGGCCGAGGATGTCTCGATCGGTCCTTACTGCGTCGTCGGCGAGGAGGTCGTGCTCGGGGCGGGTGTCACCCTCATCGCCCATATCGTCGTCGACGGGCGCACAACGATCGGCGAAAAGACGCGCATCTTCCCCTTCGCCTCGATCGGCCTCGAGCCCCAGGATTTGAAATACCGCGGCGAGAAATCGCGTCTCGTGATCGGCCGCCATAACACGATCCGCGAACACGTGACGATGAATCCCGGCACCGAAGGCGGCGGCATGGTGACCCGCGTTGGCGACCACGGCCTGTTCATGGTGGGCGCTCACGTCGCGCATGACTGCCAGATCGGCGACCATGTCATCATGGCGAACAACGCGACCCTGGCCGGCCATGTTGTCGTCGAGGATTATGCCCTCTTGGGCGGCCTCTCGGCGGTGCACCAATTCGTGCGGATCGGGCAGCATGCGATGATTGGCGGTATGTCCGGTGTCGAGCGCGACGTCATTCCCTATGGTCAAGTCATGGGCGATCGCGCCCGCCTCAGTGGGCTCAACATCATCGGCATGCAGCGCCGCGGCTTTAGTCGCGAGGACATCCAGACGCTGCGCAGCGCCTATCAGTTTCTGTTCTCGGCCGACGGCACTTTCAACGACCGGGTCACAGAAATGGCCGAGCGCTTCGGCGGCGTCGCCCCGGTCGACGATATCATCGCCTTTATCCGGGCCGACTCGACGCGCGCGATCTGCCAGCCAAAAGGCCCGAATGGCGGCTAGAGCCGGCCCGCTTGGTATTATCGCCGGCAGCGGCGCGCTGCCCCGCCGCCTCGTCGAAAACTGCCGTGCGGCCGGCCGCCCGGTTTTCGTGCTCGCTCTTCAAGGTGAAGCCGACGACGCGACCGTCGCGGACGTCCCGCATGCCTGGTGTCGCATCGGGGCCGCGGCAAGGGTGCTCGACCTCCTGCACGCCAACTCGGTGACCGATCTCGTGCTGGCAGGCGGCGTGCGCCGGCCTTCGCTCACGGCATTGCTGCCGGATTGGCGCGCCGCCAAATTCTTCGCCCGGGTCGGTTATCGTGCTCTGGGCGATGACGGGTTGCTGTCCGCGATCGTCAAGGAACTGGAGCGCGAGGGGTTTCGCGTGGTCGGCGCCGACGACATTCTGGGCCCCGACAATTTGATGCCGGTGGGCCTGCTTGGCCGCCATAGGCCGGACGACGATGCCAAAGCCGACATCGAGCACGCGATGCGCATCGTGCGCGCACTCGGCGCGCTGGATATCGGCCAAGCCGTCATCGTGCAACAGGGGCTCGTTCTCGGCGTTGAAGCAGCCGAAGGCACAGACGAATTGTTGCGGCGCTGCGTCGCGCTGCGCCGCGAAGGGCCGGGCGGCGTCCTTGTCAAGATGGCGAAGCCCGGGCAGGAGCGCCGCGCCGACCGGCCGACGATTGGGCTGAGGACGGTCGCTCTCGCCGCCGCTGCCGGCCTGCGCGGGATTGCGGCGGAAGCCGGCATGACGCTTGTCATCGACCGCGCCGAACTGGTCCGCGCCGCCGACGAGGCGGGCCTTTTCGTGATCGGTGTCGCCGGGACATGACGCTGGCGTCATGACCCCAGCGCTATGACCGGGAACGGCGAGGAGGCGCCGTTCATCTTCATCGTGGCCGGGGAGCCTTCGGGCGATGCGCTCGGCGGCGCGCTGATCCGGGCATTGCGCGAGCGAACCGGCGGCCGGGTGCGGGTTGTCGGGATCGGCGGCGAGAGCATGGCCGAGCAGGGCTTCGCGAGCCTCGTGCCGCTGTCCGATCTTGCGGTCGCCGGGATCGCCGAGGTGTTGCCCCGCGCGCCCCTCATCCTGCGCCGGGTGCGCGAGACTGTGCAGGCGATCCGACAATTGCGGCCCGATGCCGTCGTGACCATCGACAGTTCCGGTTTCAGCTGGCGCATCGCGCACCGGCTTCGCCGTCACGGCGAGCGGCTGCCGCTCATTCACTACGTCGCGCCGATGGTGTGGGCGTGGCGCCCCGGTCGGGCGCGCCGCATGGCGCGCTGGTACGACCATCTGCTGACACTGCTTCCATTCGAGCCGCCTTATTTCGAGGCCGTCGGGCTGGCGTGCAGCTATGTCGGGCACCCGGTTATCGAGAGCGGCGCCGACCGGGGCGACGCGGCGCGGTTCCGCGCCAGCCACGGCATCGCCGAGGACGAGCTTGTCCTGACCGTGCTGCCGGGCAGCCGCGGCGGTGAGGTGCGGCGGCTCTTGCCGGTATTCGGCTCGGCGTTGCGCCAGTTGGACCCGATGATTGACCCGTTCCGTGTCGCGGTGCCGACCGTTGAGACTGTGGCGGATGAGGTCACGGCGGGGATCGCCGATTGGCCGGGCCGTCCGATCGTGTTGCGCGGCGCCGCGGCAAAATACGATGCGTTCGCGGCGAGCCGGGCAGCGATGGCAGCATCAGGGACGGTGGCGCTCGAGCTTGCGCTCGCCCGGGTGCCGATGGTGATCGCCTATCGCCTGAACCGGCTGACCCAGATCGTGCTCGATTGGGTTGTGAAGGTGCGCCAGGTCAATCTCGTCAACCTGATCCTCGGCCGGGTCCTCGTGACCGAGTTGCTGGGCGACGATTGTACGCCGGAGCGGCTTGCCGCCGCAGTCGCCGAGTTGGTGCGGGATGAGCGGGTTCGCAGCACCCATATCGAGGGGTATGATGAGGCCGTACGGCGGCTCAGCGCCGCTGGTCCGTCGCCAAGCGGAAACGCCGCCGACCGCATCCTCGCAATTATCGCCGCGCGGCAGCGCGGCGGGGCCGACAGCCCTACGACCGCAACGAAGGAGTAATCCCTGATGTCGACGACCGATACCGTTACGAGGGCCGCCGCCGCGGTCGAGCCCGGCACCTCCCGGCTGCTGCACACGATGCTCCGGGTCAAGGATCTCGACAAATCGCTGCAGTTCTACACCGAGCAGCTCGGCATGAAGCTGCTGCGCAAACGCGACTATCCGACGGGGAAGTTCACACTCGCCTTCGTTGGCTATGGCGATGAGACCGACAGCACGGTCGTCGAGCTGACACACAATTGGGATCAGAAGGAGCCCTATTCGCTGGGCAGCGGCTTTGGCCACCTCGCGGTGGGCGTGCCCGACGTCTACAAGGCCTGCGAGCGCCTCGCCTCCGCCGGC
>Ga0209472_1002314_pt1 | contig 10715 bp, 9 predicted proteins | sample GraSoiAngelo_130_FD_185887 | JGI IMG/M metagenome (GOLD analysis project Ga0209472, IMG submission 185887) | Grasslands soil microbial communities from the Angelo Coastal Reserve, California, USA - 14_0929_02_20cm (SPAdes) (version 2) | ecosystem: Environmental > Terrestrial > Soil > Grasslands ...
TCCAAGTTGCCGAGATGGTGATCGAAAAAGCGAAGCGCCTGGTCGAACACAAGCGGGATGTGGTGATTTTGCTCGACTCAATTACGCGTCTGGCGCGTGCCTACAACACTATCGTCCCGCCCAGCGGCAAGGTGCTCTCCGGCGGCGTGGATTCGAACGCGTTGCAGCGGCCGAAGCGGTTCTTTGGATCAGCCCGGAACATCGAAGAAGGCGGGTCGCTGACCATCATCGCTACCGCCCTGATCGATACAGGTTCCCGCATGGATGACGTGATCTTTGAAGAGTTCAAAGGCACAGGTAACAGTGAAATTATTCTCGAACGCAAGCTGGTTGATAAGCGCGTGTTCCCAGCTATCGATATTCAGCGCTCCGGAACACGAAAGGAAGAGTTGCTGATTCCGAAGGAAGACCTGCAACGCATCTGGGTGCTGCGCAAAGTGCTAAACCCGCTGTCCCCGGTAGAAGCAATGGAGCTACTCATTGACAAGCTCAGCAAGACGCGGGCGAACGGCGAATTCTTATCGAATATGAGCTCGCTGTAGGCTCCAAGGTAGTTGTCAATTTGTTATCGGTGAGACCGGTGTCTAAAATCATCTCACGGGTGATCTCCAAAAAATGTTCGTTCTCACCAGCGGTCAGATTCTTCTGGGTCAGTTGTTCCAATTCTCCGGAAGAATTCCGCGTGCTTTGGTCGCTCGCTACTTCTTATCTACCCGCACAATCACGTCGAGATCTGGGGCAATGGCAGCTTTCAAATACTTGGCAAAAAATTCCTCGACCAGAGATCGTGTGAAGGTGCACGTGAGCACAGCCCGCACATATGCACTGTAGTCTGGTTTCGAGTCTCAAGCGAATCTGCTCGAAACGAGGTGCGCATCCGTGAAACTCATGTGATCGACCCGGGTCACCACCACATAGTAGGTATTGGATTCGCTGCCGACGTACTCACGAGATCGGCTCTCACCCGAAGCGTGCTCCTCGGTCGCAAGAAACAGAAACGGCTTGTGCACTGGAATGGGGCGAACATCGGCGTTCATGCCGGGATAAGTAGAACCGTCCAGGTTGACGCCCGCTAGAATACGCGGCTCCTCCTTGGTGGCCAGTGCTGCGGTCGTTCCACCCATCGAGTGACCTACGATTCCAACCTTGGACAAATCTAGGTGGCTATGCCAAAAATGATCATGCGAATTTATTTCCTGGAGCTGGTCGAGGACGAATCGCACAGCTGCCACCAAAACTTCGTCCGCGAACTTACCAATGGCCACGCCTTGGGTTCGTCGATCGGCTTCAGCGGGCCAGTAGGGCGTGAATTTGAGTTCATGTCCGTCCGGGAACACTGAAATCAGCGAGTCAGGAGGATGATTTGTGGCGATCACGATGAAACCACTACTCGCCAGACCCTCAGCCAGAACTGTGTAGATGGCCGGCACGACACTTGAGCCGTGTTCGAGAAGAACAACTGGGAAAGGGCCGCCCTCAGTGATCGGTGCCAGCAGTCCGGCGTGCGTGTGCACGAGGCGCTGGAAACCTGGTTGCAGTTTCCACTCTTCGGCCAGCGCAGCGGCAGTCTTCTTGTCCATGTAGGGCGCAAGTGCGGACGTGCCATCCACTGCCGGATACCACATTGTGACTAGCAGATCCCTGCTACGGCGCGGGTCTCTCAACACAAGCGTTCTAGTGCCTACGGGGTGGCAGCCATTGGGTTGGGGAAGGTCAAATCCTGCTTGGTTTGCGTCCGAGGCCTGAGAGGGCAAAGTGAGGAGAACCAGCATGAAAATGGGAAGGGCGAAGAATGCAGCTTTGCTGATCATTGCTTGCTCCCAACGGCAACTATCGTGCCCCTTCCCTAAGCCGCACAGGGGCCAAGTTCGTGAGCACTGCCGACTGCGACACACCGGTACCGCAATCTGTGTGATACACAAGCGATTACCATCTTGGCCACAAAGTGCTTAGTAGCGCACGGATGTGAAGGAGGTCATGGTTCAGGGCAGTTTCTGGACATCGCTATCGGAAAGCTTAAAACGAGGAAAGCCCTATAAAACGCCAGTGGCTCAATGAATAGTCTTCGTCTTCCTCGACATGTAGTCCATCAGCAGGTACTGTCCCAGCGTGTACGGAGTCGTGAAGTAGGCCTTGCCGCGGCACATCTCTGTGACTTTTTGTACGAACTGCACCAGACCATAATCTGACGCTAGCATGAAGGTATTGATCATTACCCCGGCGCGTTTGCACTTGGATACTTCTTCCAGCGTTTGACTCACCACCAGCGGATCGAGGCCGAAGGCATTCTTGTAGATGCGGCCGTCTTCGAGCGTCAGCGCAGAAGGCTTTCCGTCGGTGATCATGACAATCTGCTTCATGTCCTTGCGTTGGCGCTGGAGAATGCGCTGCGCCAGCCGCAATCCTTCGCGCGTGTTGGTGTAATACGGGCCGACCTTCACCCGAGCCAACTGCGAGAGCGGAACTTCTTCCGCGGAGTCGTGGAACAAGATTAGGGATAAAGAATCGCCCGGGTACTGAGTTCGGATCAGATGCGACAGCGCCATCGCCACTTTTTTTGCCGGAGTAAAGCGGTCTTCGCCGTACAAGATCATGGAGTGCGAGCAATCGAGCATGAGCACGGTCGCGCAGGATGATTGGTATTCGCACTGGTGTACTTGCAAATCCGAATACTCAATATTCAGCGGCAGCGTGAGCCCCTCGCGCTGGATCGCACTGGAGAGCGTTGCGGTGATGTCGAGGTTCAATGTATCCCCGAACTCATATAGCCGCGAGGCTCCGCTGGTTTCAATGCCAGTGGCCAGATCACGGGTGTCATGCCGTCCGAAGCTCGACTTTCCCAGTGAGCCCATCAGATCGCGCAGTGTCTTATAGCCGAGAAAATCCAGGCTCTTGTCGGTGATCTCAAATTTCGCCTGCTGCTGCGCTTCGCCGACCTGGCCTCCTACGCTCGACTGCTTTGCCGGGTCGTGCGGCTGATCGATACTGATGTAATTTTCCTGCTCCATACGCTCGATTAACTGTTCAATGAGCTCGTCGAGAGTTCCATCCATCTGCATCTGCTGCAGGCGCTGGCGCATTTCTTCATCCAGCAGATTGCCGTCGAGCAAAGCCTGCTCAATCGCCTGGCGAAGATCGTCGAGCGTCTGTTCGCCCGGCGGCAGATCGTAAAACATGTAATTCTGGAATCCGCTCTGGAGCAGATAATCAGAAAGTGCGCTGAGCAGGTCCTCCATGCTCATTTCCCCAGCGGGATCGGGGACGTATTTGGTGTAGCGGATGCGCTTCATAACACCGCTGTCAGCTTTCAGTCATCAGCTTTCAGCAAAATCAACCGCTAAATGCGGCGTCGTCCAAAGCACGTGCTGACACCTAGCTGAGAGCTGATGGCTGAAAGCTGACAGCTAATTGAACGATCTCCTCGGTCTATACGGCGGCTCCTCGCGTTCAAATGGCTTCTCCGGATGCCGTGGTTGTTTCTCTCCGGCGGAGAAGACGCGTTCCTCGTTGCGGCCAATGCGCTTGTGCGCGTGCAGCCCTTCGAGAACGAACTCCGCTGCTGAGACCTGGAGCTCCGCCGTATCCTTGGGCCCGACGTTCAACTTTGTCAGCTTCTCCATAAGTCCCTGAATGCTGTGCAGGGCCTTCAGCGCCTCGCCAGCGCCGGCAGTATCTGCCAGTTGGATTTCTCCACCCAGATCGAACCACTGAACAATCTGCTGCATGTTGGCGCCGCTGAAATATTCGTCGTAAGTCTTTGCAACTGCCGAACGAATCAGTTCGCGCCCCACGTGGTCTGCGCCCTTCATCTCGCCTTCGTATTCCAATTCGAGCTTGCCGGTAATTGCAGGCATGGCGGCGTAAACATCGCCGATGCGAGGCACCACAAGCTTCTCGTCGTGGCGAATCGTGCGCCTCTCGGCGTTGGAAATTACGTTTTCCATGCAAGAAATCGGAAGCCGCTGGCTCACGCCCGAACGCTTGTCGACTTTCTTGTCCTCGCGAGCGGCGAAGGCGATGCGCTCGATCACCTGCTGCACATACTTCGGAATGTGCAGCTTGTAGCCATCGCGCCGGGTCCACGCCTCTTGCGCAGTAATCGCGATGCCTTCGTCGAGCGTAGCAGGATAGTGCGTGCGAATCTCCGAACCAATGCGATCTTTCAGAGGCGTGATGATCTTTCCACGCGCCGTATAGTCCTCAGGATTGGCGCTGAATACAAGGGCGACATCAAGGGGCAGGCGCACCGGATATCCCTTAATCTGCACATCGCCTTCCTGCATGATGTTGAACAAACCCACCTGAATCTTGCCGGCGAGATCGGGCAACTCATTGACGGCAAAAATGCCTCGATTGGCGCGCGGCAGCAGCCCGTAGTGCACCGTCAGTTCGCTGCTGAGTTCATGCCCGCCGCGTGCAGCTTTAATGGGATCGATATCGCCGATCAGATCCGCAATCGTGACATCGGGAGTCGCCAGCTTTTCTACGTACCGATCCTCGGGAGTGAGATAAGCGATGGGCGTGCTGTCGCCGTGCTTGGAGATTTCTTGATGGCAGCCGCGGCAGATCGGCGAATACGGGTTGTCATGGATCTCGCAGCCGGCGATGTATGGCATTTGAGGGTCAAGCAGCGTTGTAAGGGCGCGAAGGATCCGGCTTTTTGCCTGTCCACGCAAGCCCAGCAGAATGAAATTGTGGCGCGAGAGAATAGCGTTGACGATCTGCGGTACGACAGTGTCTTCATACCCCACAATTCCAGGAAAAAGCGGGCCACCCTCGCGCAATTTGCAGACAAGATTGTCGCGGAGCTCATCCTTTACACGGCGGGCAAAGAGACGTTGTTCGGAGAATGGACTTTGGCGAAGTTCGCCGAGCGTCCGCGGGAAACTCATGGAGACAACCCCCAGGGGAAAACGGCTTTCTTGACGTGATTATACGCCCGCGCGAGTTGCGGGTTCGGTGAGGCTGATTTCATCGCTGCAGAAAAAGTTGCTTTGAGTCCGCTGGAAGCCGTGCTCTCCCGCGCTGTTGGTACCACGCTTGCACCAGCCTGACCGGCGCTCAACCCAATCTTCCATCCAACCCCAGCGCCTGCGCCACGCCCTTCATCGCTTCGATGCAGAACGCGATGTGCTCTTCCAAATCTATGCCCAGGTCGGCCGCGCCCTGAACTATGTCATCCCGGCTCACGCTACGCGCGAACGCTTTGTCTTTCATCTTCTTTCGTACTGATTTCGCCTCAACTTCCGACAGGGACTTTCCGGGTTTCACCAGTGCGCACGCGGTGATGAATCCGGCTAGCTCATCGCAGGCAAACAGAGCTTTTTCCATCGGAGTGTCGCGGGTCACGCCAGTGTATTCGGCGTGCGACATGATGGCGCGGCGAACTTCGTTCGAGTAGCCGCGCTCCTTCAAGATTTCATTGCCCTTGTAGGGGTGGTCGTCCAGGCTCGGCCACTTCTCGTAATCGAAATCATGGAGCAGGCCGACAACGCCCCACAAATTTTCATCCCCACCCATTTTCCGCGCGTATGCTCGCATGCAGGCCTCAACCGCCAACGCATGTTTGCGCAAACTTTCTGACTGGGTGAACTCAGTTAGTAAACCCCACGCCCGTTCGCGATCACTCATGAGTTATTTCCTGTTTTCTCCTGGTTTTCTCCGGCCTATTTTGCTTTTTGCATAAGAGTTTTCCAGCTTGGTCCCAGATTTTCCTTGACATCCACAGGCTATCTCCCGCAGATTACGTCGCAGGTTGGAATCAAGGGTAACTCAATTGGTTCCAGGAGAGGCCCGCTCTGGCAACTCCCAAACCTAAATGGCCACGACTCTTGCCCCGGTAGATTCCAGGGAAGTGGTTCGCTGTGATCGCTGCCTGCTGGTTCAATTCCGCACATCCAACAATCTCTGCCGCCGCTGCCATACGTCTTTAGACGAGGACGAGCCTGAAGTAGCCGCTGCCCCGCCGATGCCGGTCATGATGCCATCGAACGGCCACAGGCCAGGGCATCTGAATCTAGCGGCATCCATCCGTTCGCTTCGCCTACGAAACGGGCTCAGCCAGCGGCAACTCGCCGGGCGCATGTCGGTGCCACGAACCTATGTCTCGAAAATTGAGAACGAGAAAGCCACGCCAACGCTCTCTTCACTGGAGCGGCTGGCGCGAGCGCTGGAGGTGACTGTGCCCGATCTGCTTTCAGGTGGCGAACGCAATCGCCAAGAAGAAATCAGCGACCTGATAAAAGATCAGTTTATCGCGGAATTGCTGCCATTCGTCTCGCAATTGAATGGGATGCAGATGTCGAGCATTCTCGCGCAAGTGCGGGACTTGACTTTGCGGCCGCGCAGGAGCGCGTAGAAATTCCCGCAGCGGGAGAATTGGCCCGCGGTGCTCCAGCGTCTCACAGTCTTCGAGACGTTGGGCGCTTCTTGAACGCATTCTGGACCGCAGCGTGTGGCTGGACACCCCCGGCTGCTCTTGACCGCCCATCCCCGGCGGGGCTAGGGTTGTACCGCTCTTCGTTTGCAAGCATCCAGCGTGGCAAACACTTCAAGGAGGCAACCATGTACTCGCGCATTGTCAATTGCACGATCGATCCAGCCAAGGTAGGTGAATTCAAAGCCGCCCTCAACAACGAATTCTTACCACGGATCCAGGCGCAACCCGGATTTATCGACAACATCGAGTCGCTGGACCCGGCGACGGGCCAGTTTTCCTGCATGACTCTGTGGGAGTCGGGCGCAGACGTCGAAAACTATGACAAAGGACTTTTCCAGGAGGTTGCAGCCAAACTCGGTCCAGTAATGCAAGGAGCTCCCACGGTGCAGACGCTGCCGGTCGAGAACTCCTCAGTGCACCATGTCCGGGCAGGCAAAGCGGCGGCGTAGATGGTCACCCACCCTTGCTAAAAAACAGCTCGGGTGGGATATCCCCTTTTTAGAGATCAATCGCTCTACAACTTTTCTCGGGCGAGAGACTGCTTCTGCCCGAGTGAAGCCGACCTGGTGCCCGCGCCCCCGTTCACCCTTGGCGACGGCCGAAATTCCAGAAGCTTGATTTCGAGTCTTCGCCTGAGGATGCCGCGCCCGCTACGTGCGCACTGGAGACCGGTTTGCGATCCGGCTCAAATCCGGGTCGTTCATCCTCCAGCAGAGGAATCACCGCGTGAAGCGACTGAATTTCCTTTCGCACGCGCTCAAGTTCGCTTTCTTTTTCCGTCAGCAATTCATGTATGTCTCTCATGGATTTCTCGCTGTGTTCTGCTGCCCTGGGGGATGGACCGGGAAAGGTTATCAGCCCATCTACTTTCGCTCAAGCGGAAAAATTAGCGATCTATCGCAGACGCCGTGTCCCTCGCGGCTTTCAGCGGTTATCGCGAGCAAGTAGAGGTCCACTTTTGCCTTTTTTGTAGGCGTGGACGAATAGAATTAGCCGTATCTCTGGGAAATAAACTCCCCGATCCCCTGATATGCCTTCGCCAGCGTCTGCTCATCCGGCAGGAATACGATGCGGAAGTGCTGGGTTCCGGGCTTCTGGCCAAAGCCGGAGCCGTGCACCACAAGTACATGCTTTTGCAGGCAAAGTTCTTTGACGAAAACATCGTCAGTTTCCGGGATATCGAGCCGAGGGAAAGCGTAGAACGCGCCACGCGGCGCAACACAACTGAGACGCGAAGTGGAGTTCGCCCACTTCACGGTAAGATCGCGGCGGGACCGCAGCTTGCGGCGAACCTCCATTAAATGATCCTGCGGGCCTTCCAGTGCGGGCTTGATCGCGTACTGCTCCGGATGGTTCGCACACAGCCGCGAGCGCAGGAGGCGGTGAATGCCTTCGATGTACGGCTTCACGGCGGCTGCTTCCCCGCTGACAATCCCCCACCCGATGCGCCAGCCGGGAGCGAGATAATTTTTTGATAACCCTCCAAAAGTTACAACCGGAATATCCGGTGCAACGGCCGCCAGCGAAACGTGCTGGTGGTCATCATCGAGAACCAGCTTGTCGTAAATTTCGTCTGCGAAGATGACCAAATTGTGGCGGCGAGCGAATTCAGCCAATTGCCCGAGCATGCGCCGCGAGCAGACCGATCCGGTCGGATTATTCGGATTGATCAGGACGATCGCGCGCGTACGCGAACTGATCTTCCGCTGGATGTCGACGAGATCGGGTTGCCATTCGTCGTGCTCATTGAGGTCGTAGGTGGTGATTGGGATGCCAAGCTTCGAGAGCACCGCGGAATAGAGCGGGTAGTCGGGACTGGGCGTCAGTATGTTTTCCCCAGGATTGATCAGCGCAGTCAGGCAGAGATCCACCGTCTCGCTTACGCCTGTTGTGACAAACACGTCCTGAACTGAAGAGATGCTTTTGCGCGCGGCCTCGGCGCGAATCGCATCAAGCGCCTCTGTGATCCCTGGCGATGGCGCATAGCCGTTTTTGTTATCTCTCATCGCCCGGTAAACGGCTTCAATCAGATGCGCAGGGGTTTGGAAATCGAAGATGTTCGGATCGCCCACGTTGAGCGAGAGAACAGTGTGCCCTTGTCGAGTAACTTCGTCAGCCACGAGCGCCAGATCGCGGATGGCGTAGCGAACGTTCTCGAGCCGCTGAGCGGCGGCAATCTCACGGATTTGTGCGACAGCCATGAAACGATTTTACCCGGCTCCGACAGAACGGGTGCAGGAAAAGACTGACGGGTGCGACGCGCTTCGAGAACAGCAGATTCCTCGGGCCTGAAAGCCCTCGGAATGACAAGTGATCTAATTACGTGGCAACGCCCTCACGCCTGTGGAAAACTCTGGTTACGAACCTGACGAAGCGGGCACGAGTTACTCGTGTCGCTAAACCCCATATTTTGTCATTCCCAACCGCTTTAGCGGTGAGGAATCTGCTTTCGCGAGTTTTTCCGCAACTTTTTAATTCGTGCCTCGCCCAAGAATGACCAGATCGGCGCTTCCCAACACGTAAACTTGTTTCTCGTAATCCGCGAATAGTGCTTTTCAGGAAATGCCTACTCCGGCCTGTCGATCTGCGCCCTCTGCAAGGTATCTGAATAATCCACATATACGCTTTTCCATTCGCTGTAAAAATCAATTGCGCCGATACCGCCTTCGCGGTGGCCATTGCCGGTGGCCTTCACGCCGCCGAACGGAAGGTGCACTTCTGCGCCAATAGTTGGAGCATTGATATAAGTAATACCGGCGTGCAAGTCGCGCATAGCCGCGAAGGCTTTGTTGACGTCTTTCGTATACAGAGCGGATGACAGACCGTATTCGATGTTGTTGGCGATCTCAATGGCGTTCTCCAGATTGTCGCAGGGAATAATCGACACCACCGGGCCAAAGATTTCTTCCTGGGCGATGCGCATCTTGGGATCGACATCGATGAATACCGTCGGTTCCATAAAGTAGCCGTTGGCGTACTCGCCTTTGGTGAGCTTATTTCCACCACATTTCAACTTGGCGCCTTCGGAGCGGCCCACTTCGACGTAATTGAGATCGGTGCCAAGCTGGCTGGCATTGATCGCTGGGCCCATGTCGATAGCTTCATCCAGACCATTGCCAACTTTGAGTGCCTTGGCACGATTGACATAGCGCTCGACGAACTCGCCGTAGATTCCTTTCTGTATGATGATGCGGCTGGTGGCAGTGCAGCGCTGGCCGGTGGTGCCGAATCCGCCCCAGAGGCCGCCTTCGATGGCGAGATCGAGGTTGGCGTCATCGAGCACAATCATCGGATTCTTGCCACCCAGTTCCAGCGAGCAGTGCTTGAACGTCTTTGCGGCAGTTGTTCCGACGATGCGGCCAACTTCGGTAGAACCGGTGAGCGAGACAACGCGAACTTCAGGATGTTCGGTCATCGGCGTGCCCACGCTCGAGCCGAATCCGGTCACAATATTAATCACGCCTTTGGGTACGCCCGCATCGGCGAGCGTGCGAACCAGATTGAAAGTGGAAAGCGGGGTATCCTGCGCCGGCTTTATGACGCACGTGTTGCCGCAAACGATGGCCGGCAGCAGCTTCCATGATGGAATTGCCATGGGAAAATTCCATGGAGTAATCATGGCGCAGACGCCGATCGGGGTGCGCACGGCCATCGCAAACTTGTTCGGCAGTTCTGACGGCGTGGTCGGCCCGAACATCCGCCGGCCTTCTCCGGCCATGTAGTAAGCCGTGTCGATGGCTTCCTGCACGTCGCCGCGAGTTTCCTTCAAAATCTTCCCCATCTCGCGGGTCATGTCGCGCGCATAGTCTTCTTTGCGTTCCATCAGCATCTCGGCGGCCCGATACACGATTTCAGCGCGGCGCGGCGCCGGTACCAGGCGCCATTTTTGAAAAGCACGCTTGGCCGCGTCAACTGCAGCTTCGACATCTGCTTTGCCGGATCTCTGAAAGATGCCGACTACATCGCGCGTGTCGGCAGGATTGCGATTTTCAAATGTTTCTCCGGTTGAAGCTTCGACCCATTCGCCATCAATGAAATTCCTATAAATCTTGGGACGGCTGGCGGTGCCCATAATGACGGGAGCAGTGAGAGTATCAGTAGCCATGAGTGCCTCCTACAAAACTGGAATATCTATGCTACAGGTGTGTAGTAGTGGTTGGCAAAAGCTGATGTGACGTGTGTGGAGCGGACACTCTTGTCCGCTAGAGCTTGCAAACTGAGCGATCGGGCGGGTGCTGTTCTCTGGCGCAGAGGTCTCGATCCCTACCGTACTGCC
>Ga0209472_1002329_pt1 | contig 10690 bp, 10 predicted proteins | sample GraSoiAngelo_130_FD_185887 | JGI IMG/M metagenome (GOLD analysis project Ga0209472, IMG submission 185887) | Grasslands soil microbial communities from the Angelo Coastal Reserve, California, USA - 14_0929_02_20cm (SPAdes) (version 2) | ecosystem: Environmental > Terrestrial > Soil > Grasslands ...
GATGGTCAATCACGTAACACGTTGATGGCTATTGGACATCTTATCGCTTGTCGGAAGGCGAGCGAAGCCGCCGCGGGTGCCCTGCGCGCTTTCGCAAGACCGTGTCGGGCGCGGGCTTCGGCGGGAGATGTCAGGTGGTGGGCCCTGGGCGATTGAGACCCCTCCTACCCTATCAGTTCGCATCAAGCTGAAGTAATCGGCGCTTGTTGCTCACTCCAGCAAGGACCTCGGGCTGGGCCGTCCCGCGGGCACGTCCGGAGCGAGAGAGCTCATCCTGAAAATGTCGATGTCGGCCGGCGGCTTCGTCGGCGTTTCGCCAGGCCTACCGGCACAAACAATCAGGTATTAAACGCACTTCACGTAAGGAAAATGCCCGTAGCGCAGGCAGGAGAGTCTTTCCCACCCTAATCTAGCCGGCAGTCGGATGCGGTGCGCCGCTGGCGTGGCATTTTTCCACGCCCACCTGCTCATGGGTCCAGATTTAAATAATGTTCCGTCCACGCTTTTCCCTGACGAGGCAGCCATGACGGACATTCGCGCGAAAGCGCCGCCTTCGCTCGAGACGGACGCCGATTCGAGCGCTGTGCTGCTGCGCGGGCTGGTCGCCCACCTGCGCCAGCACCGCACCGAGCTGCGCAAGGAGTGGGCCCGCCGGATCATCGCGGCGAGACTGCTGCACACGATGACCGACGAGGAGATCTTCGCCGAGGTGACCTCTGTATACGACAACTACCTGGATACGCTGGAGACGGGAACGTTCGAGGCATTGCAAGCCTATGCGCGCAAGCTCTCCGAGCGCATCATCCCGCGCGGGGTCCAGACCGACGAGGTGGTGGGCGTTGTGCTGCTGTTGCGCGACGTGCTCGCGCGCTCGTTCTTCGCCAGGTATCGATCGGACTTCAATCTGCTCAACCGGATCCTGGACGCTTACGAGCCAGCGGCAAACCGGATCGCCAACACCGTAGCCGTCGGTTTCGTGCAGGAGCGAGAGCGGATCATCCGAGAACAGCAGGAAACGATCCGCGGCGCGCGCGTGTGGCGGGAGCTGAACGAGACGCTGGAAAGCGAACTGAAGAAGATCGCCCACGCGCTGCACGACGAGGCCGGACAACTGCTCGCCTCGGTGCACATCGCGATCGCCGACATCGCGGACGAACTCCCGCCGCGTCACCGCGAGCGTCTCAACGAGGTGAAGTGGCTCTTGGGCAAGATCGAAACGGAGCTGCGCAGCCTCTCCCACGAGCTGCGGCCGATGGTGCTCGATCGGCTCGGGCTCCAGCCCGCGCTGCAGTTTCTTGCCGAGAACGTGGGCCGGCGTGCCGGGGTGGCCGTCGCGGTGACCGGCAAGCTCGGCGCTCGCCTGCCGCCAGCCGTGGAGATCACACTCTATCGGATCGCGCAGGAAGCGCTCAACAACGTGATAAAGCACGCCCGCGCGAGCACGGCGAACATCGAGGTTCGCCACACAAGCGAGCGCGTATCCTGTACGGTGCGCGATGACGGCGTCGGTTTCGCCGAGAACAGGCTCGAGGGCGGCACGGGGCTCGGATTGGTCGGCATTCGCGAGCGCCTCGGCGCGCTCGGCGGTTCAGTGCACATCGCCTCGCAGCCCGGCCGCGGCACGACCCTGCGGGCCGAAATCCCTCTGAGGAGCTGAAATGCGCTCCCGGGTATTGCTTGCCGAAGACCACCAGATCGTGCGCCAGGGCCTGCGCGCGCTGCTGGAGAAGTCCGGACACGAAGTGGTCGGCGAGGCCTCCGACGGACACGAGGCTCGCAAGCTCGCGCAGAGGCTGCAGCCCGGCATCGCGGTGCTCGACCTGGCGATGCCTTTGTTGAACGGCCTGGATGCAATACGCCAGATCCATCGCGTGTCGCCCGACACCAGGACCATTCTCCTGACGATGTACACCGATCGGCCCTACGTCCTGCAGGCGCTGCAGGCAGGCGCCAAGGGCTACGTGCTGAAGACGCAGGCGGCCGACGACCTGATCCGCGCGATCCAGGAGGTCACGCGCGACGCGATCTATATCAGCCCCGGCGTGGCCGCGTCGCTGGTCGACGCGTACGTGCACGAGAGCAACGAGCCCGAGGACCCGCTTACGGCGCGCGAGCGCCAGATCCTGCAGCTGATTGCCGAAGGCAAGACCACCAAATCGATCGCGGGTCTTCTCAGCATCAGCTTCAAGACCGCAGAGTCGCACCGCAACCGGATCATGAAGAAGCTCGACATCCACGACATCGCCGGGCTGGTGCGCTACGCCATCAAGCGCGGCCTGATCCAGCTCTAACTTTAACCCTGATGGCGCTGTCGGGAGCCACGCATTTGTCCTTTGCCCGGATCACTTGATGGAAACGATCATCGTTGAAGGGCGCTGCGGCCGGGACAGGTCGACAGGTTCAGATCCTGCGGAACACCAAACCGCCGTTGGTGCCGCCGAAACCGAATGAATTCGACAACGCGGCATCGATCTTCATCCGGCGCGCGGTGTTGGGCACGTAGTCCAGGTCGCACTGTGGGTCCTGGCGAAAAACATTGATGGTCGGCGGTGCCACCTGGTCGCGCAGCGCCAGCGCGGAAAAAGCGGCTTCCACGCCACCCGCCGCGCCGACCAGGTGTCCCGTCATCGATTTGGTCGAGCTCACCGCAATTCTTGCCGCGTGATCGCCGAAGCAGCGCTTGATCGCGACCGTTTCGGCGATGTCGCCCAAGGGCGTCGAAGTACCGTGGGCGTTGATGTAGTCGACTTCGTCGCGGTTGACGCCGGCGTTCCTGAGCGCGTTTGCCATGCAGCGCATCGCTCCATCCCCGTCGTCGCAGGGCGCGGTGATATGGTGAGCATCGGAGCTCATGCCATAGCCCGCGAGCTCGCAGTAGATCGTGGCGCCGCGCGCCTTGGCGTGCTCGTATTCCTCGAGCACCACCACCCCGGCGCCCTCGCCCAATACGAAACCGTCGCGATCCGTGTCCCACGGCCGGCTCGCGGTCTGAGGGTCGTCGTTGCGGCTGGACAATGCCCGCAGCGCGCATAAACCGGCCACGCCCAGCGGCGACACCGTGCTTTCCGCGCCGCCGGAGATCATCACGTCGGCATCACCATACTCGATCAGCCGGCCCGATTCGCCGATGCAGTGGGTAGCGGCAGCGCACGCGGTCGCAGTCGCGAGATTCGGACCCTTGAAACCGTACCGGATCGAAAGATTGCCGGCGACCATATTGATGAGGGTGCCGGGCACGAAATACGGGGAAATCTTGCGCGCGCCGCCATTATGCAGTCCGTCGTGGGCATCTTCGATCATGGGCAGGCCGCCCATGCCCGAGCCGATGTTGACTCCGATGCGGTGGGCGTCGTGCGGGCCGACCTGAATGCCGGCGTCTTTGATCGCTTCGATCGCCGCCGCCAGGCCGTAATGGGCGAAGGTGTCCATGCGGCGCGCTTCCTTGGGCGGCAAATAGCGGGTGACATCGAAACCCTTCACCTCGCCCGCGATCTGCGAGCCCAGGCCGGAGGGATCAAAGCGGGTAATGCGTGCGATTCCGGACTTGCCGGCAACGATGTTGGACCACGCTTCGGTGACGCCGATTCCGACTGGAGAAACAATGCCGAGACCGGTAACGACTACTCTGCGCTTTTCCATAGGGCTTCACTGTCGCGCGCGGTTTTTCCTTCCGCCCTCAATGTCCTCCATCCCCTCTCCCCTCGGGGCTGAGCACGACACGTTTCATGCCGCACCGTCGCTCGTGGATCTCCTCGAAGGTCTCCCGAATCCGGTCCATGGGTCGGGTGGCGACGAGCGGCCGGATGCGGATCCTTTCCTGCAGCACCTGGTCCAGAACGTACGGGTAATGCTCGGGCGGGCAGCCCCAGGTGCCGCGGACTTCGGCGTCGTAGGCCATCAGTCGTGAGAGGTGGTAGGACACCGGCTCCGGGCTGAAACCGACGACCACCACCATGCCGGCATAAGCCAGAAGTTCCAGAGCGGTCTCCTGCCCGGCCTGGGTCCCGCTCATCTCGAAGATCTTCCAGCCGGAGCGGGCGTCGAGGCGGTTCTTCCGGCAGAGAGATCGGAATTCCTTGCGGACCTCCCGAGGGGTGCGGGCGGCCGCAGAAAGAGGCAGGTCGACGCCGAAGGCCTGGGTCTGCGCCAACTTGTCTGGGCTGCGGCCGATGCCGATCACGACCTCGGCACCCAGAAGCTTGGCCCACTGGGCCATGTAGATCCCCAGGCCGCCGGTGACGCCGACGATGATGACCCGGTCGCCCCGCTGGAGACCTCCCCGCAGCGCCGCCTGATACGGCGTAGCCACCGCATCCGCCACCACAGCCAGCAGCTCCAGGGGAATTGCGGCTTGCTCCGGGACCTCGCACAGCTCCCGGGTCGGCACCGGGATGTGGCTGGCGAAGCCCCCGTAGGGACCGTAGCTGTTCCCAGGCATCTTCTGCGCCAGGCACCGGTTGGGCCGGCCGGCCCTGCACAGCCCGCAACTCCCGCAGGGAAGAATGGTGGGAACAATGACTCTTTTCCCGACCCAGGAGGCGTCCCCGGCCACCACGGTTCCGCTGATCTCGTGCCCCAGGGTCAGGGGCGGCCTGGACACCGTGAGAATGCCGTCGTAGAAATAGCCGAGATCGGTCCCGCAGATGCCGCACCCGGCGATCTGGACCAGCGCCTCTCCCGGAGCGAGCGCCCCGAGAGGTAGGAAGCGCTGTTCGAGGTGAAAAGGCGGAGAGCGGCGCGTGTCTTCCCGCTCGCCGGCAGAAGCCACCATCTGCCAGGCCTGGATGCCCGAAGGCAGGATCGATGCGGGCATGGCCGGTTCCTGAACTCTCAAGGCTTCGACGAGCCCGGCTCCCGGGCTCCGGTCCGCCGCAACCACAGCGCCTCGAAGGCGGCCGCTTCCGCGGTGTGCCACTCCCTCCAGGCATCTGCAGATTCTCGAGGGCCGGCTTTGAGCGCCCGCAGGTCTGTCGCATCCCGGGCGCGGAATGCTTCGACTGCCGTGCTCACCTGCCCCGCGAAATCCCGCCCTTCGAAGATCCGGCTGACCAGGCCGACTGTGTAGGCGGCGCGCACACCGAGGAACTCCCCGCTGGTGACCAGCGCGAGGACCTGCTCGCAGGCGAGGTGCCGGTGGAGGAACCGGATTCCCCCCCAGGCCGGAATCAGTCCCCGCTCGCATTCGGGGAAGCCCAAGACGGCGCGCGCGTGGGCCCAGCGCAGATCGCAGGCCAAGGCCAGCTCGAACCCGCCACCCAGGGCGAGGCCATTGATCGCGGCCACGGTCAGCGCATTCAGCCGATCGAGGCGGCGGATGAGGGCCTGCCCTCGCCTGAAGAAATCCAAGGCTTCCAGGGGCGGGAGCGCCTCGAGGGCCGCCAGATCGACCCCCACCGAGAAGACCTTTCCCTCCCCCCGCAGGACCAGCACCTTGACGTGCGGCGCCTCGGCCACCGCGGCGACCGCGGCTTCGAGCTCGTCGAGCAACGCAGGCGAGATCGCGTTGCGGCCGTCCTCCCGGCGCAGGACGAGATGCGCGATACCGTGCGCAAGCGAGAGCGCGATCGATCCGCCGCCGCTCACAGCGGGTTCAGGCCCGGGCGACACCGAGCAGGCACAGTCCATGACGGCTGGAAACGGGCAAGACCACATAGCCGGTTTCCTCTCCCCGGAGGCGCCCGGTGGCCTTGATCCTGCCCGCCTGCAACAGCGGCAGATATTCGGGGCCGATGCCCAACGGGTCGCCGAGATCGAGGTCGAGGGTTTCGGCCCCTGCCAGCGCCGCGAGCGGCAGAGGCTGCGGGATCGGACGAGGCAGGCGGAAGGCCAGCGCGCAAGAGCGCGGCTGCACGAGCCCCGGGGTCTCGAGCTCGATCTCCGTCAACGCCACGCCCGCGCGCGCCCCCCGCTGCCGCGCCCGCTCGGCCCGTTCCAGACAGAAAATGCAGGACCATTGCGGAACAGGCCGCGCTGCTTCCCCGTTCGCCAGGCTCTCCGAAAAGCCTGTGAAGACGGTGTGGCAGCGTTCGGTTGCAAGCAGCTGCCGAGCCCGCCGCAGAAGGATGAGCGAGAGGTTGGATCGGCCGGCCACGGTGAGATTCGGCCCCTTGATGCCGTGGGCCATGGCTGCCGTCGCCGCGGGGACGTTGTAGCCGAAGTTGGAGAACAGCGTGCTCGAAAGGAGCTTTCCCTGCCGGGCGCGGAGCTGCTCGTAGGCCTTGTCCCGGGTCGCGCCGGGCCCCCGCGTGGCTGCCAGCAGGATGCCGAAGCCGTAGGGATCCTGCGCCACCGCCTGGGGCGCGATGCCCGCATCGCCCATCGCTTCCTCGACGGCGACGATTGCGTTCTTCGCGAGCGGGTCCAGGTAACGGGCGACCTGCAGTTTGGGGCTTTTGATGCCGAGCAGCTCGGTCAGTCCCCCGGGGGGGAGCGAGGCATTCCCCGCGGTCCGGCACGGCGACTCGGCACCTTCGCCCATAGCGCGGAAAAAACTCTCCTTCCCGCCCAGGGGGGACAGGAGACCGATCCCCGTGAGCACGATGTCGCAAGTCATGCTTCGGTCCCCGGGCCGGCGTTCACCCGGGAGAAGATGACCGCGCCGTTGCAGCCGCCGAATCCAAAAGAGTTGCTGAGGGCGTGCTCAATAGCGGCCATCCTGGTTTCACCGCAGACCAAGTTCAGCGGCAGTTCGGGGTCGGGCGCCGCCACGTTGAGGGTGGGCGGGACCTTCTGGTCTCGTAAGGAGAGCACGGTCGCGATCGCTTCGAGGGCGCCGGCGGCGCCCATGACATGGCCGATGGCCGGCTTGATCGAGGAGACCGGGATCCGCTCTGCCGCAGGCCCGAAAAGGTCTCGGATCGCCGCGTACTCCATGCCGTCATTCAAAGGGGTTCCCGATCCGTGCAGGTTGATGTGGTCCACACCCTCCGGGCGGATGCCGGCATCCCCCAAGGCCTGCCCCATGACCTTGACCGCGCCCGCACCGCTCGGGTCGGGCCCGGTGATGTGATGCGCATCGCAGCTGTAACCGGCGCCGGTGCACGCGGCATAAGCGGAGTGGTCCTGCGCCAAGCTCTCGCGTTCCAGCACCAGGATCCCAGCCCCTTCGCCGAACAGAGTGCCGTCCCGCTCGGGGGTGAAGGGACGGATGAGAGTCGGGGTCAGGGTGTTGAGGGCCGAGTGGCCGAGGTATTTCATCCGGTCCAGCGTGTCCACCCCGCCGCAGATCACGACCTCGTAGCCCTCGTGCCGGATCATGTCCTTCGCGATGCCGATGGCATTGGTGCCGGCGGCGCAGGCGGTAGTGACGATGAGCGCCTCGCCGCTCACGCGGTAATCGTCCGCAAGCTCCTCGACCACGCCGGCAAAGTCGTCGTAGGTGTCGACCTGCTCCCCGCCGCACTCGTCCAGCTGGTCGATCGACTTCTCCACCAGGGACATGCCGAGCGAGGTGCCGAGCACCAGCCCGACCTTTTTTTTCTGCAGGCAAACCGGGGCCCAGGCCGCATCCTTCAGCGCCTCGTCGATCGCCAAGTGGGCGAACAGAGCGATGCGAGAGTCCAGTCGGTATCGCTGCGCGTATTCCCGTTGGGCCGCAGAGAGCCGGATCTCCCCGGCGAGCACATTGCGCAGGTGTTCCTGACGGAAGTTGGCGACCGGCTTGATGCCGGTTCTACCGGCCACAAGCCCGTCCCACAACTGGGTGGTGTTCTCGCCCAGCGCGCTCACGCTGCCCAAGCCGGTGACCAGGACCCTGGGAAGGGAGACGCCTCTTGCAGAAGCGTCACCCATGGCCTTCCGAGACCACGCGCTCGCCCCGCCGGGCGGCGATCTTGGCGAGGACGAGGCCGCTCAGCCGGTCCAGGGTCCACAGATTCTCGCTCGCGGCCTCGTCGCCGGTGATCTCGATCCCGTATTTTTCCTCGAGGATCGTGACGAGCTCGACCCAGCCCACCGAGTCGACGCCGAGATCGCTGGAGAGGGAATCCTCCAGCTTGATCTCGCCCTCGGGAATGGACACAAAGAGATCCTCGACGAGGATCTTCTTCAACTCCTTTACGATCGTTTCCTTGTCGGCCACGGCGTGTTGCTCACTTTCGGACTGATGGCTCATAGGGGTCCAGGCTGCTTCAGGGAGGCGCCGATCTGTTTCGCTGGCCTCCCCTTGAAGTGGTAGACCTGTGGGTCATAGAAGCGGAACTCGGAGGGAATCAGAAAGGCGGGCAGATGCCTGCGGCATAAGCGCTTCAGCTCCCGCACCAGGGACTCCTCCGAGGACACCCGGGCCTTGAGGGTGGCGAGAAGGTGTTCCCCTTGGGCGCTTTCCACCCGGGTGACGTGCACTTCCTGCACATCGGGATGGATGAAGATGATCTGTTCGATGTAGCCGGGGTGCACCTTGCGGCCCCGGAACTTGAATTCCCCGTCCCGGCGCCCAAGCAGGTAGAGAAAACCATCGGCGTCCAGCCGGCCGAAGTCCCCGGTGAAAAGCCAGCCGTCGCGGACTCTCGCGGCGCTCTGGACTTCGTCGCGGAAATATCCGTTCATCAGGGAAGGGGTCTGCAGCACCACTTCCCCCAGTTCTCCCGGCCGGCAGGGGTGCCCCGTCGGGTCCAGGATGGCGATCTCCACCCCCCGCAAGGCGCGACCCACCGACTGGGGCAGCGCGGCGAAGAACTGCGGCGCCAGCGTGGACACCCGGGGGCCGGCTTCACTCAAGCCATAGGTAATGTAGCAACGGGTCCAGGGCAGGCAGCTGCGTATCAGCTTGGCCACGTTCGGCCGGCAGCGATCGCCACCCACGGTGAGATAGCGCAGCGAGCGCAGGGCCCGGAAGTCGCCGCCCCGGTTCTGCAGCAGGTACTGGAAGATGACCGGGCTTCCCATCAAGAGGTTGGCGCCGTAGCGCTCTACCAGGGTGTGGACGAGTTTCAGCTCGATGACATGGGGTGTCAGGACGGCCGTGCCATGCAGGCGCAGGGTACTGAGCAGGCAGGCGTTCAGCCCGTAGCTGTAATTCACCGGCAAGACCTGGAGGGAAATGATCTCCCCCTGGAGGGCCAGGCTTTCCAGGTGCATGTCGATGTTGCGGCGGATCGCCCGGTGGCTGAGCCGGACCGCCTTCGGATGCCCGGTGGTACCCGAGGTCAGTATGAACAGCGCATCCTCCTCAGGATCCGCGACCGGCAGAGCATCGGGGACTGACTCGCCGCGGGGCGCGTCCCCGCAGAAAGCGACCTGCAGGCCGGTCCCGTCCACCTCCACGAGGCAGCACGCCGCGCCGCTCAACCCTGCCTTGATCCTGCGCTGCAGGCTCGCGTTGGTAATGATGAGTGCGGGTTCGAGGAAGCCGAGGATGACCCGCAGCTCCCTGGGCTTGGTGTAGATGTCAAGGGGAATAGCCACCCCGCCGACCTCGGAGACGGCGAAGAGCGCAACCACGAACTCCGGGGAGCTCGGCAGGAGCAGGACGATCCGCTGCCGGCGCACGGCGGTCCGTTCCCTGAGGCGAGCCGCCAGAGCCCGGCTGTGCCGGCAGAGCTCGGCGTAGCTCAGCTCGAGGCCGTCCTGCGGCGATACCAGGGCGACTCTGCTCGAGCCCCGGTGCTGGTATAGCAGCTCGTGGAGGAACCCCGAGTTGTCCGGTGCCGACATTCGCGCCTCCTACCACGGGGCGTCCGCGAAGCGAGCGACGCGAGTCTTGGCCAAGGTCAGCCCGCCCTTGACAACGCTACGATCGCCTACGGCGGCATCGGCGACGAAGATACCGATCGCTTCCTCGAGCTTCTTCGGCCTCATCGCCAGCTCCAGGGTATCGCCGGGATAGACCGGCGCCAGAAACCGGAATTTCACCGACGTGATCAGCGTCATCTCGTCGTCCGTGATCTGGCCCCTCGAAAGCTTGAAGAAAATGATCGCCAATTGAGCGAAGCCCTGGACGACTTGGGTGGCGGGCATGATGGCCCGCTTGGGGAAGTGACCGACTAACTCGGGGGAATTGCCGGTCACGCACTTGATGGCCTCGATGTATTCGCCCTCACGGTAGTCGGTGACCCGATCGAGCATGATGAGCGGATATCGGTGCTCCAAGTACTTTTCCTTCATCTCGGAGAAGCCGATGACCCTCTTGCCGTTCTTTTCGACCACAGGAGCAGGCTGTCGCAACGCGGCCTCCCGGAAAGATTGAGTCGGGGACGAAACGTAATTCTGGCTTTGGAAGCATCAGAGAGATTCGGAGCTTCTTTACGCGCTCAATTAGAGACGAGCTGGCGATCCACAAAAATCGGGCAAATGCTTCAAAATATGCTGGGCAACTACCCGATCGGCCGAGCAGATCCTGGACGACAGCGCAGCCTCAAGCGCCGGTTGCCGAACGCGCGCTCAGGCACCTTCAAGCGGCTCGCCGGCTTCGACTACGACCGGCCGAAAGAACTCGATCGGGCGCTTCTCGATGAACTGTTTACCTGCAGCTTCCTCAACGAAGCCGTCAACACCATCATCGCCAGGCAGCCGTTAACAGTGCTCTCTGCGTCGCCGCAGGAAGCCCAGCAACAGCTCGTTGAACACCCGAGGGCGCTCGATCATCGGCGAGTGTCCGCACTGCGGGATCGTCTGGAGGTGGAGGGTGTCGAGCGAGCGCGCCCACAGCTTCCAATATTCGACGGGCGTCACCCGGTCGTTCTCGCCCCAG
>Ga0209472_1002330_pt1 | contig 10690 bp, 9 predicted proteins | sample GraSoiAngelo_130_FD_185887 | JGI IMG/M metagenome (GOLD analysis project Ga0209472, IMG submission 185887) | Grasslands soil microbial communities from the Angelo Coastal Reserve, California, USA - 14_0929_02_20cm (SPAdes) (version 2) | ecosystem: Environmental > Terrestrial > Soil > Grasslands ...
CGAAACCATGCGGCTCATTCCGTCACCTTTTCATCTTCTCGTTTTCCCGCTAAGCTGCCTGAATGGAATTAAACGGCCAGGCATTGACACTCACCGACATTGCCACCGTGGCGCTTGATGGGGAGGCAGTTGAGATTTCCTCTCTCGCGCAGCCGCGTATTCTCGCATCGCGCAAAGTGGTCGAAGAAATCATTGCGCGTGACGCCGTTGTTTATGGTGTAACGACGGGTTTTGGTAAACTCTCTGATGTTCGCATTCCGCGCGAGGCATTGAGCGAGCTCCAGCTCAATCTTGTTCGCAGCCACGCCTGCGGAATCGGTGAACCGCTTTCGGAGCCCGAAGCTCGAGCGATGATGTTGCTGCGCGCAAACGTGCTCGCGCTCGGCTTCAGCGGTATTCGCTCAGAGATCATTGAAATGCTTTGTAAGATGCTGAACCGGCGCGTGCATCCGGTCGTTCCGGAAAAAGGCTCGGTCGGCGCCAGTGGCGATCTCGCGCCACTCGCACATCTGGCACTTACATTGATTGGGGAAGCCGAAGCGTTTCTCGACGGGGAACGTATGGAAAGCGGTGAAGCATTGCACCGCGCGAAATTAACACCAGTACACTTGGAGGCAAAAGAAGGGCTTGCGCTGTTAAATGGCACCCAGGGCATGCATGCGGTCGGCGGGCTTGCACTTCTTCGCGCGAAACGGCTATCACGTCTCGCGGATGTTTCAGGCGCCATGAGCCTCGAGGCCCTCAAAGGCACTCCCGCTGCCTTTGATGCTCGTTTGCAAGACGCCCGGCCGCACCCTGGACAAAAAGCCGCGGCAAAACATTTGCTGACTCTTCTGGGGGGAAGCCAAATTCGTCAGTCGCACTTAAAGGACGACCCGCGTGTTCAGGACGCCTACAGCCTGCGTTGCATGCCGCAAGTACACGGCGCTGTACGCGGTGCATTGTCGCACTGCGAAGATGTGCTGCTGGTTGAATCTGCCTCGGCGACTGATAATCCACTCGTCTTTGCTGAAGCAGGAGATGTCATTTCGGGCGGGAATTTTCATGGTGCGCCGCTGGCCCTTGCGTTCGATTACGCGGCGGTGGCAATTGTCGATTTAATGAGCATGAGCGAGCGGCGAATTGATCGGCTGGTTAATCCGGACAAGAACGAAGGACTGCCTGCATTCCTAGCCCAACGCCCGGGCCTCGAATCCGGTTTCATGACTGCGCATGTCGCGGCGGCCTCCTTGGTCAATGCGGCGCGCGTCCTCGCGCATCCGGCAAGCATTGACAACATCACAACGTCCGGCGGAAAAGAAGATCACGTTTCCATGGGAATGACGAGCGCGTTGAAACTACGATCGATTATTGATCTTGCGGAAAATCTGCTTGCCATTGAATTGCTCGCTGCCTGTGAAGGCCTGGAACACCGACGGCCGTTGAAAAGCGGCGTGGGTGTCGAACGCGCTTTTGCGGTTGTTCGCAAATTCGCGCTGCCACTAACGGGGGATCGGTCACTTGCGAATGATATCGCGCGTGTTGCTGAAGCGATTCGCCGCGGTGACTTTGATAGCGAGGACGAAAAGTTATGACCGGAAAGAGAATTATCCAGGCACCGCGCGGCAGCGAGCGAAGTTGCAAAGGTTGGCAGCAGGAAGCGGCGATGCGAATGCTCATGAACAATCTCGATCCCGATGTCGCGGAGGATCCGGATCGACTCGTGGTTTATGGCGGCACAGGCCGCGCCGCAAGAAGCTGGGAAGCTTTCGATGCAATTGTTCGGTATCTGCGCGAGCTAGAAAACGACGAATCGCTTCTCGTCCAATCTGGGAAACCGGTGGGCAAATTCAAGACGCACGATGAAGCGCCGCGTGTTCTCATCGCCAACTCGAATCTCGTTGGTCAATGGAACAATTACACAGAGTTCAATCGCCTCGAACGACTTGGCCTGACGATGTACGGACAAATGACCGCCGGTTCCTGGATTTACATCGGCAGTCAGGGAATTGTGCAGGGTACGTTCGAAACTTTCGCCGCAGCCGGACGCAAACATTTCGGTGGTTCGCTCGAAGGAAAATTTGTCTTAACCGGAGGGCTCGGGGGGATGGGTGGCGCGCAACCTCTTGCCGCAACCATGAACGGCGCGGTCTTTCTCGGCGTGGAAGTGGATCCCGCGCGAATCGAGAAAAGATTGAAGAGTGGATATTGCGATAAGATCGCGCGCTCGCTTGATGACGCGCTCAAGTGGATCGACCAGGCTCGAAAGGATCGACAGTCGCTTTCGGTGGGACTTATGGGCAATTGTGCCGATGTTTTGCCGGAATTGGTCCAGCGCGGAGTTGTTCCCGATGTCGTCACCGATCAAACTAGCGCGCATGATGCGTTGAACGGCTACGTGCCAAACGGGATGTCGCTCGAGGACGCACTCGCATTGCGCAAAAAAAATCCTGATGAATATGTCGATCGTGCAATGCAGTCGATGGCGGTCCATGTTGAGGCCATGCTCGCTCTGCAAAAGAAAGGCGCAGTCACGTTCGATTATGGAAACAATATTCGTGCGCAGGCTAAAAAAGCCGGAATCAAAAACGCGTTCGACATTCCGGGATTTGTCCTGGAATACATTCGCCCGCTATTTTGCGAAGGACGCGGCCCGTTTCGCTGGGTGGCATTGAGCGGTGATGCCAACGACATTGCCCGCACGGACAAACTCGCGCTCGAACTATTTCCGAAAAACCAAACGCTCGCTCGCTGGATGAAGCTCGCCCGTGAACGAATTCAGTTTCAAGGTTTGCCGGCTCGGATTTGCTGGCTCGGATACGGCGAACGGGCCGAGTTCGGCATTGCCATCAACGAACTGGTGAAGCGCGGCGAAATCAAAGCGCCGATTGTGATTGGACGCGATCATCTCGACGCGGGTTCGGTCGCATCGCCCAATCGCGAAACCGAAGGGATGCTCGACGGCAGCGATGCTATCGCAGATTGGCCGCTGCTTAATGCGCTGATTAACACTGCAGCAGGCGCATCCTGGGTGTCGATCCACAACGGCGGCGGCGTGGGCATCGGTTTCTCACAGCACGCTGGGATGGTTGTCGTCGCCGACGGTACCGATAACTCCACACGCCGCCTTGAGCGTGTCCTCACCAGCGACCCTGGCATGGGTGTTCTTCGTCACGCGGATGCCGGCTACTCGCGCGCGATCGAATTCGCAGCTGAGCACAACATCGAGATCCCGATGCCGCCTCAACCGCGAGACTAGTATTTTGCTTTAAGACTTCATGCCAGAAAACTACATCCAATTGCGCGACGGCAGAATCGTTCGGAGCGAAGCGCCGCTTAACTTGGAGATGCCGTTTGAAACGGTCGAGAGCTTCATCACGCCGACTAAATCATTCTACGTACGAACGCATTTCCCGATTCCGAAGATCGACAGGGACGCGTGGTGGCTGCACGTGGAAGGCGAAGTCGAAAAACCATTCGCGCTTAATTACGAAGAGTTGCTCAAGTTAGAATCGCTGACGGTCCCCGTGACGCTGGAGTGCGCCGGCAACAATCGACATTTTCTCGAACCGAAAGTAAAAGGAGTGCAATGGGAATTAGGCGCAGTCGGCACTGCTGAGTGGACTGGCGTGCCTTTATCAGTCCTGCTCCATCGCGCAGTTGTTAGGCCAAACGCACGCGAGGTTGTTTTCGAAGGAGTAGACCACGGCATGCTCGATGATCCGAAAAGCCCTCCAGGCGAGTTGAGGTATTCCCGTTCCATTCCATTGGAGAAAGCTCAACGCGATGTGCTGCTAGCCTACAGAATGAACGGCAACGATGTTCCGCCAGAACACGGGTTTCCGGTACGCGCGATCGTGCCCGGCTGGTACGCCATGGCCTCCGTAAAATGGTTGCAACGAATCATCGTCACGGACCGGCCATTCGCCGGCTATTATCAGACCCTGGATTATGCGTACTGGAAAAGGCGAGAGGACACTGCCGAGCTCAGTCCGGTCACAGAACTGCAGGTCAAGGCAGAAATCGCCAAGCCGTCCCAAAACGAAACAGTTCCCGCGAATTCCACTATGCGGATTCACGGTGCCGCCTGGGCAAGCGATGCCGAAATCGCTCGAGTGGAGGTGAGCACCGACGGGGGCTCGACGTGGAAAGAGGCGACACTACTCGGGGAATCAAAAGCAAATGCCTGGCGATTTTGGGAATTCAATTGGAAAACGCCAACCGCGCCCGGGAAGCAAACACTTGTTGCTCGCGCGACTGATTCACGTGGCCAAACGCAACCGGCGCATCGCGATCCTGACCGAGGCACCTACGTGATCAATCATTTGTTGCCGATTGAGGTGACGGTGGGACCGTAGCGGCCCTGCGAAGCGCCAATGAAATGTGGCGCAAGTTGCAAGCTTGCACGGCATTCGGGCATCGCGTTAAATCTCGTCGTGTCGCTTGTCTTCAAAACAATCCAGACCGAAGGCATAGCCGAACTCTCATACCTCCTTGGCGACGACGACGAAGGTGTGGGAGCGATTTTCGATCCAAGAGCCGATGTTGAGATTTATGTTGAGATGGCACGCGAAACGGGGCTCGCTATCACGCATATCTTCGAAACGCATATCCATGCCGATTTAGTCAGCGGTTCACGCGAGCTTTCTGCGCGTCTTGAATCGGCAAAGGTTTATTCCAGTGGAGAAGGCGGCGCTGAATACGGCTTTGGACCTGAAAAGATAAAGGATGGCGATCGTTTCACTTTTGGCGAAGTGCTCGTAACAGCGCGGCATACTCCGGGGCATACGCCGGAGCATATGTCCTATCTACTTGCCGAAGCAGATCATCCGGACGAGCCCTGGGCAGTGCTCACTGGCGATTCGCTTTTCGTCTCCTCCGCTGGTCGGCCGGACTTGTTAGGCGAGAAACATACGAAGCAGCTCGCAGAGCAACAATTTCATACCCTGCGCGACTTCTATTTAAATCTGCCCGATCACGTGATGATTTATCCCAATCACGGCGCAGGGTCGCCCTGCGGGGCGGACATTGGATCGCGATTGAGCAGCACGATCGGTTACGAGAGAAAATTTAATAAATTTTTGCAATTCACCGACGCGAAAAGTTTCACAGATTACGCGATCAACAGTGCGCCGCCGGTCCCGCATTATTATCCGATCATGAAAAGAGTGAACGCGGAGGGGCCAAAAGTGCTGGGAAACCTTCCACGCGTTCCCGCTCTTACGCCGAAGGCGTTCAAGGAAGCAATCGACAAGAAGGCTGGCGTTCTCGTGGATGTACGTAACATGCTTGCGTTTGGAGGCGGCCATATTTCGGGCGCGCTCAACATTGGCGGCACGCCAATTCTCTCCATCTGGGCGGGATGGATGCTTGACTCGGAAAAACCGATCCTTCTCGTCATGGAAAGCGATGAGGATCTTGAACGAATCGTGCGCCTGTTCGTACGCACCGGCTTTACAAAATTCGCCGGGTATCTAATTGGTGGAATGAAAGCATGGGACGCGGCGGGATTCGCGCTGGAAAGAATCGGCCAGATGAGCGTTCACGAATTGAATGAGCGAAAGGCCCAGTTGCAGATTATCGATGTGCGTTCACCCGGCGAATGGAAGAAGGGACATGTTCCAGGGGCACAGCACATTTTTGTGCCGGAACTTGCCAAACGAATGGCTGAACTCGATCGCAACAAACCGACCGCCGTTTACTGCGGCAGTGGCTATCGCGCCAGCATTGCCACCAGTATTCTGAAACCGCAAGGGTTCACCGACCTTTGGAATGTTCCTGGTAGCTGGGAAGCATGGAAAAAGGCGAAGCTGCCGGTGGAAGAACCAGATAGCGAATGAACGGAACGACTGCGCTGCCACGCCGATCGTTTGGAGAAACCATGCGCGCCGACGTTTGGTGGACGCAACCGTTACTGGTCTTTGCAGGGTTATCGATTTTTATCGTCTATTCCACATGGGCGGCGTTTCAGGGGCAAAATTATTTTTCTGGCAATTACATCTCGCCCTTTTATTCGCCAGAAATACTCGGCGACTCACCCCACAGTTGGTTTGGACCAAAACCTAATTGGTGGCCGCATTGGCTAATCTTCTCCCCCGCGTTGTTGGTTCTTTGGGCGCCGGGTGGATTTCGGTTGACCTGCTATTATTATCGCGGCGCCTATTACAAGGCATTTTGGGCGGATCCGCCAGCATGCACAGTGGGCGAGCCGCGAAAAAGCTATTGGGGCGAGCGTTCGTTCCCATTGATCATGCAAAACGTTCATCGCTACTTTCTCTACCTCGCGCTCTTCTTTCTGCTGGTTCTGGCGTACGATGTCTGGAAAGCGCTGTGGTTTGCGGACGGGTTTGGAATTGGCATCGGCACCATCGTGTTGGCAATCAATCTCGTCCTGCTTGCGGGTTATACTTTTGGTTGTCACTCGCTCCGGCATCTGGCTGGCGGTTTTTTAGATCAATTCTCCAAATCACCCACATGCTATCGGACGTACGCATGTGTGACCTGTTTTAATCGTCGTCACATGCTCTGGGCATGGCTCAGTTTGTTCTGGGTCGGATTTGCCGACCTTTATGTGCGGCTTTGCGCGATGGGTGTCTGGCATGATTGGCGGCTCTTATAGCCGCAACTGATTCGTTAAAATGTTAAAAAGTTAAAACGGTCTGCCTTTTTAACGTGTAACCCTTTTAACTCTTTTAACCTCTTCTCATGCCCGATTACGAAACTTTCGAACACGATGTCTTGGTGATTGGCGCTGGAGGCGCGGGGCTGCGCGCCGCGATTGAGGCTTCCGTTGCTGGAGTGCGCGTCGGACTTGTGTGCAAATCCTTGTTAGGCAAAGCGCACACCGTAATGGCGGAAGGCGGAATCGCTGCGGCACTCGCAAACGTGGACGAACGCGACAACTGGAAAGTGCATTTTGCCGACACCATGCGGGGCGGGCAATACGTGAATCAGTGGCGAATGGCGGAGTTGCACGCGAAAGAAGCGCCCGATCGCGTACGAGAGCTCGAAGCTTGGGGCGCCGTATTCGATCGCACAAAAGACGGGCGCATTCTGCAACGCCATTTCGGCGGTCATAAATATCCACGCTTAGCGCACGTGGGCGATCGCACGGGCTTGGAGATGATTCGGACTCTGCAGGATCATGGCGTGCACCAAGGCATCGATATCTATATGGAGCACACCGTTCTTTCCCTCTTGAAAGATGGCGACCGAGTGGTCGGCGCATTTGGTTACGAACGCGAACGCGGACGCTTCAAGATTTTCCGCGCCAAAGCGGTGGTGTTGGCCACTGGCGGAATTGGGCGGGCGTACAAAATTACCAGCAACAGTTGGGAGTACACCGGCGACGGTCACGCGCTCGCTTATGACGCAGGTGCAGATCTGATCGACATGGAGTTCGTGCAATTTCATCCCACCGGCATGGTTTGGCCGCCGAGTGTGATGGGAATTTTGGTGACCGAAGGCGTGCGCGGCGAAGGCGGGATCCTGACAAATAAGGAGGGTCGCCGTTTTATGTTCGATGCGATTCCGGAAAACTATCGCGCTCAAACTGCGGACAACGAAGAAGAAGGTTGGCGTTATTGTCAGGGCAGTAAAGATGCGCGGCGGCCGCCAGAACTTCTGACCCGCGATCATGTCTCACGTTGCATCGTGCGTGAGATCAAAGAGGGCAGGGGAAGCCCGCACGGCGGCGTTCATCTCGACATTTCCTGGATCAAACAAAAGCTGCCCCACGCGGCCGAACACATTAAGCGCAAACTGCCGAGTATGTATCACCAGTTCAAACAACTGGCCGACATCGATATCACAGAGCAACCGATGGAAGTTGGGCCAACGACGCATTACATCATGGGGGGCGTCCAGGTGGATGCCGATACGCAGATGTCGCGCGTAGCCGGCTTGTTTGCCGCAGGCGAATGCGCCGCTGGAATTAACGGCGCGAACCGCCTGGGCGGCAATTCGCTCTCCGATCTTTTGGTTTTCGGGAAACGCGCCGGCGAATTCGCTGCGAAGTTCGCGAAAAAAAATTCGTTAGGCAAGATCGACGACGGCAGATTCGAAAACGTCGCGCGTGAAGCGCTCGCGCCATTCGAGCGACGTGATGCCGAAAATCCTTACCAGGTGCAAAAGGATTTGCAGGACACAATGCAAGATTTGGTTGGCATCGTGCGTAACGAAAGCGAGATGCGCGAAGCTTTGGAGAAGATCGATGGTTTGAAAAAGCGCGCCGAAAGGGCTGCAGCCAGCGGCAACCGGGAATACAATCCCGGATGGCACACTGCGCTCGATTTAAAAAATCTGCTCACAGTTTCGGAAGCGATCGCGCGCGCTGCGCTGGAACGAAAGGAAAGTCGCGGCGCGCAGTTCCGGGATGATTATCCCGACAAGAACGAGCAGTTTGCCAAAGTGAACACGATGATTGCGAAAGCCGCAGACGGCTCAATGGAAGTTCGTTTGGAACCGTTGCCGGAAATGCCGGACTATCTCAAACGGGTAATCGAAGAGAACAGTTAAAGCGATGAATTAGGGAAGTTAAAGAGTTGAAAGGTTAAAAAGTTGAAAGGAATGCCAGAACATCAGGACGCTGCATTTCGAACATTTGAGGACCTCGACGTTTATCAAAAAGCTCGGGAATTCCGAAAACGAATGTACGCAGCTGCACGGAAACTCCCGGATTTTGAAAAGTATGAACTTGGTCGTCAGATCCGTCGAGCTGCTGTTTCGTTGACTAACAATATCGCTGAATGTCACGGACGTTATCACTACCTCGACGAAATCAAGTTCCAGATTCAATCGCGCGGTTCGCTCGCGGAACTACTAGACGATCTGAATGTTTGTCACGATGAGCATTACCTTCCCACAGCCGAGATAGTCGAGCTGAAGGAACGAGCGAAAGAAGTGCAGCGTCTCATAAACGGGTACATTCGGTTTCTTCGTGAGCGCAAAGCCGGAGCTTCGCTGACCGTTCGCGAATCTGCTGGTGAAGACGAACTGCTCTATGAATTCAGAGACACTGTTTAACCTTTCAACTTTTTAACCTTTTAACTTTTTGGTCATGGCGACAGCCACATTTCGGATTTGGCGAGGCAACGCGAACAGCGGCGAGTTTCGCGATTACACCGCGGAAGTTGCTGAAGGCATGGTCGTGCTCGATGCAGTGCATGATATTCAGCGCACACAGGCGCCGGACCTGGCCTGCCGATGGAATTGTAAGGCCGGGAAGTGCGGCTCGTGCTCGGCGGAAGTTAACGGAATGCCCAAACTGATGTGTATGGCGCGACTCAGCGAGCTTCCATTGGAAAAACCGGTGACAATCGAACCGATGAAAGCTTTTTCCACGTTGAAAGACCTGGTCACGGACGTCTCCTGGAACTTTCGCGTGAAAAAAACAATCAAGCCGTTTAAGCCTCGACCTCCTGATGCGGCCGATGGGACATGGCGAATGCAACAGGAGGACATCGATCGTGTACAGGAATTCCGTAAATGTATCGAATGCTTTCTTTGCCAGGACGTCTGCCATGTGCTGCGCGACCACCAAATGCACGAAAAATTCATTGGACCGCGGTTTTTGATTCACGTTGCTGCACTTGAGATGCATCCGCTTGATACGGAGGATCGTACCGAAGAATTGCGAAACAAGCAGGGGATCGGCTATTGCAATATCACTAAATGCTGCACGAAGGTTTGCCCCGAAAGCATTCAAATCACCGATAATGCAATTATTCCGCTGAAGGAACGCGTAGTGGACGATTTTTACGATCCGTTTGGTTGGATCTGGAAATGGATGAAGAAGAAATTGGATCGTTGACCGTTGAAGAGTTGAACCGATGAAGCGTCGAAGCGATTTTACGTGGACGGTTGTGTCCGCTTTAACGCTTAACTCTTCAACACTTTAATGCTTGCTACCATGTCCGATCTGAAGTCGCTCCACAAAGAAGCAATCCCGGCAGCGCTCGAAAAAGCCGAGCGTTACCGTTTGCTCAACGAACCGGGCGAAGCGGAGAGCATCTGCCTCGACATCCTCCATGTTGACCCGGAAAATCAGCAGGCAATTATCACGCTCTTGCTCGCCTTGACCGACCGTTTCGAAAAAGGTTACGGCGTCAGCGATACACAAACCAAGGAGTTGCTGTCGCGAATGAAATCAGGATACGACCACGCGTATTATTCCGGAATCGTGGCCGAACGCCGCGCGAAGATGAAACTGCGTCAGAACACGCCGGATTGCCGGTTTCAGGCTTACGATCTTTTGCGCGAGGCGATGACTTGCTTCGAAAAAGCCGAATCCATTCGTCCGCCTGGCCACGATGACGCCATCCTGCGCTGGAATACGTGCGTGCGAATCATCGCCCGAAACGGCCTCGTTCCGCGAGAACCCGAAGAGTGTATAGAACTTCCACTGGAGTAGGAGGACAGGTTTCCAAGGCGGTCGTGGGCAACGCGCAGCCCGGCCGCAGAATCCAACCCTGGTTCCGACTTGGCGGAGGGCGATTATCGTGGCATTCGATGGGCTGGAAGGATGTAATAGCATTTTCATAGAGATGCCGGAATAATCTCACTAAATTACTAGACTGAACAGACTTACGTATAGGCAAGCCATCCATTCTCGTCACGAGAATGCTCGCAGTTAGACGCACGCAGTGGAGGGGCGCTACGGTTCGCAAAACCCAACCGTCTTAGGGGTTTCGCACTGGATCGACGTAGAACT
>Ga0209472_1002331_pt1 | contig 10689 bp, 9 predicted proteins | sample GraSoiAngelo_130_FD_185887 | JGI IMG/M metagenome (GOLD analysis project Ga0209472, IMG submission 185887) | Grasslands soil microbial communities from the Angelo Coastal Reserve, California, USA - 14_0929_02_20cm (SPAdes) (version 2) | ecosystem: Environmental > Terrestrial > Soil > Grasslands ...
CGCGACTCGGGGATAGCGGCCGAGTCGGCCATGAAATACTTCGTGCTCGGCGCCATCGCTTCCGGGGCGCTGCTGTACGGCATGTCGCTGATCTATGGGCTGACGGGCACCATGGACCTCGGGGACATCGCCGCGCGGCTGCAGGCGCCGTTCAGTCCGGGGGTGATCCTGGGCCTTACCTTCATCGTGGTCGCGGTGGCCTTCAAGCTCGGGGCGGTGCCGTTTCACATGTGGCTGCCGGACGTGTACGAGGGCGCACCCACCAGCGTGACGCTGTTCATCGGCACGGCGCCCAAGATCGCCTATTTCGCGCTCACGCTGCGGCTGCTGGCGCAGAGCCTCGCCGGCACCGAGTCGCAATGGTCGCAGATGCTGGCCGTGCTCGCGGTCATGACGCTCATCGTCGGCAACGTGGTCGCGATCGTGCAGACCAACCTCAAGCGCATGCTCGCCTACTCGACCATAGCCAACGTCGGCTTCATCGTGCTGGGGTTCGTGGCCGGCACCCCGGACGGTTACGCGGCGGCGCTCTACTACACCCTGGTGTATGTGCTGGTGGCGCTTGGCTCCTTCGGCGTGATCCTGCTCTCGAGCGCCAAGGGCTTCGAGGCGGACCAGCTCGAGGACTACAAGGGCCTGTACCGGCGCGATCCGCTGCTGGCGCTGGCGATGATGGCGCTGATGTTCTCGACCGCCGGCGTGCCGCCGCTGGTCGGCTTCTGGGCGAAGCTGCGGATCTTTCAGGTGCTGTGGGAAAGCGACCACCTGTGGCTGGTGGTCATCGCGGCCGCCATGTCGGTGGTGGGCGCGTACTACTACCTGCGGGTGATCAAGCTCATGTACTTCGACGAGCCGACGCCGCAGCTGCCGCCGGCGCGGGCAGCGGCGGGCGTGCGCCTGGCGCTGGGACTGAATGCCGCCTTCGTGCTGCTGCTGGGTCTGCTGCCCGGGCCGCTGCTCGACCTGTGCGCGCGGCTGATCCATTGACGGGGGTCCGCCCTGCAGGAGAGCTCAGATGAAACGCATGTTCGGTCAGCTGTCGCCAGGATGGCTGGCGCTCGCCCTCGCCGGCGCGCTCGCACCGGTCACGACCCACGCACAGGCCAGCCCGCACTATCGCATTGCCCACGAGCTGCCCCTGCCCGGGGACGAGGGCTGGGACTACCTCGCTTTCGAGGCGGGCGGTCACCGGCTTTTCGTCTCTCACGGCACGCGCGTGCTGGTCGTGGACACCGACAAGCTGGCGCTGGCCGGCGAGATCGCCGATACCCCGGGCGTGCACGGGATCGCGCTGGCCCCGGACCTTGGCCGCGGGTACATCAGCGCCGGGCGCGCGGGCGTCATCGTGGTGTTTGATCTGAAGACGCTCGCGCGGCTCAAGGAGATCAGGACCACCGGCGAGAACCCCGACGCCATCCTCTACGATGCCGCCAGCCAGCGCGTGTTCACGTTCAACGGGCGCGGCCGCAACGCCACCGCCGTCGATGCCAGGACCGACGCCGTGATCGGCAGCATCGCGCTGGATGCCAAACCCGAGTTTGCGGTCGCGGACGGCAAGGGCCGCATCTACGTGAACCTCGAGGACAAGAGCAGCCTCGCGGTGATCGATCCGCGAAAGCTCAGCGTCATCTCGGTGTGGCCCATCAGTGGTTGCCAGGAACCCTCCGGGCTGGCGCTCGATGCCGCCGGGGGGCATCTGTTCCCGGTGTGCGCCAACAAGGTCATGGCGGTGATGGATGCGGCATCCGGCAAGGTGCTCGGCAGCGCGCCGATCGGCGGCGGGGTGGACGCGGCGGCGTTCGATCCCGGCAGCCGCCTGGCGTTCGCCTCCTGCGGCGAGGGCGTCCTCACCGTGGTCAGTACCAGCGCCGCCGCAGCTGCGCAGGTCGCGCAGTCAGTGCCCACACGGCGCGGCGCCCGCACCATGGCGCTGGATGTGCGCACCCACCGTATCTATCTGGTGACCGCAGATTTTGGCGCGGCGCCGGCGGCCACGCCCGAACACCCGCATCCACGGCCGGCGATCCTGCCGGGCTCCTTCCGGCTGCTGGTGCTCGAGCCGCGATGAGCTCACGACAGGCGCCGTGAGATGGCGATCGCCGCGATCAGCACGATCGTGATGTTGAGGATCCACCACGCCATCTGCTTGTGATCCCACAGCACGCTCGCCGTGCCGCCGGTATGGCGCGCGGCTGCACTGCCTTCGCCGGCGACGGTGATGCGCCCGCTGAGAACCTCGCGGATGCCATCGTGTGCTACCACCACCTCGAGCCGATCGTCCGCCAGGACGGCGTTGGACAGCGGTACGAACCACGAGCCGTCCGCACGTCGCATGGCGAGCTGGCTCTTGCCGTCGACGGACACCGTCAGGTCGGTCACCGACACCGGTGTGTCATCGGCCGTATGCCGCAGGCGCAGCACCAGGCCCGCGGGCGTGCGGCCGACCTCCAGAGTCACGAGCGCGGAGTGCGCGACCGGCGTCAGTGGCCCCGGCGCGCTGTCGGAGGCGCGCAGCGGCGCGGCGCACAGCAACGAGCCGCAGACGAGCACGCCGGCCGCCAGAGACGAGTTCAGTCCCGACACGGCCTGCATGTTAGCAGCTCCAGCGCCGCACGGGACCGCGACCGCGAGTGCGCAATCGTTGGTGCGACATTATAGTGTGCCCAATCGATGCGGGAGTCACTCATGAGCACCGATGCCGCAGCAGCCGCCGGCGCCGGGCCGCGTTATCACAGCGGCTTCGGCAATCATTTCGCGAGCGAGGCCTTGCCAGGCGCGCTGCCGCAGGGACGCAACTCGCCGCAGCGCTGCGCCTACGGACTGTACGCGGAGCAGTTTTCGGGAAGCGCCTTCACCGCGCCGCGCCACGCCAACCGCCGCAGCTGGCTGTACCGCATCCGGCCGGCGGCGGTTCACGATGGTTTCCGGCGCATCGATGACGGCCGCATCACCAGCCGCTTCGATGAGCCCGCGCCCTCGCCGAACCCGCTGCGCTGGAGCCCACCGCCACTGCCAAGCGAGCCGACGGACTTCATTGCAGCGCTCGCCACACTGGGGGGTAATGGCTCCCCGGAGCAGCAGCTGGGTTGCGGCATTCACTGGTATGCCGCCAACCGCTCCATGAGCGAACGCTTCTTCTATGACGCCGACGGGGAACTGCTGCTGGTGCCGCAGCAGGGCGCTCTGCGCCTCGCCACCGAGCTGGGCGTCCTCGAGGTGCAGCCGCTGGAGATCGCCGTGATGCCGCGCGGCCTGCGCTTTCGGGTGGAGCTGCCGCAGAGCGCGGCGCGCGGCTACGTGTGCGAGAACTTCGGCGCGCCGTTTCGACTGCCGGACCTCGGGCCCATCGGCTCCAACGGGCTCGCCAATCCGCGCGACTTTCAGACACCAGTTGCGTGGTACGAGGACCGGGAGGGGGAATTTGAGCTGGTCGCGAAGTTCGCCGGCCACCTGTGGTCGGCGCGCATTCAACACTCGCCGCTCGACGTGGTGGCATGGCATGGCAACCATGCGCCCTACAAGTACGACCTGCGGCGCTTCAACACCCTCGGCTCCATCAGCTACGATCATCCGGATCCGTCGATCTTTCTGGTGCTGCAGTCGATCAGCGATACCCCGGGCGTCGATGCGATCGACTTACTCGTCTTTCCGCCCCGCTGGCTGGCGATGCAGGACACGTTCCGGCCGCCCTGGTTCCATCGCAACGTCGCCAGCGAGTTCATGGGCCTGATCGAAGGCGTCTACGACGCCAAGGCGGAAGGTTTCGCTCCGGGCGGGGCGTCGCTTCACAATTGCATGAGCGGGCATGGACCGGATGCCGCGACCTATGAGAGGGCGCTTGCTGCCGACACGTCGAAGCCGGTGCACCTCACCGACACCATGGCCTTCATGTTCGAGACGCGCACGGTGATCCGCCCGACGCGCTACGCGCTCGAGACGCCGCTCCTGCAGCGCGATTACGCCCAGGTGTGGCGGGGCCTGAAGAAGCATTTCGCGCCGGAGGCGGCGCCGGCGGCGCCGCGCGGGCGGCGTGGCGCCTGAGCCGCGCCGCCATGTCCCTGAACGCGATCAACGCCACGCACGACCCTGCGCTGCGCAGTTGGGTCAGCTCCGCGAACGCGCCCACCAGCGACTTTCCGATTCAGAACCTGCCGTTCTGCGCCTTCCGGCGCGCGGGCAGCACGGAGGGCTTCCGCGGCGGTGTCGCCGTCGGCGATCAGGTGCTGGACCTGGGCGCACTGCACGGGCTGGGCCTGTTCGACGGACTCGCCGCGCGCTCCCTCGCCGCGTGCGCACAGCCGGTGCTCAATACTTTCATGGGCCTCGGAGCGCCGGCCCATGCGGCGCTGCGGGCCGCCCTGTCCGCGGCGCTGCGCACGGACTCGACGTCGGCGCAGCAACTGCGCCCGCGGCTCATTCCGCAGGCTGCCGTGGAGTACCGGGTCGCGGCGCACGTGGGTGACTACACCGACTTCTACGCCTCGATCCATCACGCCACCGCCGTGGGACGGCTGTTCCGCCCCGACAATCCCCTGCTTCCGAATTACAAGTGGCTGCCCATCGCGTACCACGGCCGCGCCTCCTCGATCCGGGTGTCGGGCTACGATTTTGCGCGGCCGGCGGGCCAGGTGCTGCCGCCAGGGGCCACGGAACCTGAGCTCGCCGCCACGCGCCGGCTGGACTACGAGCTGGAAGTGGGGGTATTCGTCGGGTGTGGCAATGAGCTCGGCCGCAGCGTGCCGCTGGCGCAGGCCGAGGCGCACCTCTTCGGTCTGTGCCTGCTGAATGACTGGTCGGCGCGCGATATCCAGGCGTGGGAGTACCAGCCGCTGGGTCCCTTTCTGGCGAAGAACTTCGCTACCACGGTCTCGCCGTGGGTGGTGACGCTCGAGGCGCTGGCGCCGTTTCGCGCTCCCTGGACTCGTCCGGCCGGCGAGCCGCCGCCGCTTCCGTACCTGGATGACGGCGCGCAGCGCGAAGCGGGCGCCATCGACATTCAACTCGAGGTGTGGCTCGACAGCGCGCGCATGCGCGCCGCAAATCTCGGGCCGCAGCGCCTGTCGCAGGCGCGCTTCCGCGACTCGTGGTGGACGGTGGCGCAGATGCTCGCGCACCACACCGTGAACGGCTGCAATCTCAACGCCGGGGATCTCCTCGGCAGCGGCACACAGTCCGGTCCGCTGCCGACGCAAGGCGGGTCGCTCCTGGAGCTCACCGGCGGTGGCCGGCAGCCGATCGCGCTCACCGGGGGCGAGAGCCGCACCTTCCTCGAGGACGGCGATCGGGTCACGCTGCGGGGCTGGTGCGAACGGCGTGGCTACGCGCGCATCGGGTTCGGCGAGGCCGTGGGCACGGTGCTGCCGGCTTGATGCGCTCCGCGCCGTTGAAGAGCTACCGCTACTACGACCTCATCCTGGGCGCGTACGTGTGCGTGCTGCTGTGCGCGAATCTCATCGGTCCGGCCAAGGTATCGACCGTGCACGTGCCGTTGTGGGGACCGGTGACGTTCATGGCGGGCGTGCTGTTCTTTCCGATCTCCTATGTGTTCGGGGACATCCTCACCGAGGTGTACGGCTATGCGCGCGACCGCCGCGTCGTGTGGAGCGGCTTTGCGGCGCTGCTGTTCGCGGCATTGATGTCCGCGGTGATCGTGTACCTGCCGCCCGCGGATTTCTGGCGCCACAAGCAGCCGGCGGTCGAGGAGATCTTCGGCAACACGCCGCGCATCATCTGCGCCTCCATCGTGGCGTTCTGGTGCGGCTCGTTCGTCAACAGCTACGTGCTGGCGAAGATGAAGCTGTGGAGCTCGGGCCGCTGGCTGTGGACCCGCATCGTCGGCTCGACGCTGTGCGGGGAGCTGGTCGACTCCGGGCTGTTTTATACGATCGCGTTCGCGGGCCTGTGGCCGAGCGGTGAGCTCATCGCGGTGACCACCACGCAATACGTGCTGAAATCGGCGTGGGAGGTGATCATGACCCCGGTGACGTACCGGATCGTCGGCTTTCTGAAGCGCGCCGAGCAGGAGGACTACTACGATCGTGGCACGAACTTCACGCCGTTCTCACTCAAGGCGTGAGTGCCCGCATCCCGGGCACCCATGCCTCGAGCCGAGATTACTTGCCGATCTGCTTGCTGACCTGGTTCTCCTGCTGGTTGAGCGCCTTCTGCTCGGCCTTGGTGATGTGGCCGCCGTTGGTGCGCGCCATGGTGCGCTCTTCCTTGCGGATGGCGCGGTCCTCTCTGTGCAGCTTGGCCGCCTGCGCCTTGGTGATCTCGCCTTCCTTGCGCTCCTGATGGATGCGCTTGTTCTGGTTGGCGAGCCGATTGTTCACCTGCTCGCGGCGCGGGTGCGTCTTCTGCCATTGCGTGTCGTCGGCCATGGCGTTGGTGGCAAGGCCGCCGAGCGACAGCGTCACGGCAGCGACGGTCAGAGCGGTACGGATGGATTTCAACATGGATCTCTCCTCCTGAAAGCGCCTGTCAGGCGTTCGGTATTGAGCCGGAACCCCCGGCTGCTGGGCGTTAACAACGTCGCACGTTCAGGACTGCTGACGATGGTGACGGAAAGTTAATCGGACCCGCAGTGTGAGGTGCGTCACAGCAGGAAACGGAATGCATGGCGCGGCGCGAGGCGGGGATCATGCGCGAAAGCAGCGGCCGGCGCGGTGCTGGCGACGGGGATTGAGCGAATGACAGGCAGGCGCGACAGGACCCGAGCGAGCGTGTTGAGTCACTGGCTCGGCGGCGCGCTGCTGGTAATGAGCGCTGGCGCCGTGGCTGCCGAGCAGTCGCGCGAGGATGCCTGGTGGACCGGACCGATGCTCGCGCCTTCCGCGGCCACGCTGCCGCAGGGGCACGTGCTGGTCGAGCCCTACCTCTTCGACGTGATGACCGACGGCCGCTTCGACATGCATGGCGCACGGCGCGCGAGTGCCCACGAGCACGATATCGGCTCGCTGAGTTACATTCTGTACGGGCTGACGGACCGGCTCTCCGTGGGGTTGATTCCGCGCTTCGGCTTCAACGAGCCGGCCGGAGCGCCCAACAGCTCAAGTGTCGGCGTAGGGGATGTGAGCCTGCAGGCCGGCTACGGCCTGACGCGATTTGAGGACGGTCGCCTCATGCCCGCGATCTCGCTGGTGATCGATGAGACCCTGCCCACCGGACGCTACCAGCGCCTCGCGCGCGTGAGCGATGGCTTCGGGGCGGGGGCGTACACGACCGGCCTGTCGATCTATTCCCAGGACTACCTGTGGATGCCCAATGGACGGATTCTGCGGGTGCGCCTGGATCTCACCTACGCGCGGTCGGCTTCCGTGGGTCTGCAGGATGTGAGCGTCTACGGGACCTCGAGTGGATTTCGCGGCCGCGCGTACCCCGGCGATTCCTTCACGGCCGATGCGGCCGGGGAGTACAGCCTCACCCGAAACTGGGTGCTGGCGCTCGATGTGGTCTATCAGCACAACGACAACACGCGCGTGCGCGGCAGCCTGCCGTCGGCCGGCGCTGCGGGCGTCAGCGATTTTCAGGCCGATACGGGGTCCGGGTATTCGCTCGCTCTGGCCCCGGCGGTCGAGTACAACTGGAACAGCAGGGTCGGCCTGCTCGTGGGCGTGAGGATGTTCGTCGCGGGGCGTAACGCCACCGCCAGTGTGACCCCTGCAGTCGCGCTGAACATGGTCCATTGAGCCGCGGCCTGCCGCGGGAACGGCGCACGCTCGTACGCGCCGCACGGCCATCAAGGGCAGCGCGCACAGATCGATGAAAGCCTTGAGAAATGTCAAACCGCCCGCATCCTTGCGAGGGCGGTCAACGCGCCGGTGCGTGACTGCGTTTTAATGTATGTTGGCTTGAACAGACGCGCCCGCGAGGCGTCTAATCTATCGGAGCCACGAGGATCGCGGCCGCTGCAGGAAGGTGATGAGAGTGAACAGAGCGAGCACACTTATACGGACCGTCGGAGCCCTGCTGCTCGGGGTTGCGGTAGCGGGTGCGCCGGCTTTGACATATGCGCAAAGCCACTCCGGAGGTGGCGGCCATTCCGGAGGTGGTGGGCATTCCGGGGGTGGTGGGCATTCCGGGGGCGGCGGTCACTTCGGCGGTGGCGGTCACTTCGGGGGTGGGAGCCACTTCGGGGGCGGGGGCCAGGTCGCGAGCGGCGGGCACGCCATGGGCGGTGGCCACTTCGCCGGCGGGTATTTGGGCGGCGGCCACTACGCCGCTGCCGGGCACTTCGCCGGGCCTCATTTCGCAGCCGCCGGTGCGCAGGCCTACCACACGGCCGTGCATGGACGGTTCGCGAGCACCAGCGCGATGCACGCGGCCACTCGCTACTCGGGTAGCGGAGGCTTCGTGCCCGGCTGGAGCGGCTCGCACGCCTGGGGCGGCGGCTACTGGCGCGGCGCGTTCTGGCCGCACTGTTATTTCAACCCCGGTTTTGCCTGGTTCCTGCCGGTACTTCCGTTCGGCTACGCCACGTTCTGGTGGGGTGGGATGCCCTACTATTACTGGAATAACCTCTATTACACCTGGAGCCCCGCCGACTACGGCTACGTCGTGACGGACCCGCCGCCGGTCGCCGGCACCGACGCCGACTCATCCTACGGCGGCGCCGCACAGTCCAGCGGGTCGGACGTGTACCTGTATCCGCGCAACGGTCAAAGCGATGCGCAGACGCAGAACGATCGCTACGAGTGCCACAGCTGGGCGGTGAACCAGACGGGCTTCGATCCCACTCGCTCGTCGCAGCAGGGACGGGGGAGCGCGGCGGACTATCGCCGCGCCATGATCGCGTGCCTCGATGCGCGCGGCTACAGCGCGCGCTAGCACAACCATTCAGTTTCCGACCTGCACTGCCTGAGCGAACGTACCCGGCGCGGTCGCGATCTGCAGCATGACGGTGGCGCTCACGCCATCGGCCATCGCGATGTCCGGATGACCGTCGCCGTTGAGGTCGGCGATCGCCACACCGAGGGGCTGTCCGAAGCCCTGGTAGCTCGTGGCAGCAAGAAATACACCCGGACGCGCGGGATCCTGCAGCAGCACGGACACGCTGCCCGTGGGGGCGGGGCCGAGATTGGCAACGACCAGGTCCGGCTTGCCATCTCCGTTCACATCAGCCACCGCGACATCGATGGCTCGCGGCTGGGTGGCGTACGTGACCGGTGGCAGGAAGCTGCCTGGGTGCGCCGCGTCCTGCAGCAGCACCGAGACTCCGGCCGAGCCGGTGCCGCCGACACCGGGGCCGAAGTTCGCCACGACAATGTCCGGCAGTCCGTCGGCGTTCACATCGGCGATCCTTGCCGCCTGCGGCTGCGCACCCGCGGGGAAAGTCACGGGGGAGAGGAACGTGCCCCGGGTGGTGGCGTTCTGGTAGAAGATGTAAACCGCGCCGTTGTTGCCATTGGCGTCGAAAGTCGCGGCCACGATATCCGGCGCGCCGTCGCCGGTCAGGTCCCCGATCGCGACCGCCGCGGCGCTGTTGGCGTTGATCGGCAGCTTCGTCGGCGCGAGGAATTGCCCCGGGTTGGCCGGATCCTGGAACAGGACGATGGCGCCGCCGGTGGCGCTCGCATCCGCGAGGACCAGGTCGGGCTTGCCGTCGCCGTTGATATCACCGATCAGCACCTGGTTCGGCTGCCCGCCGCTCGTCACGCTTACGGCCGTCTGGTAGGTGCCCGGACTCGCACCGTGCATGAAGACCGAGACACTCCCGGCCGCGAAGTTCGCCACCACGAGGTCGAGGGATCCGGAGCGGATGAGGTCCGCGACCGCCATGCTCGAGGGGTTGTTGCCCGTCGTCGGGTAATGCACACCGGTATGAAACGTACCCGGGGAGCTGTGGTTGCCGAGGATGACGTTGGCGAAGCCCGGGTTCTGGACATTGCCCTGGTCGGCGGTGGTGGCGACCAGCAGATCGGGGATGCCGTCGCCGTCGACGTCCGCGATCGCTACCGAGTTCGGCACGTTGAAGGTCGGAAAGGTGTAATCGGAGCCGTAGTGACAGCTGGCGAGGCCGCCGAGCAGCAGGCCTAGACCCATGGCCGCGAGCAGCCGGCGTCGGCGAGACTGGATGTTCACTGCTGTACCCTCCGTGCGCAGGACCCCCGTGCACCGCAACGCGCTTGGCTCTGCCGCGTTGACAGAGCCTGCGCCGGCGCTCCAGGGCGACAGCGTACACTGGCGCGCGGGGTAAGGGCACGGGGCAGGGCATGGCGGAGCGCGCGGCGAAGATCGTGTTCCTGTTCGACGTGGACAATACGCTGCTCGACAACGACGCCGTGCAGGCCGAGCTCAGCGCCCATCTGCAGCGCGAGTTCGGCCGCGCCAGCCGCGACCGCTACTGGACGATTTTCGAGGAGCTGCGCGCGCAGCTCGGGTACGCCGACTATCTGGGCGCGCTGCAACGCTATCGCCTCGAGAACCTCGACGATCCGCAGCTGCTGCAGGTGTCGTTCTTCCTGGTCGACTACCCGTTTGCGCAGCGGCTCTACGCGGGCGCGCTGGCTGCCCTGGCGCGCTGCGCGCGCCTCGGGACCACGGTCATCCTCTCAGACGGCGACGTGGTCTTCCAGCCGCGCAAGGTGCAGCGCGCCGGCCTGTGGGACGCGGTGGACGGGAGAGTTCTCATTTACCTGCACAAGGAGCAGATGCTGGATGCCGTCGAGCGGCGCTTTCCCGCCGATCACT
>Ga0209472_1002337_pt1 | contig 10677 bp, 9 predicted proteins | sample GraSoiAngelo_130_FD_185887 | JGI IMG/M metagenome (GOLD analysis project Ga0209472, IMG submission 185887) | Grasslands soil microbial communities from the Angelo Coastal Reserve, California, USA - 14_0929_02_20cm (SPAdes) (version 2) | ecosystem: Environmental > Terrestrial > Soil > Grasslands ...
GAGTTTGCCTTTATCAACATCCTGAAAACCAACCACAAAGGAACTCATACGTCTTGCTTGGTCAAATCGATCGTGGGCGACGTCGGACCTCCTCCGGCGATGCCCACCGCATGCGCTCAGGCGCAGCTGACTCCACTGCCCGATACTAAGCCGCAGGCCGCGCCGCGCCGCTAGCCTGTAGCCGGTTAGAGTCGGCGCTGAAATTCAGTACGCGATGAACTTCAGCGAACTCTGGCGAACTGCAGATTGCGATCTGCAAAACCTCCACCGCGGGTTCGAATCCCGCACTCGCCTCCAGTTTTGAATACGATCAGCATCGACCGAAACGTTTGGATTCGAGGGGTGCCCGGAAGGAGCGGCCGATGGAACCGATTGTGCTATTCGGGATTCAATTCACGTTGAGCTTGCTCGCGTATTTGCTCATCGCATTCTGGTATGTCGTGCCTCGCCTGTCGGGGCTGCCACGGGAACTGGCCCTCGTGCCACTGCTGTGGGTCCATGCGTTCCGAATCGTCGGCGGGACGATCCTGGCCCCGGGCGCGGTCGGCCCCGGGGTGCCGATGGACTTTCGGACGATGATCGGATATGGCGACTTGATAACGGCATTCCTCGCGCTGGTGGCGTTGGCTGCCCTTCGCGCCCGCCTCCCAGCCGCTATCGCTTTCGTCTGGCTATGCGTCGTCGTTGGAATGCTCGACACCGTGAATGCGATCATCGAATCGGTGCGTTTCAACGTGTTCACGTACGCGCTTGGCGTGAATTGGGTAATCGTGACGATCTATGTGCCCGCATTGCTGGTGAGCAGCCTTCTGATCTTCATGCAGCTACTCCGCCGCGATCGCTGAACCGCAGCCGGATCACCGCATTGAAAGCGGCCATGGGAATTCCCGAGATGGCCCAGCAAATCTCAGAGTTCGAACCGGTGGCGCCGATTGGCGTCCCACCTAGCGACAGCGTAGCCTCAACCCGGCTGGCGGTAATCGCCGATACGGCAGCGGCTTTATCCCGCTGTGATCGTCGCGCGGACGGCCCAGGTTGCGCCGCCGTCGGCGCTGGTCGCGATGACGGCCTCTGCCGTGGCGGGGGCGCTCAAGATGAGCCATCGGGTTGCGGCCACGGAGGCCATGTGGCCGGGAGCAAACGTCACGAACGGCAGCCGCGAGCACGTCCACGTTGCGCCGGCCGAGCCAGTCGAGCAGATTCGCGTCTCGTTCGTAACGCCGTTAGCGTCCACGATCGATGCGGATAGGCTGCCGGTTACATCCAGGTCGCTGTCGGGGCTGCCCGCTGGGAGGCCCGGTTTCGCGCCCATCAGGACGGCCGGGCTGATACTTATGTAGCCACATGTGCAGACCTTGCCCTGCCACGTCCTCCCTCCGTCGGCCGTGTAATAGATGACGCCGGCGCTCTGATTCATCAGCGTCCACGCTGTCCGGTAGTAGGCGAAGCCTTCCAGCGAGTCTCGAAAACCGACCTGGGCAATCCAGAATGGAGGATCGTTGGAGGTTCCCCGGTCGAATGTCCCGGATGGGAACGTTAGCTGGCGAGTCCAGTGCACGCCGGCGTCATATGTCACGGCGATCCCGCGCGGCCCGGCCACCCACCCCAGCTGCGTTGACAGGAACTGAACCCACTGGACCGGGCCCAATCCCGGGTCGACCGGCTGGAATGATTTGCCGCCATCGAGCGTCCGCAACAAGATCGTCCCGTGACCCAGCGGCTGCGGGTCGCTGATTGCATAACCGAGGGTCTGACTCAGCAGATCCAGGCGCTGGAGGTCCCTGCGTGCGGATACGACTTGCCAGCCGGAGCCGAGCTTTTCGGACCGGATCAGGCCCTTTGTTGAGGCGGCATACGCGACATCGCCTACCCACTGGATGTCCCGGATGAAGTCGTCAGAGGCGATTGGCCCATCGCGCACGATCGTCCATGTCGCGCCACCGTTCGACGTGCGAAGAATCCGATCTCCGACGCTCACCAGGGCGATCTGGGTCGTGAGAACGGCAACCGCCGTGCCATGAATCGATGGAAACGGCGTGGCAGCCGGACTCGATGGTGAAGATGACGGCACCGGGCTCGAGGGCGCCGTCTGGCGTACGAAGGAGGGCGACGGCGCGGGTGAACGGCTCGTAGACTGGCAGCCAGCGAGCAGGACGACGGTTAGGGCGAGGGCTGCAATCCGAGGGTTCAGGTGCTCAGTCTCACCAAAGGTGCAACTGAACTCGAGCGCGGCAGTTACGGTTCACTGGATGCGGATTCTTGACAATTTGGATTCGTATAGTCAACAATGTTCGGCAACCCGGCAAGCCCCTGGAGACGAGAGGAGAAGTCAAGTTGCCTGCCCCCGATAGACCATGAGGACCCCGGAGCCGATTCCGAATGCCTCCGATTCGACCATCTCCGTTGGCGAGCTGCGCGAGCGCCTCAGCGACCCCAGGCTTACGATCGTCGACGTCCGTGACCTGCCCGCCTACAACGGTTGGCGCCTGGGCGGGACGGCTCGAGGCGGTCACATTCCGGGAGCGGTCGCTTTCCCCGGCGCGTGGCTAACAAGCGTTGATGATCCTGAGGTCGAGCGGCTGCTGCGTTCGAAGGGGATCCTTGCCAGCCGCGAGGTCGCCCTCTATGGCGATCGTCGTGAGGACACTGGGGCGCTGAAGACGAGGCTGGCAGAGTTGGGCCACGCCGGCGTCCGGATCTATCAGGGGAGCTGGGCCGAATGGGCCGCCGATCGGACACTGCCAGTTGAACGTCTGGCGAACCACGAAAAGCTCGTCCACGCGGAGTGGCTCCGCGAGCTGCTCGACGGGGGCCGTCCGGAGGCCGCGCCGGCCGGTCGGTTCCGGCTCTTCCATGTCAATTTTGGAGTTCCGGAGGAGTACGAGGAGAATCACATCCCCGGGGCGCTGTACCTGGACACGAACGGCCTCGAGAATCCGAGAGATTGGAACCGTCGACCGCCAGAAGAGCTTGAGGCAGCCCTGCGCTCGCTCGGGATCACCCGCGAAACGACGGTCATCCTTTATGGTCGGGATACCGAGGGCCACGCCAACGAGAAATGGCCCGGACGCCGAGCCGGACAGATCGCCGCATGCCGCGCGGCCTTGATCCTTCGTTACGCCGGCGTCGACGACATCCGGCTGCTCGATGGCGGATACGACCACTGGGTCCAGGCAGGTAACCCGCTGGAGACGGTCCTCCGTGAGCCAGTGCCGGTCGCGTCCTTCGGTGCCCGGATCCCGCAGCGCTCGGACGTCATCATCGACATCGACGACGCCAAGCAGATCCTATCCGACCAGGAGCATGCCGCCCTCGTCAGCGTCCGCACCTGGAAGGAGCACATTGGCGCGGTCAGCGGATACAACTACATCGTCCCGGCCGGTCGGATTGCCGGCGATATCTGGGGGAACTGCGGTTCAGACGCCTACCACATGGAGCACTACCGCAACGTCGACAATACGATGCGCGCCTACCCGGAGATCGCGGCCAACTGGAAGCAGGCCGGGATCCACGCCGACAAGTGGGTCGCGTTCTACTGCGGGACGGGCTGGCGCGCAAGTGAGACCTGGTTCTACGCCTACCTGATGGGTTGGCCGCGGATCGCCGTCTACGACGGCGGCTGGTTTGAGTGGAGCCAGAATCCGATCAGCAACCCGATCGAGGTGGGGGTGCCCGTCGAGGCCTAGCTCGTTCGATCGGCTGGGGTCCAGCAGCTCAGCGTTCGTCAGCGCATGGCGCGTTTCACCGTCTCGACAATCCTCTCCACCGAGGGCATCGCGGCGTCCTCGAGCACGTCGGCGGCCGGCAGCGGCACGTGCGGCGTCGTGATTCGAACGATCGGACCGTCCAGGTCGTCGAAGCATTCGTCGGCGGCGATTGAGGCGATCTCGGCGCCCCAGCCGCAGAGCCGCGGATTCTCCTCGACCGTGAAGAGCCGCCCGGTCTTCGTCACCGCGCTGAGGATCGTCCGGGTATCGAGCGGGACCAGGCTTCGCACGTCGACCACCGTCGCCTCGATGTCCATGGCGGCCAGCCGCTCCGCCGCATCGAGCGACCTGGGAACCATGGCGGCGAGGGCGACGATGGTGCAATCCTTGCCGTCTCGAAGCACCCTGGCGGAGCCGAGCCGGTCGACGTGCTCTCCGTCGGGCACCTCGCCTTTGACGCCGTAGAGCGATTTCTGCTCGAAGAACAGCACCGGGTCGGGATCGCGGATGGCGGCGGCGAGCAAGCCCTTCGCGTCGGCGGGATTTGACGGCGCAACCACTTTCAGGCCTGGCACCGCCATCCCCCAGTTCTCGAGGCTCTGCGAGTGCTGGGCGCCGAAGCGCGTGCCGCCGCCGTTGGCGGTCCGAATGACCAGTGGCAATGAGACCTGGCCGTCCGTCATGTAGCGCGTCTTCGCGACCTGATTGGCCACCATATCCCAGCAAGTGGCGAGAAAGTCCGAAAACATGATCTCAGCGATCGGCCGCAGTCCGGTCATGGCGGCGCCCATGGCGGCCCCGATAATCGCCTGCTCCGAAATCGGCGTGTCGCGCACCCGGTCGGGCCCGAATTGCTCGAAAAGCCCCACCGTCGCCTTGAACACCCCGCCCGCGGCGCCGATGTCCTCGCCGATGAAATAGACCAGCGGATCACGCGCCATCTCCTGCGCGATGCCGGCGGCGATCGCCTCCCTGAAGCTCAGTTCCGCCATGCCGCACTCCCATCACCCCAGACCTGTCGCTCGATCTCGTCGACCCGCGCGGGATCGCCGCGGCGCGCCTCTTCCGTTGCCGCATCGACCTTCTGCTGCGCGCGGGTCTCGATCTCGTTGAGCTGGGTCTCCGAGATTCCGTTCGTGAGCAGCCGTTCGCGATAGCGCTTGACCGGGTCGCGCTGCAACCACTCGCGAACCTCCGCCTCCGGCCGGTACTTCGCGGGGTCGGCTCGGGAGTGCCCGCCGTGCCGGTAGGTCAGCGCTTCGACCAGTGAAGGGCCGCCACCGGTGCGCGCCCTGTCGATCGTTTGCCGCGCCGTCTGGTAGATGATGTCCGCGTCGTTGCCATCGACCAGGATCGATTCCAACCCGTAGGCGGATGCGCGGTCTGCCGCGGGATGCTCGACGGCGGTGACGGATGCAATCGGCGTGTATTCCATGTACTGGTTGTTCTCGCACACGAAAACCACAGGAAGCTTCCAGACGACGGCGAGGTTGAGCGCCTCGTGGAATGCCCCGATATTGGTCGCGCCGTCGCCGAAGAAACAGACGGCGACCTGTCCCGACTTACGAACCTGTGCGGACCAGGCGGCGCCGGCGGCGATGGGCAAGTGAGCCCCGACGATCGCATAGGATCCCATGGCGCCGTGTCTGACGTCGGTCAGATGCATCGACCCGCCCTTGCCATGCAGCATGCCGTTCCCTCGCCCGAGCAGCTCCGCCATCGCGCCGGCCATCGATGCGCCCCTGGCCAGCGTATGCCCGTGGCCCCGATAGGTGCAGAACGTGTAGTCATCGGCGCGCATCGCCACGGCGTAGCCCGCGGAGATCGCCTCCTGACCGAGCGCCAGGTGGCTGGTGCCGCGTACCAGGTTCTCGAGGAACAGCTCGTAGGCGCGCTGCTCGAAATCGCGCAGCTCGACCATCAGCTGATAGAGCCGCAATCGCGTCGGGCGGTCGACCTCAGCGGCCGGCGGTTTTTCGACCCGGGTGCTCAATAGGCGTTCGCGATGACGAGCTGTTCGGCGGGGAAGAGGGTGATCACCTCGTGCCCCGTCGCGGTCACCACGACTTCCTCCTCGATCCGCGCGGCGGAATGGCCATCGTCGGCCGGGCAGTAGGTCTCGAGCGCGAATACCATGCCTTCCTTCAGCTCAACCGGGTGTTGCAGCGAGTTGAGTCGGCTGATAATCGGCCGCTCGTGGAGTGCGAGTCCGAGCCCGTGGCCGAACTGCAGCCCGAACGCTTCCATCTCACTGTCGAAGCCGAAGTCCTGCGCCTTTGGCCAGGCTTTCGCGATGAGATCGGTGGTCAGTCCAGGCTTGACCATGTCGATCCCGGCATCGATCCACTCGCGAGCCTGCTTGTAGGCGTCGCGCTGGCTCTGCGTCGCCCGGCCCACGTTGAAGGTCCGGTAGTAGCAGGTGCGGTAGCCGTTGTAGGCCTGGATGATGTCGAAGAATGCCTGGTCACCCGGGCGGATCAGGCGATCGGAAAAAACGTGCGGATGCGGGCTGCAGCGCTCACCGGATACCGCGTTGATCGCCTCGACGTCGTCGGAGCCCATGTCATAGAGCTGCTTGTTCGCGATGGCGACGACCTCATTCTCGCGGATTCCGGGTTTGAGCACCTCATAGATCGTCTGGTAGACGCCATCGACCAGGGCCGCGGACATGCTGAGCAGCGTGATCTCGTCCTTGGACTTGATCTGACGGGCATCGAGCATTGCCTGCTGACCGTCCACCACCTTGATCGCACATGCCTGCAGGGCGAAGACCATCGGCATCTCTGCGATGTCAACGCCAAGTGGCTCGCCGGCGACGCCCTGCTCGCGCATGATGTCCTTGACGGTCCGCGCGACGTCATCCGAAAGTCCGGCTTCCGGCGCCACTGATCCGCGCAACCCCGTCATGCCGGCGCGCGAGTTCTCCGGCTTCAGCCATGGCGCGTGCAGCCGATGGGCTTTGGCCGCGGAGCCGAAGTCCCACAGGATCGGATCGCCGGTGCGCGTGAGAATCGCGAACCGCGCGACTTTGTCTCGGGCCCACTCACCGATGGTCGTGCTGGTCAGGTAGCGGATGTTGTTCATGTCGAAGACGAGGACCGCGCCGAGTCCGGCGTCCGCGATCGCCTGGCGGGCTCGTCCCAGGCGATACGCATGGAGGCGGCGAAAGTCCACCCGTTCCTCCCAATCGACATGCATGCGGCCCGGCGCCGGCACCGACGTGACCGTGAACTCGGCCTTAGCGGTGGCCACCAAGCGCCTCGACGGATTCGAGCCCGTCGGAAATCGCTCGCCCGTCCGGCTGCAGCGTGAGGTTGGCGCCGCCGGCCTCCAGCTTCAGCAAGGCGGCAAAGTCCTCGTCACCCAGTCCCCTCCCGATGAGGCTGACGACGATCTGGTGGACGACGGCAGCAACCGGCAGGGGCACATTGAGCTGGCGGGCGGCTTCCAGCCCGAGTTCGAAGTCCTTGCGTAACAGGTGGCCGGTAAACGTGGGCGTGAAATCGAGGTTGACGAAGGCCGGCGTCTTGTAGCGACTGAATGTCGACCCCATCACGCTACCGTTGATGAATTCCAGATAGTCGGCCCGCTTGATGCCGCCGCGCTCGGCGAGCACGGTGGTCTCGGCGAGGATCTGCGTGACGGCGCCCAGGACGAGGTTGTGACAGATCTTGACCAACCGCGCCGCCTCCCCCTCGCCCACGTAGGTCACGCTGCTCCCCAACATCTGTAGATAAGGAAGCGCGCGGTCGTAGGCCGCCCTCGGCCCGGACACGGCCAGGCTGAGCTTGCCCGCTTTGGCGACCTTCGGGTTGCCACTGACCGGCGCAGCCAGCAGGTCTGCCCCGAGGCTCGACGCCTTCGCCCGAACTTCCTCCGACACCTTCATCGAAACCGTCGATGAGTCGATCACCAGCGAGGGGACCCTGCCGCCGTTGGCCAGCAGGCCCTGCGGACCGGTCATCACGTCGAGGAAATCGCGCGAGCCGGCGATCGAGGTGATGACGATGTCCCGATCGGCTAGGTCCGCAGGCCGATCGACGATGCGGGCGCCGAGCTTTGCGAGCGGTTCAGCCTTGGCCCGCGTCCGGTTGTACACCCCGAGGTCGCAGCCGTGTTCGAGCAGCCGGGCCGCCAGTACGGAACCCATCCGGCCGGTGCCGATCCAGCCGATCGTGTGGCGATCACGCTTTGCCGTGGTCATCCCATTCCCCTCGATGGCGGTCGCCTCGCGCAAACGTTTGTTTACGATAGCAGTCGCGATTTTGAGGTGTCAACGCGGCATCCTTATTCGGTTGCCGCTGCCGCGATCGGCCGCAGGCCGGCCGATGCATCGGCGCCCGCCACGGTCGACCCGCGCACGATGAGCTCGGGGTTGAAGATGACGCGGCGGCGAATGGCGTCGCCCGTCTCGATTTGTTCGAGCAACAGCCGGGCCGCCGCCGAGCCAAACTCGTGGATCGGGACGTGCACAGCGGGATGTCGTTGTAGCCCACGATTGCCACGTCCTCGGGGATGCGCAGGCCCATACGGCGGGCGGCGCCCCAGGCGCCTACGGCCGTCATGTCGGTCACGGCAAAGATCGCGGTCGGCCGGTTGCGCATCGAGAGCAGTTGCTCGGCGGCGCGCGCCCCGCCCTCTTCCGTATAGCCGGACTCCGCGATCAACTCGCTATCGACCTGGAGGCCGTTTTCCGCCAACGCAGCAAGGTATCCGCGCCGCCGAAGGACGCCGGTACTAACGGTGGCCTTCCCCGCCAGGTGACCGATGCGGCGGTGGCGTAACTGGAGCAGATGCTGGGTAGCCAGCCGCCCGCCTACCAGGTCGTCCGAGCCGACGAAGGGGTCCTGTGCCTCGTCGCTGAATCGGTTGACCAGCACATAGGGAATCGCCTGGTGGCGCAGCCAGCGCACGGTTGGATCCTTCAGATAGCTACTGGCCAGGACGATGCCGTCCACGCGGCGGGCGTGCAGGCTGAGCAGGTGCGACCGCTGGCGTTCCGGGCTGCCGTCCGTATTGCAGAGCAGTACGTTGTAGCCGCGGGACGAGGCGCCATCCTCGACGCCTCGAAAGAGGGCGGCGAAGAACGGATTGGTCACGTCCGGGATCACCACGGCCAGGACGAAGGTCTGCCGCAACTTCAAGCCGCGCGCCACCCCGTTGGGCCGGTAATCGGTCTCGCGCAGGAGCGTCTCGATCCGGGTCCGGGTTGCGGGCGCGATCCGGAGGCTGGGGTCGTTGTTGGCGACGCGCGAGATCGTCGAGGGATGCACCCGGGCGCGCGCCGCCAGCTGTTTCAGTGTGACCGGCATTCCGCCTTTCTCATTGACATTCGTTTTGGCCCGTGTTTAAGATAGGACAATCGTTTGTTCAACGCAAGGAACAAGCGGCGTCACCGAGAAGTCCGAGTCGACAGGAAGGGAGGGAGCATGCGGAAGCCACTGACCGCGGCGATCATCGGCCTGGCCCTTGCGCTCACGGCGTGCGGAACTAACAACTCCAGCGCCCAGTCGGCGCTGCCGAGCGGGCCGATCGTCATCGGCGTCTCCCAGGCGCTGACCGGGGACAAATCCGACCCGGGGACCGCCATCAACCAGGGATATGCGGTCTGGGCAAAGCAGGTCAATGATGCCGGCGGGTTGCTCGGGCACCAGGTGCAGCTGAAGGTCTATGACAATCAGAGCCTGGCGGACACCGCGGTCAGCCAGTACGAGCGCCTGGTCACGGTCGACAAGGTCAATCTGCTCGTTGGCCCGTTCTCGAGCGCACTGACGATTCCCACCTCCGCCGTGGCCGAGAAGTACAAGATGGCGTTCGTCGAAGGCGCGGGTGGGGCGCCGGCGGTGTTCCAGCGCAAGTTCAAATACATCTTCTTTGTCCAGCCGGCGGTCGCCGAGAAGCAGGCCGATCCCTTTGTCAACTACATCCTCTCGCTGCCGGCTGACCAGCGCCCGAAGAGTGCGGCCTATCCGCAACAGGATGACCCGTTCGTGAGCGCCACCGAAGATGGGGCGCAGGCGCGCCTGGAGGCGGCTGGCATCAAGACCGCCTACAAACAGGTCTACCCGCCAACCCAGACCGACTTCGCGTCGATCGCGGCGGCCGTGAAGCACTCCGGCGCGGACATCGTGCTGGGCGGCACCATCTTTGACGACGCGGTGGCGCAGGTCCAGGCCTACTCGGCGATCCACTACCAGCCCAAAGCGATCTATTTCACCTCCGGGCCGAGCACCACCGGACCGTTCAAGCAGGCGTTGGCGGACAAGGTCAGCGGGATCATGACCGGCGACGGCTGGGTGCAGAGCTCCAAAGAGCCGGGCAACGCCAAGTTCGTCGCCGACTACCTCAAATTGTTCCCCAATAAAGACAACCTGGTACCGGGGGAGGCCGCCGAAGGCTATTCGGTGGGCCAAGTGATGGCGGCTGCGGTGAAGGCAACCCAGTCGGTGGACAATACCAAGATCGCCAACTGGCTGCATGGCCACAAGGTCTCGACCGTCCAGGGCGAGATTGGTTGGGATGAGCTCGGCCGGCCGCAGGGCAGCTACCTCCTGGAGCAGTGGCAGAATGGGATCGTCCACGTGGTCGCGCCGAAAGGGGATCCGAATAAGGACGCTGATCCGGTGTATCCGAAGCCGGACTGGTAAGCGATTGCCGGGGCCACGACCCCCTGAATGAGCCCCGGCCTTCTCGCCCAGAGCCTGGTGCTCGGCATCCTGACGGGCGGGATGTACGCACTGATGGCCGCCGGGCTCACGTTGATCTTTGGCGTGATGAAAGTGATCAACGTCGCGCACGCCGCCATCATCGTGATGGGCGCCTACCTCTCGTTAACCCTCTTCCGGCATCTGGGAATCGACCCGCTGCTGTCGGTGCTCTTGCTGATCCCCGTCTTCCTCGCCCTGGGGGCGCTCATCCAGTGGAGCGTCGTCAACCGGCTGGCCGAGCGCGATATCACGCTGACAGTGCT
>Ga0209472_1002340_pt1 | contig 10674 bp, 9 predicted proteins | sample GraSoiAngelo_130_FD_185887 | JGI IMG/M metagenome (GOLD analysis project Ga0209472, IMG submission 185887) | Grasslands soil microbial communities from the Angelo Coastal Reserve, California, USA - 14_0929_02_20cm (SPAdes) (version 2) | ecosystem: Environmental > Terrestrial > Soil > Grasslands ...
CGTTACCGAACGGACTCGAGAAAATCTTCGCGAAATTCAAGCGGGTCGTCACGGTGGAGATGAACGATCAGGGCCTTTATGGCTACGGCCAGCTCGCCACTATTTTGCGCGCGCGCTATTGCGAACCGAAAATTCAGAGCGTCACCAAAACCGACGGTCTCACCTTCCGTGTAAAAGAAATTCTTCAAGGGGTTTTTCCCGGCAAGTTTGTCTCAGTCAGGGGCTATTCACCGAACCGTCCGGTTTCAGGAAATGGCGAACAAGATGTCGATGTTGCCCGCGCCGAATCTATCGCCCAAGGAGCTGGTTAACGATGATGTCGATCTTATGAGTGAAACAAACATGACAACCGCCTCACCTGCAGTGGCAGGCAACCGCCAGTCCGGCTCGGACTCTCCGGCGATCGCTGAGCCGCCACGGGAAAAATTAACCAAGAAAGCCATCACCGCCGACCACCCGACCTGGTGTCCCGGCTGCGGCGATTTCGCGGTGCTCGCTGCGTTTTACAAAGTCCTCGAGAAACGCCAGCTCGATCACGAAAAGATCGTCACTCTTGCAGGAATCGGTTGTTCATCGCGCTTCCCCTATTTCGTGAACGGCCACGGCGCGCATTACATTCACGGCCGCGCCGTCCCACTCGCGTCCGGCATCAGCCTTGCCCGGCCCGATCTCCATGTGTTCCTTTTCGGCGGCGACGGGGACGGGTTCTCCATCGGCGGTAACCATCTTGATCACGGCGCGCGCAAGAACATCAACATGACCTATTTCATCATGGACAACTTCGTCTACGGCCTGACGAAGAAACAGACTTCGCCCACGTCGCCTATCGGTTTCAAATCCAAGACCGATCCCATCGGCGCGATCGATCAGCCGGTTAATCCGATGAAAAAACTGATCGCTGGCGGGGCGACATTCATCGCGCGCACCCACGCCGCGCAGGTGAATCACATGATCCAAATGATCGAGCGCGCGTTTGATCACCAGGGCTTCAGCGTCATCGAATGCTTGAGCGAATGCGTCGAATTTTTCCCAGACGTGTTCGATCCAGCCAATCCAAAGAAAGGCGGAAGCTTCGAAGTGATCCAGGAAAAGAAATGGGACAACACCCCCGAAGATGACTTACGACATGACGTGACGGACGAATTGGCCGCGTACAAGCTGGCGACCCTTCCGTTCCCAGGCGTCTTCGGCGTGTTTTACCAATCCGATCGCCCGACGAAAAACGCGCTGGAGAAAAAGTGGATTGAAGCGACACGTGAAAAGACCGGCGGCGCAAGCGACGTCGAAATTCTCCGAAAGACCTTCGACAGAATGAAGTGACAATGGCTGCGGCATTGTCATCCTGAGCGCAGTCGAAGGATCTCATATTCTTGGCGTACGCGTCTCAATCCAGAACCAGATTGATTACCACCGCCGAATTACCTATTAGGAGAACAACTATGATGAAATTGCGTTCCTTTGTTTTGGCTGGATTTCTATTTCTAACTCTTCCGTTGGCGAGCTCGTTCGCCCAAGTAGATATCTCTGTTGGCTTTGCTCCGCCGGTTCTGCCGGTATATGAGCAACCGCCCTGCCCCGTCGAAGGCTACATCTGGACTCCCGGTTACTGGGGTTACGGTTATGATGTCGGGGATTATTATTGGGTCCCCGGCGCCTGGGTCGCGCCACCATCAGTGGGTGTGCTTTGGACGCCGCCATGGTGGGGCTGGAACAATGGTGTTTACGCGTTTAACCAGGGTTACTGGGGGCCGACTGTCGGTTATTACGGAGGCATTAACTACGGCTATGGCTACAACGGGAACGGCTACTGGGGCGGCCGATGGGAAGGAAACGCCTTCCGTTATAACACCGCTGTGACGCGCGTGAACAATACAGTCATCCATAACACCTATGTCGATCGCTCGGTGACGAACAAGCAGGTGAATGCTAACCGTGCCAGCTTTAACGGTCCCAATGGGGTGAAAGCGCAGCCGACTGCTGAACAAAGAGCCGCTGCACAGAACGCTAAGAAAATGCCACCAACTTCACAGCAGCTTGAGCGGCAGCAAGCGGCAGCCAAAGATCGAAACCTCCAGGCGTCCGTGAACAAGGGCCATCCCAAACCCGACGCGATCAAATCATTCAACAAGAATACGGGAGAAGGCAAGGTCGGCGCACAGGGAGCCGGCGCTGCAGCTGGAGCGGGCGCAGGCAAAGGTGAAAACAAAATCGGGAACGCATCCGAACTTAATCGCGAGGGCGCAGGCGCCGGGCAAGCCGGAAAAGGACGCGAAACTGCGGCAGGAGCGGGAAAAGGTGGAAACAAACCGGGAAACGTAACTGAACGTGATCTTCACGGAGCAGGCAACGGTGGAGTAAACGGGGGTAAGGTCAAAACCGGAAACCAAAGAACCGCTACGGGAAACCGGGCCAAAATGCACACCGCCAAAGGAGCCGGAGCTGGAGGCGCTGCTCACGCATCGCATCTGACGAATCAAGTGTCGCACCAGCCGAAGGCGGTTGCGCGCAATCCCCAAATGGGCGCGCGTAACGCGCAAACGGGAGGGAAGCATCCGCAAATGGGAGGTGCAGGCAATCGCCCTCGCCCGGCCGGTGGAGAACCGCAAGCCAAGAAAAAACCCGGCAAACCCTGACGCCCTCAGGTCACCATTAGAGGCCGCAATTCTCCTGTTGCTGCAGAGGCGGGGGAGCCTGCCTTGAATCTGTCTAGCCGGTCAGCGCAAATTCTATAACGGCAAAGAGGGATCATCGACCAAATCCTTGCCGCGTTCATCCGCCCAGGAGCGTAGTAATCTCTTAAGTGGCGCTGTCATGTTGAGCGAAGCGAAACATCTCGGATTTATTTCCGTTGGGAACCGGTCCAGAAATGATCAGAGATTCTTCGCTTCGCTCAGAATGACATTGTAAGATGGCTCGTAGTACATTCTCTGTTCTTACCCCGTGAAAGAGGAACCACTCGATACCCATTCCAAGGCGCTGAGGATTAATCTCGATCCGCGCTGGTACGGCACGTTTGCTGAGATCGGCGCGGGCCAGGAAGTGGTGCGCTGGTTTTTCCGTGTCGGCGGCGCCGCGGGGACGGTCGCAAAGAGCATCTCGGCTTACGACATGCAGGTGAGCGACGCCATCTACGGTCACGTTGATCGTTACGTTTCGCGCAACCGGCTGCAGGCGATGCTCGACTATGAATTTGGGCTCGACGTCGAGCGACTGGCGGCGGAGCGCGGCGATAACACTTCCTTCTTCGCGTTCGCCGATACCGTTGTGGCGCGGAGCTATCGCGGCACGCACGAATGTCACGGCTGGATGGGCATCAAGTATCAGAGCCGCGCCAACGACGAGCCCAGCCAGGTCGTCATGCACGTGCGGATGCTCGACGAAGAAGCATCAGCGCAACAGGAAGCGCTCGGCATTGTGGGCGTCAACCTTTGTTACGGCGCATTTTTCCTGAGCCACGTTCCGGAGGAACTCGTCGAATCGTTGCTCGATAACCTCACCACGCGCCGTCTCGAAATCGACATGCTCGAGTTCAGCGGAATCGAATTTCGCAACGTGGACAACCGCGTCATGGCGCTCAAGCTCGTGCAGATCGGACTGAGCGGCGCAGCCGTGTTCGGTCCGAACCGCGAAGTGCTGCAGCCGTCCGACATGTTGCATAACAAAGCCGTGCTGGTCGAGCGCGGCAGTTTTCGTCCCGTCACTTACGTTAATCTCGACATGTTCCAGAGCGCCCTGATCAAGTTTAAACAGGAACCTGCGGTGGCGAACAAACCCATCCTCGCTCTGATGGAATTGACCATGCGCAATCTGCTGGCAGGCGGCAAAGAGGTTGACCGTCGCGATTTTCTCGCGCGCGCCGAAGTCCTGGCCGCGTGCGGCATGACCGTGCTCATCTCCGATTACTTCGAATACTACCGGCTGGCCGCGTATCTCTCCTGGCGAACGCGCGAACGCATCGGCATCGTCATGGGCGTGCCGAGTGTGTATGAGTTGTTCGACGAAAAATATTATGCCGACTTGCCCGGTGGCATTCTCGAGGCTTTCGGCCGTCTCTTTAAGAACGACTTGAAAGTCTACGTCTATCCGAAGCAGCGCAGTCCCAAAGACGAATTAGAAACCATTCACACGGTTCAGGTCAAACCCGACCTGCAACCGCTCTACAGTTACCTGCTCGGTCGGGGCAGTTTGGTGCAGCTTGATAACTATAATCCCAAATATCTCCCGATCTTTTCGCGAGACGTCCTCAAACGCATCGCTGAGGGCGACGAAACCTGGGACCAGATGGTGCCGCCGCAAGTTGCCGACATCATCCGCAGCCGCGGCTTTTTCGGATACAAGAAACATTAAAGCTCTGCCGGCCTCCGACGCCGCATACAATCGACGACTGACGTTGTATTTCGCATACGGCTCGAACATGGACTGGGCCCAGATGAAGGAACGGTGTCCATTCGCCAAATTTGTTTGCCGGGCAAAACTGCCGTCACATCGGCTGGCGTTTACGCTTAGGTCTTACTCTCGGCGATGTGGCGTTGCAGACATCCTGCGTGATGAAACGAGAGAGGTCTGGGGTGTCGTTTACGAGCTACGGGAGAGTGAATTGAAAAACCTCGACAAAGACGAAGACTTCAACCCCGGACGACCCGACGACCAAAACGAGTACACTCGCGAGATTTGTTACGTATGGCACGAGGGCGATGCGAAACGGCTGCTCCTCGTTGCACTTTATCGTGGCCATCCGCAGCCCAATCCACCATTGCCCGATTGCGATTACAAGAACCTGATTGTCGCAGGTGCAAAGCACTGGCAGCTACCAGCCGACTACATTCGAGAGCTCGAGTCCATCCAAACAGGGTGAATGGCAAGGCTTGCTAGTTCGGCCTTCATCCGTCATCCTCCGCACTTTTTTATGAAGACCTTTCGCGTTGAAACTCGCTCGCTGCCCACGCTCGCTCGCTGCTACCTTCGCAGCCAACTGCCAGTCCGGCTCGGACCCTTCTATGTCGCTCATCCCGTTCGCTCCATTCTTACTTCATACGTCTTACTTCTGACTTTCTCGGCGATCGTGCTCAACGCGCGTGCGGCTGCGACAGAAACATCGCCGACCCCCAATTCTACCCAGGCAGCGCAATCAGTGGCGGATCCGTCCATTCAAGCCGCGATCGTGGCAGCTGTGGAAAATGATCGCAAACGCTACGGCGGCCACACGCCCGTTCCCGCCACATTGATCGGCGTCTGGGATTCCAAAGGAGGCAGCTTCACTCGTGCCTTTGGCGACGCCGATCTTGAAAAGAAAGTGCCTCTCACTCCGGCTGATCACTTCCGCATCGGTAGCAATACAAAGACGTTCGTCATTAGCGTCCTTCTCCAGTTTGTAGCCGAAAAAAAACTCAGTCTCGATGACCCGCTCAGCCGCTTCTCACTGGGCATTACCATACCGAATGCCGAGGGCATCACCGTGCGCGAGCTCTGCAATATGCGCAGCGGCCTGTTAGAACCCTACGATACCCCGGAGTTCGCGCAGTTGAATTGGAAGGTCCCGAAACACTTCAACCCGCGCACGCTCGTCGCATGGGCAATGAAGCAGAAACCATACTTTCCGCCCGGAAAAGGATATCGATATAGCAATACCAATTACTTGCTTATCGGGATGATCATCGAAGCGATCACGAAAGACAGTGTTGGAAACCAGATCCGCAAGCGGCTGTTGGAACCAATCAAATTGACACAGACCTCCTATCCGGAAACAGAAGCCATGCCGAGCCCGTGGGTGCACGGTTACCATCTCGACAAGCAAGGTAACTGGGAAGACATCAGCAACACGGTTCCTGTCGCGTTCATGGGATCGGCCGGCGCGATGATTTCAGATATGAACGATATCAGGCGTTGGATCGAGCTGTACGCCACCGGCAAAACGTGTGGACCCGGGACCTACAACGATCTGATCAACTGCATCCCGTTCCTGGGCAACACTTCCTTTGGCCTCGGAATTACGTGCAGCGAAGGTTGGTACGGCTACACCGGCGCGCTTCCCGGATATAACACAGCGGACTACTACTCGCCGGAGACGGGCCTGACGATCCTTGCGTGGATAAACTACCAGGCTAAGGAGCCGGTTGAAGGCGTTGCAAGTGTCATGGTCCGGGACATCGCGCGAATCCTCACGCCCGACCACATTCCATTCGTGTACAAAGAGTGACCCTCCGAACCCTAATCGATCGTTCAAGCGACCGCGACGTTTACTCCATTGCTGTAGCGGCCGCGGAGCCTGCCCTGAGTTTGTCGAATGGGTCAGCCGCAATTCTGTAGCATCCCCGAAAGCTTTCGGGCGTCGAAGTTCTTGAGCGTGTCGATCGCGGCTGCTATGTTTGCATTCGATGAGCGTCGCTGAATTGAAAAAGGAAGTGTCGCGTCTGAGCAGGGCCGAACAACTTCAAACTATGGAGTGGCTATGGACTTCGCTTTCCAAGAAACCGGAGGAAATCGAATCGCCCGAATGGCACGGCGAAATTCTCGCCGCGCGCAAGGCAAAAGTTGATGCAGGCGAGGAGCACTTTTTAAGCATCGACGAGCTCAAAGAACGCCTCCGCCGTTGAAGCAAGTTCGCGTTCTTGCAGACGCTGCTGAAGATCTGGAAGCGGCGAGAGATTTCTACGACACCCAGGAACCCGGCGTTGGAGAATATTGTGTCGATTCATTATTGGCCGACATCGAGAGCCTTGGCCTTTTCAGCGGAATGCTGCCAGGCGAAACACCAATTTCCCGCCGACCGTCAAAACTCAATCTAGCGGATGCCGCCACTTCAGACCGGGGAATCGCGCAAACCCGCGATCAAGAGTTAGCCATTCGCAGCCAAGCTCAATCGCCAGGGGCGGCGTGAAAAGCGTCCGGCACAAGATTGCCCCGCGCGTCTCTTCGACGGCAGAGATCCACGAAGATTTTCCAGTGTCCAGCTCCAGGCCCCAGAAGATGCACCTCGTCGCGGGAACGAAGATTGTCGACGAATTCAAGTGCCTGAGTCAGCGGAGTCGGCTTCTTGAAGATTTTCGGATGCGTGATGACCCGCAGGCAACCGCTCAAGGCCAGTCCGAGACCGCCACTCTCGCCGGGTCGCGCAGGGCCGATTCCAGCCAAGATTTGATTTCCCGGTGATCCTCCGCGTCTTCGCGATGCGCCGTGACCAGAACATTCACGTCCAGCAGAATCATCGCGATTCCATCGCATCCAGTATCGCAGACGACGAACTGAGATCGATTCCGGGTTGAATCCCCGTGCCTTTGAACGTCTTCAACGGGCGGTGCGAGCTGGACCGGGTCGCCTTTTGTCCTCTAGCGAATGCCGCACGCAGCGCATCCTCGATTACTTCCCGAAGCGAACTCCGGCGTTCGTGAGCAATTTTCTTCGCCTTTTGCAAGAGCGAATCCTCGATCGAGATTGTCGTCCTCATGCATCAAAACATATTCAAAGAGCATCATGATGCAAAAGGAGGGCCAATCACAAACGTGCGCCGGCGGTTTGATGTCTTGTTCGGCTGCAACTTCCAAAGCGCCTTCGAGTGCAAGTTGAATCTGGCGCGCGGCTTCTCAACTCTCAACGATCAACTCTCTTCGTATCACTCATAGCCAATCGCTTCTTCTACTTCGTTTCGGCTCCCGCCTAAATGTTGCGGATTATTGCCGTTTCCGTTAATCTTTGTTCCATGAGTTCGGTGGTCAAAATTGATTCTGAAATCATGAGCGGAGCGCCATGCTTCTCCGGCACACGCGTCCCGATCCAGAACCTCATCGATTACCTCGAAGGCGGCGATTCCGTCGAAGATTTTCTCGAAGGTTTTCCAAGCGTCTCACGCGAGCAGGTCATTTCATTTCTTGAAGACGCAAAGGAGTGCAGGCTCGCAGCTGCGACCAAGTGAAGGTTCGTCCTCGACGAATGCGTCGATCGGCGATTCGCTCGCGATCTCGTCGGCCATGTTGTCACTACTGTTCCGAAACGTGGCTAGAGTGGAGTCAAGAACGGCGAATTACTTGAGCTGCCGAAAGAGAATTCGATGTGTTTGTCACTGTTGACCGGAAACTCGCAGCGCCGCAGGACCTGAACAAATTTCGAATTCCGGTGATCCTGATCCGCGCCCGAACAAATCGGCTGGAACACATTCGTTCGCTCGCAGCCGAGCTGCTCGAAAGGTTATCTGGAGCTGCCGAAGGAGAACTGACTATCGTCGGAACATGACTCGGTTTGACTCTCAACTCTCAACCATCAGCTTTCTTCGTATCACCGATCACTTTTCACTAATCACTGATCACGTGTACCCGCCTGCGCGCTAGCGCGGCGGCGGCGGCGTCCACCCGCCGACACCGAGTGCAGTCAGCACGATTTCCACTGCCAGAGAGCAAAGGATGAGTCCCATTACACGGACCAGGACGGACGCGCCCTGCCGGCCGATCACCCGCAGAATCGCATCCGAAAAAAGCAGCAGGATGTAGGTGATGAAGAGCACCACCACAAGCACAACGCCGGTTTCAAGCCGCTGCGGCACGGTATAAACATCATTATCAGTTAAGACGATCACTGCCATCATTGCGCCAGGTCCGGCGATGGAAGGCACGGCCAGCGGGAACACCGCCAGGTCGCGCCCCTCCTCTGGCGATCTTTCCGTCTTTGCATCCATTTTCCCGAAAAGCATCTGCACACCGAACAGGAACAGAATGATGCCGCCAGCCACTTTGAGCGAGTGCATGTGAATGCCGATCGCGTCGAGGATCACCTGGCCGACGGTCCCGGCGGCCACGAGGATGATAGTGGCATAAATCACAGCGCGCAGCGCCGTCAGATGTCGCTCTGACCGTGTGAGCGCAGCGGTCAGCCCGGCAAACAACGCCACGTTCCCGATCGGATCGATCGTCGTCCAAAGCGTAGCAAAATCCTTACTAATTTTAATGAGCAGCGGAGACATGGATAAAAATGTGCGCTGTCGTTTTAAACAAACCGCAGATCAATGGCGAGGCAAAGATGGCGTGTGCGTCTCACGCAGACAAGCTTATCAAATTTGTTCGCGCCGTTCTTCCAGCCGCCGCGGATGCCGTCGCCCATGAAAGATTGCCAGTACCCAAACCTGATCTTGGTGGATGACGTAGTAAACGCCGTAGAATTTGAAGCGGTGTACCGGTGCCCGACGCACGTCTGCAAAGCGAACGCGATGGAGTAACGCTGTCTCGCCCAGGGCCCGAACAGCGCGATCGATTTCACTTAGAAATTCCTCGCCTAAACCCGGCTGACGTTCCTCGTACCAAATTGCAGCCTCGAGTGCGTCTTGCTCAGCGGGCGGAAGCTTTTTGACGACGAAACTCATGAAGTCGCTCACGTACGCGCTCGATGGTTCCATCCCACGGCTCGAGCAATTCAGGATGCGCCAGAGCGAGGTCGCGCCGGCGAACGATCTCGGCTTGTTGCTCCTCGGTTAGTTCGTCTGAATCGTCGTCGCCAAGCAATTCGCGGCGATTTTCTTCAAACCATACCGCCAGTCGTTGCCGCTCCTGCGGGCTCAATTCAAGAATCGCGCTTTCGAGTTGTTCCAAGCTCACAACGAGCAAGTCTAGCGTGAGCGACTCTGCGCTTCAACGCTGAACGCTCAACTCTCAACAAACAACTCTCAACCGGCGCTCAACAGGCCAGAACCTCGTCGCGTACAAAATGTAACCGGATTACCTTCGGCGCTGTTCCCTCGTCGAAGTGGCAATTTACCGCGTCGCGGACCTGTTGCCGAAGGGTGTCCAACGTCTCTGCTTCCGTAAAGATGGACGGGCCCAAAGCGCGAGCGGTAAAGCCGCCTTCCACCGCTTCCTCGATCAGGAAAATGATTTCGTTCATGTTTTACAGCTCGAAACGTCCTAAGACTCTGCGCGATTCACCGTTAATTCGCAAGAACGCTCTCGGGAGGCACACTGCTTGCCGTGGGCGAAATCGAATCGTCTCTCAACAATACACTCTCAACCTCTCAACCGTTTTCCCTTACTTCTTAATTTTTACTTCTTCCTTCTGCCTTCTGCCTTTGTTAAAGTCCTTCTAAGTTCTTCATTCTTTCTTCAAACTTCCTTTTGCGGCGCTGTTTCTTCGGATACAAGAAACGTAAATCGTAGCACGCAGCGCCGTCCGACGCCGCTCTGCAGCGAAGCGGTCAGCGCGGCAAACAACGCCACATTTCCCGATTGGATCGATCGTCGTCCAGATGGTAGCAAAATCTTTGCTAATTTTGATCAGGAGCGGAGACATATGTCGGAGCGTGTGTTTTATGCTGTTACGAACGGCGGATCAAGCGCGAGGCAAAGTTGGCCTAATTCGTACCTCTTAATTAATACTTTTTACTTCGGACTTCCTTCTGACCGCGGTTTCTTCGGATACAAGAAAACTTAAGAGCCGCAATGCTGTAGCGGCGGCCGCGTCGACTACAATCCTTCCGGAGAGCACACACGCCTAGCGTGTTGCTCATTGCGTCCTCGCGATCGCGAACTTCATTGTCTTGCTGTAGTCACGGCTGCGTCAGACGTGATTCCGAAATTCTTGTCGCGACCGACGCGATGTCGCTAGGATACCCCGCCCATGCCAGAAGTTCTTCGCGTCCGCGGCTTTCGCTTTTTCTTCTTTAGTCGCGAAGGTCACGAACCGCGCCACATCCACGTA
>Ga0209472_1002343_pt1 | contig 10670 bp, 9 predicted proteins | sample GraSoiAngelo_130_FD_185887 | JGI IMG/M metagenome (GOLD analysis project Ga0209472, IMG submission 185887) | Grasslands soil microbial communities from the Angelo Coastal Reserve, California, USA - 14_0929_02_20cm (SPAdes) (version 2) | ecosystem: Environmental > Terrestrial > Soil > Grasslands ...
TCCACGCGCCACAACGCTGCCGCGCCGGCCGCGAGCACCAGGACCGCGGCGATCCGAAATCCGTTCGATCCCGTTCCCGGCCGCCGCCGGGGCGAGGGCGTGGCGTCGCGCTTGGCGAGCGTACGCCGAACCGCTTCGAGGTACTGGGCGGCAAAGGGATGGCCGTCGAGCCATGCCAGGACCGTGGCCCGCTCGGGGGCACTGCATTCGCCCGCCAGGAAGCGGTCGAGCAGCCTCCAGTCCAATTCTTCGGTCATGCTTATGGGACGCGGAGCGGGGACGAAATCCCCTAGCGGCGTGAGCGGCGTACTCCCGACAGCGGGAAGCTCAGCGGTGCGGCGCGAGGGTCTGGTAGCTCTTTCTCAGGGCCGCGAACCCGCGGCCTACGTAGATCTCCACGGTCTTGACCGAGATGCCCATCGCGGCCGCCACTTCGGCGTAGCTCATCTGCCGCTGCCAGCGCAGCGCCAGCGCCAGGCGACAGCGCTCGGGAAGGCGGCTCAGCACGCGCTCCACCACGGCCTGCAGGTCGGCCGCTTCGAGGCGCCGCTCGCCCTCATTCTCCTCGAGCGGGGCCGTGGTGGCGGGCGCCTGTTCCCGCCAGCGCCGCTCGACGCGCTCATGGCGGAGGTGGCTGACCGCGGAATTGCGCACCGCCGCGTACAGATAGCTCTTGAGCTTGCCGACCCTCAGTCGCGCGCGCTCTTCCCACAGCGTGGCAAACACATCGTGCACCAGCTCCTGCGCGACTTCGCGCGAGTGCACGTAGCGGCAGGCGAACTGGCACAACGCCGGAAGGTAGGTACGGAAGGCGCGCTCGAACGCCGCCGCCTCGCCGGCGCGAATCCGCACGGCCCAGTCCCGCTCCTCTCCGGCGAGCGGCAGTGTCGGGGCGCGGACTTCGGTCGGCACGGGCTGCGACATAGGGCTGCGCGTATGACGGCGACGCGCCGTGTGACGGTCGGCCCTAAATGCGGGCAAGCCACATGCCTTCCCGAGTAATGCCGGTCGCGCCGGCTCACCCCTCGCAAGTGCTCAGGTCAGTTCGCTAGTCTCACGCGGGAAAAGCCAGGAAAGCTCGGGCAGGAATCGTTCGTGCGGCGCGCAAGCCACACCTGTTGAAAGCTCACCTCACAGTCCAGGTCCCCTCCTTAGTCATGAGCACCTCTGCCAGGTCGGGCACTCCGCGGCCGGCGCCAGCCGCGGCGGCCTGGTCGTGCACTTGAGCCTCGAACGAGGGGGCGGGATTGCAGTAGATCACGCCCAAGGCCACTGGGAAGGCGGGCGGCTCGAGCGCGACGAGCAAATGCGCGAGCGCGCGGTTGGTCTCGTCGTGTACCAGGAGGTCGGTCGGCGTCACGCCGCCTTCGGAGAGCGTGACCACTTCCAGCTCGAGCTTCCCCGGCGTCAAGCGCAAGCCCCGGTCCTTGCGGGCGCCGAAGATCAGCGGCTTGCCGTGCTCGACGTGCAGCTGCGTCTCCGCCGCGCCGTCCTTCGCGGTGAAATTGTCGAACGCACCGTCGTTGAAGACCACGCAGTTCTGGAACACCTCGACGAACGAAGCGCCGCGGTGCGCGTGGGCGCGCTCGAGCACCCCGACCAGGTGCGCCTGCAGCGTATCGACCGAGCGCGCGACGAACCGCGCTCCGGCCCCGAGCGCGAACGCGCACGCCGAGACGGGATAGTCGATCGAGCCGCGCGGGGTGGACGGCGATTTCGTGCCGCGCCGCGACGTGGGGGAATACTGACCCTTCGTGAGACCGTAGATCTCGTTATTGAACAGCACGATCTGGAGATCGACGTTGCGGCGCAGCACGTGGAGCATGTGGTTGCCGCCGATCGACAACCCGTCGCCGTCTCCCGTCATCACCCACACGTCGAGCTCCGGATTGGCGAGCTTGATCCCCGTGGCGATCGCCGGGGCGCGCCCGTGGATCGTGTGGAAGCCGTAGGTCGACATGTAATAGGGGAACCGCGCCGCGCAACCGATGCCGGACACGACCACGGTGCGCTCGCGCCGCGCGCCCACCTCCGCCATCGCCTTGTGGACGGCCTTGAGGATCGCGTAGTCCCCGCACCCAGGGCACCAGCGCACCTCCTGGTCGGACGCGAAATCCTTGGGCTGCAGCTCGGCGTCGGTGATGGTCGTGACGGTCATCGGATCGCCTCGACAATCTCCGACACCTTGAACGGCTTCCCTTGAACCTTGCTCAACGATTCCGCGGGTACGAGATACGTCGCGCGCAACAGCTGCACCAGCTGACCGTTGTTCAGCTCGGGCACGAGGACGCGGTCGAACCGCTTGAGCAGCTCCCCCAGGTTGCGGGGGAAGGGGCTCAGGTAGCGCAGATGAATGTGCGACGCATCGACCCCGTCCTGCCGCGCGCGGCGCACCGCCTGGTGGACGGCGCCGTAGGTCGAGCCCCACCCGACCACGGCGATGGCGCCGTGATCGGCGCCCAGCGCCACGCTCTGGGGCGGGATGTCATGCGCGATCCGGGCGATCTTCTCGGCGCGCGCCCGCGTCATGCGCGCGTGATTCTCCGGGTCGTAAGAGATGTGTCCCGAGTCGTAATCCTTCTCGAGCCCGCCGATGCGGTGCTCGAGCCCCGGCGTGCCGGGACGCGCCCACGGGCGCGCCAGCGTCTCCGCATCCCGCAGGAAGGGATGGAATCCGGCGGGCTCGGTCCGGAAGCGGACCGGGAAACGCGGCAACCGGTCGAGGTCGGGAATCCGCCACGGCTCGGCGGCGTGGGCGAGGAAGGCGTCGGAGAGCAGGATCACGGGCGTCATGTACGTGGTCGCGAGGCGGACCGCCTCGATCGCGACGTCGAAGCAGTCGGTCGCCGTGGCCGCGGCCAGCACCGCGAGCGGCGCGTCGGCGTTCCGGCCGTGCACCGCCTGCAGCAGGTCCGACTGCTCCGCCTTGGTGGGCATGCCGGTGGACGGGCCGGCCCGCTGGGAGTCCACGACCACGAGCGGCAGCTCAGTCGCGATCGCGAGGCCCAGCATCTCGGTCTTGAGCGCCAAGCCGGGGCCCGAGGTGGACGTCACCCCCAGCGCCCCGGCATACGCCGCTCCGATCGCGGCCCCGATCGCCGCGATCTCGTCCTCGGCCTGGAAGGTGATCACGCCGTACCGTGTCAGGCCGGCCAGGGTGTGCAGCAGCACCGAGGCGGGCGTGATGGGATACCCCGCGAAGATCATGCGCTCGAGCCCCGTCGCGCGCAGCCCGGCGAGCAGTCCCCACGCGAGCGCTTCGGTTCCACTGACGGTGCGGTACACGCCGGGGGCCACGGGGGCGCGCCGCACGGTGTAACCGACCCCGTACGCCGACATTTCCGCCGTCTCGCCGTAGGCGTGCCCCGCATTCAGGGCCGCCACGTTCGCCTGCACCAGCTCGGGCCGCCCGGCGAACTTCTGCTTCAGCCAGCCGACCGTGGCCTCGCGATCGCGGCCGTACATCCACAGCATCAGCCCGAGCGCCCACATGTTGCGGCAGCGGTGCGCTTCCCGGGACTGGAGCCCGGACGGTTTGACCGCGTCGAGCGTGAGCTTGGTGACGTCGAGCTTGAGCACCTGGTAGGGAGCGAGCGACCCGTCGTCCAACGGGTTGGTCGTGAACCCCGCTTTGGCGAGGTTGCGCTCGGTGAACGCGCCCAGGTCGACGACCACGGTGCCGCCGACCCGCAGGTCCCTCAAGTCCACCTTGAGGGCCGCGGGGTTCATGGCGACCAGCACATCCACCTGGTCGCCGGGCGTCATCACGTCGACGGCGCCGAAGTGGATCTGGAACGCCGAGACGCCGTAGGTGGTGCCCGCGGGCGCGCGAATTTCGGCCGGATAGTCAGGGAACGTCGTGAGGTCGTTGCCGGCGAGCGCCGTCTCGATCGTAAAGCGGCCGCCCGTCACCTGCATGCCGTCGCCCGAGTCGCCGGCAAAGCGGATCACGACGGAGTCGCGCGATTCGCGCGCGGGAGTCGTCGCGGTCGTGGCCATCGAACAGGAAACTAGCGCGCTGCTGTTCTCGAAGCCAGCTTCTCGCCATGGCCGACCTCCCGCGCCTGAGCCGCGCGCACTGGCCGAGCGGCGCCTACCGGCGCGCGGAGCTGCCGGAGCGGGTGCTGCAGTTCGGCACCGGCATGCTGCTGCGCGCCGTGTGCGCGGCCTCCGTGGACGCCGCGAACGCGGCCGGCGCGTTCGGGGGGCGCATCGTCGTGGTGCAGAGCACGCCGCAAGGCCAGGCGGCCGCCCTCAACGCCCAGGACGGCCTGTTCACGCTGGTGGAGCGCGGGCTCGAGCACGGGGCGCCGGTCGAGCGCACGCGCCTCGTCGGCTCGATCTCGCGCGCGCTGGTGGCGGACACCCAATGGGAGGCGGTGCGCGAGCTCGTCGCGCGGCCGGAGCTCCAGGTGATCGTGAGCAACGTGACCGAGGCGGGGTTTCGGCTGGACGCGGGCTTCCCGGCGCGGCTCACCGACCTGCTCCACGCCCGCTTCGCACGCCTCCCGGACGGCCCGTCGCTGTTCGTGGTCCCGACGGAGCTGGTGGAAGACAACGGTCCGCGCCTCGCCGCGATGGTCGATCAGCTGGCGGCGGGGCACGAGCGTGCGCCCGGGTTCCGCGACTGGCTCCGACGCCGCGTGCGATTTTGCTCCTCGCTCGTGGACCGGATCACGACCGGCACGCCCGCGCGAGACGAGCACGCGGCCCTGGAGCGGCGCCTGCGGTACAGTGACGCCCTGCTCACCGTTACCGAGCCGCACTCGTTCTGGGCGATCGAGGCCGACCCAGACGAGTTGCGCGCCGCGTTCGTGATCGACGCTTCCCCCGAGACGGTCAGCTTCGCCCCCGACATCGGGTTCTACCGCGAGCGCAAGCTGCGCCTGCTGAACGGCGCGCACACGGCGACTGCACCGCTCGCGCTCCTGGCGGGGGTGCGGACCGTGCGCGAAGCCGCCGGGCATCCGCGACTGGGAGCGTTCCTGCGACACATCCTGTTCGAGGAGATTCCCCCGGCAACCGAGCTCCCGGCCGATGCGGCGGCGGCATTCGCCGGCACGGTACTCGAGCGGTTCGGCAATCCCTGGCTCGACCACGAGTGGCAGGTGATCGCCACCAACCAGACGGCCAAGCTGCGGTTGCGGGTGGTGCCGGCGATCCGCGGATTCGCCCGGAAGCGCGGGCGCGCGCCGCAGGGGCTGGCGCTCGGCTTCGCGGCCTATCTCCAGTGGGCCCGCACCTGCCCGTCGCCGCCGGGGGGAGATGTCGATCGGCCGCTGATCGAGCGGCACTGGCACGCGCTCGATCGAGAACCCACTGCTGGCCCCGGACTTGCAGCCGCCCGGGAGCGATTGGCCGCCAGCGCGCTCGGCGACCAGGGCCTGTGGGGGGACAATCTCGCCGAGCTGCCTGGTCTCGTCGAGGCGACGACCCGCTGGCTGTTGCTGCTCGAGCGCGAGGGCGTGGATGCAGCGCTCGACGCGCTGCGTGGCATGCCCGAGCACGCGACCGCCGGCCCGACCAGACCATGACCACGACGACGACGACTCTCGGGGGAGAAAAGGGGGGGCTCCCGCTGCTCGAGAGCGGCGTGATCGCCGTCGTGCGCGCACCCGCTGCGGTCGGGCTGCGCGCCGTCGCACGCGCGCTCGTGGCGGGAGGGGTGGGCGCGGTCGAAATCACGTTGACGACGCCGGGTGCGATCGCTGCGATCGCCGAGCTGGCCCGCGACGCTGAGCTCGCCGGGTGCCTGGTGGGCGCCGGCACGGTGCTCGACGAGACGGCGGCGCGCGCCGTGATCGACGCCGGGGCGCGCTTCGTGGTGAGCCCGACCCTCGACCACGCGGTGCTCCGCGCCTGTCGCGAGCGCGACGTGCCCTGCATGCCCGGCGCGTTCACCCCGACGGAGATTCTCGAAGCGTGGCGCGCCGGCGCGCCGTTCGTGAAGCTGTTCCCCGCCGCGACACTCGGCCCCGACTTCATCCGTGACGTGCTCGCGCCGCTGCCGTTCCTGCGGCTCGTGCCGTCGGGCGGCGTGACGCTCGAGAACGCGGGCGACTGGATCCGCGCCGGCGCCGCCGCCGTGAGCGTGGGTGGCGCGCTGCTGCGGGAGGCACTGCTGGGCCACGAGAGCGCAGCGGCGCTGACCGCGCGGGCGCGGCTGCTGGTGACACAGGTCAGAGCGGCGCGCGCATGAGGGTGGTCACGTTCGGGGAGCTGCTGCTGCGACTCAGCCCGCCGGGCGAAGAGCGGCTGCTCGAGTCGCCCGAGCTGCACACCTGCTTCGGCGGGGCGGAGGCGAACGTCGCGGTCGCCCTGAGCCATCTCGGAGTCCGGTGCGACTACGTCACGCGCGTCCCCGACAACCCGCTCGGGGACGCCGGCGTCGAGGCATTAAGGAAAGAAGGCGTGGGCACCCGCTGGATCGCGCGGGGCGGGGCTGGCGAGCGCCTGGGACTCTATTTCGTCGAGCCGGGCGCGGATCTGCGGGCCATGCGCGTGGTCTACGACCGCGCGGGCTCGGCGTTCGCGCGCCTCGACCCGCACAGTATCGACTGGCCCGCGGTGCTCGCCGGGGCCGACTGGTTCCACGTCTCCGGTATCACTCCCGCACTCGGTGACGGCCCGGTCGCGGCCCTCGCGGGCGCCATCGCGTGCGCACGCGCCCGGGGCACGCCCGTGAGCCTCGACCTGAACTACCGCGAGGCGCTGTGGCGCGACCGCAACCCGCGTCCGCTCCTCGAGCCGCTGGCGCGGCGGGCGGGCGTGCTGATCGGCAATCCGGCGGCTGTGAGCGCGATGCTCGGCCTCCCGGCCGACGACGCCTCGCTCGCCAGCCCCGAGCGCGCGCGGGCGCTCGCCGAGCAGCTCGCGGCGCGCTTCGAGGCGAAGCGCATCGCGCTCACGCGGCGTGAGATCCTCGGGCCCCGGGAGCACGGCTGGAGCGCCGTGCTGTACGACGCGGGGACCCGGTCGTTCGCGCAGAGCCGGCGGCACTGCGTGCAGGTCGTCGACCGGGTGGGCGGCGGCGACAGCTTCGCTGCGGCGCTCATCGCCCGATTGCTCGCCGGGGACCGGCCGGCCGCGGCGCTCGAATTCGCCGTGGCGGCGAGCGCCCTCAAGCTCACCGTGCCCGGGGACTTCAGCCGGGCCAGCGTGGAGGAAGTCGAGGAGCTGCTGCGCGCGTGATCCCGAGCTTTCGCTGGTTCGGCCCGGCGGACCCGATTCCGCTCGCTCACATCCGCCAGATCCCCGGGGTAACGGGAGTCGTGAGCGCCCTGTACGACGTGCCGGTCGGCGAGGTGTGGAGCCGCGAGCGGCTCGGGACCTTGAAGGCGCAGATCGAAGACGCGGGGCTCCGCTTCGCCGTGGTCGAAAGCATTCCCGTACACGAGAACATCAAGCTGGGCCGGCGCGGCCGCGATCGGCTGATCGAGAACTTCTGTCGCAGCGTGTGTAGCATGGGGGACCACGGCGTCCCGGTGCTGTGCTACAACTTCATGCCGGTGTTCGACTGGACGCGCACCGACCTCGCGCGGCGGCTGCCCGACGGCTCCACCGCGCTCGCCTACGACGATGCCGCCCTAGCGCAACTGGATCTGTCGCGCGGCGCACCCGAGCTGCCGGGTTGGGCCACAGCGTACCAGCCCGCCGAGCTACAAGCGCTGATCGCCGCGTATCGCGAGGTGGACGCGGAGCGGCTGTGGGACAATCTCGCGTACTTCCTGGAACGCGTCGTCCCGGTGGCGCGCGAGGCGGGCGTCCGCCTGGCGATCCATCCCGACGACCCGCCGTGGCCGATCTTCGGGCTGCCGCGCATCATCACCGACGCCCGAGCCCTCGAGCGGCTCGTCACGCTGGTCGACAGCCCAGTGAACGGCGTCACCTTTTGCACGGGCTCCCTCGGCGCCGATCCCGCGAACGATCTCCCCGCCATGGTGCGCCGGCTCGGCGCGATGGGAGAGCACGGCGGGCGCATCCACTTCGCCCATTGCCGCAACGTGCTGGTCACCGGCACGCGCCGCTTTCACGAGACGGCCCACCCCTCCGCCTGCGGCAGCGTGGACCTGTTCCAGGTGCTGCAGGCCCTGCGGGACGTGGGCTTCGCGGGCCCGATGCGGCCCGACCACGGCCGCATGATCTGGGGTGAGACCGGGCGCCCCGGATACGGCCTGTACGATCGGGCGCTCGGGATCACCTATCTCCAGGGGCTGTGGGAAGCGCTCGTGCGGAGCGACGCGTGAGCACGGTCGTAGCGCCTCCCTCCCGGCGGATCGGCTACCGCTGGACGGTGTGCGCGCTGCTGTTCGTGGTGACCACCATCAACTACGTGGACCGCCAGGTGCTAGGGATCCTGGCACCCACCCTGCAGCGCGAGCTCGGGTGGTCCGAGGCCACGTACGGCGATGTGGTGTCGTGGTTCAGCCTGCCCTACGCCATCGCATTCCTCGCGGCGGGGCGGTTGTTCGACCGGATCGGCGTGCGGCGCGGGTTCGCGGCGGCCGTCGTCGCGTGGAGTCTCGCCGCCATCGCGCATGCGTTCGCGCGCACGACGGCCCTGTTTTCCGCCGCGCGCGCCCTGCTGGGCGTGGCCGAGTCGGCGAATTTCCCCGGCGCCATCAAGGCCGTCGCCGAGTGGTTTCCCAAGAAGGAGCGGGCGCTCGCGACCGGCATCTTCAACGCCGGGACGAACACCGGCGCGATTCTCACTCCCCTGCTCGTCCCCTGGATCGCGCTTAAATGGGGGTGGCAGTGGGCCTTCATCGCGACGGGCTCGCTCGGGTTCGTGTGGCTGCTCGTCTGGCTCGCCGTGTACCGCAGTCCCGAGTCGAACCCGCGCGTGTCGCGCGACGAGCTGGCGCATATCCGCAGCGACCCGCCCGACCCCGAGAACGCCCGCATGCCGTGGATCCGCCTGCTCGGGTTCCGGCAGACGTGGGCGGTCGCGGCGGGGAAGCTCTTGGCCGATCCGATCTGGTGGTTTTACCTGTATTGGCTCCCGAAATTCCTGGACGCCCGCTACGGAATCAAGCTGGCCCAGGTGGCGCTCCCGCTCATCGTCGTGTACGTCGTGGCCGACGTCGGCTCGGTCGGCGGAGGCTGGCTCTCGAGCGCCCTGATCACGCGCGGCTGGACCGTGAATCGGGCACGCAAGACCGCGATGCTCGCGATGGCGCTGCTCATCGTGCCGACGGCGCTGGCGCCGCTGGCGGGGAGCATGTGGACTGCCGTCCTGATCGTCAGCGTCGCCGCGGCGGCGCACCAGGCGTGGTCGGCCAACATCTATACGCTGGCGAGCGACATGTTCCCGCGCGCGGCGGTGGGCTCGGTGGTGGGGATCGGCGCGTTCGCCGGCGGCATCGGCGGCTGGGCGTTCCAGCGCGTCACGGGCCGCGTCCTCCAGGCGAACGGCAACGACTACACGCCCATCTTCGTCGTGTGCGGGCTGGCCTACGTCACGGCGTGGGTGATCATCCACGTGCTCGCGCCACGGCTCGAGCCCGCGGCCCTGGCCGAAGAGGCGCGGGTGTGAAAGGCGATACCTCGGCCGCCGCCGGACTTTCGCCAGGCATCGCCACCGACGCTGACCCCGGGCGCCAGCCCGGGGCATCGCTGGCCACCGCTCGGTCGTGGCTCGCCCGGCTCGGGCCCGCGCTCGTGCTGGCGCTCGTGGTCCTGGTGTTCGCGCTCCTCACGGACGCGCCGGCGCGGTACCTGTCGGCGTTCAACCTGCGCATCGTCCTCTCGCAAACCGTGATCGTCGCCCTGGGAGCCATCGGGATGACGATCATCATCGTCTCGGGCGGGATCGATCTCTCGGTGGGCGCGACGATCGCGTTGACCGGCGTGGTGGCCGCGCTCGTGGTCAGCGCGGGGTGGCCCACGAGCCTGGCGCTGCTCGCCGCCGTGCTCGCCGGCGGGCTCGTGGGACTGGCGAACGGCCTGCTCATCACACGCTTGCGTGTCGTGCCGTTCATCGCGACGCTCGGAATGCTGGGCATCGCGCGCGGCGTCGCCAAGTGGCTGGCCCACGAGCAGACCGTGAACGTACCGCCGACCTGGCTCAACGATCTGCTCGTCACGTTCCCCCAACCGGCCTGGATGGTGCTCTCCGCCGGCGTGTGGATCACGCTGCTGCTGGCGCTCGCCGCGGCCACCGTACTGCGTCGCACCGTCTTCGGACGGCGCGTCTTCGCGCTCGGCTCGAACGAGCGGGCGGCGCGCGCCTGCGGGATCGCCACCGACCGGCTGAAGCTGTGGATCTACGGCGTGGGCGGCCTGCTCTTCGGGCTGGCGGGCGTGATGCAGCTGTCCCGCCTGCGGCAAGGCGATCCGACGGTCGCGATCGGGACGGAGTTGGACGTCATCGCGGCGGTAGTGATCGGCGGCGGGAGCCTGAGCGGGGGCGAGGGAAGCATCTTCGGCTCGGTCGTCGGCGCCCTCATCATGGCGTTCCTGCGCAACGGCTGCCAGCAGATGGGATGGCCGAACTACATTCAGGAAATCATCATCGGCGGGATCATCGTGCTGGCGGTCGCGTTGGATCGCCTAAGGGCAGGATGGGCGGCCGCATGATTGCGGATTGGCCAATTGCGGATTGCGGATTGCGGATTGCGGATTCGACATCCGTCCTTCAATTCCGCAATCCAAAATCCGCAATCCGCAAT
>Ga0209472_1002348_pt1 | contig 10661 bp, 7 predicted proteins | sample GraSoiAngelo_130_FD_185887 | JGI IMG/M metagenome (GOLD analysis project Ga0209472, IMG submission 185887) | Grasslands soil microbial communities from the Angelo Coastal Reserve, California, USA - 14_0929_02_20cm (SPAdes) (version 2) | ecosystem: Environmental > Terrestrial > Soil > Grasslands ...
TTCTGCTGACCGCCGCGGGAATCGTCGTGGCATTTTGGGCGCGCTGGCATCTGGGCACCAATTGGAGCGGCGCAGTCACGCTCAAAGAAGGGCACGAACTGATTCGAACAGGTCCCTACCGTTCCATTCGCCATCCCATCTACACCGGGATTTTACTCGCGCTTCTGGGAACGGCCATCACCTTTGGCGAAGTGCGCGCTCTGCTTGCTGTGGCCGTGGTCTGGCTCTCCTTTTACATCAAGGCCCGCCGCGAAGAGTCGTTCCTTACTCAGGAATTCGGTCCCGGCTACGCGGAGCACAAGCGGCACACAGGGATGTTTTTGCCAAGATTTTCGTGAGCGTTGGAAGCGCAGAAATTCACCACATTTTGTTCGAACAACGCTGCTTCGCGGATCGCTTTGCTCTGTTCAACCCGTGCGCGCTGACCTTACTGAAAGCCTCCTCGCATTTCAGAATCCATTTCTGTACAATCCCGTTGCTTTATTAACTTTTGTTTTGTTAACCAAGGGTCGGTGCCATGAAACTGAATTCCACGCTTTTGAAAAGCACGGTGGTTGCAGCGTTGGGAGGACTGCTCTTCGGATTTGACACCGTGGTGATTTCTGGAGCCATCCAGCCGCTGAAAGCTCTGTATCATCTCTCACCGTTCTGGGAAGGATTTACCGTCGCCGCCGCGCTGGTAGGCACGGTGATTGGCTCGATGCTCGCCGGCATTCCGGGCGATAGCCTTGGGCGTCGCGCGAGCTTGCGCTGGATGGCTGTTCTATACGTGGTTTCTGCGGCCGGCTGTGCGTTTGCCTGGAACTGGAGCGCCCTGGTCTTTTTCCGCTTCATCGGTGGGCTTGGGATTGGCGGATCATCCGTTCTCGGGCCGATGTATATCGCGGAAATTGCGCCTGCGAAATGGCGCGGGCGCTTGGTTGGTGTTTTTCAGTTTAACGTTGTGTTCGGAATCCTGCTGGCTTATTTCTCCAACTACTTGATCGGCACCATGGGCTTTGGCGGCGCGGAGTGGCGCTGGAAGCTCGGCATTTCCGCCGTGCCGGCGCTGCTTTTCCTCGTGATGCTTCTCGGGATTCCGGAGAGCCCCCGCTGGCTGGTCAAGAAGAGGAGAACCAACGAAGCTGGAGAAGTGCTTCGAATGACCGGAGAGGAAAATCCTGAACAGGAATTGCGGGAAATTGTGGAATCCATCGACGCCGAGCACGTCACCAGCGACGCGCTCTTCACCGCGAAATACCGCCTGCCAATCTTCCTGGCGATTACCATCGGCATGTTCAATCAACTCACGGGCATCAACGCCATTCTCTACTACCTGAATGCAATTTTCGAGCACGCCGGATTCAGCAAAGGCTCCGGCGACCTGCAATCCGTGGCCGTCGGGGCTACCAATCTTATTTTCACCGTGATTGCCATGTCCGTGATTGACAAACTCGGGCGCAAGACCATGCTGCTTATCGGAGCGGTGGGCACGTGCCTTTGTCTGGCCGGTGTCGCCGGCATCTTCCTGACGGGCCGCCACGAAGATTTGCTGGTGTGGATGCTGATTGGCTTCATCGCCTTTTTTGCATTTTCCCAGGGCGCAGTGATCTGGGTCTACCTCAGCGAAGTGTTTCCGAACCGCGTGCGCGCCAAAGGACAGAGCCTCGGCAGCTTTTCCCACTGGATCATGAACGCGCTGATTTCCTGGACGTTTCCGCTGATGGCGGCCTCATCCGGTGGTTACCCCTTCGCGTTTTTCTCCGCAATGATGGTGGTGCAATTCTTCGTGGTGTTGTTCTTCTACCCGGAAACCAAGGGCATCTCGCTCGAAGAAATGCAGAAAAAACTGAAGATTGCCTAGCGTCCTGCCTCTGAAGTTCGTTGGCAACGCTTTCTGCCGGAAGGAGTAGTAGGGGCGCGCTTTAGCGCGTCCCAAGCATCCGTTGAATCAGCGGCGGGTGGCAGACTTGGCGAATTTCGAGGAGGCTAGGCGCTGGCGAGCATAGTCGCTCCAGGGACTCCCTGGATCGAGTTGCAAATAACTTTGCCAGTGCTCGCGCGCTTCGTCAAAAGCGCCAAGTTTTTCGCAGACCAAAGCCAGGTTGTAGTGCGCGTCGGGATGTTCCGGATCGAGGCGCACCGCCAGCCGGAGATGTTGCCGTGCTTCTTCCAATTGACCCATTTCCTCTAGGACGCTTCCCAAATTCGAGTGCGCCAAGCCGCTCCCTGGGTCGGATTCAATGGCGCGCCGGAAACAGTCCGAAGCTTTTTCGAAATTTCCTTGTTCGTAGTACAGCGTTCCGCAGTTGATGAGCGCGTCGGTCCGTCCGGGATCGCTTCGCAAAGCATTTTCGTACGCGTGAATGGCCTCGGCCCAGGTCTTGCGGTTTGCTCGGTCCGCTTCGTAATCGAGGGCCAACGCGAACCACTCATCGGCGCCGCGCTCGGAAATCACCTGGACCTCTTCATCCAGCTTGCGCGTCTCGAAATTCATCACGAACTGGCCGGTCAGTGGCTCCAGCCGCGCGCCTTCGCGCTCGACGATGACGTCTTTTCCATCGGAAAGAATCCGCAGCTCGGTCAACGGCGCCTGGACTTGGGAAAGTTTTTCACGAAGCGCTGCGAGCGCGCGTCGCAAGCGATTGGCCGAAACACCGGTTTCGATCAGTTGCTTAACGGTGCGCAGGGCGATGAGGTCACGGAAATCGTAAAAACGATTGCCCTGATCATTCCGCGCGGAGACCAACTCGAGGCGATCCCAGTAGTCCAATTGTTTTGGAGACAGACCCAGAATACGCTGGACTTCGTCGCGGCTGAATCTGTCCGTGGTGCCCATGAAAAATGATTGTACTGCTTTCCTTAGCCGACCGCCTTCTTCCCCTTTTTCGGAACGGCAACGGGGCCTGCTGGCTCGACGGCGCGCACCGGCGGCTTTTTGGCCGGCGCCTGACGCTCCGCCAAACTCTTTTTCAGCGCTTCCATCAAGTCGATCACCGGAGCCATGTGCGGCTGCGCGACCTCGGTGACTTCCTGGCCCTTGAGCTTGGCGGCAATCATCCCGCGCACGTTTTCCTGATAGGCATCCTTATACTTCTGCGGTTCGAACGGCACCGCGAGATTCTCGATTAACTGCTGCGCCAGCTTCTTTTCCTGATCCTTCAGCTCGACTTTGTCCGTCGAAGAGGATTCAGCAGCGCGAATTTCGTTGGAGTAGAACATCGTGTGCAGCGTCAAACCCTTCGATCCGGGTCGCACCACCACGACATGCTCGCGCTGGTGCATGGTGAGCTTGGCAATCGCCGCGTACCCCGATTCTTCCATCGCTTTCATCAGCAACTGGTACGCCTTCGCGCCGCCTTCATCCGGCGCAAGATAATGGGACGCATCGAAGTACAGCGGATCTACTTCGCCGATCTTCACGAACTCCATAATCTCCGCGACGCGCGCCGAGGCCGGCTCGATCTTGTCGAGTTCCTCTTCGCTGAAGAGCACGTACTGATCTTTCTGGTATTCGTAGCCCTTCACAATTTCGGAGCGCTCCACCATGCGGTTGCAGTGCGGGCAAAACAGGGGCTGCTTCAGACGCGAGTGACATTCCTTGTGCAGTTGGTTGAAGCTGATGCGTTCGCCCCGCGCCGCCGTGGTCATCCGTACGGGGATCGAAATTAAACCGAAGGTGAGATGTCCCTTCCAGACCGTTGTGGCCATGCAGAAACTCCTTTACAAAAGTTTCCCAGGGTCGCTTTGCCTTGAAAGCCAACCGTTTCCCAAATTGGTTCCGATTTGTAAGGTTAGTTGGCGCCTAGGGGGAAAGCAAGGCGAATCCTGGGTGGGGCATGTCCATGTTGCAAAGGGACTTGCAGGGCACCGCTTTTGCCCGAGCCTGCTTGTGCTCTTTCTCGCCAACACCAACTGTCATTCCGAGCGCAGCAAGCCCGCTCCTGCGAGGCGGTCGGCTTGCGAATGTGAGGAATCTCTCTTCAATCCTGCCAATGATGCCGGGTGCCGCATACGCCGGTTTTGCGTGTGCGGGAGAGTCAAGTTCGTGTGAGGCGACTTGGAATGAGCCACTGGCCGTTGCGCTTCACCAAGATCACGAGGGACCTCCTGAATCGGGCTTACTCACCAGGGCCGCCAGGCCAGCCGCATTTCTTCCACAGCTTTTCCCAATTCCAGAGCCCCGAGGTCACGTCGATCGGTAACGGGAACCCCATCTGATGCGCGAGCATACACACCTGCCCGCGATGGTGGGCTTCGTGAGAAATCATGTAGCACAACATTTCCACGCCAACCGGCCAGGGCCGGCCCCAGCCGTCTCGGAGAAACCTCTCGACGTGGCCCCCTCCTCCGCCGAGCGCTTCAGCGAGCATCTCCCCGCAGCGAGCAGCGCTCTCCGCCAATCCCGAGCGAGCCTGCTTCGGCGTGCAGTGCGCGCGGTCGAGCTGACGTGGAGCCTTTAGGTGCGGAGCGGTAAGCCTGACCCACTTGGTGCGGACGTTGTGCATGTGGGTGAAGATCGCCACAATCGTGCGGGCCTTGCCGGGCGGCTTGGCCCTCCAGGCGGCAGGGTCAAGATGTTCGATAAGCACCTGGTTCATGCGCTCATTGGCGGCAAAAATCTGGACCGCCGCTCGGCCCAGTCGCGTGTCAAGTGGAGTGCCCTGTCGCGCGTTAAGTTGAGTACTAAGTCGCGTGTGAACCTGTCGAGTCTGAACCTTTGATTGACGCATGGTCACGGCTCCCCTTGCACTTTGAGGCTAAATTGCGACCTGTTTCTAGGCAAGCCAAATAAGGAGTGCCTGAATCTGTTCTGTCCAGCCTTTAACCTCGCATCTCCAACCGCAAGCATTCACAGCACCTATATTTTCCTAGGCAAAGACGTAATTTTATGGTAACAAAGTATTGCCTCTGAGACGCCAAACCCGTACCCGCTCCTCGCGCACTTTTCCCTTTCTCTATTTTCAATCATTTGCGAATTGCTTCCGTTTTGCCACACTTTTTGAACCTCTTTCTTTTCAACCAATTGCGAACTGCCCAATTTGCAGGTCCTTGTGTTTTGATAACGATCCAACAGTACGGGGGTGGGCAGCGGGCGCCTCTCTTCGCCGTTACAGTCGAGCTTCCAGTCTTCCGTATATTCTTCCAAGTTCCGTATGCTCTAAGTCTTTTGTTTGCCACTTCTAGAATTGCCGGGGTGTATACCAATTTTCCATTTCGGAACGCATCCGTGGAGAGGAATCTCGCAAGACAAATGCCGGTACGCCGCCACAACATCAGGAAGGCCGTGGGGTAGAATGCACCCATGGCGAAGCTCGAAGAATACCGGCGAAAGCGGAAGTTTGACCGCACGCCGGAGCCTGCGGGTGAACCGGAGGAAACGAAGAAGGGCGGGCCCGTCCCGGCAGGCAAGCCGCAGCGGGCCGGTACGCGCTTGCCCAAGCCAATGCCGAAGCTGCGGCTGGAAGTCCGTCCCGCCGCGGAGTACGGAAACACGTTCGTGGTGCAAAAGCATGCCGCGACGCGGCTGCACTACGACTTCCGGCTGGTGATTGACGGCACGTTGAAGTCCTGGGCGGTGCCTAAGGGGCCTTCGCAGAGCAATGCCGACAAACGGCTTGCAGTGATGACCGAGGATCATCCGCTGGAGTATGGCGGCTTCGAGGGCAAGATTCCCGAAGGCAACTACGGCGCGGGAAGCGTCATGGTCTGGGACCGCGGAACGTTTGTCGTGGAAGACGATCCCGGTAAGCCCCAGGCGGCGGGCCTCGACGCGTTGCTGCAACTGCAACGAGGCGAGATTAAATTCAGCCTGAATGGAGAGAAGCTGCGCGGCAGCTTCGTCCTGGTCAAGCTGAAGCGCAGCGAAAAAGGCAACGAGTGGCTGCTCATCAAACACAAAGACGCCGTCGAAGATCCGAAGTGGAATATTGATGAGCACGACGGCTCGGTTCTGACAGGGCGGAGCATCGAGGAGATTGCCGAGCAGGCGCCGCCGAAGCGCAGTCCGAGCCAGATCCGCGCCGTCGAGTTGCAGGGCGCGCGCAAAGGCGCGATGCCGTCGCGCATCGAGCCAATGCTGGCGACGCTCGCCGAGCATGCGTTCTCCGATCCGAGCTGGCTCTTCGAGATTAAGTGGGACGGCGTCCGCGCCCTGGCGTGGATTAGGGATGGAGCGCTGACGTTGCGCTCGCGCAACAACATTGACATCACCAAGCGCTATCCGGAATTGGCGGCGCTTCCAAAAGTTTTCGCCGCGAGCGAGGCGATTCTCGACGGCGAGATTGTGGCGCTCGATGCGCGCGGGCGCGGCGACTTTCAGCGCTTGCAGGAGCGCATGCACGTGCGCGCCCCCGGCGAAATGCTGATACGCGAGACGCCGGTCGTTTACTTCGCGTTCGACATTCTTTACTGCGACGGATACGACCTTCGCGACGCCCCGCTGCTCGAACGCAAGCAGTTGCTGGGCCGCCTGCTGCACGCGTCGGAGCGGTTTCGCTACTCCGACCATCAGTTGGAGCACGGAAAAGAACTGTTCGAACTGACGAAAGAAAACGGCCTGGAAGGCATTGTGGCGAAACGCGCCGACAGCGTTTATGTCGGCGATCGCAGCGCGAATTGGGCGAAGCTGAAAGTGAGCCAGACGCTCGATGCTGTTGTTGGCGGCTGGACCGAAGCGCGCACCGAGGCAATTCCATTTGGTTCGTTGTTGCTGGGTTTGTACGAAGGGAAGAAGCTGCGCTTTATCGGTCATGTGGGCAGCGGTTTTGACGGGAAGAGGCATGCCGAGCTGAGCAACAAATGGAAAGAGCTGACTGTCTCGACGAGCCCGTTTGAAAGCGTGCCGGCCACCAACGAGAAGCCATCGTGGGTCAAGCCGGAGCTGGTGGCGCGCGTGAAGTTTGGCGGGTGGACGCAGGAACATTACCTGCGGCATCCGGTATTTCTCGGGCTTCGCGAAGACGTGCAGGCAGAGGATTGCAAATGGGAAACCGAGGTTGCCGCCGCCGCACCTGCCGTGGTTCGCGCGCCCGAGGTAGTCGGCCGCGTGATCAGCACAGGAGCGCAGATTGAAGCGGAACTCTTCAAAGGCAAGGCGGAAACGATCACCATCGAGCTGGAAGGGAAGCGGCTGCGGTTCAGCAATCTGAACAAAGTGTATTTTCCGGAATCCGGTTACACCAAGCGCGACCTGCTGGCCTACTATTACCGCATGGCGGACTACATTCTGCCGTTCTTGAAAGACCGTGCTTTGGTTTTGCGCCGCTATCCGGATGGAATTCAGGGGCAGGCTTTTTTTCAAAAGGACTTGCATGAAGGACTGCCGGAATGGTTTAAGACCGTGCCGCTGGATTCCGAGGAGCGAGGCAAGCAAATTCGCTATGCGACAGCGAGCGACCCCGCTTCGTTATTGTTCTTGGCGGGGCTTGGCTGCATTGATCACAATCCGTGGTCCAGCCGCTTCGACGATCTCGAGCATCCGGATTATTTCTTTTTCGATCTCGATCCATCCGATGGCACAGAATTCTCCGTGGTCGTCACCATCGCGCGAGCACTGCATGAAAAGTTGGAAGAATTGGGGATTGTAAGTTTTCTGAAAACTTCCGGCGCGACCGGCTTCCACATTTTTATTCCAGTCGAAACCGTTTACACGTATGAGCAGTTGCGGACGTTTGGGGAAATCATCGCGCGAACCGTGACGGCCCAACATCCGAATCTCGTGACCAATGAGCGGTCCGTGGCGAAAAGGCCTGCGGGCCGCGTGCTCATTGACGTGCAGCAGAATGCGATGGGCCGCCCACTGGCCGCTGCCTACAGCGTTCGCGCGTTCCCCAAAGCACCGGTTTCCGCGCCGGTGTTGCCGCGCGAACTGCGGCCGAATCTGCGCCCTGAGAATTTGAACATCAAGACCATCTTTGCAAGGCTGAAGGAGAAGGGCGACCTTTGGAAAGATTTCTGGAAGAGCCCGCAGAACATCGAAGGAGCCATTGAGAAGCTGAGCAGCCACCTGCCGGCAAATTCGAAAAAGTAGTGAGGACGGTCGGAATCGGGAATGCGCCTTTTCCCTTGGCCGTACGCTGTGATTAAATGCTTTGCCTCGGAGGTGCTTCATTTCCGCAAATGGCCAGCTTCGCGTGGGCACATCGGGATACTCGTACAAGCAGTGGAAAGGGAATTTCTATCCCGAAAAGCTGCCGGACAAGGAGATGCTGAGCTTTTACGGCGCGCAGTTTTCGACGGTGGAGATCAATCACAGTTTCTATCGCATGCCAACCGAAAATTTGCTACTGAACTGGGCGAAAAGCGTTCCGGACGGTTTTCGTTTTGCGTTGAAAGCCAACCAGCAGATTACGCACATCCAGAGGCTGCGCGGCTGCGAGAGCACGTTGAAGCGTTTTTTGGAAGTAGCCAGCGTACTCAACGAGGGCGACCATCTCGGCCCAATCCTGGTGCAGCTTCCGCCCACTTTCAAGTTTGACAAGCCGTTGCTAGAAGATTTCTTGGCGCTGCGCCCGCAGGCGTTCGCATTTGCTTTCGAAGTGCGCCACGCGTCGTGGTACACCGACGAGACTTATGCGGTGCTTCGCAAGCACAAGACGGCGCTGTGCATCGCCGAGACCGAAAAGCAAACCCCCCCAGACGTGATCACCGCCAACTTCGCCTACGTGCGTCTGCGCATGGAAAATTACACTCCGAAGCAACTCGCCGCGTGGAGAAAACGCTTCGATACATGGATGAGTCAGGGCATTGATGTGTACGCCTATTGCAAGCACGAAGACGAAGGCAAAGCCCCCGCCTACGCCCGCAAAATCATGGAGAATGACACTCCGCAATCAAAGGATTGAGGTGAGAGCACTGTAGTACTTACTTCGGACCACCGAAGAGACTACTCAAAGAGGAGAAGTCATAGCTAATCCCCACCTGAGCCCCGACCTTGCTTGCGGCGAGTAGATCGGTCTTATTGGACCAGCTCACGCCGATGGGGATCTTGATTCCCGACTTCCCATTGACCGTAATCTTTGCTTGGGTAACCCACAATGAGCCAGGGGTTCCCAGAAGCACCTGCGCATTCTGCGGCAATTGAATGGTAGTGCCGGGGACGAGGTTATCCTCCGTGATGTTCAGAACCGAAGGGTCTGGCTGGTACTGCCAATACGCAGCAACACTGAAGGTAGCTTGATTTGGATTACTCTTTAAGGTCAATGGCCTGTCATACTCCACAGAGACTTGGCCCGCATGAAGCCGCCCGTATTTCGCTCCGGCGGGTATGGTGCTCCCGTAAATTGACGCGGCCGCGTTCACAGAGAGCAGACCGATGGCGTTTTTTGGGGTGTACCCAAGAATAAGACGAAAATCGTGGGTCTCTGGCTGATTCTGAGGACGGTTGAAAGCGTATTCGAAGGTGAGCAAGGGCTGGCCTTTTGCTTCGGCCAACAATTGATTCCACAGGTCCTTGTACTGAGCAAGGGAAAGATTCACGCTCGCGACGTTTTGAATGAATTGAGCGTCGTTGTTCATCCTTGAGTTTACTGAGGCATTAAACAAGGCTAGAAAATCTTGCTTTAGCCTTGGCAAGTCTCCCGCATCCGCGTCGTCATAGAACCTATCAGCGAAGGTTTGCAGAGTCTCCTGGAAAGCAGCATCGCTCTGTAGCGGACGATTTACCAGAAGCGGCTGCAACTTACTTTGGAGGTCTTGGGCCTGTTTGTTGAGCTGGTCCTTTGCCTTCGCGGCAGCCGCCTGCCAGGCGGCCAGGAACTTGCTGGAATGCGGGTCGTACGGATTCCAGAATTGGTACCGAGCTGTTACGCCTGATAGTTTCCCCACACTGGAAGGGATAACGACGGCGTTGATGGACGACGGCGTAGATGAATTTGCCGCCCCGCTTGTACTCACTGTAGAAGTGCTTTGCTGATTGATCATAAACGCCGCCGAGAGATTGATATTTCGCAACACAGGCGTCCCCATCGCGCCTTTGCAGTCAAAGCAAAGTACCTGCTGTCCCGTTAACGCTCGCACCAGCCCGTCCGCATTTCCGCTCAAGGTCGCTGTATTTCCATTGACCGACCGTGTTAGAGCTCCCGACTCCAGCGCGAATGCGAGAATGGATGCCGTTCCGGCCTTCTCAACGAGACCGGTCGTACCACTCGTGTTGCTGCTGGCCCCGGTCTGCTGGTCCGGTCTGTTCTGGTTTGCAGCCGCAAGAGTGGCCAGACTGACCGGTGAAGTGTTGTCGGGGGAAGACGGGAGCGAGGCCATGGCACCTTGAACTGCGGCAAGAGGTGCAAGCAGGGATGTTAGTCGGGTCGGGTCAGAGTCTACAAACAAGAATGTGCGCAAGGCGGCTCTCGTGTCCGGGTTGGCGCGGTCGATCTTTCCTCCCGCATCCTTGTGAGCTGCAACCGTGCTGAGGAACTTGTTGATGTCTGTGCAGTAGGAGAAGAAGGGGTCTTTTTCCTTGGCGCAGTCAAATTGTTGGGGGCTCTGGCCGCACGCCGGGGACGCAAGATACAAAGAGAAGAGGGCTACGGTGCTTAGAAAGCGAAATGGCTTGTGCATTTGTGTTCCTCAGCCGGCGACGATGTCAAAAGTGATGGAGGCGTGTATCCCGGCTCCGAATGAGAGGATCAGCTGCGTGGCCCCGCCACCGCAGTCCTCAACGATTTGCATCTCCTCGCCGG
>Ga0209472_1002350_pt1 | contig 10652 bp, 10 predicted proteins | sample GraSoiAngelo_130_FD_185887 | JGI IMG/M metagenome (GOLD analysis project Ga0209472, IMG submission 185887) | Grasslands soil microbial communities from the Angelo Coastal Reserve, California, USA - 14_0929_02_20cm (SPAdes) (version 2) | ecosystem: Environmental > Terrestrial > Soil > Grasslands ...
GTCATCGTTTCGGCGCTCTCTCGCGCGTCCGTCTAGAAGCGCCGAGCTAGCGCGGCTCCTCGAGCACTTCGCCTGTCGCGTCGAGATAGCGATCCGGGTTTTCCTGGAAGATCCGCTTGCACTTGAGCGTATCGAACACGTAGATCCGATCCTCGTAGCGCACGCGAAGCGCGCTGTCGCCGAGCGGCGCGCCGCAGATCACGCACCGTGGCGCGCTCACGCCGGCTCGACCTCGAGCAACGGCTGGTGCGCGCGAACGAGCTGTCCGTTCTCGGCGAAGATGCGGCGCACCTGTCCCGAGGCTGTCGAGCGGATCTCGTTGAAAAGCTTCATCGCCTCGATGAGCCCGATGACGTCGCCGGACTGGACGTTCGAACCGACCTGTACGAAAGCTTCCGTCTGCGGCGACGACGCGCGATAGAAGATCCCGGTGAGCGGCGCGTTCACCGTCGGAAGCTCCTTCGCCGGAGGTGCCGGCGCTGCGGGAGCGGTCTGGGGCGCGTCGCCGGCAGCGGGCGCGCTCGCCGCGACGCGGGCGCCGTCTTTGACGACGCGGACGCGCACACCGCCGCGCTTCACCTCGAGCTCGCTCACCTCGGCGTTGGCGAGGCGTTCGAGGAGTTCGGTCACGAGCGCGTTGGCATCAGCGCGGACCTTCCGGGGGTCGGGCATCAGGCGGCCTCCCGACGGAGGACGAGGGCGACGTTGTGGCCGCCGAACCCCATCGAGTTCGAGAGCGACAGATCGACCTTCGCCTTGCGCGCACGGTTCGGGATGTAGTCGAGATCGCATTCCGGATCGCGTGTCTCCTGATTGATCGTCGGCGGAAGAAGCTCGTTCCGCATCCCGAGGATGCAGAGCGCGGCTTCGATCGCACCCGCGGCGCCCAACGTATGGCCGGTCATGGATTTCGTCGACGAGACCGCGAGCTTGCGCGCGTGATCGCCGAAGACCGTCTTGAGCGCGGCGGTCTCGGCGCCGTCGTTCGCCTGCGTCGACGTGCCGTGGGCGTTCACGTAGCCGATCGCCTCGGGCTTGACGCCGGCGTCCGCGATGGCCATGCGCATGGCCCGCACCGCGCCCTCACCGCCGGGCGGCGGCGCCGTGACGTGGTAGGCGTCGGCGGACATGCCATAACCGAGGAACTCGGCGAGGATCGTCGCGCCGCGAGCGCGCGCGAACTCGAGATCCTCGAGGACGAGGCAGCCCGCGCCTTCGCTGAACACGAAGCCGTCACGGTCCTTGTCGAAGGGGCGCGACGCCTTCTCGGGCGCGTCGTTCCGCGTGGAGAGCGCACGAGCCTGGTTGAACGCGCCGATCGCGATCTTGATGAGGCCGGCCTCGGCCCCGCCGGCAAGCATGACGTCGGCCTGACCGCGGCGGATGATCTCGGCAGCCTCGCCGACGGCATTCGCGCTCGACGCGCACGCCGAAACGTGGCCCATGTTCGGTCCTTTCGCGCGGTACTTCATCGCGATCTCGCCGGCCGCCATGTCGATGATCATCATCGGGATCAGGAATGGCGAGACCTTTCGGGGGTCTTTCTGGTGGACGAGGACCTGGTCGACGAGGGTCTCCACACCACCGATACCCGACCCGAACGCGACGCCGATGCGGGGCGCGAGCTCGGGCGTGATCTCGATGCGGGCCGACCGCAGCGCCTGTCCGGCCGCTGCAACGGCGAAGTGCACGAAACGGTCGGAGCGGCGGATCTCCTTGCGGTCCATGTAGTCGAGCGGATCGAAGTCGCGGACCTCGCCGGCGATCGTCGTCTCGAGGCCCGTCGCGTCAAAGCGCGTGATCGGTCCGATCCCGCTCCTCCCCGCGATGATGCCGTCCCAGGTCTTTTCGACCGTCGAGCCGAGGGGAGTGATCATGCCGAGACCCGTCACCACGACACGGCGGCGCTCGCCGTCCTGCATCGGTCGAGTCTAGCGAGCGGTCTTTTTAGAGGGCCTGCAGTCGGGCGATCTGGGACGTCTCCAGGAGGGCCGCGCCTGCGAGAAGAGCGAAGGCGACAACCACGAGCGAAAGCTCCACCCGCGTTAGACGGATGTCCCGCAGATGCCTGATCCGCACGAGGTGCCGGTCGGTGATGCGGCGCTGCCTCCAGAGCGAAGCGTTCGCGAGCACCGTCGCGAGGACGATGTATGCGACGAGCTCCGGGATGCCCGCGTGGGAGATGATCGATCGCAGGTCGAACGGGGGAATGCGGGCCCCCGGGACAAAAAGCGCGAACGAGTTTGTGCCCAGCGCGATCCCAAATCGCACGAACCAGGTCCACGGAGCGAAGTACGCGAGCGAGATCGGCCCGATGCTGTACAGGCTGGCAAGGGCGATGACCCCAAAGCCGAACGCCGCATTCCAGATGAACAAGGTCGCCGCAACACCCGCGGAATCGGCGCGGGCGTCGAGGGTCGGAAGGATTCCGAGCGTGAAGCGCGTGGCCCCTTCCGGCAGGACGACGTACGCGACGGTCCAGGCGAGGGCGAAAGCGAACACCCCGATCGCGGCGGCGGTCGCGAGGCGCACGAGCGCGCTGCGGTGCGCGAGGGCTTTCGGGAGAAGCGACCAGGTGACCAAGCCTTAGGAACGCTACCGACCCAGCGACGGGTCGGCCATAGTCGGATCGTCTCGAGCGCATTGCGTTCGGGTGTCAGTGTGGCGAACGCTCTACCTCAGTCGCTGGGCGTGATGAGCACGGGTTTGCCGTGGAACCGGCGGTACATGCGGTCGAAATTGCGCCGGCTTCGCTTGAGTCGCTCATCTTCGGAAAGAGACTCCCAGATCCGATGCGTGTGCCGGCGCGCGCGATCCGCGCCCAGCGTGACCACGCGGTAGCCACGCTCGCGGACCGCGAGTGAGACGGCGATGTCGAGATTCCGGTAGAAGCGGTAGCGCTCATCGAAGCCGCCGATCTCGAGCAGCACCTCGCGCCGCGCGGCGGCGCAGTAGCCCTGCACCGCCTCGGCGTCGCCGGTCGTGACCTCGTCGAAGTGCTTGAGGTCGGTCGTGCGAAGTCCCCACGGCCCCGCCAGGCCCACGCCCTTGTCGCCGAGCGTCTGCGCGAGCGGACCGAAAAGATCGCCGGTGATCTCGACCGAGCAATCGAGCATGAGGAGCATGCGGCCCCGCGCAAGGCGGATGAGCGCATTTCGCGCCGCGCCCTCGCCCAGATCGCGGTCCGCGAAGTACGCCTTGACGCGGCCGTCGCCCGCCGCGATCTTCGCGATCCGGTCCTGCGCCTCGTCGCGCGAGCCCGAATCGAGGATGAAGACCTCGCCGTCCGCCGGTAGAAACGCAAGCGCGCCGGCAAGGCATCGCGCCAGATCGTCCGGGTACTCGCGCGTCACGATCCCCACGGTCCAGGAGCGTGCCGGCGACTCGCTGCGGCGATCGGGGACCTCCTTGGCCGACGAGATCGTCCGCCGCTCGCGCACCGCTACGCGGCGATCGGCGCGTGAGAGCACGGCACGGTCGGCGGCTTGGTCTTCGACGCGATACCCGTCGAAGGCCGCGCGCAGATCGTCGGCGCGCTGGAAATCCCGCGACGCGCGCGCCACGCGGTGTTCCTCGACCGAAGCGACGACCTCGCGCGGCGCCTTGGCGTGCTCGGTCGCAACGGAGGCGAGATCGAGACCCAGGACTCTGTCCGCCTCGAGGAACACGGCGAGACGCTCCGTATCGGAGATCGTCCGATCGACCGCGCAGCGCTGAAGCCACGCGAGCGCGGCCGGGAGATTCAGATCGTCGGCCAGTGCGCGACCGAACGGCTCGAGCCAGCGCTCGTGAAGCGCGCGACGGGTCGGTTCGCCTTGGGGCACCTGTGACCAGTGGCGGACGCGTTGACGAAGGTGATCGAGCGCTTCGGCGGCCTGTCGCAGCGCGCCGAGCGAGAAGTGCATGCGCGTGCGGTAGTGCGTCAGCAGGCACTGGTACCGGAAGGCGAGCGGATCGATCTCGAGCTCGATCAGCTCGTCGATCGTCACCGTGTTGCGCGCCGACTTCGCCATCTTCACGCCGTCGGAGAGCAGATGCTGCCCGTGCACCCAGTGACGGACCGATGCGTGGCCGTACGCTCCTTCGGACTGCGCGATCTCGTCCTCGTGGTGCGGGAAGATGTTGTCGACACCGCCGGTGTGCAGGTCGAAGCGCTCGCCGAGGTACTTCGTGCTCATCGCCGAACACTCGATATGCCAGCCCGGAAACCCGCGACCCCACGGTGACTCCCAGGTCAGCGCCCGACCGGCCTCGGCCTTCTTCCAGAGCGCGAAGTCGACAGGGTCGCGCTTGTTGGGATCGATCTCGGCGCGCACGCCCTGCCGGAGCGCTTCGCCGACGTTGCCGGAGAGCCTGCCGTACCCCGCAAAGCGCTTCACGGCGAAATACACGGCCCCTTCGACCTCGTACGCCAGGCCGCGCGCGATGAGCCGCTCGATGATGGAGATCATTTCGGGGACGTGATCGGTCGCGCGCGGGAAGCGTGTGGCGGGCAGGATCCCGAGCCGCCGCTCATCCTCATGGAAACGGACCTCGTAGAACTCGGCGATCTGCTTGGGGGTCTTCCCCTCGGCGAGAGCCGCCGCGATGACCTTGTCCTCGCCTCGATCGACCGCGTCCTGGCGCATGTGGCCGACGTCGGTGATGTTCTTTATCGCGACGACGGTGTTGCCGAAATGCTCGAGCGTCCGGCGGATCCAGTCCGCGAGCAGGTAGGAACGCAGATTCCCGAGGTGGGCCGGCCGGTAGACGGTCGGGCCGCAGGTGTACATGCGCACCTCGCCGGCCCGCTCGGTGGTGAGCGGCAGAACGCGCCGCTGAAGGGTGTCGTAGATGCTGAGCTGCACGGCCTCCCCTTCGATGAGGGTAGACCGGTCAGTGCGGAGGCAAGAAATGACGGCGGAGCTCTTCGCGGCGATCAAGAGCGGGGATATGGCGACGGTCGAACGAGTTCTGGAGCGGGACCGCGGACTCGTCGACGCCCGTGACGAGGATGGACTCTCGCCCGTCCTGGCCGCGCTGTACCACGGTCGGAACGAGATCGCGGCAGCGGTCCTTCGGCGCGGGCCGAGGCTCACCGTGTTCGAGGCCGCCGCGGCCGGCGATCTAGCCCGCGTCCGCGAGCTCGTGGGAGCGAATCCCGCACAGGCGAACGGCGTCGCGCCCGACGGCTACTCCCCCCTCGGTCTCGCAGCCTTCTTCAAACGACGCGAGGTCGTGCGCTATCTGCTCGGGGCAGGCGCCGATCCGCGGCCGGCCTCGCGCAACGGGGGGTTCACGCCCCTCCACTCCGCCGTGGCCACGGACGCAGGCGCGACGGACATCGAGATCGTGCGGATGCTGCTCGACAAGGGGGGCGACCCGAACGCGCGGAGTCAGTCGGGCTCGACGCCACTGCACACGGTCGCTTTCACCGGCGATCGCGCGAGTCTTGAGCTTCTCATCGCGCATCGTGCCGATCCCGCCATCAGGAACAAGGCTGGGCAAACTGCTTCTGACATCGCGACCGAGCGCGGGCACGAGGAAGTTGCCCGGATACTCGCGTCCCGCCGCTAAGCGAACTTGAAGGAAGCCAGGATCGCGTCAAGCTTTTCCCTTGAAGCCCCCGCGGGGACCGGAAACAGCTGCGAGATCTTGTAGCTCAGCACGTACATCCGGCCGGCGTTCGCAACGACATAGGCGACCGGGCCGCGAGTGCCGTTGATTACCTTGACTGCGGTGTGTCCGTCGACCGTCGCGTCCACGATCTGCTCTCCGGACGAATGACCAAACCGGTCCGATGTGGCCCACTCGCGCGGGGTCATGGTGCCCGTATCCGTCCACACCTCAACTCTGGCTGCGTAATTCGAAATCTCGCAGTCGGTTTCGCAATTGCTGGTCAGCGCCGCCTCGTCCTGCGGCGTGCGGGGAGTGAACACATCCGAACCCTTCGGCTGTCCGGGATCCGGCGGCGGCGACTTGAACGAGAGCACGTCCGAGTGCCGGTACGGCGGCGGGAGCACGAGGCTGTACTGCCAGGTCGTGTTGACATATGGGGTCCCGACGAGTGTCGCCGTCGGTGAGGCTGATGATGCCGCGGTCGGCGAGGCGCTCGGAGTGGGGGATGCAGACGCAGAAGCGGTCGGAGTCGGGCTCTGACTGGGGGTCGCCGTCGGAGTCGCAGAGGCGAGGGCGGTCGTGTCCTGACGCGACCGCGCGAAGATCGCGACCATGGCGACGGCAACGATGAAAAGGAGGGCAATGACGAGGAGGAGGAGGACGCGTGCGGCCACGAGTGCGGTCGCTGCAATTGGCGCGCCGCTAAAGGATGGTCTGCCCCAGCGCCGACGCGACGAGCTCCACCGCGAGCGCCGCCGTGCGGTTGCCCTGATCGAGGATGGGATTGACCTCCGCGATCTCGAGCGACCGGAGCTTCCCGGACGCGGCGAGCATCTCCATCGCGAGCTGCGCTTCGCGGTACGTGAGCCCTCCCCGAACAGGAGTGCCGACGCCGGGCGCTTCGTCCGGATCGATCGCGTCCATGTCGAGCGACAGGTGGATGCCGTCGCCCTTGGAGGCAACGGCGATGGCCTTCTCCATCGCGCCGCTCATCCCCAAGCGGTCGATGTCGGCCATCGTGATCGGCGTCACGCCCGCTGCCTTGATGTTCTCCTTCTCAGCTTGATCGACGCTGCGAAGCGCGACGAGCACCCCGTTGTGGCCGTCGACAGAGCCGCGAAGCTCTTTCGGGAACGGGTCCGCGGCCAGGCCGAACGCGACGGCGAAGGGCATCCCGTGGACGTTCCCTGAGGGACTGGTCTTTGGCGTATTGCTGTCGCCGTGCGCGTCCATCCAGATGACGCCGGGGCGGCGGCCGCCGTGGGCGATCCCGGCCAGCGTCCCCATGGCCATCGAGTGGTCACCGCCGAGGACGATCGAGATGTTCCCGGCGCGCTCGATGTCGGCGACGACTTTGGCCAGATCCATCGCCACCCGGATGATCTCGTCGACGTGGTGCGCCCGGCCGTCCATCTTCGCGAGCTCGGTCTTGTCGACCTGACGGAAGTTCTTCGTCGCTCCTTCGTCGCGGTCGGCGACACGCACGTTGCCGCGGTCCCGGACGGAGTAGCCGAGACTCGCGAGCCGGTCGCGCAGGCCCGCGTAGCGGATCGCGGATGGCCCCATGTCGACTCCGCGGCGGTTGCCGCCGAGATCCATCGGCACGCCGACGATCTCCACCGTCCTGTTCACGTGGACGCCTTCGCCTTTGGCTGAAAGAGCGCGAGGATGACACCCTCGGCAGCGAGCTCGTCGCCGATCATCGTGCGGACCGCGACGCGTGCGAAGCCCCGTCGCATCTTCTCGAATGTGGCTTCGAATCGCGCGGTGTCGCCGGGCTTGACCATACGTTTGAAGCGCATCTCCTCGATGCCCGCGAAGAGACCGAGCCCTTCGCGGTAGTCCGGGTGTGCCATCGCTCCGACCGTCGCGACCTGCGCCATCGATTCCACGAGGATGACACCGGGAACAATGGGGTTTCCCGGGAAATGTCCAGCCTGGTACCACTCGTTGCCGGTGAAGGTGTGTTCCCCTACCGCACGGACGCCTGGCTCGAGCTCGGTGACGCGGTCGATCAATAGGAATGGGTCACGGTGCGGGATGAGGGCCTCGATCGCGGCTTTGTCGAGCGTGGACATCGCGAGCGAGTCTAGAGACAAAGAAGGGGACCACCTTGCGGTGGTCCCCTTCGCATTCAGACAGGTCGCAGTGTTACGGAGTGAGCTTGCTGATGCGGGTTGACCAGTTACCTAGAGCGGCGCGCGTTCCCACACCGCCCTCGGAAGTCGCGCAGGTGCCGAGCAAGTTGTCCCCGGTTCCGCCTGCGAAGAATGGGCCACCCCAGGTCGTGTAGTCGCAAGCGTGAGCGATGTACTCGCTGGCGATCCATATCGTGTTTCCGTCAACAGCGGCCGCGCCGTAATCGCCCCAACGTGGACGCGGCGGGTTTAGCTGTTGCTTGTAGTTGGTGAAGCCGTCATCCGGCGCAGCGCCGGCTGCGGCGATTTGGACATCTCCCATGCCAGCCTGCGCGTCGATGGCCGCATAGCCGGCACTTGGGTTGATCGCGGATCCGACGATGGTCACGGCGACGACGCCGCGGCCGCTCGGCGTGACGCCGATCGCCGGATAGGTGATGTTCTTGTCGGGGTATCCGTTAGTCCCAGTCAATGCGACGCTTCCGGTGACCGAGCCGGTGGAAACGTCGGGCTTGACGATGAACCAGGCAACGCCCGCCTTGTTGTGCGCCGGAGTCGTGTCGAAGCTAACGGCGGTGTCGAGCGCGCCCCAGACCTTACCGTTGGCGTACATCACCTGCTGCATGCGTGTGTCGTTCGAATCGAGCCGGGCGACGGTCGCAGTGCCACGCGCGTGCGCCGTGGCGCTGACGAGCAGCTTCCAACAGCCGTGTGCGCCATTGAACAGTACCGTCGTCTCGTTGTTGAGGCAGTAGCCCTGTGGTGAATCGGTAGTAGCTGCGCTGCCGGAGCCAGGCTGGTCAGCTTTGGGCGGGAGCGCATACTGGCCGACCGCCAGCACGGTGTCTGAAAGGCTCACGGAAGGGGTCGAGTCGAGTGAGGACGTGTTCGTCAGCGCCCAGAGAACGACCTGGCTCGAGGTGTAGTTGCCACCGGTACCGCTGACCGGATGCGTCGCCTCATCGGCGGCGTTCGAGCTGAGGAGGTATTCGGTGCCCCCGGCACCGAGCTCGTACGAGGTGGTCCCTGGCGATTGTGCGGGCCACAGAGTGAACCCGGGCTGCTTGATGCTGGGGGTTTCACCGGTCATCGCGCCGTTGACGGAGGCGAACGTATCGATGTGGGTCACGTACACCGTCGCGGAGCCGGAGGCGAGCTGACGCTTCGAAGATGCGTAGATCTGCGCGCCGTTGAACCCGTTGCCGTTCCACGGGTACGAATTTGTGGTCACGTAAAAGCCGTTCGCGTCCGCGCCAATGTGCGGGTAGTCACCTAGGCAGGGACAAGCGTTCTCCGGGACCGTGAACGTCCCGTCGTTCGTCACGTCGACCTTGTAGATATGCCACGTTCCTGTGGGATTCGACGTCGTGCTGACTGCTATGTCCAGGTGGTTCTCTTGGAGATTGTTTGTTGCGGTGAGCGCGTACGTCAGAGCAACCAGGTAGAAGCGCTGCGTCTGAGCGTCGTAATAGCAAGTCGGGTCGGTGACGTTCGGCCCGCGGACGCCCGTGGTCCGATCGATCGCCGGCGGATATTGGAAGAACGAGTTGAGGTCGATCGCATGATTCACGTTGCGCGGATGTCCGGCCACGACATTCGTGCTCGTGTTGTCGGGGAGGACCGACGCGCCCGAGAAGTTGAAGACGTTGAAGACATCGTTCACGGCTTCGACGATGTAACCGTTGCCGACGCACATGCCCTGATCGGGCGGTTCGACGGAGAACTGGTTTCCGCCGCGCGAGTAGCGCTGTTGGTAGAAGTTCAGCCCTTCGAAGCTGGTGCCCAGCTGGGGGTTCGACTTCGCCTTTTTGGCGGTCGCGGTCACGAGGCCGCTTCCGCTACCGCGCGAAAGCGAACGATCGATCGTCCCGTCGAAGGCCGCGGGGCTGGCCTCGTCCTCTTGCGCCGGAAATTCGAGATCGGTCGCGCTTCCGGATGGTGTGAATTCACCGGCGACCGGCGATCCGGTGCCGGCGAGTGCGATCTCCCGAGTGACGCCGGAACCCGCGATGGCGGGTGACGCGGCGGATGCTCCGATGAGCGAAACGATCAATGCGATGGCAGCGAGATATGCGATGAATCGTGGCTTCAAGAGCCTTCCCTCCTACGTGATGCGCCCCAGACGTAGAGGGATTCGCTGCCGAACGCCCAGCCGCCCCCCAAGCCCGCGAGCTTTAGTGAGAGTCACGAAGGCCGGTGAGGTTGTCAAGCGAAGGGGCGACCTGCCTATTGTTCGGGCGACGGACGCGAAGGCTGTTCGCCTTTGCGAGGCCTAGTCCCGGCCGGGCGGCGGGTTGAATCCGGGCATACCGGGTTCCGGAGCGATCGCGGGAATGTCGCGCCCAGGAGCGGCTGTGGTAGCGGGGCCGACGGGCACGGTCGGATGAGGCACCACGGTCGCGGCGGGCGCGGCGGTCGGGGCCGCCGGATAGGCCGAAGCCGGCGCGGGAACCGCAGTGTTCCTGATCGGAATCGCCGTTTCGTCGCGTACCGGAGCCGCGGGCAATGGAACGGACGAGGCCTCAATAGCCGGAGCGATCGACGCGGGATTCTCCACCGGCGCGTACGCGGGAGCCGCAGGCTGGAACGAGCTGCCGACGAAGGTTCGCGCCGCCGCGATCCCAACGAGGGCGAGAAGTAGCACGAGCAGAACGAGAAGCGACCGGTTGGATGACAGCGTCGACGGAGCGCGAACCATCTTCATCGTCTAACGCAAAGCGACCCGCAGCGGATATGCCGACCGTAAAAGATTCGCGCGAAGGCCATCAGCCTGCGAGCGCGTCCACCCCGACGGTGTCGATGAGATGGGTCGTCACCTGGCCCGATCGGAAGAGATCGCTCGCGAGGATCTTCTTGTGGGCGGGAATGTTCGTGGTGACCCCGACGATCGTGAACTCATCCAGTGCCCGCTGCATG
>Ga0209472_1002351_pt1 | contig 10651 bp, 6 predicted proteins | sample GraSoiAngelo_130_FD_185887 | JGI IMG/M metagenome (GOLD analysis project Ga0209472, IMG submission 185887) | Grasslands soil microbial communities from the Angelo Coastal Reserve, California, USA - 14_0929_02_20cm (SPAdes) (version 2) | ecosystem: Environmental > Terrestrial > Soil > Grasslands ...
CCATGCTCACGCACTCAATCTCCGCGATAGTGGTGTCTCCGTCCGCGTCGGCCTCCACGAAGGGAGCGCCTCGCGCGCCAAAGCGGAAAAAGAAGGCTTGACGGTCAACAAGCCCGCAGAAGCCGCTGCCTGGGCTGACGTCATCATGATCCTCGTTCCGGACACCAAGCAGCCCAAGCTGTATCGCGAGGCCATCGAGCCGCATCTCAAGCCGGGAAAAACTTTGATGTTCGCGCACGGTTTCAACATCCGCTTCGGTACGATCAAACCGCCGGCCGCCGCCGATGTTTCCATGATCGCTCCAAAAGCACCCGGCCACCGCGTTCGCGAAGTCTTCACCGAAGGCGGTGGAACACCCGCGCTCCTGGCGGTCGAGCAGGATGCCAGCGGTAAGGCGAAAGCGCTTGCTCTCGCTTACGCTAAAGGACTCGGCTGCACACGCGCCGGGGTTCTGGAGACCACTTTCACCGAAGAGACCGAAACCGACCTCTTTGGCGAGCAGGCCGTCCTCTGCGGCGGCGTGAGTGAATTGATCAAGGCGGGATTTGAGACCCTCACGGAAGCAGGCTACCAACCCGAAGTTGCCTACTTCGAATGCCTCCACGAGCTCAAGCTCATCGTTGACCTGATTTACCGGGGTGGCCTCAGCTACATGCGTTACTCCGTCAGCGATACTGCCGAGCAGGGCGATTATTCCGCCGGACCGCGCATCATCACCAAGCAGACGCGGGAAGAGATGCGCAAAATCCTCGCGGAGATCCGCAACGGCAGTTTTGCAAAGGCCTGGATCGAAGAAAATGAAAAGGGCTGCCCCAACTTCCTCGCCACGCGTCAGCGCGAGCAGCAACTCTCCATCGAGCAACTCGGCCCCAAGCTTCGCGCCATGATGCCATTCCTGCAGCCGGTGATCGCCCCCGGACTCGAGAACAAAGCGGCCGCGTCGAAAAAATAAACTTCGAATAGTTTACTTGCGCATCGCTTATTTACCGCCCTGGACTCTGGTTGACACCCGGCTGGAATTGAGCAATCCTCTCGCGTGATGAAAGGCAAAGAGGCCCCGTCTCAGGCAGCCACCTCGAATCTCGTTGAGCGCATCGATCAGCTCAGTGTCAAGCGCCAGGAAATTATCCGGCCGATCCTCGAGCACCCGCGTGAGTTCGTGCTCCTCAGCGTGCGCGCCATGGCGGCGCGCCTTCAGACTGATCCCGCAACGATCGTTCGTATCGTCCGCGGTCTCGGCTTCGGCAGTTACCGCGAGTTTCAGCGTCATTTGCACGAGCTTTCCCTCGCCTACGCTACCTCCCTGGACACCATGCAGTCCGGCGGCCGCGATGGGAGCATGCCGTCACACGTACGCGATTCGCTCGAGCAGGACTTGAAGAACCTGCAGGGCCTGAAAAACAGCCTCGATGCACAGCGCCTTGTGGTGCTGGCAAAACGCTTCTACGAGGCCCGTCGCATCGTTCTGCTTGCCGGCGACCTGGCGGTTCATCTGGCGCACTACCTCGAATATCAGATCAGCCTTCTAGGTCTCCCGATTTTTGCCGCCACCTCCGCGGGCAGGATCCTACATCTCGTCCGCTCCGTCAATAAGCAAGACTTGGTAATTGCGATCAGCTTCCGCCGCGGACTTCGGCAAACCATCGAGGGAGCCCAGCAAGCGCGCCTTCGCGGCGCTTACTGCGTCGGTATCTCTGACACCTATGTTTCTCCCTTGGCGCGCGAATGTGACGAAGTTTTCCTAGCTTCGATCGAGTCAACTTCTTTCGGCGCCTCCTATGCCGCTCCCATCGCCTTGTTGAATGCCATCCTCGCCGCTGTCGGCCAGTATCGTCGGGCGCAAACACTCGCCTTGGTCAAGGAAATCGCCGAAGAACAGCGCAAGGGTTTGCGCTGGTACCCTTCCTGACGCCGCTCCATCGTTCATCTCCGTAACGAACATTTCATTGCCGTCGTCGAACAATAGTCTTTATTTGCCGGAACTTGACAAGCCTTTTTAGGCTGCTTACTGTTGGGAGTGGCAAATTGTTTCGGTCTGCAATGTTTGTTACAGAAAACCCCTTAACTGTTTTCTTGGAGCCCCATGCGGATCGAATCGATCACCCTGCGCAAACTCAGGATGCGTCTTAAATTCCCCTTTGAAACTAGTTTTGGCGTCACCCATGACCGCACCGTTGTTCTCGTTGAACTCCTCGCTGGCGGCCTCACCGGCTGGTCCGAAGTGGCCGCCTCGGAAGGTCCTTTCTACAATTCCGAAACCGGGGACACCGCATGGCTTATCATGATTCTTGGCAAGGAATTCGGCTCCGCCTCGGAGATTCCGTGCATTTTCACGGCCATTCGGGGTCACGAGATGGCCCGCGCGGCAATGGAAAATGCTCTCTCGGATGTCGAGGCCCAGCAAAAAAATCTCACTCTCGCCCGATTGCTTGGCGGCACGCAATCGGAAATCAAATGCGGTGTCTCCTTAGGGCTCGAAGACACTCCCGAAGTGCTTCTCGAAAGAGTCGCCGTTGAGCTTCGCGCCGGTTATCAGCGCATCAAACTTAAGATCAAACCGGGCAAAGATCTCGAAGTTGTGCGCGCCGTCCGCAATGCCCATCCCGGCATGCTTCTGTCCGTCGATGCCAATTTAGCTTACACGCGGGTAGAATTGGAACATCTGAAGCGCTTCGACGAATTTAACCTCCTGATGATGGAGCAGCCTCTCTGGTGGGATGACATCGCCAATCAAGCAAAGCTTCAACGGCATCTGAAGACTTCTCTGTGCCTCGATGAGTCGATCCGCCGTGTCCGCGATGCTGAAACTGCTCTGGATCTCGGCGCTAGACGCATCATCAACATCAAGGTAGGCCGCGTCGGCGGCCACTCCAGCGCCCGCGAGATCCAGTCTCTCTGCCTCGCCCGCAACCTTCCGGTTTGCTGCGGCGGCATGCTTGAGTGCGGTATCGGCCGCGCTCACAACATCGCGGTCGCTTCTCTGCCCGGTCACACGCTGCCCGGCGATGTTTCCGCTAGCAAACGCTATTGGGAAGAGGACGTCGTCGACCCGCCGATCGAAGTCTCGCCCCGTGGCAAGATTCAGCTCCGCTCCTCGCCTGGACTCGGCTATCATGTTCGCCGCGACCTGATCGAACACCGGACCACGGAAAAGGAAACCTGGCGTGCTCGATAAATTTCGATCTCTCTTAATAAGACAATTTGCCGTCGCCCTCTTCCTCAGTCTTTTTTCCGCGTGCTCTTCGCTCGGGCAATCTCCTGATGCGCTACTCCCCGGACCAAAACCTGCCGATGTCTCCAAGGAATGGAAGCCGTGGATCGGTGAATATGGTTTTGGCTTCAGCCCAATCAGATACGTGTTGAGCGAGAAGGATGGGTTCATCTGGATCTTGCAGCGACCGAATCAAACCCCCCAAGCAAGCTATAAGAATCTTGAAAAATTCTCTGTGAATGCGCCACCACCGACTGCCGCAGCGCAAGGGATGCGCCTGCATTTCGACCAGGACGGTGGTCGAATTTTGCTTATGGGTGATGTTGGAAATAGCAAGCTCACGCCCGACGGAGAAGCTCATCAAGCAACGGTGGCAAAGCCCGCCCGTCCGATCGAAGAGCTACGGTCTGAAGCTCTGACTGCGTCGCCCCCGCAGGAAGTTGGGCCATTTCGGAAATCTGAACTTGTGGAAGTGGCGACCCTCGATCCAACGGTTCATTTGGAAATTCGCTACGCAACCTCGAACGATTTCCTTGGCACCCCTGTCTATTCTCTGGCTCGGGCGTTTCTGCAACGCCCCGCTGCCCAAGCCCTGCTTCGCGTTCAGCAAAAACTCAAGCCGCTTGGCTATGGCTTGCTGATCCATGACGCCTATCGCCCCTGGTACGTCACCAAAATCTTCTGGGACGCCACGCCCCCGGAAGGCAAGATTTTTGTCGCCGATCCCGCGCAGGGCTCCCGCCATAACCGTGGCTGCGCTGTCGATCTCACTCTATACGATCTGACGACTGGAAAACCCGTCGAAATGCCCGGCACCTATGACGAAATGTCCCCGCGCTCCTTCCCGGATTATCCCGGCGGCACTTCGCTCCAGCGATGGCACCGCGATCTGCTTCGCCGCGCTATGGAATCGCAAGGCTTCACGGTTTACGCGTCCGAGTGGTGGCATTTCGACTACCAGGATTGGCGGGAATATCCGATCTTGAATGTACCCTTCGAAAAGCTGGGCTCGGGCCTCCAGTCACCCGCGGTCCATTGATGAAGCGGTTGAACGAATTTTGGAGGATTCCGCTTTGAAAAATAGTTCGCGCGTCCTTCCTGTTTATTATGTACTGATCTCCACGCTCCTTTTCTGCCTCCAGGCCGCCCCGGCCGGTGCGCAGTCTGAATCCACTCTGGCTCAACGCATTCAGAAGATCATCAGTCGCCCCGAATTTGCCCACGCGAATTTTGGCATCGAGTTCTGCTCGCTCGACACCGGCAAAGCCCTCTATGAGCTCAATGCTGACAAATTGTTCGTGCCCGCTTCGACCACCAAAATCCTCACCGAAGGCGCGCTCCTCGCGAAGCTGGGCGCCGATTACCGTTTTCACACCCGCGTCTACCGAACGGGCTCAATCGACAAGCACGGCACGCTCAAGGGTCATCTCATCCTCGTCGCCAGCGGCGATCCCAATCTCTCCAATCGCGTCCAGCCCGACGGTACCCTCGCCTTCGTCGATGAAGATCACTCCTACGCGGGTCCCGCTCTTCCCGGCGATCCTCTCTTGGTCATCCATCGACTCGCCAAAGACGTCGCGGCCAAGGGCATTCGCAAAATCGAAGGACGGGTGTTGATTGACACCGCTCTTTTCCCCGACGGCCCACGTGAAGGCGGCACAAACGTCGTGATGTCCTCCATGATGATCAATGACAATGTCATCGATCTCATCGGCTCGCCAGGCGCGAAACCTGGCGATCCCGTCGCTCTCCAGTCCTCGCCTAAGACTTCTTACATCAAATTCGTCAATCACCTGACCACCTCTCCTGCGGGGACCAATCCGTCCCTCGAGCCGTCAGATATCACCACGAATCCGGATGGTTCCGTCCTGGTTACCCTCTCTGGCAGCCTGCCTGTCGGCATCCGTCCCCAACCCGCGGCGATTGCTGTCCCATCCCCGACAAAGTTTGCAGAAGCCGCATTCCGCGAGGCACTGTCAGCTGCAGGCATTGAAGTCAAGAATCGCCCTGCGCCCGCCGTCACTGATTTTTCTGCCTATACGCGTTTCTATTCGGCGGAGAATCAGGTGACTGAGCACGTGTCTCCTCCACTCTCGGAAGAAATCAAAATCACGCTCAAGGTCAGCCAAAATCTGCATGCCGGCATGGGTCCATACCTCCTCGGCATTCTCCTTGGGAATGATGCAAAGCACCTTCTCGAAGCCGGATTCAAAGTCGAACATGATTTTCTCCAATCAGCGAAGCTCGCTTTGTCCGGTGCCGCTCAGGGCGATGGCGCCGGCGGCGATTGGGCCGATCTTTTCAGCCCTGACTTCATGGTCCACTACCTCACCTACTGGACCACTCGTCCGGACTATCAAGTTTTTTTTAGTGCGCTCCCGATTCTTGGCAAAGACGGCACGCTTGCTAAAATTCAGACAAATTCCCCCGGTGCCGGCCATGTCTTCGCGAAAACCGGCACGTTCGGCTCCGAAGACAGGCTCAATGGCATGATGATGCTTAACGGCAAAGGCCTCGCCGGCTACGTCATCACCAAAGACGGAAAAAAACTCGCCTTCGCTGCCTATGTAAATCACGTCTCGCTCGCTCCTGATCCGCAGGCCGCGCAGCAGGTGGCCGGTCAAGCCCTGGGAGAAATTGCCGCAGCCGCCTACGACGCCAACCTGGATGCCGCGTCGCCTGCCGGCGACTACGATCTCATCATCCGCAACGGTCACATCATCGACGGCACTGGTAATCCCTGGTATGCGGCTGACGTCGCCGTCAGCGGCGATCGCCTCTCCGCAATCGGCGACTTGCGCGAAGTCCATGCCAAGCGCGAAATCGACGCCAAAGGCCGCATCGTGGCCCCCGGGTTCATTGACATGCTCGGCCAATCCGAAGTCTCTCTGCTCCTCGACAATCGTTCGCTGAGCAAGCTCTCCCAGGGGATCACCACGGAAATCACTGGCGAAGGCGGTTCCATCGCCCCGCAAAATGAAAAAACCATCGCGCCTCAAAAACTGTTTCTCGACCAGTACAAGCTCACCATCGATTGGACCACTCTCGATGGCTATTTTCGCCGCCTCGAAAAACAAGGCACACCGCTCAATATCGGCACCTATGTCGGCTCCGCGCAAGTCCGCGAAGCCGTAATTGGCGACGATGATCGCGCTCCTACACCCCCCGAGCTCGATCAAATGAAGTCTCTCGTCGAGCAAGCCATGAAGGACGGCGCTCTCGGCCTCTCCAGCGCCCTCATCTATCCGCCAAACATCTACGCGAAGACCGACGAGCTCATCGCTCTCGCACAAGTCGCCTCGAAATACGGCGGACTCTATGCCACTCACATGCGCAGCGAAGGAGCTTCGGAAATGCCCGCACTCGCCGAAGCCATCCGCATCGGCCGCGAAGCCAATCTGCCGGTGGAAATATTTCACCTCAAAGTCAGTGGCAAGCCCCGCTGGGGCACCATGAAAAACGTCGTCGCCGCCATCCAACTCGCGCGTGATTCCGGCCTCGATATCGCCGCGGACATGTATCCCTACACTGCGGGCGCTACGGCGCTTGCATCCGCGCTTCCACCCTGGGTCGCCGATGGCGGAGCCCAGAAATTGCTTGAGCGCTTAAAAGACCCGCCTATCCGCGCGCGCATCAAGAAGGATCTCGCGGGCGATCACCCCGACTGGGAAAACCTCTTCTATGATTGCGGCGGCGGTGAGGGGATTCTCATCTCCTCTGCGGAAAACCCAGAGCTCAAGCACTTCGCCGGGAAAACGCTCGATGAAGTTGCAAGAACGTGGAAGAAATCTCCAGAAGACACGCTGATGGATTTCGTCCTGGCGGACAAAGCACAAACCAGCGCAATCTATTTCATGGCCAGCGAAGAAGATCTAAGCACCGGTCTCAGCCAGCCATGGACAAGCATCGGTCTCGACGCCGGTGAAATGTCCCTTGATGGCCCACTCTACGAACCTCACACCCATCCACGCACCATGGGTTCCATGCCGCGATTCCTCGGCCACTACGTCCGCGACCAACATCTCATGTCCCTCGAAGCCGCGATTCGCAAGATCACTTCGCTCCCCGCACAGCGTGAGCACCTTGATAGCCGCGGCCTTCTAAAGCCCGCCTTCTTCGCGGACATTACTATCTTCGACCCCAGAACCATTATCGACCACGCCACCTTCGCAAATGCAGATCAGCTCTCCGAAGGAATTGACTACACCGTTGTAAACGGTCAGATCGAATACGATCATGGGAAACTCACCGGCGCCGCTGCAGGCCATGTCCTGCGCGGACGTGGGTGGCTTCCAACAGCTCCTTGAAATGGGCGTTTCAATGAAAAAGGCCTATGCGGGCACCTCGGGTTGGGCGTACACCACTTGGAAGCCGGACTTTTACCCTGCAACGCTCCATTCCACCAAGTTCCTGAACTACTACGCCAGTCGTCTCAACTCTGTTGGAAGTCAACTACACGTTTCGGAGCCTGCCAACAAAAAAGTTGTTCATGGGCTGGATGGCGGAAACACCTGCGGGCTTCAAGTTTGCCGTTAAGGCGCACCAAACCATCAAGCATATCAAGCGCCTTCACAACCTTATGCGGTGACATCGAAATTCGTCGCTTCCTTCCTTCCATTGCAAAAGCCAAGCAAGCTCGGTCCGGTGTTGTTTCAATTGCCTCCCAATCTGAAATGCGACTTGCCGCTGCTGACAGATTTCCTGGCGGGGTTGCCGCATCACGTCCGGTTCGCCTTTGAGTTTCGCCACGATTCCTGGTTTCGAGACGATGTGTTCGCGAGTCTGCACGGAACAAAAATGGCGCTGTGTCTCGCGGAGAGCGAAAAACTGAAAACACCAGACGTTCACACCACTGATTTTTCCTACATGCGCATGCGGAAGGAGGAATACTCAGCCAAGGTTCGGAAGGCACTCAAACAGAAGGTTCTAAATCTTGCCCAAAAACGAGAAGTCTTTAGCCTCTTGCTCGGCTGGAGGAGTATCGCACTTTCCGAAGGCATCTTCGACCAATCCTTTGAGGACGGCCGGCCCTAGGTTATGTCGCATGGCAAGCGCCTGCAGCCGCGATTCATAATTGCCGAAGAACGTCTGCATCTTCGGGGTTCTTCTTCCGGTTCTCGCTCGGGACTGTTGCCTGACAGAATTGGCTGTTCATCCGGAGGAGTGTTTTCCATCATTCGTTTCTCCCTTTGCGCATATTCGGCGTCATGCGTTACGCTCAATGCCAACTGTGAATATTGTGAACGCCGCAGGTGATATGGGTAGCGATCAATCCAATTTGCACGGCACGCCTGATTTTACGATTCTGAATCAAACTTACTGCGATTGATTCGTCGGCCCACGCTAGAGCTAGGCGCCATCGTGGATTGGAATGGTTGCCGATGAATGGCCGCGCCAAAGGATCGGCTTCTCCGCAATAATGAGCGAGGAATTCGGCGGAGTAGGCTTTCAAGCCATGGCAAGTTTCGCTTGCATGTCCGGTTGTCGAGAAATCAAAAGCTGTCGAAGCCCAATGGGCACGTGCCAACCATCCGGAATCAAACCTGGATTGTTGTAGACCCGGTTTTGTTTCTTTTAGAAAGAAATCAACTTTTGGCTTTGGTGCAATGACAAAATGCTGCGCCAACGCCGTTTGGGCGCATAAAGACACAACGGCGGCGATCCGCAGAATGAATTTCATGGGAGTCCTTCTTGTTTAGATTTTTACTGGTGCCTTACTATTTTAGAACGCCGGGCAGGTCTGGCAGTCCTTTTCTGTCATTCGATGTTCTTTGCCGGCGAAGGAAAACAACCATGACCATTTCAATGCAGCGTCGTGCTTGTTGGCGCCAGTTGCACGCAGAAGAGCTGCTGTGCGCGATCGATACTCGATGCGGACGAGCCGATGTAAACCTCTCAGCTCAGTGAGGTCTTCCCCATCTCGGCCACCCGCCGCTCATAAGTCATTTCCACCAGGCCGTGCTTTCCGTAGTAGCGCAACACTATTTTATGTCCTGGCTTAATCTTCGCGCGTGTCTTGATCAGGGAATCCGAAAGCTCCACCCACTCCCCATTCACCAGATAACTTCCTTCCCAGCCGCGCAGTTCAAACCGCCCGTCGTTCTTCAAAATCAGTGGCGCCGCCTTGCAGGGGACCACTTTCCCGCGCATCTTCGCCTGCGCGCACTGGTAGCGCCCGGAAACATCCACGCTTTGAGCATTACTTTGAGGCGTGAGGAAAAGCACAAGGGCAACCGTCGCGATGCAAAGCACCAGCCTCAAGCCTACCTGGGCAAACCCCATCGGGATCTCCACATCCAGGTCGCTTAGCTGCGGGCGGCGGTCCCTGGCCACTGGTACAGGTGCAATTCACGATCCAACCTGCATAACAGTAAAGCCTTTATTTACAACGACTTGAAAACTGGCCGACCGGCCAGGGTTGGTCTAGGTGTCCAATACAGCTACACCAACTGTCCAAGAGGGAACTGTTTTGCAACTCAGAAAGGGCGATTCTTCTTCCTAATCGGGTCCAGCGCCCTATTCAAACGGCAATTCCGCCACCGCCTGACCATCTTTCCGAGGGTCCGAAGCCCCGTAATTCACTCCCGCCGAGGAATCCCTCATGACCGCTTGCCCACCGCCCATGCCGCTGGAAAATGTCCCTTGCACCTCGATCTTGTGGCCTTTGAGCGTCAACTCATTCCGCACTTTCTGACCGAAGCGGTTTTCCATCATCACGTCACAACCGCTGAATGTGTGCTTGCTGAATCGCGGCGCCTCCAGCGCCGCCTGAATATTCATTTTAAAGTCCACCACGTTCGCCACGAACTGCGCGTGAGCCTGCGACTGATTCCAGCCGCCCATGATCCCGAACGCCACCCGCACATCTCCCTTTTGCGCGAACGCCGGAATGATGGTATGCAACGGCCTCTTTCTTCCCGCCAGCGCGTTTGGTGATGTCAAATCCATGCTGAAGAGCCCTCCGCGATCGTGCAGCGCAAACCCAGTGCCCGCTGCAACGATGCCCGATCCAAAAGCCTGGTAATTGCTCTGGATAAGCGACACCATGTTTCCATCGCGGTCGACAACACTCAGGTACGTCGTGTCGTTTCCAACAGCCATTTCTCCCGCCCCCACGTCGCAGTTGGCCTTGTCGGCCTCAATCAACTTGGCCCTTTCGGCCGCCCACTCTTTCGAAAGCAGCGTGGCAACCGGCAATTTCTGTTTCCTCGGGTCGCCGATAAATTTCGCAAGATCCGCGTACGCCAGCTTCTTTGCCTCGATCATCGCGTGCAGCGCTTTCGTCGACCCGAAACTCCAATCCTTTTGTCCCAGCGGAAATGTCTCCATGATGTTAAGCATTTCCAGCGCCGCGATGCCCTGCACGTTCGGCGGCAGCTCGTAGATCGTCCAATCCCGATAGGTAGTGGAAATCGGCTCGACAAATTCGCTAGAGTATTC
>Ga0209472_1002353_pt1 | contig 10639 bp, 8 predicted proteins | sample GraSoiAngelo_130_FD_185887 | JGI IMG/M metagenome (GOLD analysis project Ga0209472, IMG submission 185887) | Grasslands soil microbial communities from the Angelo Coastal Reserve, California, USA - 14_0929_02_20cm (SPAdes) (version 2) | ecosystem: Environmental > Terrestrial > Soil > Grasslands ...
TCGAAGGGACGATGGCGACGATGCGTGACGTCTCCCGCCCTCGCGGCGACCGGCGTGTGGAAATCGTACGACGGACGAGCCGACGTACTACGGGACGTGAGCCTCGCGGTGCGATCGGAGGAGGCGGTCCTCATCTGGGGCGCGAACGGGAGCGGCAAGACCACGCTCCTGTCGATCCTCGGCGGGCTCGACATCCCGACGCGCGGTTCCGTCCTCGTCGGAGGCCGCGAGATCGCGCGTCTGAAGGAATCGGAGCTCGCGAAGGTCCGTCTCCACGACGTGGGCTTCGTCTTCCAGACGCACAACCTCATCGACGACCTCACGGTCGAGGAGAACGTCGCATTGCCATTGCGCCTCGCCCGCAAGCCCGCCGAGCCGCGCGTCCCAGATCTGCTGGAGACCTTCGACCTCGTCCGACTCGCGACCCGCCGCCCGAACGAAATCTCCGTCGGCGAGGCGCAGCGCGTCGCGGTCGCCCGGGCCCTCGCGAACGGCCCCAAGGTGATCCTCGCGGACGAACCGACGGCGGCGCTCGACGCGAAGGGCAGCGCCGCGGTCCTGGCCGCGTTCGCACTCGCGCGCGAGGACTTCCACGCGGCGGTCATCGTCGCGAGCCACGAGCCGACCGTCCCCGGTTTCGCGGGCACGTCGTATCATCTGGAGGACGGGACGCTCGGACGTCGCGGCTGAGCGAAGCTTTTATCCTCATCGGCGATTTGCAACGAAAGGCGGCGAATGAACAAACCCGCGGCGCGCGTCGTCGTCGAGTTGGTGGGCCGCGGCTGGGACCAAGTCAAGAGCCCGCTGTACCGCAACGCGATCTTCATCATGCTCACGTCCGTGATCTCGAGCGGGCTGGGCTTCTTCTTTTGGCTGATCGTGGCGAACAAGTACGCCAAGGAGGACCTCGGGGCCGCGGTCACCTTGTTCCAGACCCTCGGGTTCATCGGGGCCTTGGGGAACCTCGGCATCGGGATCGGCTTGATCCGCTACATGGGCGAGACGGAGGACAAGGGGAAGTTGATCAATGCAGGGCTCACCCTCTCCGGCGTCGTGACGCTGGCCCTCTGCTTGTTGTTCCTGGTCCTCCTCCCCGTCATCCTCCCGGACCTCGCCTTCGTGCTCAACGATCGGCTGTACGTCCTCACGATCGTCGTCTGCACCGTCGCCCTCGGGCTTGCCCCGGTCCTCGACAGCGTCACGATTGCGGTTCGCCGGGCCGACCTCCAGACGTGGAGGCTGACGATCTTCGCGGTCCTGAAGATCCCGGTCGCCCTCCTCGTCGTCACGATCCCCCTCCTCCAGGGGCGCGCGGGCATCTTCTTCTCCCTCGCGCTGTCGTTCGGCGTGAGCGTCGCGGTCCTCGGCTTCGTCCTCCTCCCGCGGACCCTGTCGGGCTATCGGCCCAAGCCTGATTTCCAGTTCCGGGCCACCCGGCCGATCCTGCGGTTCTCCCTCGGCAACTACGTCGCCATCGCGATCGGGTCGGCCGGAGCGCTCCTGCCGACGCCCCTCATCTACGGCGTCCTCGGTCCCTACGACGGACCGAAGAACGCGGCGTACTTCTACGTCGCCCTGATCGTCGCGAGCCTCCTCTACATCATCCCCGGCGCGGCCTTCACGTCCTTCTACGCCGAGGCGTCCCAGACGAACACGGACCGTCGCCGCGGGGAACGGCAGGCGATCCTGCTCAGCCTCCTGCTACTCATCCCGGCGATCGCGGGCATGTGGCTCTTCTCGGACTGGATGCTCCGGTTGTTCGGCGACCCGACCTACGCCGACGAGGCCGTGACCCCGCTCCGCATCCTCACCGTCGCGTCGATCCCCGCCTTCCTCAACGGGATTCTGGGGACGCGGGTCCGGGTGCGGAAGCGCTCCCTCCCGCTCATCATCGCGGCGACGATCGCCACCGCCATCACCCTCGGCCTCGGGTGGTTCCTCCTGCAAAACCCGGACCTCGGGATCGACGGGCTCGCCTACGCCTACGTCATCGGACAGGCGGCCGCGACGCCGTACTTGTACTTCGAGGCCCGCGAGTCGTACGAAGCGGTCCCGATGGAGCCGCTCGTCGGTCAGCCGCTGGAGTGAGCCATGGCCACGGCCGTCTCGACGCCCCAGGTGGTATCGGTCCGCGCGTCCCGGTGGACGTATCTGCTGGCGTACCTCGCCCTGGTGACCCTCGCGGAAATCTTCATCGCGATCCCCGGTCCCGCGAGCCCGGTCGATCGACCGTTCCAGCCGATCGGCCTCTCGATCCACATCCTGTTGGTCTTCTCGCTCCTGTTCCTCTCCGTCTTCCAGCAGACCAAGGACTCCACGTTGGCGGCGCTCCTCGTCGCGGTGAGCCTCGCGTCCCTCGTCCGCGTCTTCTCCCTCGCGGTCCCGCGCTTCCCCTTCTTCGCGAGCCCGGAGATAAGCCCGCTGAACACGATCCCGTGGCTCGCCCTCGTCAGCATCCCGCTGCTCGTGTCCGTCGCGGCGGTCGCCTACGTGCAGCGCCTCGGGCCGCGGGACCTCGGCCTCCTCGTCCGTCGGGCCCGGGAGGTCCCGCTCCAGTTCGTGGTCGCGATGACCGGGATCCCGCTGGGCCGGCTCGAGTATGCCATCCTGCGGCCCGGACCGTGGATCCCACCCGATTCCCTCGGCTGGCTCCTCGGTGGCGCGGTCGTCATCTTCCTCGCGACCGGCCTATCCGAGGAGCTCATCTTCCGCGGCATCCTCTTGAGGCGGGCCGTCGAAGCCCTCGGCGGCCGGTACGGCCTCCTCTACGTGACCGCGATTTTCGCCAGCCTGCACATCTTCTTCCTCAGCGGCTTCGACCTCGTCTTCGTCTTCGGCGTCGGCCTCTTCTACGGCTTCGTCGCCCTGAAGACGAAGAACCTCTGGGGCGTCATCTTGAGCCACAGCCTCGGGAACGTCATCCTGTACCTGGTCGCGCCGTTCCACTGACCCGATCGGATCCGAAAACACGTCCCGGAGCGCGAGGCCTAGAGGACTTCGATGACCTTCACCGCGACGATGAAGGCGAAGACGACCAGGAGCGGGCTGATGGGGATGAGCAGCGTGTGGGAGAGGGTCCTCGACTTCGTGCTGCCGGTCTCCTCCGCGTGGGCGCTCGTGAGCTCCCGCATGATCAGGAACAGGATGAGGGACGCGACCGCGGCAGCCCCGAAGCTGCCCGCGAGAAACGTCGACGTGACGGTAACGACGGTCGTAATCATCGGTGACCCTCGGCCTATTGCCCAAGTCTATGCTTCATAGCCTTATTTAAATCCATCCGTCACGCGTCGCTTTTTCGAAAATAGGACCGAATCCCTTCTTCCTCGCGCGCCGGCGCATCACTTTTTTCGGCCGCCCGAGTCCCGCCCGCCGACGAGGGCGAAGACGGTCAGGGCGATGTACCAGCCGACGCCGATCCAGGCGTACCCGATGCCGAGGATGAGGGCGGTATTGAAGTGGTGGTTGTATTGGGCGAATCCATCGGCGCCTGGGAGCATCATCCCGGAAATGCCGAGGATCACGCCCGCGACCAGGCCCGGCCCGATCAGGTAGCGGCCGAGGAACTTGCGGCGCGCGATCAGGCGCTGCCGCCTCGACCCGAGCTTCGTGTCGTCCTCGTCGCCGTAGGACGTCGAGCCGGATTGCGGGTTGGAGTCCATGGCCTGGACCTCCCGCGTCGCGGTCGCCTCCACCTCGCTGAGGCTCTCGAGCAGTTCGTCGATGTCCCGGTCGACCGTGTCGCGGGTCGTCGCGGCCTCCGCGAGCGGCGGCGGCAGGACGTCCGATTGTCGCACCATCGATCCGAGCCGCGCGTCGACCTCCCGGATCTGTCGCGAGAACGAGGAACGGATGCTCAGTCCAAGCCCGCCGAGGCCGACGAGGAAGACCGCGGCGACGAGCATGTCCGTCATATAGACCCAGCGGGTGATGTCCTTCTCAAACCACGGGTTCGGGAGGCCTTGGGCGAACTGCCAGGCGATGGCCCCGACGACGAGAAAATAGATCCCGAATCCGGCCCCGAGAACCGCCGGCCGGATACGCTTCGCCATTAGCACCCCGCCTGATGAGGAACCGGATATATTTCATTCCCCCCTTCTCACTTTTGATACCATCGTCCCAGCCTTCCAAAGGTATATCCGCGCCACGACCCTGTCCCGACCTCAGAGGAAGGCCCGAGCCCCACATCCGGGTCGGGCCCGATTCGAGGGCAGCCGGATGGGATTCCCGACACGTTCCTGGCGATACGCCCTGCGCGAGCTCTTGCTCTTGGTGATCGCGGCCACCGCCTCGTTCGTCTTCATCAATCACGAGAACCTCTACCTCAATCACGCCTTCCGACTCGCCGACGCGCGCATCGAGTCCTACCTCCTCGCGACGATCGTCATCTACCTGTTCCTGCGCGTCGCGATCATCGCGTTGGAGATGCGCCCGCCGCAGACTTCCGATGGCCTCGTGCGATGCCCGGAATGCGGGCAATGGATCGACGTTCAATCGCTCGATGGCCTCGCGGCCCACCACCGGATCGTGCTGACCCCGAAGCCGTCCTCGAAAGAAATCGTCTCCGCCGTCGCCCTGCGAAGGGCCGTCGATGCGGCGCGGTTCGGGACCCGGACGCCTCACGCAGAAAAGGGGAACGCGCGGACCCCCGCGATGCCGATTCCTGAGAACCTGACCGGGCAGGATCTGCTCGAGGCACTCCACGACCCGGACTTCGTCGAGCGGTTGCGTCACAGTCCGCAACGGCCGCTCGACCGAGACCTCAAGCGCTGAGATTTCCGCGTGCCGAGCGAATCGGCGAAGGCCTATCCCCGCGTCCGTGTTATCCAAGTCCGGGGGGGCGACCACGACCCAATTGAACTCAGGGCTTCTCCCTCCGCGGGACGTTACCGGACCGTACCACCTGTTCGTCTCGCGGGGTCCGGCGGCTCACCACATCACGAAAGGGCTCTCCATCCTCCTCGCGGGGGCCCTGTCTTTCGCCGTCCTCGCCGCCACGCCAAAACCGAGCGTCCGGTTGGCCGATCCGCAATTCTCCATCTCCGACTGCGAGCCGTCGACGATGACGCGGACCGTGAACTCGGTTTTCACGTTGACCAATCAAGGGGGAGCGGCCGGCCTGGTAACGGTGCACTTGAACATCGACGGCTCCTCCGCCGCGGCCGAGGACTTCGGGGTTCCTTCCGGAGCATCCTCCCAGCATGACCTGAGCGCAACGGTCCCTGACTGTGGCACCCACTTGTATACGCTGAGGATGTGCACGCCACCCGCCTCGAGGGCCAGCAGCTGCTGAGATCGTATCGACGTTCGCTTCGCCATCAGGCGCTGAGTCCCACGAAGACGAGGAGTTCCTCGAGGATTCGATAGGTGAAGCCCCAGATGAGGCGGTCGCCCGGTGTGTACGACGGGACGTTCAGTTCTCCGAGGATCGTCGGCACGAGGGTCTTCCCCTGGGTCGCCGGCAGCGCCGACAGGGGGACCCAGAAGACCGAGGTCATCTCCGGCCCCGGCGTCGCTTCGAGCGGCGCGGTCGCGATGGCCACGTAGGGGACGACGAGCAACTCGGGCTTGTTGCCGGGGGCCCGCGGGGCCATGTGACCTAGCGTCTCCGCGGCGCTCCCGACGTCGATGCCGACCTCCTCTCGCGTCTCCCGCAGCGCGGTGCTCAGGAGGGTCCCATCCTCGACGTGATGCCGGCCGCCCGGGAGGCCGATCTGACCGGACCAAGGATCGCCTTCGCGCTTCCGTCGTTCCCCGAGGAGGACCTCGAGGCCTTCGGGCCCTTCCCTCAAGATGATCATCACCGCGGCCGCGGGTTTCGTCTTCAGCTCCGCCTCGGCGAGTTCGAGGGGCAGGAGGAACTTACGCAGCCGTTCGACCGACGCCTCGCTCACGGCGAAATGGCAACGCTTCCTCGATATTAGGGTTGACTCGAGGTTTCGGGACGTTCGGGACACCGCAGATGCGGTCCGCGCGGAAGATTCGCGACGTAGGATCGTCGGAACAACGTCGAGTCGACGCAATCGGTCGTCCTGTTTCTCCTCCTGATAATACGCGATCCGATTGGGGGAATGCTTTTTGAAGTCACTCAACGTATCGGCTCCCGCCCAACGGGCTCGTGTCCTCGCGGGGAGGGGAATCAAAATGCAACTTGGAGTACGTGCGGGAGCTCTAAACTCGGTTCGGCGGCTCCCGGCAATTGTGTTGGCTTTCGTGATGGTCGCATCGATCGGCGTCGTGCCGGTCCAAGCCGTGGCGACGGCGGTCGTCGGGACGTCCGCGCTGAATTGGGCGCACCTGGCGAATGCGTTCGGCGATCGGGCGCAACCGATCACGGATCTAGGCCTGACGAAGGCGATGATCCCGCTCGGATTGAATGCTCGCGGCTCGGTCGAGATGGTCGTTTCCCTGGAGGGGAATTCGCTTGCCGCGGAGCAGCAGTCGCGGATCGACAATGGCCGGGCGGCCCTCGACGCCGCGGGACAGAAGGCGTTCGTCGCCTCCTTGCGACAATCCCAGGCCGCCGTGAAGGCGGGCCTCCTCTCGGCGGGCGTCCAGATTCTCCATGAATATCGCATCGTGTTCAACGGCTTCGACGTGATGGCGGACCGGGCGACCCTGATCCGCGCCCTCTCGATCCCCGGAGTGGCGCGGCTCGTCCCCGTGCAGAGCGCCTCGCCGAGCCTCGACAACAGCGTGCCGTTCATCCTCGGCGGCGAGAGCTACGCCGACCTCGGGGCCGACGGCACCGGCATGCGCATCGCGATCATCGACACCGGGATCGATTACACCCACGCGGACCTCGGCGGCAGCGGCAACCCGGCCGACTACGCCGCGAACGATCCGACCGTCATCGAGCCGGGGACGTTCCCCACCGCGAAGGTGATTGGCGGGACGGACCTCGTCGGCGAATGGTACGATTCCAATTGCCCCGCGGTCCCGCCGAGCCCGGGCATCTGCAGCAGCATCCCCGTGCCGGACCCGGACCCGCTCGACGTCGAGGGACACGGCACGCATGTCGCGGGCATCGCCGCGGGCATCGGGACCTCGAAAGTGGCCCACGGCGTCGCGCCGGGCGCGTCCCTCCTGATCTACAAGGTGTTCGCGCTCGGATCGACGAGCTCCGCGAACGTCGCCGCCGCGATCGAGATGGCGGTGGACCCGAACGGCGACGGAGACACGTCGGACCACGTCGACGTGATCAACATGTCCCTCGGCAGCCCCTACGGCCGCAACACGGACCTGACGGCGGTCGCATCGAACGCCGCGGCGGCCCTCGGCACCGTCGTCGTCGCTTCCGCGGGCAACTCGGGGAACCATCCCTACTTCGCCGGATCCCCCGCCGTCGCCTCCGACGCGATCAGCGTCGCGGCCGGCAACGATCCCGGCGTGACGGTGCAACTCGTGGCCGTCGCCGGGAGCAACGGCGCGGACGGGGACAAGGAGTCGCTCGAGGGCGCCCTCACCGTCCCCCTCGCTGTAACCGGCACCGTGAGCGGCCCGGCCGTCCAGCTCGGGGCCGTCGGCTCGCCGGACGCGAGGGCCTGCAGCGCCCTACCCGCGGGCTCCCTGACCGGGAAGATCCCCTTGATCGAGCGCGGCGTCTGCACCTTCCGGACGAAGGTCCTGAACGCGCAGAACGCGGGCGCATCCGCCGTCGTCGTGTACAACCAAATCCCCGCCGCGGACCCGATCGTCATGGGCGGCAGCGGGGCCGGCATCACGATCCCCGGCGTCATGATCGGGAACCTCGATGGGATCGCGGTCTCGGGCGCGATCGGCGCGGGCACGACGTTCACGATGGACCCGGCCAACACCCTCTCGATCCCGAACCGCCTGCAGGGCTTCACCTCCCGCGGACCTCGGTTCGGGGATTCGGCCCTGAAGCCGGACATCACGGCGCCGGGCGGCAACATCTTCTCGGCGCTCGCCGGGAGCGGCGATGACGGGATCAACCTGTCCGGCACCTCGATGGCGTCGCCGCACGTCGCGGGAGCCGCCGCGCTGCTCCGCCAGCTGCACCCGACCTGGAGCGTGCAGGAGATCAAGGACGTCCTGATGAACACCGCGACGGATGCGGAGCGGGGCGGCGAAGTCTACCCCGTGGCCCTGATGGGCGCGGGACGCGTGCGCGTCGACGTCGCGGCGGACGTCTCCTCGGTCGTCGTCCCCGGGAGCGCGACCTTCGGCGTCCGGGAGAGCGACCGGACCGCGGTGAAGGCCTACTCGTTCGATTTGCAGGTGCGGAACAAGGGCACCTCGACGAAGACCTTCTCAATCTCCGACGTGTTCCGGACGCCGACGGAGGACGATGGCAGCATCACGCTGTCCCATCCGGCCTCGATCTCGGTCAGCGCAGGTCGGGCGAAGACCTTCACCCTCTCCCTGCAGATCGACTTCCGCCTCCTGCCGCCGAGCGACTTCCTGGAGTACGACGGCTTCGTCACGCTGACGCAGACGAACGGCGGGGACGTGCTGCGGGTTCCGTTCCACGTGATCCCGGTCGCGCGGTCGGCCGCCGGGACGACGGGGAACGAGGATTCGCACTTCACGCTGCGCAACCGCGGCCTCGCGGACAGCCTCGTCGACATCTACCAACTCGGGGTGCGCGATCCGAACGAGGACCTGATCCACGAGGGCAAGGGCCTCCCGAACGACCCGGACAACTGGTTCGACATCCGCGCGACCGGCGCCCACGCGTTCGACGTGCCCGGCCTCGGCCGGATCCTGGAATTCGGGATCGCCACCTGGGGCCTGCGGAGCGTCGCGAACATGATGATCACCGAGGTCTGGATCGATGCGAACGGAGACGGGACGCCCGACTACCTCGTGCAGGTCGCGGACCTCGGCCTCGTGCTGTCCGGTTCCTTCGACCCGACGGGTCAGATGGTCTCGGCGGTCTTCGAGCTCACGTCCGGGAACGGCTTCCTCGAGTTCCTCGTCGCGAACCCGCGGAACACCGCGGTCCAGACGGCGCCGATACTCCTGGACGACCTGAACTTCCTCGGAGCCACGTTCGGCGCGCCGCAGATCGACCCGAGCAATCCGACCTTCCGCTACATAGTCGACACGAACGACCTTGAGACGGGAGCCCAGGACGCGACCGGGTCCGCGACATTCAACGCGATTCAGCCGGCGGTCGATGCGAACCCGAACTTCCTCGCTCTTCCAGCAGGCACGTCCGCTCGGATCGACGTGATCGGCCAGGGCAGCCTCCTCGTCCTCTACTACAACAACGTCGCGGGATCGGGCCAGAGCCAGATCGTCCAGGTCGGTCACGGCGGCTGAGCGCGTCGGAGACGCGTGAACGAAGAAGGGGTCAGCGTGAGCCTTGGCGGAGAGCAAGCCGCCCGCAGGGCTCGAATGGCGAACGGCTGCGTCCCGGAATCCGGCCCCATTGAAGCGAAGTCGATTTATCTCCCGCCGAATTCGCGTGGCGCCATGAGGCCCACAACGGGACCGGCGAGGGCGTTGCGATGGGGCGCGGCGATTGCGCTGGTGCTCCTCGGCCTCACGTCGCTCCTTTCGGTCTCTCCCGAGGCCTCTGCCGCGGGACCGACCCTGACGATCGTTTCTCCCGCGGACCGTTCCATCATCGGGAACGGGAGCCCCGTCTACGTCGTCTACGAAGTCTCGAGCTTCAACCTCACCCCGCCCGGCGGAAGTCCCGATCCGAACGGCGGGCACACGCTGGTCTTCGTGGACGGCGCGCTCACCCTCGAGACGGCCGCGCAGACCATTCCGCTGAATCTGCCCTCCGGGGGCCACGTCATCGAATTGCGGCTCGTGTCCACGAATGGATCGGCGTTGGTCCCCGATGTGAACGCGTCGATTTCAGTCACGGTCACCCAGGGACCGGCGACCGGCACACCGCGAATCGAAATCCGGTACGTCGAGATCACATTTCCGACGCCCAACCTCGTGCTCGGCCGCGACGTGACGGTCTCTTTCCAAATCACCGACTTCGCCCTGGTGCCCCCAGTTCAACGCGAACACGCGCCAAATGAGGGGCACATCGAGGCCTACCTGGACGGCGTCCACTACAGTTCGGTCACGGCCTTCCGGCCGATCCCCTTCTCCGATCTGCCGGACGGAGACCATACCGTCACCCTCCGGTTGGTCGACGACGCGGGCACGCCGCTGACGCCGGACGCCTCGGATTCGGTCGCGTTCCGCATCCAGTTCGCGCCGATCGTGGACATCAATCCCTACTTGTCGGTGACCCAGATCATCCTGGCCGCGGCGATCTTGGTCGTGCTGTTCTATCGGGATTGGGGGCGCTCGATCCTCGACCGCCTCGTCGCCCGAATCCGCGGGAGGAACGCATGAGGACCCTCCGGCGCCCGTCGGGGCGGGGCTCCGATTCTCGCGGCCCCTCCTGTGTTCTCGCCTTGAGCTTAGTCGGCGTGCTCGCCGCGTCGTTCTCCGCTTCGACCGCGAGGGCCGCCGCTCCGACCCTGACGATCCTGTCTCCGAGTGACGGGGCTCTCGTCCCCGGCGGCGATCCCGTGGTGGTTCGCTTTGCCGTATCCGACTTCACCATGGTCCAGCCCGGAAGGGCCGGGCCGATCGGAGGTCCGAACGAAGGACATGCGCGGGCATTTTTGGATGGCCAAGTCGTTCGTCTCGTCACCGACCTCGA
>Ga0209472_1002359_pt1 | contig 10627 bp, 8 predicted proteins | sample GraSoiAngelo_130_FD_185887 | JGI IMG/M metagenome (GOLD analysis project Ga0209472, IMG submission 185887) | Grasslands soil microbial communities from the Angelo Coastal Reserve, California, USA - 14_0929_02_20cm (SPAdes) (version 2) | ecosystem: Environmental > Terrestrial > Soil > Grasslands ...
ATGCAAGTGAGCGAAAAAGCGGCTAACGAATGGGCGCGTGAAAATAAGATCGACAACTTTCGCGTCGAGCAACTCTTCGATCCGAAGACAAACATCGATGCAGGCACCTGGTATTTACGGCGCGCCTTTGAACACTGGGAAACGCAATCAGAGCCTTTGCCGTTTGCGCTGGCCGAGTACAACGCCGGCGCGAGCCGCGCGCAGCGATGGAGCGGTGGCGATGGGGTCGCAGCGGTAGCGCCACAGACATTCCTCCGAAATATCGATTTCCCGGGGACACGGAAATATGTCGATTCAATCATCGAGCGCTACGAGTTCTATCAGCGGCGTGGACGCATGTGACGAACGTCCGCGCGCTCACAACCAGGCACCACCGGTTGTTCCGTTTTTTATTTGCGCGATGAGATCTTCTATCTAAACTGACGGCCTTTGCGGAAAAAGATGCAACGACGAGGCTTTCCGATAACAGGTTCGATTACATTTGCTGCTGGCGTGGTCTTGGGGCTCGCTGCCCTCGGAGCCGATACAGGTTCGCCGAGGCGGAATCCTAATCTACCTGAATTCACCGCCAACGCGGGGATCCACACAACGCGGGCTGACCCGGAAAGCGCCCGCGATTTGCAAAACACCAGGCAAATTCCAGCGCAAACTGAAGGTGGTCCCCCGCAAATCCCACCGCCGACACGCAGCACCTTTATGGCAGGCTGGGACAAGGTAAGCGGTGCGATCGGCTATCGGTTGGATGTTTCCACGGACAGGTCGTTTAGCAGTTATGTGAATGGTTACCGCGACCTGGACGTGGGCAACGTGACTGGATGGGTCGTGACGGGATTAAGCCAGGGCACGAGCTACTACTATCGCGTGCGCGCTTACGATGCGACCGGCACGAGCAGCTCCTCGGATGTGCTGACGGCCAGCACGACGGCCAGCATTGGACTGATCATCCACGCAACATTCGATTCCTCGATTACCAGCAATCCGAACGCGGCGGCGATCAAGGCGATGATCAGCCGGGCCATCTCGATTTACGAGTCGCTGTTTAGCGATCCGATCACGGTCGAGATTCTTTTCCGCTACTCAACGACTGCGCCAAACGGGAGCCCATTCCCATCGGGTGCCCTTTCGCAAAGCTACTTGGTTGTTTACAAGGTCCCGTGGACCACTTACACCCATGCGTTGGTGGCGGATGCAGTTACCGGCTACGATACAACGGCGAACACGAGCCTGCCGACGACTGGGTTATCCTCTTATATCGTTCCGTCGAGCGCGGACGGGCGAGCGGTGAAGTTGAACACGCCCCCAGCAATGTTCGCAAACGGCACGGTCGGCAGCGGCGGCCCATTTGATGGAATCGTTACGCTTAGCTCCACAGCGCCGTTTCAGTTCAGCCGGCCTACCAGCAGCGCCAACTTCGATGCGCAGCGTCAGACAGAGCATGAAATCGACGAGGTCCTCGGTCTTGGGTCTCGCTTGGGTACCAGCGCGAGTGATCTTCGCCCGCAGGACCTGTTCAGCTGGTCCTCTGTCAGCGTCCGAAATCTCACTTCGAACGGTACACGCTATTTCTCGATCAATCGCGGCACCAGCAAGATCGTCTATTTCAATCAGACTTCGCCTGGCGACTTCGGTGACTGGCTGAGCACGGCCTGCCCGCAAGCGCATCCGTACGTGCAGAATGCATTCGTTTGTCGAGGCCAGTTTTCCGACGTCACTCTAACATCGCCGGAAGCCATCAATCTCGACGTTATCGGTTATAACTTGGTGGATTCGCCCGCGCCCGCGCCAACTGATTTTAACGGCGACGGGAGGCCCGATTATGTCCTTTACAATGGAAGCACAAGACAGACGGTACTTTGGTACCTGAAAAACAACGCTCTCATCGGCGCCGCGTCCGGGCCGACTCTTCCGGCGGGTTGGCAAGTGATGGGTGTGGCGGATTTTAATCGCGACGGTCATTCAGATTATCTGCTGTTCAATCCCACTACGCACCAGTCTCAGATTTGGTACTTATCTGGAGCGGCGTTTTCCGGGTCCGCGTCCGGCCCTACTCTTTCCAGCAGCTGGGAACTCGTGGAGACGGGCGACTTTAACAAGGACGGAAAATCCGACTGGGTCATTTACATTCCCAGCACGCAGCAGACGTTGATATGGTATATGAACAACAACGTTCGCATCGGCGCCGCGAACGGGCCGACTCTTCCAGCCGGCTATAAGTTAGTGGGTGTGGCCGATTTTAATCGCGACGGTCATCCAGACTACTTGTTGTTCAATCCTACCACGCGCCAGTCTCAGATCTGGTATTTATCTGTAACCTCGCTTACCAGCGCCCAGTCCGGGCCGACGATTACAAGTGGTTATGAATTGATCGGGGCAGCCGATTTTAACGGCGACGGCAAACCGGATTACCTCCTGTTCAATCCCAGCACGCGGCAGACGGTCATATGGTATCTTGATTTTTTTGCTACCAACGTTCTTATCGGCACCGCGTCCGGGCCTACTCCTCCTACTGGCTGGAGCGTGGTCGCGCCTTAAGGGGGGAATTCTCCCAACGACGCGGACGCATGTAGCGACCACCGTCTCGGCGATGCGCCTTCTGAACGCCGCACAGCGCCGTGGCTACATCAATGTAGAGCGCTGCTGCCAAGCGTTTGTCTCGACTTGCGCTTGAACATCGACGGAGCGGCAATCTGCGCTAACGGTTAGAAGTGATGACCAAAAGCGAAATCGCCGCTGTTTTGGAGGAAATCGGCACGCTGCTCGAATTGAAAGGCGAGAATCCTTTCAAAATCCGAGCCTATGCGAATGCGGCGCGCTCGATTGAAGCCTGGGGCGGAAGTTTCTCCGATCTGCAAGATGAAGAGGCGCTCGGAAAGATTCCGGGCATTGGCAAAAGCATCGCGGATAAAGTTAAGGAACTCGCAGCCACTGGCTCGCTGAAATATCTCGAAGAGCTGCGCGCGGAATTTCCGGCGGCCATTCTCGAACTGTTTTCGATTTCCGGTCTCGGCGCGAAAAAAATTAAAGCGCTTTACGACAAGCTCCAAATCAGCTCGATCGAGGAGTTGCTAAACGCGTGCCAGAGCGGCCGCGTCGCGAAATTGCCGGGGTTTGGTGAAACGACGCAGGAAAAAATTTGCAAAGCAATCGAGGAACGAGCGAAGCATTCCGGCTACTTTCAGTTCGGCGAGATCGCGCAGGAAGCGGAAACATTGAAAAGCGACCTGGCCGGGCACCCTGACTCGCTACAGGTCGATGTTGCGGGCAGTTATCGGCGGCGAAAGGAAATTGTGCACGATGTCGATCTTGTGGTAGCGACAAAAAACCCGGAACCGATCATGAAATTCTTCGTGGCGCACCCGTTGGTGGAATCACTCATCGCACACGGCCCGACCAAATCCAGTGTGCGGCTGCACTCTGGCATTCAATGCGATCTTCGAGTGGTGAGCGCTGCGGAATATCCTTTCGCACTCGCTTACTTCACCGGAAACAAGGAGCACAACATCGAGCTGCGCAGCCGCGCGCTCAAACGCGGCTGGACGCTCAACGAATATCGGCTCGCACCGCTTCCGCCGGATCCGAAAACAAAAAAGCAGAGGGCGCTCAAGAAAATTCCGAAGGTGCGCGATGAGGCTGAGCTTTATCATGCGCTCGATCTTGATTTTATTCCGCCGGAGTTGCGGGAGAACTGGGGCGAGTTTGAAACCGCAGAAAGACACTCGCTGCCAAAATTGATCGAGAAGGAAAATTTGCGCGGTGCATTTCACAGCCATACAACTGCAAGCGACGGCCACAATTCCATCGAGGAGATGGCGGAAGCCGCGCAGGCACTCGGTCTCGAATACCTTGGCATCGCCGATCACAGCCGGAGTTCCATTCAGGCGCACGGCCTCGACGAAGCGAAACTGCGCGCGCAAGCCGCCGCGATCCGCAAGTTAAACAAAAAGTTTGATGGCTTTCGTCTGTTTGCCGGGGTCGAATGCGACATTCTGCGCGATGGTTCGCTTGATTTCGGCGATGACGTCTTATCCGAGCTGGACTTTGTCGTCGCTTCAATTCACTCCGTATTCAATCTCTCCGAAGCGGACATGACGCGGCGAATCATTCGCGCCATCAGCAATCCATTAGTGACCATCCTCGCGCATCCAACGGGCCGGCTGCTTTTAAAACGCGAACCGTACGTTGTCGATCTACCGGCGGTGATCGATGCGGCGGCGGACACTGGCACGTGGATCGAGCTCAACGCAGCACCGAAACGGCTCGATCTCGACTGGCGCTGGTGGCCGCGGGCTAAAGAAAAGGGAGTGAAGTGTGTAATTAATCCCGACGCCCACCGCGCCGAGCGTCTCCAGGATTTGTGGTTCGGGATCGGCATCGCGCGCAAAGGGTGGCTGACGAAAAATGATGTGATGAACTGTCTTCCTCTGGGAAAGATTGAGGACGCCATCGCAGGGAAGAAAGCCAGACAATAACGAGAACGGATGCTGCACGGTCGCGCCAGTCAATCAGAACTGCGCCGCTTGACTAACCTCTGGCGAATTTTGCAAGATCAACGCTCAAGGCAGACCATCGCGGCCATTCATGCTAGCCACAACAAAACCGCCCGGACCGAAAATTTCATGGCTGGCTTACGCGGCACTTTATCGCGATCCGCTCGGCTATCTCGCGGGTGCCGCGCGCAAGTATGGAGACATTGTTCACCTCGCGATTGCTCATAGACACGATTTCCTCCTAAACCATCCGGATTATATCCGGACGATTCTTCTGGACTATGAAGGCATGCGTCGTTCGGTCCATCGGCCGTTGCAGCGCATTCTCGGCCGCGGCCTTCTGACGAGCCGCGGTCAAGTTCACAAAAAGCAGCGCTTGCTTCTGCAACCAATTTTCAACCGGGAGCGGATCGCTGCGCTCGGAGAATTAATGACGCCGCGAATAGCACGCCTGAGCGACGAGTGGAGGGATGGCGCGCAGGTCGAGATGGCGAATGAGATGAAGCGGCTCGCGATAGCAACCGCAGGCCGGACGTTGCTCAACGTTGACCTTGAATCGGAAGCCACCGAGCTGCGCGATGCGCTAATGACCGTCCTAACAGCGACACGATTTAACAATCTTCTGGTTGCTACGAAGATGCTGGAGAGATTGCCCTTTCCATCGAACCTGCGTTTCCGTCGCGCCGCGAAACGGCTGGACGCATTCATCTACCAGATGATTGCGGAGCGACATTCCCGGCCGACTGATCAGCCCGACTTGCTATCCGTGCTCGTGCGGCTGAGCAGCGAATCGCGTAAAGGCATGACCGACCAGAAAGTGAGAGATCAGATTCTCACGTTCTTCGTGGCTGGCCATGAAACCACCGCCACCGCTTTGACCTGGGTGTGGTACCTTCTCGCCCAACATCCGGCAGTGATGGACAAGGCACAGGCGGAACTTGACGGTGTCCTCGCCGATCGGCAGCTTTCGGTCAGCGACCTCGAACGGCTGCCGTATACGCGGATGGTTTTCGCCGAGGCAATGCGCCTTTACCCACCAGTGTGGATTATCGGACGGCACGCCTTGAGAGACTGCCCGATGAACGGGTTCGTAATTCCGAAAGGCTCGTATGTGCACGTGAGCCAGTTTCTCATGCACCGCGATCCGCGTTACTACGCGAATCCGGAACGATTCGAGCCCGAACGCTGGACGGCTGAAGGAATAGCTGCGCGCCCGAAGTTTTCTTATTTTCCCTTTGGCGCAGGAGGGTTGCAATGCATTGGAGAGAGCTTGGCCTGGACCCAGGCGTTGCTTGTCATTGGCATGCTGGCCAGTCGCTGGCGAATGCGCGTCGTTCCCGGTCATAAGATAGAGTTACTGCCCGAGATTACGCTTCGTTCGCGCTACGGAATGCCAATGATCCTCGAGCGGCGGAAGTATCCAGGACTTAAACAGAAGCCCGTTGCGGCATAAACATGGTGAGACATTTGCATGCGCCGCCCGCTTTGATGAATTCACTCATGGGCAATTCGTGGCAGCGATAGCTGCGGTCATGCAGCGCGGCCACCAGTTTCGGCGCGCCCTCCGGCAAAACGATATCGTGCTCGAGCACGACAGCGTTGCACGAGAAATGCATCGCCTCTTCCGGCAAAACATCGATCAATTCGGCCACGTGTTCGCGGATCGCGCGCTGCCCGTAGTCATCGAAGGCTGCCGGAAACCAAACCGCTGCGCCATCCGGCAGCGGGCAAAAACAGGTGTCGAGATGATAAAAGCGCGGATCGACGAGCTCGACCGAGATGACCAGGCAGCCAAGCATGTCTGCAATGGCGCGATGCGATTGAATGTCGGAACGAAACTTGTACCCGCAAAAAAGCAGGTCCCCACAGAAGAGCGCATCGCCTTCGCCTTCGAAGTAAAGGTCATTGGGCAACCATGAGACATCGTAACCATGTTCTTCCATCCAGCGTGCAAAATGCGGCGCCTCATCCGCGCGCTCTTTATGCCGGAAATTACTCGGAATGAATTTGCGACCAACGGTGAGACCGGCGTTGGCCGTGAAAACCATGTCGGGAAGCTTTGGCTGCGGCGGAACCAAATCGATTTTGCAATCCAAATCCGAAAGCGTCGCGTGCAATTCGGTCCATTGTTTTTGGGCGAGTGGCGTCTCTGCGCCGCGCGCGCGACTCATCCAGGGATTGATCTCGTACTCGATGCCGTAGTAATCCGGCGGGCAAAGGAGCAACTCACGCATAAGATCGACAATTTACTCGCAGCTACTTTTTCGCGCGGCTAACGGATCCGGCTTGGACGATACAATCGGCGAGCTCCCGCAGGAACGGTTCCACATCCGTGACCAAGCCGATTGATTGTAATGGCTGGTGTTCGACTGCTCTCTCCACTGCCGATGGATCGATGTCGACGCAGACTGTTTTCACAGTGGGCGCGAGCATGCTGGCCACCGCGAGCGAATGCTGAATGGTGGCAAGCAGCAACACGTGGGTTACATCGACAAGTTTCTCTCGCATCACTCTCTGAGCTTCGACTACGTCTGTGGTTACGCCGGGAATCGGCCCTTCGTCACGGATCGATCCCGTCAACACAATGTCGACGTTGTGGCGGACACAGGCGTGTATAACGCCGCCGGTCAGGATTTTTTTCTCAACCGCTGCGGAGATTCCGCCTGCCTCGCGAATTGTATTGATGGCACGCAGGTGGTTTTCGTGGCCACCGCGTGCGAAGGCAAGATCGGGATTCATTCCCAGCGAGGTGCCGAAAAGCGCCCGTTCCACGTCGTAAACTGCAAACGAATTTCCGGCGAAGAGACGATCGACGTATCGCGATTCGATAAGGCGCACCAGGTGCTCGCCAGCGCCTGTTCGGACAATTGCAGGTCCCGCGACCATTGCGATTTTGCTTTTTCTTGTCCGGGCGCGTTGCAACTCCCGAGCCAGTTCACGAATGATCCCCGACTTCGGTTCGTCGGCATCGATGGTCGTGTTGATGAATTGAAAGAGGTCAGTGCCCGACGTCGAACGTTGCACCGGGACCACGCGAATGCCCTCATGGCCGACCACAATTTCGTCGCCTTTACTAACATCGAAAAACTTGACCGCTCGAGCAGTGCGCTTTTTTCGGTCAACCGCAATTGCGCTGTCCATCATGGCGGGCTGAACCTCGATCTCTTTGCCGTCCCATCGCACGAACGTTTGCTGGTTGGTTGTCACGTAGAAATCGTGTGGAAAAACACCGTCCGCCGGGGCCTTCGCCAGATGGGCATCCGCGCGTTTGGCAACCTCGGCCCCGTGTTGGCGCAGGCGCAGGACCAGCTCGTCGAGGGCTTCGCTTGTTTCGGCAGAGACCTCGATTCGCGCAAAGCTCTGGTCCGCCCGCTTTTTGCCGATCTTGATCTCGCCGATCTTGAAATTCGCGCCGTGGGTCAGGATTTGGTCCAGCACCTTTGGCAAAATGAGCGAGTCGATGATATGACCGCGCAGCTCGACCGTTTCGGAAAACATCCGCAAAACCTAGCCGAGGAAAGCGGTCGCGCCAGTGAAGCACGCGACCTTTGTAGAGGCGTTTGTGTCAAACGCTCGAGTACTTTATCGTTTCGGCCCCAAGCAACATGGAAAAACCGAACGCGCGCGGACCGACCCCCAGCCGCAAAGCGCATCTTGCTTTGGGAGAAAAATTGAATCGAAAAGGAAAGCCACCACCGCGACTGCCTGCGCCGGCCAGAAAAAATCGCGCAGCCGTAGGCCGCGAAATCGACCGGTAGATCGACAATGTTATGCACGAGCATTTGCCAGCCCTCGCGGCGAAGGTTGCAACAGCACTGGCGAACAAATCTGAATATTTCGTCACGCAGCCTGTGGAACTGAGAATCCTGCAAGGAATGTCTGAAGCAGAGATCAAAGATTTTGGTTCTAGCCATGGCTGGCGCGTGGTGCGCCGCCTCGGGGGACGCCAAATCGAATTTTACAACGACGCGGGCGAGCGCCCTCTGTAGACGCTTCGCTCCCTGGCACGCCATAGCACGGCGAAGGCGGCTGCGGAGCGCGAAGTTGGACTTCTGCGTGTGCGCGCGGCGCGCCGCCCAGAGGTCGACAGCTACAGGTAGAGTGCAGCGGTCAATGTCGTCGCTGGACAGCATCATCGTGTTGGCTTACCAATGCGCGAGACGCACCCATATGGAATCAGCGAAAATTTATTTTATCGTTTTCGGCGTTCTGACGATTGTCGGAGGCGTGATCGGCTACGTCAAAGCAGGCAGCGTGGCGTCGATCATTGCCGGCTCAATTACCGGAGTGTTGCTGTTAGTGGGCGCATTTCTTCTGCCCGAACATCGCGCCGTGGGGCTGGCGACTGTATTCATCATTTCTCTTCTCCTCGCCGCCCAGTTCGTTCCCAAATTTCTGCGGACCGGAAGAATCATGCCCGCAGGGATGATGTCGATCTTGAGTGCAATCGGGATCATCGCGGCAATTATCGCCTGGATAAAAAAGTAATCGCGTGGGAAGAATTCGTCTCCGGACGTGGCGGCGGCTTGCGCTGGTTTTATTCGGCGCGCTCTTCGCGGCAATTGTTTACCGCTGGATTTCGCTGGAGCGATTGCAACACGCTGCCCCGGCGGAAATAGTAGTAGCGACACCCTCACCAGAACCAACACGGGCACGGTCGCCCTTTGTCACGGGCAAGCTGGATACAGCGAAGTTATTCAATGGCGTGACAGTTCATGCCAAGGTCGAAACTCTTCCGGGCGCCGATGCCACGACGGAACGCGTTGATCCGAACAGTTACGTTCTCGATTTAAAATTGCAGGCACGCCTGCCTTCGCCGAACAGGACCATTGAAGAGCTGGCCAAAGTCAGTCCCCGACTGCCGGCAGTTTTGCCGGGATTGGCTGCAATGTTACCTCCGGAGCCGGTTTCACCCCTTTTCGCTCAGCTTTACGAAACGAAAATAAGAGTGTTACGCGAGAACCTTGTTCGTCTCGACTTGTTGCTTTCGCGCCACAATTTTTTCGATTGCCAAACCGTGCTGCAACTGCAGCACCCGCAGAGTCATCGCAAAGCGCTCCTGCTCCAGGCGGATATGGATGTCGATGCCGATGGCTCCGATGCTGACCGGATGCCCATTGGAACGGGAGCGCCGACCAATTTCAAGCCATCAACCAGTTATCGCTGGCCAAAGAAAACGCCGGCGCCCAATCCGTATCTGGCTGCGGCGGAGGAAAGATTGAAGCACGCCGAGGACGAATATGCTTTTTCGACTACCACGCCCGAACGCAAACGCGAGCTGCGCACGGCAATTGCGCAACTGCGCGCTGAAGTCTTCACGCTAAAGAAATTCAGTTTTCTCATTGGCGCGACTGATCCTTACATCGTCGTTCCGGGCGCCTTTACGCACGGCCACGACGCCGTTAACACTGGCGATTACGCGCTGGTCGTTTTCGGCGACGCAATTTATCCCGCGATTGTCGGCGACATCGGACCGAACGACAGAGTCGGAGAGGCATCATTACGCCTCGCGAAGCAAATCAACGCGCAATCCACGCCTTACAACCGACCGGTAAGCGATCTCAAGGCGACGTATTTGATTTTCCCTGGAACGGCTGACAAGCCATTTGGTCCGCCCGATCTGAATAAAATTCAGGCGCGTTGCCAAAAACTTGCCGATGAAATCGGCGGCGCGACTGTGCCGCTGCATCGTTGGGAAAATATTATTCCGCCGCCACCCACGCCCACGCCTTCTCCGTCTCCGAGCCCAACATCGACATCTTCTCCGGCACAATCTCCACCTCCCGGCATATCGACCACCCCAGCCGCGTCGCCATCACCGACATTTGCATTTCCTGTTCCAAGCACGACCGGCAGCGCGCCGGCAACTCCGACGCCTGCGCCGACAAGTTCACCCTGAGCAATTCTCGATTTTGCCGTCGCGCCCGGCCCGTCGCGCGTAACGAGATCAATTACCGCGACCACCTCTGCCGGTCGAGATCGCTAATCGTAGGGAAAATAATCCGGCGCAAATCGAGGAGGGGGAGCGAAAAGCTCATCGCGCTCAATGAACGCGCGGCGGTGCCGGCGCGGAACGAATTCCTCTTCGTCATCCGATCCGGGTGTCACGATTACAGCGCGGCCGGAGGGCAGACGCATGA
>Ga0209472_1002364_pt1 | contig 10608 bp, 9 predicted proteins | sample GraSoiAngelo_130_FD_185887 | JGI IMG/M metagenome (GOLD analysis project Ga0209472, IMG submission 185887) | Grasslands soil microbial communities from the Angelo Coastal Reserve, California, USA - 14_0929_02_20cm (SPAdes) (version 2) | ecosystem: Environmental > Terrestrial > Soil > Grasslands ...
CGCGGCCGCAAAGACATCCTGCACAAATTCTTCGAACGAAGTCGGCGTGCTGTTCTGCGGCGAACGCGGCTCCTGCGGAGTGAGGACTCCCGCATTGATGGCTTGGAACATCTCGATGTATACCGCGGCTTTCCTCGGGGAAAAACCCATTTGTGTCAACGCCTGCTGCACCTGGTCGTACGGAAACTGCTCGTGACGCAGATCCGGCTTGCCAATACCGCGAGCAATCACCGCGGTAGCTTCCGCCATCGATAGGTCGCGCTCGCCAAGCAGTTCGCGCGTTTGTTTGCCGGAAAAATCCAGGTCCAGGAGGCGCTGCCCGGCGTAGTCGCCGACGTCTCGTGTCGCGATCATGGGCAACTTCAGGTCGGGTAGCAGGGCATGCCCGAACAGTCCCATCCCATGGATCATGTCGATCGCTGTCAGATTGTTCTCCATGAAATACGCAGCTCGAAGGTGCAGAACGTTCAAATCGTTGATGGCGTTCAGGTTTTCCTCCGAAGAATGCAGCCCGGTGACTGGTCCGGTGCCTTCCGGTACATGCGCGCCGTAGCTGCTCAAGTGCACCGCGTAGCACAGGCTCCGAAACGGGCAGCCGGCCTGTCCCTGGCGAATTGATACGGTGTCAAGGTTCAACGCAATGGCACATGGTTACACCGAACGACAGGCAAGGCTGCGGCGGGATCAGCAAATACCATGAAAGCGCTTCCTCAGGAGTTCCACGTGGGCACCGCTCGTTGGTCATGTGCGAACCGCTAGTCTCGCTGAATGGATTTGAGGTATTCGCAAAAGTTCTTGATGCGCTGCCGGACCGCCGCTTCGTTGTAGTGTTCCTCATACTGGAAGATCGGTCCCCACACGGGCATCTCGGACGAGCCATGCGCGGAAAATCTGAAACCGAAGCGCAGAACGTTTGTCACGTACTCTTCCGGGAACGTTCCTCCGTGCCGCTTCGCGAGAGTGGTGAGGTCCGGCGGAGCCTTTCGCAGAGAGCGGGCATACAGGTCCATGGCCTTTCCCCTCCGAGCCGTGGCAAGCCGCACAGTAGTCTTTGTACGTCTGCCTGCCGGGCGGGGCATAGACGGCCGGTAGCTCGGATTCCTGGATCGCCGCACCCCGCGTCGTACGAACCATTCCTGCGACTGAAGAAGAAATGAGAAACAGAAACACAGTCATTCGAACGCTCATACGACTTCCTTCGATAGCCCAAAGTCCTCCTATCAAGTACCACCGCAAGCGCGGGACGGATGTGCGCGGAGTCACACGCATACATGCGGAAGATCACAGCTCGCCACCGTCGCACGATTTGCAAAGTCGTTGAGAGCAACCTGATTGGGAGTTCGCCGGAAACCGTCAGGAAGGAGTTGGCCGCGGCAGGAAAAAGGCCGACGATCCGGTTCTGGCTGTTCTGAGATTGAGGATGTCTATTCTCAGCCGAAAGGACGCGGAGGTTCGGTCCAAAAGCCCTCACCTGGCCGAATGATTGAGAGTTGAGGCTGGGCAATTTAAGAGGTCGCCTTAATTGCTATGATGAGACCAATGCCTGCCCGTGGGGATTCACACTTTGGGACGTACGCCCGTTTCTCTGTTCCAAAAGCTCAGAGGCTTGGACCTGTAATGCCCGTACGATGAAACGACGGGGAGCTGCGCCCACGTAATTGAAGGGAAAGCAAGTGACCAGGTTCAGCGCGCGCTTGTTAGTGGCAGCTAGAACTTCGACGTTGGCTGGCGAGCCAATGGAGTGTGATCTTGTCGCACAGCTCCCAGAAGGGGCCGGATTTGGATGTATGAACTTTTATGTGGTCCGCCACAGAAGGTCCATTCCGACCCGTCCGGGAGATTTGGGACGGTGGCGCATTCCATTGGTTCGATGAAGGCGGCTTTTCTTCTCGGGAGAGATTCCAACCTGTTTGGGCGGCTTCGTCGCATCAATGCCTAGCATACCTGCAAACCCAATTGTTTTACGCCCCGGCTGGCGGTCCTTTTAGCACCAGATCATGGGTCGCCGCGTCACTCAGCTTACCTACGAGGAAGTCCACCCACGCTGGGAGTATAGATGTAATCCTTATGATCAGATGGCTGTGAAGTGTGAATTTCTTTCCGAGCCTGGTCGCTACTTGTTGAACTACCTCGCTCGCCTTAAGCCCGCCAAGGTTGGCAACAGATATCTGCCTCGGCTCTATCAGTGCGACCAGTCTTTCATACTGGTTCATTTCTTCAGGCTTGCTCGGGTCATCGAGTACGAATCCTTCACCCCTGTTCCTGTTCCAGCTCCGCCCAACGCGCGTACAACGCATCCACAATCTTCTGCGCCTTGGCCATTTCCGCCAGCACGTTTTGTAGCCGGATGTGATCGCCCATCACCTCGGGATCCTCCAGCGCCTTGTGGCGGATTTGCAACTCCTGCTCCGCCTCGGTGATCCGCCCCTCGATTCCCGCCAATTCCATGCGCTCTTGATAGGAAAGCTTCTTCTGCGCTGTAGCAGGCGTCTTGCTCCCGTTTCCCGCTGCCTTTGACCGCGGCTCATCCTTCAGACCGCTCATTTTCTTTGCAGCTTTTTGCGCACTTTGCCATTCTTCCCACTGCGAATAATCCGCAAACCGCTCGGCCTTGCCCATTCCATCCAGCCCCAGCACCACCGTCGAAACACGATCCAGCAGGTAACGGTCGTGCGTTACCAGTACCAACGCTCCGCGATATTCCAGCAGGCTCTCTTCCAATATTTCCAGCGTCGGAATATCCAAATCGTTCGTGGGCTCATCCAGCAGCAGCACGTCCGCGGGTTGCAGCATCAACTGCGCAATGAGCACCCGTGCCCGCTCGCCTCCAGAAAGCCGGCCTACCCACTGATTTAGCTGCTCGCTGGCGAACAAAAATCGCTCCGCCCACGACGCCACGTGAATCACCCGTTCCTGATAAACCACCGCATCGCTGTCCGGCGCCAGCGCCCGCCGCAGCGTAACTTCCGGATCGAGCTGGCGGTTCTGGTCGAAGTACACGATCCGCAAACCGTCCGCCTTGCGAATTTTCCCCTTCGGCGGCTCGATATCCCCGCGCAGCAAACGCAGCAGCGTCGTTTTCCCGCTGCCGTTCGGCCCCACCAGCCCCACGCGCATTCCCTGCGTGACAATAAAGTGCAGCCCGGCGATCAGCGTCCGCTCGCCAAACCCGTAGGAAACGTCATCGAGAGTAAGCAGCTGCTTGGTTTTCCGGCTGGTCGCGGAAAAATCAATCTCCGCCGCGGAAGTCCGCGTCCGCGCCTTCATTTCCGCAAGCTCGCCGATCATCCCGTGCGCATCGTCGATGCGCGCCTTCGATTTCGTGGTGCGTGCTTTTGGTCCTCGCCTCAGCCAGGCGATTTCTGTGCGCACACGGTTTTCCAAGGCCTGTTGCCGCTTTTGCTGCGCATGCAGGTACTCTTCCTTGGCCTCCAGAAACTTGCTGTAATTTCCGGACACGCGCAGCGCCCCTTCTTCGTACGCGCGACTGATTTCCACCATTTCGTTTGCGACATTTTCCAGGAAATACCGGTCATGGCTCACCACCACGCATGCAAATCCCGCGCTTTGCAGCACGCCCTCCAACCAGCCAATTCCCGCGAAGTCCAGATGGTTCGTCGGTTCGTCCAGCAGCAGGATATCCGGCCGCTGCACCAGCGCTTCCGCAATCGCCAGTCGTTTTTTCCAGCCGCCCGAAAGCTCCGCCGCCAACGCATCCAAAGCGGTAAAACCCGCCCGCCCAAGCGTCTCCGCGAATTCCGAAGCGTGTTCCTCTTCCGCTACGCGCGCTCGTTTCAGTGCGCCCTCAATCACGCCGCGCACCGTCACGCCCGGCGAAAACTCGGATATCTGCGTCACGCAGCTCATCCGCGTCCCCTTGCGTACGGCGACAACCCCGCCATCCGGTTTCACGCGGCCGTAGAGCATCTCGATCAGCGTGGATTTGCCGGACCCATTGGGTCCAATAACACCGATCCGTTCCCCTTCCGAAACGGTGAAGGAAAGGTTCTGGAAAAGCGGTGCGCTTCCGTATCTTTTGGAAAGTCCTTGTGCGCTAATCAACGGTGCCAATTCTGCCGTCTTCTCCTGTTATGTCGCTCTTCTAGCATAACAGCAGCCGCCCCGCTCAAAATCTTGGGGGCAATAAGGGGGCGCTAGAGATTCTGCTGTATTCCTTTCAATGACTTAGAAGGCCAAGGTGCGCCGCAAAACTCCTTTGTTTCCATGCAGTCAGCGGATTCGAATCCCACAACCTACGGGCGACCCGCCTGGTTGGTGAGCATGAGTCAGTCTTTCGCTGGGTATTCCACGTATAGCTTTGACACACCTATGACCTTGTCGTCGGGAAGGGAGGCGATCTCCGAAGGCTTGACGAGCTCGAACTCAACGTCGACATGCAGGTATTCACACCTGGGATGGACGTACCGGGTCTTAGCTGGAAACTGCAGGCCTCCGTCGGGAACGAAGTATTTCACTACGTCCCCGCGTGTGGTAGCGTTCTTCACCTGCCGGTAATCTCTTAGCGCCTGCTCAACTAGAGAGCAAGTAGTTTTGTCCATGTTTTGTTCCGCCCTCGGACTCACGGCGAGAACACTCATTAGTAGGAGAACCGCAGGAGAGAACCTGACGACCCGTTTCATCGCAATCTGGCCTCCGCTCATGATTAAAATTGGGCGCTTTTCTGGGAGCTCGCAAGCAGGGGCGTGAGCGAGAAGACCAACCTGTTGCTCCAAAGATCAGAACGCACATGCCTCAGGCGAGTATAGAAGATTTTGACACGATTCCGTTGAACAGGACACGGAGTAGGTTCTTCATTCCAGAGAGGGTATGTCCTGTTACTTCTCTAGGTTCGCCGTGAGCTGCACTTCCGACCCGGACTGCACCGTGATCTCTTTCGACCAATCCTTATAGCCGTACATCTTCACGGTGACTGCGTGCTTCCCTGGTGTTAGCTTCAGCGAAGCTGGTGAGTCTCCCACAAACTCTCCGTCCACGAGCACATCCGCTCCGGTGGGGCTGGAGGAAACATTGACGGTTCCTTTAGCGGATTCAGCAGGTGCGGTTTCGGTCGGCTTGCTCTCTGCCGATTTGCCCCCGGCAGTCTTCTCCTTCGCATCCTTTCCCTCGTCTCCCTTGGTCACTTCCTCTCGGACGGTCACAGGAACAAACTCACGGTCTTTTTCACCCACAGCCACAGGCACACCCGTTACGCCCTGGAGAGAAACTAGGATTGCACGGTAGTTGTCTTTGTCACCTTGTAGCAGGATGCCGCCTGTTTTGTTGTCTGGCGTGGTGTACTGAATCCCTATGTAGTGAAGCCGTGTTTTGTGAAACAGCCCAAACAAAGCGACCGGGGCGACGAGTATGGCCAATGCAACCATCGTTCCGACGCGCCTGTGCGCCTCCTGGCCATAACTCAGTGAAGTAACAGACTTCGGCGGGATTTCGAGCTTCTTGCCATCTTTCAGAGCCAAAGTGATCAGGTCCGATGTCACCGTCAGGTGATTATTCCAATCCTTCGGATCGACTTTTGAATCTACAGAGCCGCCGTTATATCGAACCTTGTCGAATGAATTGCCCTGCGCCCAGGCGACGAAAGCCGAACATACGAGTAGAGCGAGGAGTCTCTTCAAAGTTTGCATAGCGCCTGTCAAGAATGATCGCAAACTGCAATGATGCCAAACTGAATTAAAACTATATCCAACATTTCAGCCAGTTACTCTTCGCTGTGCCCAATCAGCAATGGGGGCAGCCGAAGAACCGGAATCGCTCCCGGAGCGCGAAAGCCTTGGTGCCAAAAGCATCGTCAGCAGTCGGTGTCCCTGGCGAATTGGTACGGTGTCAAGGTTCAACGCGATGTCACCGAAGCAAAACAACAATTCGCCAGCCACAAGCTTGGGTACGGTCCACTGGAATCGTTCCACGTTCACGCCAACGAACCCGCTTTCTGCTATCATCACTAAGTCCTCAGAAAAGGCACGACCCATGCCGAGCAATAGGCGTTTCCCCGGGTCACTTCTTTCTTTGCTCCTGGCTTTCGGCGCAATGATTCCCACGCCCTCCGCCTCCGCGGATGAACCGCCGGCGGGGCGTCCCGTTATTGTTATCGGATTTGTCGGTGGTTTCGTCAAACACGACAATGCGGTCCACAGCGAGGTCCAGCTTGCTACGCGTCTCCGCCAGGATTATCCCTTCGGCGTCCACGTGGAAGTTTTTGAGAATCAGCGACGGGAGAAAGCCCACCAGCAGATCCTGCGACTTCTCGATATCCACAATACGGGTTCCCTGTCGGCCCAAGAAAAACAGCAAGCGCGCATCATCATATACGGGCATAGTTGGGGAGCTTCCGAAACCGTTACTCTCGCGCGAGAGCTAGAGAAAGATGGCATCCCGGTGCTGCTTACCATCCAAGTGGACAGCATCACGAAGCGCGAGCAAAATGACTTGCTCATCCCTGCTAACGTCAGGGAGGCAGCCAACTTCTACCAGTCAAATGGACTTCTACGCGGGCGGCCCGAAATTCTTGCGGCCGATGCCACGCACACACAAATCATCGGAAATTTTCGTTTTGACTATAAAGCTCATCCAGTTAGTTGCCCAAACTATCCCTGGTTCGGCCGCCTCTTCATGAAGTCGCACATCGAGATCGAATGCGACCCGAACGTCTGGAATCAAGTGGAATCCTTGATCCGTTCAAAACTCCCCTCACCGACCGGAACTGCATCGGCTGAAACGAGCAGTCCTGTTTTAGGGATTTGACGCGCAACGTGGCCAAGGTGTGAAGAACACCAGCCTAAGCTCTGTCGGATATTACGCGTTGATTCGAGCCGAAGAAATTAGTCCAACAATTCAAAACCAGGAGGGAGCTGAAAATCCGCACCCCTCTCAATCCTTGCCACCGGTGGAAGCATCCGTGCTAAGGATGTCTTTGTCTGGCGTGCGATCTCCTGCGACGACCAACGCGTTTTTCACACGCGCCCGCTGCAGGAGTTCCCAATCCCTTTCAAATTCCGGCATCGTCTCTCGGCTGTGCTTCGGGCTTTTCAAGACGCCATTGGCGCGGCAGAGGAGCAAGGAGTACGCCAATTGCGTGTTCGAACTCCGCTCGAGAATGTTGTTCGCGCTCAATCCCACATTGAGAGCTTTACTCTTGCCGGGAATCTCCATCCACAACGCTCCGTCGGCGTCCACTCGAGGTGTGCCCAGCTTGTTCAGATGCTTGAAAAAACGACGGAAGTCTCCCTGCTCCCCGATGAATTTCGCTTCTCCTGTTTCCTGCAATAGAGAGTCCAGCGCCTGCCGATATCGTTTCCATTCTGCCCGGGTGCCAATGATCTGGGCTTGGTCCTCCTGAGTCTTCACAGGTTCCGTCGCGTCACGACGATTCTCCTCTTCAGCAGGATGCTTTTCGAACTCGCGCTCGGGATTGAATCGGCCTGTTAGAAGGTAGGAGGCCGCCACGGCCGGCACTCCGTAACCCGCAAAAATCAGCATGGGAATGAGCAGTTTCCCGGAACGGTACAACTGCTCTGTTCCGGATCGAACCTCATTGCTTCTCTTAATGGTGCCCGGCACTTGAGCAAAGTGCAGCACTCGCAGGTTGGATTTCGGGTTCCGGACGGCATAGCGAACGAACGACCGCGCAATGGCCTTCGGGCTGGTCATCCCGAAGTCGTTGATGTAGTCAGTGGTGGCTGCGTGCGGGAAATAGGTATTGATCACACGCTTCGTGAAATCCGCACAGTTCCGGGTGATTCCGTTAAAGTGATTTTCATTGCGCGAGGCATTAAACTGCGAGATCAGTTCCTTATCCTGCTCGACCGTCGTATCCATCACGAAAATGTACACGCTGCGGATGAGCGTTGCCGCAACCATCTCTCGCCATTCCGCCTTGTAACTTGTCGAGCATGGCGGGCCATCGCAATACCCGGCCAGATATTTCGTCCGGTATCTTTCCTCCAATAAAGTCTTGACCCTGTAAGACCCGAAAAGTGCGCGAAACCGGGGATCCTCCACTCCATAAAGGTAAATATTGAGGGGCACGATGTTCCACTCGAACCTCTGATCCTCCCCGATGTTGATGTAAGTGCTCATCACCGAGCCATTTTCATTCGGACGGCACAACCTCAATCGCACGGGCGACTCCGCACAAATTCGCGAAAAATACACAGCGCTGTGTCCCGTACCTGAGATTCGGTCCACGCTCGAATCCATCGACTCGTTAAGTACGATTCCCACGTCGCCCCGGGCGTGCGGACACGTCAGGCAAGCAAGCCCCAAGGTCAGTGCAAGCGAGAACAACCCCTTAGCAGGTGCCCTCTTGACGACGAGCCGCTCCTTTCGCCAATTCGCAAGGCACGGTACTAGACCCCTAAATTCCATATTCCTATAAACCCGTTCGAGGACTCTTTGTTGTTGCCAAAGTGAGATGATAGCCTGCGTCTACTTGCCTGCATTCAAAGGCATTTAACTCTTGCGGGTCCGCGGAGGCCCGCGACGCCGTAGGCGGCGCGTTTAGGCCGACGCGCAAGGGGCCAGAAAGCGCCGGTGAGGGCCGAGGCCTACAAGCAACTCGTAGCGACCGGGACGAAGGGGTTCCTCGTGCCTTCATCCGCGCTAAGCGTATCGCGACCGAAGAAATGAGAGTTGTGTCACCGACGGCATTGCTGGACAAAGTTCCTTATAGTACGAAGGTCGTCGCGGTTGCGGCCCGATCGTGTTTACAATTGGTTTAGGACACGGTTTGGTGCGAGTGGAGTAGCTACGAACCCGTCGGTGACGAAGCAAGCAATGGTTCTTCGCGATTGCGTACGGGACCTCCGTTATAGTTGGCGGCAATTCGCCGCCACGCCCATGGTGGCTTGCGTCGCCGTGATCACTCTGGCCATCGGGATTGGCGCGAACGCCGCCATTTTCAGCCTGCTTGATACCGCGTTATTGCAAACCCTTCCCGTGCATGACCCCGGGAGCTTGCGGACCGTCGAGGTGGTGACGCGCTCGGGCGTCGAGATGTCCAATATTCCCTCTGAGTTTTTCAATGAGTTGCGCAAGGAGCCGCAATCCTTTTCCGGGGTCTTCGGATTCTTTCGAGAGCAATTGAATTTTGACACGGGCGGAGATATTGACCGTGTTTTGGTGCAGATGGTGTCAGGCGGCTACTATTCGACTCTCGGGTTCGCCGTTTCCTTGGACGGACCATTGACGAGCCGGATGAGAGGAACCGCCAACGCGTTGCGGTGCTCAGCTATTCGTTTTGGGCCAGGCGCTTTGGCAGCGGTCCGGCCGTCGGCAAGACCATTAACTTAAGTGGCGTCCCGACGGAAGTCATTGGCGTGACGCCGCCGGCATTCTTCGGCACGGATGAGGGCGTTTCGCCAGATATCACCATTCCTCTCGATAATCCCATTCAGTTCGCAAATGTTTGGGGCACAGTAAGACTCAAGCCAGGTGTCAGCGACAAGCAGGCACAGGGGGAGGCTGAAGTCGCTTTGCAGCACGCTCTGGAATCGATGCGTCCAGGCTTGGCGAACTATCGAGAGAGCGACCGCGAAGACATATCGACGCAGCGTGCGGTCTTGACGCGTGGGGATAGAGGTCTGGGGTATGCACTCGACTCGTATACGGCTTCGCTGCAAACCCTGATGCTGCTTTCCGGCGCAGTCCTGCTTATCGCCTGCGTGAACATCGCCAACGTGCTGCTTGCGCGATTTAGCGCCAGGACGCCTGAGATCGGGGTTCGGCTGACATTGGGAGCGAGCCGGGGCCGATTGGTACGGCAGCTTCTCACGGAGAGCGTCTTGCTTTCGGGCCTGGCGGCTGTGGCCGGAATTGCCCTTGCTTTCTGGATGCAACGCGCGCTGGTCGTCCTGCTGCTGGACGATGAAGCCCGCCAAGCAATCCACTTTACGCTCAACGCCCACGTTCTGGCATTCAGTGCGGCCGCGGCGATTGTCACTCTGCTGCTCTTTGGTCTTGCGCCTGCGCTGCATGCCACGAATGCGGACGTCCTGCCCTTGTTGAAAAGTGAGGCAAGCGGTGCCCGCGTATCGCGGCCAGTTTTGGCCAAGGGGCTCATCGTACTTCAGGTGGCCGCATCGGTGCTGCTGCTTACAGGAGCAGGCTTATTGGCGCGAAGCTTCACTAAATTGACCGCAGTGCACCCCGGCATGCCCGTAGAAAACATGCTGGTCATGAGGATTGGGCTGAGCCCACGGGAGTATCAGCAGGCATATCCGCTGTTGGTGTATCAGGAGCTTGTAGAGCGCGTCCAGCGCGTGCCGGGCGTGGTGTCCACTGCCCTGGGCTGGGACTTCGCGTTCGGGTCGGGCGGCCATTTTAGATCGGTTTGGGTCGAAGGGCAGCCGCCTGAGAAGGGACAGATGGCCGGGTTCAACGTGGTGGGGCCAGGTTTCTTTTCTACTGCGAGAATCCTCCTGGTCCAGGGGCGCGAATTTTCGCCGCGCGACGCCGCAGGCGCGCCCAAAGTCGTGATCATTAATGAGGCATTCGCGAAGCAATATTTCCCGTCGCAAAACCCGCTTGGCCGCCACCTGGGCGCTGAAGGCGAAAAGTCCACGTTTAAGTACGAAGTCATCGGCGTGGCGGCGG
>Ga0209472_1002368_pt1 | contig 10599 bp, 7 predicted proteins | sample GraSoiAngelo_130_FD_185887 | JGI IMG/M metagenome (GOLD analysis project Ga0209472, IMG submission 185887) | Grasslands soil microbial communities from the Angelo Coastal Reserve, California, USA - 14_0929_02_20cm (SPAdes) (version 2) | ecosystem: Environmental > Terrestrial > Soil > Grasslands ...
GCGCTACTTCCCAGCCATTCCCCGCGCGTAAACGGACAAATCGATTTTACGGCCGGATCCCGGAATGGTCAACATAGTAGCGTTGATACGCCAAATTGTTCTGTGAATTAGCCCGGCGCGTGGCCACGGCAGCCAGGTCGATGCCATGCCGCGCAGCGGGAGCGTATAACTAGTACTGGAGCAGGATAAAAAAGCGGTTTTCAAGCTGAAAAATGCAAGAATTCGCCGAAGCTTCGCCTCAAGAGAGCGTTCTCCCAGGCAGAGAACCACACAACAAGCTGTTGGCGGACGTGGCCAGGCCCAAGGTTGCGAGGCGCACGGACGGCTGCTAAAATTCAGTGTTTGCTGGGACGCAGCCGTCTGCGCCGTAAGCGTGGGCGGCTTTTTCTCCGTTTGGGATAGAGTTTGCAAACGAAGGTCCGGCGACCCGTCTTTTCGGCCTGACTCCCCTCGAGCTTTTTTCGAGTGTGACTGCGGTGAGGAAGCACGCGCCTCATCGGTTCTGGCCCCTGCGGAAGGGAGACTACAAGTGGCAAAGTACGATGTGGCGATTATCGGGAGTGGTCCGGGCGGCTATGTGGCGGCGATCCGGGCGGGCGAACTTGGCCTGAAGACCGTGGTGGTGGAAAAGGACCCCTACCTGGGCGGAACGTGCCTCCACGTGGGCTGCATTCCCACCAAGGTGCTGCTGCATCATGCTGAAGTTTACGATCAATTTAAAAATGGCGCGGAGCTGGGCTTCGAAGTCAGCGGGTTGAAAATCAACTGGGCTAACGTCCTTTCGCGGAAAGACAAGATCGTCAAGAAGCATTCCAAGGGGATTGAATTTCTCTTTAAGAAGAACAAGGTGGACTGGGTGCAAGGCTGGGGAAGGTATGAAGGCCCCGGGCGCGTAAACGTAGAGAAGGACGGCAAGAAAACCGTGATTGAGGCTGCCAACATCCTGATGGTGAGTGGTTCAGAAGCGAAATCGCTCCCTGGCATTGAACCCGACCACAAAACGATTCTGACGAACCGCTCGATTCTCCAGCTGCCGGAAATTCCGAAGACCTTGATCGTTGTTGGCGCGGGCGCCGTGGGCGTGGAGTTTGCCTCTATCTACAATTCGTTCGGAACGCACGTGACCATCCTTGAGGCGCTGCCGCGCGTCGTGCCAGTGGAAGACGAAGAAATTTCCGCGGAGCTGACCAAGGCCTTTCAGAAGAAAGGCATCCAGGTTTTCACCAGTTGCGCGGTGGAATCGGTAAAGAAGGATCCGAAGGGCGTCGCGGTGGCATTCAAAGACAAGGACGGAAAAGCGCAGACGCTGCAGGCGGAGAAGCTGCTGCTGGCGGTGGGCCGCAAGCCCATGACGGATGGCTGCGGGCTGGAAAAATCAAAGGCCAAGCTGGAACGGGGATTCGTCCACGTGGGCGATAACATGGAGACCGCCGAGAAAGGGCTGTACGCCATCGGCGACATCGTTGCGGGGCTACCGCAGCTGGCGCATGCGGCCATGATGGAAGGGATTATCGCGGTAACGCATATCGCCGGGAAGCCGGCTCATCAGATCGTGAAAACCAGGATTCCGAATGCGACATACTGCGAGCCGCAGATCGGTTCGATTGGCTTAACTGAAAAGCAGGCGCGCGACGCAGGGTACGATGTGAAAGTCGGAAAATTTCCGTTTGTAGGCAACAGCAAGGCAACGATTCTGGGGAGCCACGGTGGATTCATCAAAGTGGTTTCGGATGAATCCTACGGCGAAGTGCTCGGGATTCACATCATCGGGCCACTAGCAACGGAGCTGCTCGCGGAAGCCGCAACAGTGTTGAATCTCGAAGGCACCATCGACGACATGATGAACATGATGCACGCGCATCCCACGGTCTGGGAAGCGATGGGCGACGCGTTTGCGTCGGTGCGAGGGTTGCAGATTAATGTGTAGTGACTCGCGTTTCGTGACGGGTGACTGGTGAAAATCTGCTGGAGAATCGACCTGGGACTAATCGGTTACGCGGATGCCTACGCGTTGCAGAAGCGCGTTGTTGCGGCACGCAAGGCTGAAGCGATCGAGGATGTTCTCCTGCTGTGCGAGCATCCGCACGTCATTACGCAGGGACGAAACGGGAAGCGCGAACACTTGCTGGTTTCCGAGCGTGTGTTGCGGCAAAAAGGCGTGGAGTACCACGAGACGAGCCGCGGCGGGGACATCACTTATCACGGGCCGGGACAGATCGTGGGCTATCCGATTCTGAACCTGGGCGCGATCCGGCGCGATGTGGTTTGGTACGTGCGGACTTTGGAAGAGGCTATGATCCGGGCGACCTCGGAGTTCGGAATTGCGGCCCAGCGCGTCGCGGGCAAGACCGGGATTTGGGTGCGGACAGAGAATAGCGAAGAAAAACTGGGAGCCATCGGCGTACACATCAGCCGCTGGGTTACTTCGCATGGATTTGCCTACAACGTGTCCACGGATTTGCGGAACTTCGATTGGATCGTGCCGTGCGGGATTGCGGACCGCAAAGCCACATCCCTGGAGAAATTGCTGGGCCGCAGCGTCGAAGAAAAGGAAGTCGCACCGCGGATTGCGAATTATCTTGGAGAGCTGCTCGAGCTGGAAATGAAGGAAGCGTCCAGGAAGGAACTGCTGGAGAAACTGGAGCACGCGGAGCAGGCCGCGATGGTTTCCGCATAGGAATTGGAGCCGGGATGAAGAAAGAATTGACGCGGCGGCAGTACATGGACCTGTACTACTACATGCGGCTGAACCGCGCCGTCGAAGACATGATGGTGAAGCTGTTCCGGCAAAACAAAATTGTCGGAGGGCTTTACTCCAGCCTGGGACAGGAAGCGATTTCCGTAGGCACCGCGTACGCACTGGAGAAAAAAGACTGGCTGGCGCCTATGATTCGCAACATCGGGGCGCTGCTGGTCAAGGGCGTGCGGCCCCGCGACATTTTCATGCAGCACATGGCGAAGTACGATTCGCCGACGAAGGGCAAGGACGGCACCAGCCACTTTGGGGACTTGGATGATCTCCACATCGTTTCGCCGATTTCCATGCTTGGCGATTTGATTCCGGTGATGACCGGCGTAGCGATGGCGGGACGCTACCTGGGACAGAAAACCGTGGCGATGACTTGGATCGGCGACGGCGGCAGTTCGACCGGCGTGTTTCACGAAGGGCTGAACTTTGCGGCCACCCAGAAAGCGCCGTTTGTTTTGATTCTTGAGAATAATTTGTGGGCGTATTCGACGCCGGTGCGCAAGCAAGTGCCGCTGGAGAATTTGGCAGACCGCGCGAAGGCCTACGGCATCGACAGTTACATTGTGGACGGCAACGACATCGTGGCCGTTTACTCGACGGCCAAAGAAGCCGTGGAGCGGGCACGGGCTGGAGAAGGCCCCATTTTGATTGAGGCGAAGTCTTTCCGGCGCATGGGGCACGCGCAACACGACCCCGCCGAGTACGTACCGAAAGAGATGCGCGCGTATTGGGAAGCGCGCGATCCGGTCGCGTTGTACGAAAGGTTTTTGTTGGGCGAAAAACTCCTCGATGCCAAGAACAAGGAAGAGATTGAGGACAAGATTGACACCCTGCTCGCCGCAGAACGGGAATTTGCGGAACACTCTCCGATGCCACCGCCGGAATTCGCCGAGACGGGCGTGTACTGCACCGGCGACGATTGCCACAAGATCCGCGCGAAGTGGGAGCGGCCGATTGCCGAGGTGACGCCACCAAGAGCGAGCGTCAAGGGAGTCTGGACGGTTCCAGGATTTGGATCGGGCAAGGGCTCCGGTGGCGCAAACGCGCCGATTCACTTCGGCGACACACAGCCGGCAGAGCATGCCGCTGGGGATGACGCAAAATCCGCGAACGGTGGGAAGCCGGCGGCGAAAATGGCAACGAAGGCGACGTCAAAAAAGAACGTAAAGCCCGGGACACCGAGCGCTTCGAAAAAGGCGCGGAGATAGCCATGCCCAAACCAAACGGGGCCGGACCCAACGGCAGCGTATCGAACGGAGGGCAAGTCACTTTTCTCGAAGCCATCAAGCAAGCGATGTTCGAGGAAATGGAGCGCGACCCGGCGGTCATTTTGATGGGCGAAGATGTTGGCGTGTACGGCGGGGCGTTCAAAACCAGCGAGGGGCTGCTGGAGCGGTTCGGATGGGAGCGCGTAATCGATACGCCGATCAGCGAGAGCGCCATCATCGGCGCGGCTTGCGGAATGAGCTATTGCGGATTGCGCCCGATCTGCGAAATGCAGTTCATCGACTTCATCGTCTGCGCGTTCAATCAGATTACGAATTTTGTGGCCAAGGGACACTACCTGTGGAATGCGCCTGCGCCCATGGTGATTCGCGGGCCGTCCGGAGGCGGCGTGCACGGAGGGCCGTTCCACTCGGCCAATCCGGAGATGTATTTTGTGCACACGCCGGGGCTGAAGGTGATCTATCCGTCGACGCCTTACGATGCCAAGGGTTTGCTGAAAGCCGCGGTGCGGGACAATAACCCGGTGCTGTTCTTCGAGCACAAGTTTCTTTACCGCCGCATCAAAGGGGAAGTTCCAACGGAGGATTACACCGTGCCGATCGGCAAAGCCGTGGTGCGCCGCGAAGGAAAGCACCTGACGATCATTTCCTATGCAGCCATGATGCACACTTCGCTCGAAGCGGCCGAGGCGCTGGCGGAGGAAGGGATCGAAGCGGAAGTGATCGATTTGCGGACGCTGCTGCCGCTCGATGAAGAAACGATTCTGAATTCGGTGAAAAAGACGAATAAATGTCTCGTCGTACACGAAGACACCAGGACGGGCGGCATCGCCGGCGAAATCGCGGCGATACTTTTCGAAAAGGCTTTCGATGATCTCGATGGGCCACTTGTGCGCGTGACCTCGCTGGACACGCCCGTGCCGTACGCGCCGACGCTGGAAGAGCACTTTCTGCCGAATGCGAAAAAGGTTTTTTCCGCCGCGAAGGAACTGGCGCGCTATTAAGATTTTGGAAAGAAGAGGAGAGCAATCATGGCCGTAGACATCGTAATGCCCCAGATGGGCGAGAGCATTTTCGAAGGCACCATCACCAAATGGCTGAAGAAGCCAGGCGACAAGGTGGAGCGCGATGAGCCGTTGTTTGAGATTTCCACGGACAAAGTGGACGCGGAAATTCCCTCGCCCTCGGCGGGCGTGCTGAAAGAAATCAAAGTCGGCGAAGGACAGACCGTGCCGATTCAAACCGTCGTCGGGGTCATCGACGCGGCGGGGTCTGCGGCCTCTTCCTTAGCGCCGGCTCCGGCGAAAACGGCTGCACCCGCACCTGCTCCCACAAAGGCTCCTGCTTCCACTGCTCCTGTCCCGGCCACATCCCGGCCTGCTCCTGCTCCAGCCGCCGCCCCGGTTGCGGCTGCTCCCGCTTCCTCAAGTTCCTCGGGCGAGCGGATTCACAGTTCCCCGCTGGTGCGGCGCATGGCCAAGGAGCACGGCATCGATCTTTCCACCATCGAAGGTACGGGCGCGGGCGGGCGCATCAGCAAACAGGACATCGAAGCAGTGATCGCCGCGGGTGGCGCGCCGGCTGCTGCGCTCCCGGCGTACTCCGCTCCGGCGGCTCCCGCACCGATTTCGCGGCCTGCACCTCCCCCGCCACCGGCAGCTACACCGGGAGCCTCCGGAGCGATGGCGCACGTAGCGCTCGAAACGGCCGTGCCGCGCGAAAAGATGTACATCGCCGAGCACATGGTGGCGTCGAAGCGTGTTTCCGCGCACGTCTACTCCGTCGATGAAATCGACATGAGCAAGGTGGCCGCATTACGAGCGAAGTCCAAGGACGAATTTGAGAAGCGCTACGAAACCAAGCTGACATTCATGCCCTTCTTTGTGAAGGCTGCGGTCGCGGGGCTGCGCGCATATCCCACGCTGAACGCCTCGCTCGACGGCACCAACGTGATCCTGCACAAGGAGATCAACGTCGGGATTGCCGTGGCGCTCGACTGGGGCTTGCTCGTGCCGGTAGTGAAAAACGCCGACGAGAAAAACATTCTCGGTATTCAGCGCAACATGAACGACCTTGCGGAGCGCGCTCGCTCGAAAAAACTGAAGCCCGAGGAAGTCCAGGAGAGCACCTTCTCCATCACCAATCCGGGCGTCTTTGGCGGCCTGTTCGGTCTGCCGGTAATCAGCCAGCCCAACGTGGGGATCCTCGGTCTCGGCGCCATCGAGAAGCGTCCTGTGGTCATCAATGACTCCATCGCCATCCGCGCGATGTGCTATGTGACGCTGAGCTACGACCACCGCGTGGTGGACGGCGCCATCGCCCACCAGTTCCTGCACAAGGTCAAGGAGACGCTCGAGAACTGGAACGAACCGGTACTGTGAGAAATGCTGTCTTGCAAGAGGACTTTGCTTGTTAGCAGGAACGTATTGTCTTCTCGCGGTGTCCGAAATTGGGACGGGTGTTCCCGCTAGTGGCCAGACGCAGGCATACCATTCTTCCTCGATTTCACACAAGCCATTCACGTTAAAGCTGTTACTTCGAGGCATCACTGGCACCTTGGCTGCCCCGGTTTGCAGCAGCCGGGCGGACACTCGGGCCCGTGGAGTAGAGGGATAGCCAGAAATGACCGCCGTAACGCTAGAGATTTCACCGGTACGCGAACCGATGCAGCCGCGAATTCTGATTGCCGATGACCAGCAGGACGTTTTAGATGCGCTGCGCCTGTTGCTCAAAGGGCATGGCTACAGCATCGTAACGGTGAATTCCCCAGTGGACTTGCTGGCGGCGGTAGCGCACCAGGAGTTCGATATTCTCCTCATCGACCTGAACTACGCGCGCGACACGACTTCAGGCCGTGAAGGGCTGGATGTGCTCAGCCGATTGAAGGAGATTGAGGATGCTCCGCCGGTCGTGGCCATGACCGGCTGGGCCACCGTGGGCCTAGCAGTCGAAGCGATGCAATTCGGTGTAAGCGACTTTGTGGAGAAGCCGTGGACCAACACGCGACTGCTGGAAATCCTTACCAAGCAGATCGGCCTGGGGCGCGAGCGCCGCGAATCGCGCCGGCGCGCCCAGGAAGAGGCCCGGGCACGGGAAGAGGCACTGCTTCATCTGCAAGAGCAGGAGCGTGAGATCGCCGAGGCCAAGGCCATCCAGGAAAAGCTTCTGCCGCGCGAGATTCCGCAAATGCCGGGATATGAAATTGCCAGCGCGTGGCAGTCGGCCCGGCTGGTAGGCGGCGATTATTTCGATATCCTGCCACTGGACGAAACAACCATGGGAATCTGCATCGCCGACGTGGCCGGAAAGGGCATGCCCGCGGCGCTGCTGATGTCCAATCTGCAGGCGGCCGTGCGCGGACTGTCTTCGCTCACGGTTGCGCCCCATCTTCTCTGCAGCCGGCTGAATTCCATTGTCTATCGGAATACGGAGAGTGACCGCTTCATCACGTTTTTCTACGCGCACCTGGACGGCCCTGCCCGGCGGCTGGCCTACGTCAACGCCGGTCACAATGCGCCGTTCGTGGTGCGCAGCGACGGTTCCCACGAGCGGTTGCGGGACGGCGGCCCGGTGCTGGGTGTTTTCGACGGCCGGAGTTATGAAATGGGCTCAGCGCAATTGTTCGCGGGTGATCGAGTGATTTTGTTCACTGATGGCGTCACGGAAGCCGGCAACACCGCGGGCGAGGAGTTTGGCGAAGCCCGCCTGCTGCGCTTGCTGGAAGATCACCGCCATTTATCCGCCGATGAATTGCAAGCGAAAATCCTGGCCGCAGTAGCTGAGTTCAGCGGGGGCCGCTGGCAGGATGACGCCACGCTCGTGGTGCTCGCCGTTTGCGAATGACTCACCCTGAAATGCGTTTGGCCGGGCATTAGCTTACGGCAAGCACTTCGCTTCGCCGAGAAATCTCCTTCCTGATTTGGAAAACTCGGCAATCAATGTGGGAAACAGCCAGCTGCATTGATAGTCCCACTCCGGGAGGGTTATTCCGCAAAAAGAAAAGCCGGAACGGATGTTCCGGCTTCCTTCTCACTCCGACTTCTCGTTTCAAAAAAAACCTAACGCCTCTTTTTCTTTCTCGCTGGCTTCTTCGCTTTCTTCTTCGCGGCCTTCTTCGGTTTCGATTTCTTTGCCTTTTTCTTCGGGGTGGCTTTCCTCTTTGCTGCTTTTTTGGCTGGTTTTTTTGCCGCAGGCTTAGGCGCCGGTCTTGGCGCTGGCGCTTCTTCCTCGGGTTCTTCGCCGACCATCACCAAATCCTCTTCCTCGGTTTCGACGACTTCTTCCGTTTCGCCCGCCAGCTCCTCGTCGTCCTCCAGCCGAGACAGCTCGTTGTCGTCTTCGAAATTGTCCTTCTCGAAATCCATTCCATCCTCCCCTGGGAGAATCCCTGGGGCCCGCGCACAAAAGGGCCTTTTGGGTCGCTGTTCTGGCCGGAGTTATATCAATATTCCACCCCGTCCGTGAGCCGTTGTTACCGTACTCGCCGTGCGTTGTCAAGCATTCTGCGTTGTTCCGTGTGAGAGACAGCCAGAAATGCGGAAGGCGTTAGGAGAGCAAATTGCGCCGGAAGACCCCTCAAGCCTCTTGGCCTGGCATATAGTATTCATACAAAAAGACTTAGTTGTGATTCGCGGCAACCGCCCCGCCCGGCGTGCCCCCTGCCGCCGGCTGCGTGGTCTTCTTCTTTGACCTGGAACGTGCCCGCGCCGGTGAAGTTTCCAGAGCGCCGCCGAGCGCATAGATGCGCAGCACCATGCCGCGGCTCACCCGGTTGGCTTTCAAGCGATTCCATTTCCGCAAGTCGTCCGCGCTCACATTAAAGCGGTCGGCGATTCCCAAGAACGTGTCGCCGCGCCGCACGCGATAACTGACCAACCGGCGTTTCGTTTCCGACTGCGGCTGCACCGCCGGAATAATCAGTTTCTCTCCGGCATCGAGCGCCGCATTGCGCTCCAGATTGTTGGCGTCGGCAATGGCCGCGGCCGTCACGTGATACTTCTTGGCGATGGATGTCAGCGTTTCTCCGCTTTCCACGCGATGGCGCCGCCATGCCACCCACTTGTCCGGAGGAATGTCTGCGATCTCCGCGGAGAATTTTTGCGCCGTGCCCAGCGGCAGGTGCAACTCAAAGTCAAGATCGTCTGGAGTGGCTAGCCGTAGCAGCGCAGGATTGAGCGAGCGTAGGGTTTCCACGTCCACGTCGATGGTTTCCGCCACCAGCCGCAGATCGATGGCGCGCCCTGGTTTCACCACGTCGGTCGGGACCGGCGCCTCCGGCTCAGCCTGGATGTTGTAATGCGCCGCATCCTTGGCAATGAGCGTCAGCGCGATGATGATGGGCACATAGTTTTTCGTTTCCCGCGGCAGCACGTTGCGCTTATACAGCTCCCAGAAATCCGCATAACCCGTCCGTTCAATGCCCTTCTGCACGTTGCCGGGACCGCAGTTGTAGGCGGCCATCGCCAGGTACCAGTCTCCGTAGAGGTGGTAGAGATCGCGGAGATGCTGCGCCGCCGCACGCGTGGCCTTCTCGGGATCCTGGCGCTCATCAATCCACCAGGTATGCCGGAGGCCATACTCGTGCCCGCGGTACGCCACGAATTGCCAGATCCCTCGAGCGCCTGCGCGCGAAAGCGCCAGTGGCTGGAAGGCGCTCTCGGCCTGCGCCAAGTAAATCAAATCCTGCGGCAGTCCTTCTTCCCGCAGCACGCGGGAAATCATCTCGCGGTAACGTCCGGCGCGTCGCAATCCCGTTTCCACAATGGCACGCCCTCGCGGTGTTTGGAAAAAATTGAGGAACGAAAGGACTTGGTCGTTCACCGTCAGCGGCAGGTCATGAGAAGTGTTCTTGGCCGCTTCCTCGGCCCGCGCTTTCAGCCCCGGATCGACCGGAAACGTCATCTCCGCTACTTCGTCAATCGCCGCCGGAACGGCAGGCGCCTCGTTGAAGCCGTCTCCCGCTCGGAAAGCCTGCAGCTCGTAGGCGTACACGGTATCCACGACGTGGTGGAACAATTCGCTCAGCTTGGGATCACTGTTAAGGTCGAAGCCGCTCCCCAGCAGCCAGTCCACGGCGTCGTCAAAATCCTTGCGCGCGGCTTCCAAATGGCCGGCTTTGAAGTTTTGTTCCCCGGAAATGAATTTTTCCTGGACTTTCTGGATCAGGTAGTCCTTCCCGGAGGGAACCGGCGGCAACAGCCAAACGTAATGCCTGCGCGGCGGATTTAATATCGGCAGGGGCGCAAGTTCCACTGCAGCCTGCTTCGCGTTCGCTGCCCGTGGCGCGGGAGCCAGTGCCGCAACGTGTGCCTGCGCAGGCTTCTTTCCCGCGTCCTCGCAACCCAGGATGCTTGCTGCGAAGAACAGGACTCCCGCGGCAATGTGCAGCCGTTGTGTCATCTCTCCATGGTAAGGAGGGCTTCCCATCCGGGTCAACGCTTTCCGCGTGCCGTGGTGACTCTCTGACCACCATTCCGAGCCCCTGTCCATTGGGGTAGACTCGCCTTCGAGGTGATGCGCGTGAAGATCAACGGACAACTCGGCAGTGCCAATTCACTCTACAATTCATTCCTTTTATTCCTTCGATTGCTCCTTACCATTCTCGCGTCCGCGGCCGCCGTTTCC
>Ga0209472_1002371_pt1 | contig 10591 bp, 9 predicted proteins | sample GraSoiAngelo_130_FD_185887 | JGI IMG/M metagenome (GOLD analysis project Ga0209472, IMG submission 185887) | Grasslands soil microbial communities from the Angelo Coastal Reserve, California, USA - 14_0929_02_20cm (SPAdes) (version 2) | ecosystem: Environmental > Terrestrial > Soil > Grasslands ...
CGAGGCCGGAGACGTGCGCGGCGATCACGCCGAGGCCCGCCACCTGTGCGATCGCGAGGTCGATGAACACGATCCCGCGCGCGAGCACCTGCTGCCCGAGCGGCACGTGCGACAGCACGACGAGAACGCCGGCAATGAGAGCCGGCCACAGGATGCTCAGATCCGCTTGCAGGGTACTCATTGATTGGCCGCCAGCAGCCGCTTGAGGGTGTCATCGAAGAGACCGAACAGGTCTTTGGCCTCGGGCGTGCCGCCCACCGTGTAAGGCAACAGCACCACCGGCACGTGGATGCGTTCCGCGAGCCACTCCGCAGCCCGCGGGTCGTTGTAGGCGTTGCGCAGGATCATCTTCGGCGGCGTGGCGGTGAGCTTGGTGACGAGCTCGGCGAGGTAGCCGGCGCTCGGGGGCACGCCCGGCTTGGGCTCGATGGAGGCGAGCTCGCGTATCCCCAGCCAGTGGCACAGGTAGGCCTGATCGCGGTGGATCACCGCGACCGGTACGCCGCGGAGCGGTGCAGCCTCCGCTTCCCACTTCAAGGTCGCCTGCTGCCAGCGCTTCTGAAAATCCTCACCGCGCGCGGCGTAGTACGCGGCATTCGCGGGGTCGACCAGCGCGAGGCGCGCACTCAGCGCCTTGGCGATGATCGCGATGTTGTGCGCATCGAGTGTCACGTGCGGGTTGCCCAGCGGGTGGATGTCTCCCATCGAGCGGTCGACGGCGGAGGGCACCTCCAGCAGCGGCACGAGCGGGGCGGCCTCGAAATAGCCGGGTGCACCGGGCTGGATCTTGGAATTGCCCGAGTCCTGCAGCAGCACCGGCATCCAGCCGATCTCCAGGTCCGCGCCGGTGACGACCACGAGATCGGCGCTGCGCGCCCGGGCCAGGAGGCTCGGTTTGGCGTCCACGCGGTGCACGTCCTGAAACGGGCTCGTCGCCGTGTACACGTTCACCTTGTCGCCACCGAGCTCGTTGACGAGGGAACCCCAGTCGGGTGTGGTCGCCAGTACCTTTAGCGCCGCCTGCGCCGGCGGCACGCCGGCGCAGAGCGCCAGGAAGACAAGCGAAAGGAAGCGGAAGTGTCGCGGCATGAGAGTTCCTAGAACTTATGGGCGCCGTGCGCGCCGATGGCGAGGATGTACTGCAGCAGGAATTGCCGGTCGCGCGCGCTCGCACGGGCGTCGTCGAGCGCGTACTGCGCCCGGAAGCGCGAGAATTCGCTCAGGCTCCAGTCGATCATGAGCGTCGTGCGCTCGGGGGAGGCCGAGGCGAGCGTCGGGAAGGCAGTCAGCGGCAGGGCTCCGGAGCCGACGAGCCCAATGCCCGGGGTTCCGGAGCTCATGGAGTCGTAGCGCACCCCGGCGCGCCAGCGCTGGATGAACTCGTAGACCGCTTGCATGTACCAGCCGGACTGCGAGCTGCCGTAGCCACCCACGAGATTCCGGCCGGTCAGATCGAAGGTGAGCTGCCCGTCCTCGGTGCGGTGCATCCATTCACCCTGCAGCTTGAACTGGTGGTAGGTCGGATCGCCGTGCGGTGCCCACTTCAGCGTGCCGTCGACGACCCAGGTGCGCGAAGTGCCGGTGAAGGCGTTGGTGATGGGCGTGCCGAACTGATCCACGTCCTGATAGGCGCGTCCCGTGGAGCGCGCATCGAGCCATGACACCCCGGTGCGCCAGCTCGTGGAATCTCCGATATCGCCGCCGAGGTGCGCGAACAGCGCATCGCTCGCGAGCGAGTTGGCATTACGCTGCGTCCCCGGGAAGCTGCGGCCGCTGCCGGCCTCGGCCCCGAGCTCGAGGAAGTACTCGCTCGGCGCGAGCCAGCGGAGCTGCGCCCCGTCCTGCCCGAGCTGTGCGCCGCCGAAGAACGCCTGATACACCAGCGGTTGGTCCGCGAAATCCCAGTTGTGCGAGTGAATCTCGTTGAGATAGCCGGTGCCGGAGAAGAAACGTCCGCCCTTGAGCGTGAGGCCGTGGCCGAGCGCGAGCGTCTTGAAATACGCCTCTTCGATGTCGATGCTGTTGTCCCCCTGGATCGCGGCCGTCAGGTTCGCGAAGAAGTACGGATCGACGTTGGACGTGAACGTCAGCTCCGACTCGTCGAGATTGAAGCTGCGATTGCCCGGCCCTTCGCCCGTGGGCGGCGGAATGAAGCCGGCGATGCGGTAGCTCGCCGGATCCTGCGTGAGACTCGCATAGTTGCCCGTCAGGATCACCGAAACCGCGGGGTTGAAGGCCGTGAGATTGCTGCTGCGTGCCGGAGCGGCCGCATAGGGCGCCGCCGGCGCGGCCGTGGGGGCAGCGAGCGAAGCGGCGGAGTCGGCCGCGGCAGGGGCGTTGCGAGCCGCCAGGTGACTCTCCAGCTCCCGAATGCGCGCCTCGAGCGCCTGCACGCGCGCCGAGTAATCCGCCTTCAGCGCCTCGAGCTCGGTTCGCAGCGCCGCGACGTCATTAGGGGCAGCCTGCCCGGTATCGGGCCACCCCCAGCAGAACAACAGTAATGCCCCGGCAACGGGCGTGAGGTGCGGAGCCGCAGGTCCGCAGCGCCGCCCGGCGTCAGGAGCGACGCGCGCAGCGGGGAAATGAAACGTGAACATCAATCGGCTCCTCAAGAATCCACGACAGCCGGCAACGCCGCTTTCGGCGCGGCTCAAGCGCCGTGATCCCAAGTTGGAAATCCGACGGTCCGAAGGCGCGCTCCGCGCGGCCTGCGCAGGGAGTGCGGCGGACCGTCAGCTCATGGTGGAAGCTAAGGGAGGGCCGCGGGGCAGATGAATGCCCACGGGGGAGCGCGTGGGCAGGACGATCTCGCGTCGCGACGGAGCAACGCGGACGACGAGCACGGGCTTGCCGATGACCTTGGGTTGCGCGGGCGAGCCCGTGCTGCCTGAGAAGTGCACGCACAGGTCGCAATGCGAGTGCTCGTGCGAGCGGTCGGTGAGTCCGTGCACCGAATACGCGGCAGTGCACACGATCAGCGCGCAGGCGGCCAGGAGAGCCAGCCGGCGATTGCGACGCAAACCCGTGCTCAAGTCGTTGAATCTCCGCGAAACGAGGCGCTACAGGGTAGCCGTCGCGGAGCAGGTCGGCAACTGCGGTGCTTATGCGCAACACTCAGGAACGCTCCCGGGATCGGGAGGAGGGACGTACTGGGCGTACCGCTCGTCCGTCAGAAGTCGTGCATCAGCATCAGCTTGACGACGAGCGAGTCGGTAGCGCGGGTGAGTCCCCGACCGACCCCGAATTCGATCCCGTCGCCGCTTTCGCCGTAGTCGAGCACGGCGAAGAGCGTCTGCGAGCGATCCGAGTGAGGGAGGAAGCGCTCGAGAGGTCCGAAATCGGCGTAGTGCTCGAGCGCCACGGCGAAACGCTCGCTGAGCGCGTACGCGGCGCGCGCCGCGGGAGCGAAGTCGAGCTTGCCGAAGCCATTGAAGTCGGTATCGAGGATCGGGTTCGCAATCAGGTCGACGCGGCCGAGGTGCACGCCGACGATCGGCCGGATCTCGCCCGCAAAGCGGCTCGCCGCCCAGTGCGGCGTGTTGTAGCCGAGCTCGAAGTTGACGCCGTAGAAGAACCGGCGCTCGTGAGCGCGCGGGCTGACGAAGAGCGCCCGGAGCTTCACGCCGTCGAACAGCAGCCGGCCGTCGCGGGTGAGCGTGTAGATCGGCAGATAGGTCCCCGCCTCGAACCATTCGGTCACGCCGTAGGCGAATTCGGGCACTCCGTTCAGCGCGTGCTCCGGCGCGACGCCTCCCGGGATAACCGCCCGGGCGCGGCCCGAAGGGGTGAAGTTGTTGTGCCAGGTGAGGTTGATCCGGCCGGGGGCGGTGATCTCGGCGTCGTAGACCTGAATCTCGTCAGTCTGTGCATGCGCCACGGGCGCCCACGAGAGCAGGCAGGCGAGCACAGCTCCGCACGGTGGCACTCCGCGGTACCCGGGCGTCTGCGGCCTACGCAGCGGCGCGACCCTTGCTTAAAGTGGCTCGAGGCATGATGCTCTCATTCTCACCCGTCCCACTCGCTGTACGCCATCATCGTCATCCGAGTGCATACAGGAACGACTGTCCGCTCCGCAGCGCGCCGCGCCCGCGGAGAGCACGCTTGAAGCTCACGCCCGAGTCGCTCCGAGGCCACCTCGCTGAGAGGCTGCTGCCGGTCTACCTGATCTCGGGCGACGAGCCGCTGCTCGCGGGTGAGGCGGCTGATGCGGTGCGCACCGCGGCCCGCAGCGCCGGCTTCAGCGAGCGCGAGGTGCACTTCATCGAGCGCGCCGGCGACTGGGATGAGGTACGCGCCGCCGCCGCCGCCCGCTCGCTCTTCGGCGCGCGCCGCGTGCTCGAGATCCGCCTTGCGAGCGCGAGGCCCGGAACCGCGGGCAACGCGACGCTCGTGGCGCTCACCGAGGCGCACGATCCCGACACGTTGTTCCTCCTGCTCGCGCCCCGACTCGATCGGGACGCCCAGGGCGCGGACTGGGTGCGCGCGGTCGAGGCGCACGGCGCCTGGGTCCCGGTCTGGCCCGTGGACCCGGAGCGCCTGGTGGCGTGGCTCCGCAGCCGCTGCCGCAAGCTCGCGCTCGAGGCGAGCGACGAGGCACTCGAGCTCATCGCTTCCCGCACCGAGGGAAATCTGCTCGCAGCCCACCAGGAGCTCAGCCAGCTCGCCCTCCTCGCCGGCGGGGCGAGGCTGACGCCCGATATCGTGCTCGGGAGCGTGGCCGACAGCGCGCGTTTCGATGTCTCGCGCCTCGGCGAGGCAGTGCTCGCGGGCGAGACCGCACGCGCGCTGCGCGTGCTCGGCGGGCTGCGAGCCGAAGGCACGGAGCCGACGCTCGTGCTGTGGGCCTTAGTGCGGGCGCTGCGCGAGGTGTGGAGCGCCCGCGGGGGCGGCGCGGCGCCCCCCTGGCAGCGCCGCGGCGCGGCGCTCGGCAAGGCGCTGCGGCGCGCATCGTCCCTGCCGTTCACGGCGCTCGCGCAGCGCGCGGCGCGCACCGATCGCGTGATCAAGGGCCGCGTGCCGGGGGAGGCGTGGGAGGAGCTGATGCTGCTCACGCTCGCGCTCGCGGCGCCGACCGACGGGCGCACGCTCGCGCTCGCGCGTGCGCCGGCGGTCTGAAGCCATGCAACCGATCGGCGTCTTCGGCGGCACCTTCGATCCGATTCACTGCGGGCACCTCCGCACCGCCTATGAGCTGTGGCAGGAGCTCGAGCTCGCCGAAGTGCGTTTCGTGCCGACGGGCAGCCCGCCTCATCGGCCGCGGCTCTATGCGAGCCCCGAGCGACGGGTCGAGATGGTGAGGGCGGCCGTGGCCGACCAGCCAAGCTTCGTGGTCGACGACCGCGAAGTGCGCCGCAGCGGCGTGTCGTACTCGGTGGACACGCTCACGGAGCTGCGCCGCGAGTTCCCGAACCGCTCGCTGTGCCTGCTGCTCGGGATGGACGCCTTCCTCGGCCTCCCCAACTGGCACCGCTGGCGGGAGCTTCTGAGTCTCGCCCACATCGTCGTGGCCCGCCGCCCGGGGTGGCGGGCGCCGAGCACGGGTCCGCTGGGCGAGGTTATGGTGGATCACGGCACCGGCACGATCCGGCTGCTGCACGAGAAGCCGGCCGGACACCTGTACGTGCACGCCGTGACGCAGCTCGAGATCTCCTCGACCGAGCTTCGTTCCCTCATCATCGCCGGCCGCGACCCGCGCTACCTGGTCCCCGACGAGGTGAGGCGGATCATCCTCGAGACGAGGTGCTATGCTGCTCAGCAGGACCGTACCGCCCCTTGAGGCGCGACTCCAGGAGAACTCGCTTAAGCACATGACCACCCGCACACGCCTGCGCCCCCCCGAGGAGCGCGTCTCGCCGCTTCAGCTTGCCGTGACGACCGCGCTCGATGACATGAAGGCCGTGAATGTCAGGGTGCTGGACGTGCGGGAGCTGACCGATGTCTTCGACACCATGGTGATCGCCAGCGGCAACTCCGACCGCCACGTGCGCTCGATCGCCGAGCGCGTGGTGGAGAAGGCCAAGGCGGCAGGCTTCCGCCCGCTCGGCACCGAAGGCGCGCGCGACGGCGAGTGGGTGCTGGTCGATCTGCAGGACATCCTCGTGCACGTGATGCTCCCGAGGGTGCGCGAGTTCTACGGGCTCGAGCGCCTGTGGGAAGGCGGGCCGGCCCTCGCCGCCGTGGCCGTTTCGGCCGTCTCGGGCACGCGCCGGCGGCGAACCTCGCGGTAGAGGCCCGCTCGTGCGCGTGCGGGTGATCGCCGTGGGCACGCGCCTGCCGGCCTGGGTGCGCAGCGCCTGCGACGATTACCTCACGCGGCTCGCCTCGCGTCTCGCCGTCTCGCTGATCGAGATCGAGCCCGGCCTGCGCACGGCCGGCGGCAGCGCAGTCAAGGCCGTCGCCGCCGAGGGCGAGCGGCTCCTGCGGGCGCTGGGACCTCGAGATCACGTGGCCGCTCTCGACGAGCGCGGCAGGGAGCTCTCGACGCGCGAGCTCGCCGCGTGGCTCGAGGGACGCATGCGCGAGGGGGAGGATCTCGCATTCCTCATCGGCGGGCCCGACGGACTTGCGTCCGAGGTGCTGACACGGAGCGATCTCACCCTGTCGCTCTCGCGCCTGACGCTCCCGCATGCGCTGGCGCGCGTGCTGCTCACCGAGCAGCTCTACCGCGCGCACAGCCTCCTCACCCATCACCCTTACCACCGCGACTGATGCCAGCCGAGGACGACCCGACGCCGCTCCTATGCCTCGCCTCGGGCTCCCCCCGGCGCCGCGCGCTGCTCGAGCAGATCGGCGTGCCGCACGTAGTGAGGGCTGCGGACATCGACGAGACGGCGCTGCCCGGGGAGAGCCCGGCCGACTACGTGCGGCGCCTGGCGCTCGGCAAGTCGCTCGCCGTGCGCGCGCTCGGCGTGGCGCTCCCGGTGCTCGCCGCCGATACCGTCGTGGTGGTCGACGGCGAGCTCCTCGGCAAGCCCGCCGACGAAGACGCGGGTGTCGCCATGCTCGAGCGACTCTCGGGCCGGACCCATCGGGTGCTGACCGCGGTGGCGCTCGCCCGCGCACACGGCGCGCCGGGCGTGCGCCTCAGCGAGAGTGCGGTGCGTTTCCGCAGCCTCACCCGCGCGGAAGGCGTGGCCTACTGGCGCACCGGCGAGGGGCGCGACAAGGCCGGCGGCTACGCGATCCAGGGGCGCGGCGCGCTGTTCATCGAACACCTCTCCGGGAGTTACTCCGGCGTCATGGGCCTGCCGCTGTTCGAGACGGCGGAGCTGCTCGCGGAAGCGGGCATTCCGTGCTGGCCGGACGAGCCGCGTTCCGGAGCCTGAAGCGTTGAGCATCGAGATCCTGGTCAACATCGCGCCGCGCGAGTCCCGCGCCGCCATCCTCGAGAACGGCGTGGTGCAGGAGATCCACATCGAGCGCTTGAGCCGCCGCGGGCTCGTGAGCAACCTGTACAAGGGGCGCGTATCGCGCGTGCTGCCCGGCATGCAGGCGGCGTTCGTCGAGATCGGTCTCGAGCGCACCGCGTTCCTGCACGCCGCGGACATCGCCGGGGGCGCCGCCGACGACACCGTGGTGGGCGCGCCGCTCGCGAGCGCGCCGCCGGTCGAGGACATCCGCCGCCTCGTGAGCGCCGGCGACGACATCCTCGTGCAGGTCATCAAGGACCCGATCGGCACCAAGGGAGCGCGGCTCAGCACCTTCGTCGCCCTGCCGTCGCGCTATCTGGTGTACCTGCCCCGCGGCGAATCGATCGGCGTGTCCTCGCGCATCGAGGACGAGGCCGAGCGCACGCGGTTGAAGACGGCGGTGGCGGAGCTCGTCGCCCCCGGCGCGGGCGGTGGCTACATCGTGCGCACCGCGGCACAGGGCGCCACGGCCGAGAGCCTGCGCGAGGACATGGCCTACCTCGCCAAGCTCTGGGAGCACGTGCGCGGGCGGGCCGTCGCCGCCCCTCCCGGCACGGTGGTGCACGAGGACCTGCCGCTGAGCCTGCGCGTGCTGCGCGATGAGCTCGCGCGCGGCGTGAGCCGGGTGCTCGTCGATTCGCCGCACGAGCACGAGCGCATGCAGGAGTTCGCCGCCACCTTCATGACGGGGACTGCGCCGGTGATCGAGCTCTACACGGGTCCCCGCCCGCTGTTCGACCTGAACGGCGTCGAGGAGGAGATCGCCAAGGCGCTCGATCGCAAGGTGCCGCTGAAGTCGGGAGGCCACCTGGTGATCGACCAGACCGAGGCCATGACCACCATCGACGTGAACACCGGCGCCTACGTGGGTCACCGCAACCTCGAGGAGACGATCTTCCGCACCAACCTCGAGGCCGCGGTCGGCATCGCCCGGCAGCTGCGGCTGCGCAATCTCGGCGGCATCATCATCATCGACTTCATCGACATGCGCGACGAGCCGCACCGGCGCGCGGTGCTCGCCGCTCTCGAGCGCGCCCTCGCCGGCGATCGCGCCCAGACCCACATCGTGAGCCTCTCGCCCCTCGGGCTGGTGGAGATGACCCGTAAGCGCACCCGCGAGAGCCTGGAACATCTGATGTGTCAGCCGTGTCCAAGCTGTGAGGGGCGCGGCTTCATCCGCACGCCCGAAACCGTGTGCAACGAGATCTTTCGGGAGATTGTGCGACAGAGCCGACAGTTTGCCAGTCGCGAGCTGCTGATACTGGCCCACCAGGACGTCGTGGATCGCCTCCTGGACGAGGAGTCCGCCACCCTCGGCGAGCTCGAGGCACAGGTCGGACGTCCGATCCGCCTGCAGGTCGAGGCCCTCTACGGCGTCGATCACTACGACGTAGTACTCGTTTGAGGAATTGGGTTTGGATGTTGCGCCGCTCACGGCTGATGCCGGGCCGGTCGCCCCTGGCGCCGGAGACGCCGAGGAGCGTCCGCGCGGACGGCGGCTGCGCCTGGTGGCGTGGGCGGCGGGCGCTGTCGCCATCCTCGGCGCGGTGGCGCTCACCGCGTGGGAGCTGGCCGCGGCGCGCGTGCCGCAGCACCGCGCCGCACTCGAGGCGCTGATCCGCGAGCACACCGGACTCGACGTCGGCTTCAGAGAGCTCACCGTCCGCTGGGGCTGGTACGGTCCTGAAGCCGTGTTCCACCGCGTCGTGCTCGGCGAGCCCGGGGGGGGCGGTGTGCTGCTGCGGGCCCCGAGACTCGTCGTGGGGCTCGACACCTGGCGGATGCTCCGCAGCGGCGAGCTCGCGGTGGCGCGCATCACGCTCGTCGAGCCCGACATCGATCTCGGCACCGGCGCCGCGCTCCGTCCGGGCGCGCATCGCCCGCAGGCCGCTCACGACTCGGTGCTCGCCGCCGGTGCGCGGCTCTTGTCGCGCTGGCGGGGCGGCCGGATCGAGCTCGAGGGCGGGACGCTCCATTGGCCGATGCCGGGCGCGCTGCCCCTCACCGTGGGTGTGCAGCACGCGCAATTGCGCCGCCTCGCTGAGCTCTGGGACGCGGACGTGCAGCTCCTGCTGCCGGCGAGTCTCGGCGAGAGCCTGCACTTGAGCGTGCAGATGCGCGGCGATCCCGCGGAGCCCCATGCCATGAGCGGCAGCCTCGGCTTCGATGGGCGCAGGCTCGAGTTCGGCGGCTGGCGTCAAGTGATCCGCGACCCGGGGGCCGAGCGCTATCTGCCCGGGGGCGGGCTCGGCAACCTCGAGCTGCACGCGGAGTTCGCGGACGGTCGGCTGCTGCGTGCCGACGGCAAGGTGCTCGCCGAGGGACTCGCGTGGCGGGGGCCGGCCGTCGCCGCCGAGTCGCTCGGCATCGGGCGGCTGCGTGGCGATTGGCAGCTCGCGCGTCGCGGCGAGGCGTGGCGCCTCGAAGCGCACGCGCTCGAGTCGGGCGAGCGAGCGCCGGCCGCCGTGAGCGCGAGCGTCGATGTGGCATCCGACGCGGAGAGTGCGCAGGGGCGCGTCGAATCGGTGCCGCTGCCGCTGCTCGCCGCCGTCGCGCGCTCCTTTGCGCCGCAGCTGCCGCTCGGGCAGCTGTCGCTCGAGGGAGTGGCGCACGAGCTCAGCTTCGACTGGAATGCGCGCCGCCCGGCCGGCGAGCGCCTCCGGACCTCCGCACGGCTCGAGGAGCTCATCATCGCGAGCCTCTCGCACGAGCTCACCCTGACCGGGCTCACCGCTCAGCTCTCCGGAGTCGACGCGCGACTCACCCTGGACCTGCACGGTGAGCGCGCGCAGCTGCACGCGGTGCGTGCCGAGCCGGTCTCGCTCGAGGGTCTCGTGGTCGCCGCGCGCTTCGCCCTCGCCGCGGAGCACGGCGGCTGGCAGCTGCGCACCGATGAGCTCGCGATCTCCCGCCCGGACCTCGCCCTCGCGGCGAGCGGGACGCTCGCGGCGGATGGCACCGGCGGCAAGCCCCGGGTCGCCGCACACATCGCTCTCAAGCAGGCGGACGCGGTCCTCATCGCGAAGCTGCTGGGTCCCGGCGCGCTCGCCGCGCTCGGCGCGGCCTCCGCCGCGCAGCTTTCCACCGGCCGCATCGAGAACGCCGATCTCGAGTGGCGCGGCACGGTCGATCCCGCACGGGCGCCCTGGAGCGCCGCGGGGAGCGTATTCCGGGGCGCCTTC
>Ga0209472_1002372_pt1 | contig 10589 bp, 11 predicted proteins | sample GraSoiAngelo_130_FD_185887 | JGI IMG/M metagenome (GOLD analysis project Ga0209472, IMG submission 185887) | Grasslands soil microbial communities from the Angelo Coastal Reserve, California, USA - 14_0929_02_20cm (SPAdes) (version 2) | ecosystem: Environmental > Terrestrial > Soil > Grasslands ...
CACACCCTGAAGAACGGCGACTTCAAGGACTCCGTGAAGGAGCAGCCGGGCTCGGCGGCCGTCGTTCAGGGCGTCACCGTCGACCGCGGCGGGATCGGCTACAGCGGCATCGGGTACGCCACCGCGGGCGTCCGCCCGGTGGCGCTCGCGGAGAAAGAGGGCGGCAAGTGCGTCGACGCGACGGCCGAGAACGCGTACTCGGGGGAGTACCCGCTGGCGCGCTTCCTCTACGTCTACGTCAACCGTCCGCCGGGCAAGCCGCTCGACCCGCTGACGCGCGAGTTCGCAAAGCTTGTCCTGTCCCGGGAGGGCCAGCAAGTCGTCGTCAAGGACGGCTACTTCCCGATTCCCGCATCGGTCGTCAAGGAAGAGCTCGCGAAGCTCCAGTAGGTGGCCATCGACGCCGAGACCCTCGACGCAGGCGAGCCGGGCGGACCGGCTCGTCTGCTCGCCGTCAGCCGGGCGCGCGCCGGCCGGCGGATCCTGGCCGACAGGCTCGCGACGCGGCTCGTGGTGCTCGGCGGCATCATCGTCATCGCGTCGATCCTCGCGATCCTGCTCGTCATTGCCGGCGAGGTCTACCCGCTCTTCCAGAAGCCCTCGGCGACCGTGGTCGGCCGCCACACCGCGACCTCCTCTGGTGGCCACGGGGAGCCGGCGCCAGGCGACTCGGTCGGCGTCGACGAGTACCGCGAGATCGCCTTCCGGATCACCGCGGGCGGGAGCCTCGCGTTCACCTCGCTTCGAGGCGAGCGCGCGCTGCCATCGGTGGCTGTGCCCGGCCTCGCGGGCGCGCGGATCGCCGCCGTGGCGACGTCCGGCACGTCCCGGTACGTCCTCGGCACGTCGGACGGTCGCGTGATCCCGCTCGAGATGAAGTTCGACGTCGCCTTCGGGCGCGGCGCCCGGACGGTGACGCCCGCGCCGGAGTTCGGTGAGCCTGCCATTCTCGACGGTGAGCGCCGGAGGGCCGTGCTGCGGCTCGCCTCGGCGACGCCCGGCGGGGGGCCGGTCACAGTCGCCCAGGTCGGTCCCGGCGAGCTCCTCGTGCAGACCGTGGTCGAGAAGAAGGCGCTCATCGGCCCGGTCCGCCGCGAGGCGTTGGTGCAGCCGCTCGATGCGGCGGTGGACGGCGAGATCACCACTATGGCGCTCGACGGCCGCGCGGAGGACCTCTTCCTCGGTACCTCGCGCGGTCGGGTCGTCCAGTACGACATGCGCGACCACAGGGGCCTCAGGCGCGGGGAGGCCGTGAGCGTGAGCTCCGTCCAGGCGCCGGTGACGGCCCTGGGCTTCCTGATCGGCGACCGCACGCTCGTCGTCGGCGACGGCGCGGGCTCCGTCTCGACCTGGCAGATGGTCCCGCCGCCCGGTGGCGGTGAGCGGCGGCTCAGGCGCGTCAACCGGTTCCGGGACCACCCGGCCCCCGTCGCGGCCGTGACGGCGTCCCGGCGCGACAAGGGTTTCGCGACCGCCGATGCCGGGGGCGGAATCCTCGTCCACTACGGCACGTCCGGCGAGACGCTGCTCTCCCTGCGGGCGGAGGACGCCCAGCCGCTCCGGGCGATCATGCTGGCGCCGAAAGCCGACGGCGTTGTCGGCGTGGACGCGGCCGGGACGGTGACCGACTGGCGGCTTCACAACCCGCATCCCGAAGCCACGCTCCGCACGCTCTTCGGCAAGGTCTGGTACGAGGGCTACTCGGAGCCGGCCTGGGTGTGGCAGTCGACGGGCGGCACGGACGACTTCGAGGCGAAGCTCAGCCTCACGCCGCTCGTCTTCGGGACTCTCAAGGGGACCTTCTACGCGCTCCTCGTCGCGGTGCCGCTCGCGCTGCTGGCGGCGATCTACGTGAGCGAGTTCATGCACCCGACCGTCAAGGGGTACGTCAAGCCAGTCGTCGAGATCATGGCGGCGCTGCCGAGCGTGGTCCTCGGGTTCCTCGCGGGCCTCTGGCTGGCGCCGATCGTCGAGCGCGTCGTCCCGGGGCTCTTCCTGCTCCCGCTCGTGGCGGTCCCCTCGATCCTGCTGGCGTTCCTGCTCTGGCAAAGGACACCGTCGGCCGTACGGGGCCGCGTCAAGGCCGGCACCGAGGCGCTGCTGCTGGTGCCGGTCGTGGCGGCGGCGGCCTGGCTGGCGTTCGCCCTCGGTGACCTTTTCGAGGGGACGCTGCTCGGCGGAAGCTATCGCGCGTGGCTCCAATCGGCCCTCGGTCTCACGTACGACCAGCGCAACTCGCTGGTCGTCGGGATCGCCATGGGCTTCGCGGTGATCCCGATCATCTTCACGATCGCCGAGGACTCGCTGGCGAACGTGCCCCAGCACCTTCGCGCGGGCTCGCTGGCGCTCGGTGCCACGCGGTGGCAGACGGCGCTGCGCATCGTGCTGCCGACGGCGAGCCCGGGCATCTTCTCGGCGATCATGATCGGGTTCGGCCGAGCGGTGGGCGAGACCATGATCGTGCTCATGGCGACCGGCAACACCCCGGTCATGGACTGGTCGATCTTCAACGGCTTCCGGGCGCTGTCGGCCAATATCGCCGTCGAGCTGCCGGAGGCGCCCGAGAGCGGCACGTTGTTCAAGGTGCTGTTCCTCGCCGCGTTCCTCCTCTTCGCCCTCACGTTCGGGGTCAACACGCTGGCGGAGCTCGTCCGGCTCAGGCTCCGCAGGAAGTACCGCTACCTGTGAAGCGGCTCTGGAAGGGCGGGGAGCCGTTCATCTGGCTGACCGGCGGGGCCCTCGCGCTCTGCCTGATCCTCGTGGCCGGCCTCGTGGCGCTCATCTTCGTAAACGGCCTCGGCTTCTTCTGGCCGAACGGCGTCATGCGCCTGACGCTCGCCGACGGCAAGGTCCTGACGGGGATCGTGCGGGATCGCGAGGCCGTGCCCGGCCGCTCCGGCGAGTACCGTCTGAAACTCCAGGTCGCGAACCGCGACCTCTATGGCGCCGACTTCCAGTGGGTGGACGAGGCGCGGATCGCCGGCCGCGCCTTCCCGCGGGACGTGGTGGTCGTCGAGCGTACCGAGTGGGGGCTCCTGATCGGGACCATCAAGGAGCTGCGCGATGGCGGTACGGCGGTGGCGGGTGGGCCCGAGGCGGGGATCGCGGAGCTCCGGCGCCGGCTGCCCGAGGCGGCGCGGCTCCGCGCCGAGATCCGGCGAGTCGAGAAGGGCGACATCGGCGCGATCAACTACGCGCAGGAGACGACGCGCCTCGCGCTTCGGCGTCTCGAGCAGCGCGGTATGACCGCGGGGCCCGAGGTGGACGCCATCCGCACGCGGATCGCCGAGCTCCAGGTGCGCTACGCGGCGCACGAGGCCCGGCTCGGGGAGCTCCGTCGGCGAGCGACGGCGAGCGTCGTCGTCGCGGCCGACGGCGGCAAGGAGAAAGAGCTGCCGCTGGCCCAGGTGCTCGACGTGTGGGCGCCGAACGCAATGGGCGTCCTCGCCAAGAGCGGCCACTACGCGGCCAAGGTCTGGGGATTCGTGAGCGACGATCCGCGCGAGAGCAACACCGAGGGCGGCGTGTTCCCCGCGATCTTCGGCACGGTCATGCTGGTCATGATCATGAGCCTGATGGTCACGCCCCTCGGCGTGCTCGCGGCGTTCTACCTGCGCGAGTACGCCAGGCAGGGCACGTTCGTCAGCGCCGTCCGCATCGCGGTGAACAACCTGGCGGGCGTCCCCTCGATCGTGTTCGGCGTGTTCGGCGTCGGCTTCTTCATCTACGTGGTCGGCGGGACCATCGACCGGCTCTTCTTCGCCGAGGCGCTGCCGACCCCGACCTTCGGCACCGGCGGGATCCTCTGGGCGTCCCTCACGCTGGCCCTCCTCACGGTGCCGGTCGTCATCGTCGCGACCGAGGAGGGGCTCGCCGCGATCCCGCAGGGGATCCGCGAGGCGTCCTTCGCCGTCGGGGCGACCAAGCTCGAGACCACGTTGCGCGTCGTCTTGCCCGCGGTCATGCCGTCCATCCTCACCGGGCTGATCCTGGCCATGGCGCGCGCGGCCGGGGAGGTGGCGCCGCTGATGATCACCGGCGTCGTCAAGCTGGCCCCGGCCCTGCCCGTCGACGGCTTCTGGCCGTTCGTGCACCTCGACCGGAAGTTCATGCACCTGGGCTTTCACATCTACGACGTGGGCTTCCAGTCGCCCAACGTGGACGCGGCGCGGCCCATGGTCTTCGTGACGACCCTGTTGTTGCTGGTGATCGCGGTCCTGCTGAACCTGTGCGCGATCGGTCTGCGTAACCGGCTCCGTCGCACGTACGCGATGGCGGCGGTCTAGGAGGGGCCCGTGGGCTCACACGTCAACGTCGTCGCCGGCCTCAATCGCCACGCCGGCGCCTCGGGTATCACGGAGGTGCCGATGGTCGAGATCGAGCGGCTGTCGCTCTGGTACGGCGACAAGCAGGCGCTCCGGGACATCGTGATGTCCGTGCCGAAGCAGCGCGTCACCGCGTACATTGGTCCGTCCGGCTGCGGCAAGACGACGCTGCTCCGCTGCCTCAACCGCATGAACGACCTCGTGGACGGCGTGCGGATCGTCGGGTCCATCCGGATCGGCTCCACGGACATCTACGACCCCACGCTCGACGTGACGGAACTCCGCAAGCGAGTGGGGATGGTCTTCCAGAAGTCGAACCCGTTTCCGAAGTCCATCTTCGAGAACGTCGCGTACGGCCCACGGATCCTGGGCGTCCGCGCCCGGAGCGACCTCGAGGGGATCGTGGAGCGAAGCCTGCGGGACGCCGCGCTGTGGGACGAGGTCCAGGATCGGCTGAACGACTCGGCCCTCGGGCTTTCGGGCGGCCAGCAGCAGCGCCTGTGCATCGCGCGCGCGATCGCCGTCGAGCCGGACGTGCTGCTGATGGACGAGCCCTGTTCGGCGCTCGACCCGATCGCGACGGCGAAGATCGAGGAGCTGATGCTGGAGCTGAAGAATAGCTATACGATCGTGATCGTGACCCACAACATGCAGCAGGCGGCCCGTGTGTCGGACTACACGGGCTTCATGCTGCTGGGCGAGCTGGTGGAGTTCGGCGTGACGCGGGGGCTGTTCACCAACCCGCGCGACCGGCGGACGGAAGACTACATCACCGGCCGGTTTGGCTAGACGGAGGCGGTCATGCAGCGACACTTCCACGAGGAGCTGGACGCGCTCAAGCAGACGCTCCTGGCGATGGGCGGGCTGGTCGAGGACCAGATCCGCCGGGTCATGCGCGCGCTGGTCGACCGGGACGGCGTCCTCGCCCAGGAGGTCATCGACCGCGACCGGCAGGTGAACGCCTACGACGTCGAGGTTGACGAGAAGTGCGTCGAGCTCTTGGCCCTCCACCAGCCGACGGCCAAGGACCTCCGCTTCATCACCACGGCGATGAAGATCGTGACCGACCTCGAGCGCATGGGCGACCAGGCCGTGAACATCGCCCAGCGCGCGATCGAGCTGAATCGTGAGCCCCAGCTCAAGCCCTACGTCGATCTGCCGCGGATGGCCGAGAAGGCCCAGCGCATGGTCAAGGAGAGCCTCGACGCGTTCGTGAGCCGCGACACCGAGCTCGCGCGGCGGGTGTGCGCCGAGGACGCCGACGTCGACGCGCTGAAGGAGCAGATCTTCCGCGAGCTCCTGACCTTCATGATGGAGGACCCCAAGACTATCGCGCGCGCGATCCGGCTCATCCTGATCTCGCGCTTCCTGGAGCGCGTGGCCGACCACGCGACCAACATCGGCGAGATGGTCGTCTACATGATCGAGGGCAAGATGGTGCGGCACACGCTCGCGTAATCCTCGGAGGGGGCCTCGACGGCCCCGACGGCGGTGACTTCGACCGGACTGTGTTAGCCTCTCTGCATGTCCCGGGCTGCCGCCGCCGACGCCGACGCGATCGAGGAGCTCTACGCACGCGGGGTCACGGACGGCCTGCCCGTGGTACCGCCGACGCGCGCCCGGGTCGCGCGCGCGATCGCCGCGTCGGGACGCGGCCCGGACGAGCTGGTCGGGCTCGTCCCGCCCAACTACGGCCGCGCGACCGTCGAGAAGGTCGCGGTCAACGCCGTGATGGCCGGCTGCCGGCCGGAATATCTCCCCGTCGTGATCGCGGCCGTCGAGGCGGTGTGCGACGAGGCGTTCGACCTCCACGGCGTGTCGGCGACGACGAACGCCCCGTCGCCGCTCGTGATCGTCGGCGGACCGATCCGGACGGCGCTCGACATCAACTGCGGCGCGGGCGTCTTCGGCTCGGGGTGGCGCGCCAACGCAACGATCGGTCGCGCGCTGCGCCTGGTCTGCGTGAACGTCGGCGGTGCCACGCCGGGTGTGGTCAGCATGTCGACGCTGGCCCACCCGGGCCGATACACGTACTGCATCGGCGAGCGGGAGGAGGCGAGCCCCTGGGAACCGCTCGCCGTCGAGCACGGGTTCCCGCCCGGGCAGTCGACCGTCGCCGTGCTGGCCGCCGACGCGCCGCTGGGCGTCTACGACCAGCGCTCGCGCGCGCCCGAGGATCTGCTGGCGACGATCGCCGCGAGCATGGCCGTGGTCTCGCACCACAAGATGACGCACTGGGGGGACACGCTGCTCGTCCTCTCGCCCGAGCACGCGACGATTCTCGGCGACGCGGGCTGGAAGAAACCCGACGTGCGCCGCTGGCTCTTCGAGCGGCTCCGGTGGCCGGTGCGCGAGCTCGTCCCCGGGTATCACGGCGGGGAGGGGTTACCCGAGCACGTGCTGGCGAAATTCCGCGACCCCGCGAGCGAGACGACGGCGATCCCGAAATTCCGCGCACCGGAGCACATCAAGCTCGTCGTCGCCGGCGGGAGCGCGGGACGGTTCTCGGCGATCGTGCCCGGCTGGACGTTCTCGAAGGGCTCGGCGCTCGTGTTCCGACGCATTCGCACGCCATAATCGGGAGGAAGACCCATGGACGAATACCTCGACCCGACCGCCTCGGTCGCCGTACCGCGGAAGACCGCGCCCCGGCCGTCGAGCCTCGACGGCAAGGTCGTCACGCTGCTCGACATCTCGAAGGCGAAGGGCAACCATCTCCTCGACCGGATCGAGGAGCTCCTGCGCGAGCGCGCGCGCCCGAAGGCCATCGTGCGGAAGAAGAAGCCGACCTTCGCCCGGCCGGCGCCCGACGGACTCCGCGCGGAGCTCGTCGCCGGGACGGACGTCCTCATCGAGGCCCTCGCCGACTGAGGGTCGTGCACCACGTGCAGTGTGCACGACGGCGTGTTCTTCGAGGACCACGGCATCCCCACCGCGACGGTGATCTCCGCCGAGTTCGCCCGGGCGGCCCGGGCCCAGGCCCTGGCACTCGGGGCGACGGACTACCGGACGGTCGTCGTCCCGCATCCCATCCAGCCCCTCACGCGTGACGAGGTGAGGGCGCTGGCCGACAAGGCATTCGACGAGATTCTGAGGAGGCTCACGGCGTGAGGATCATGGACAAGCAGTGGTACCTATTCGACGTCGGCCCGTCCACGCCGCCGGCGCTCGAGGTGGCGCCCGGCGAGGCGTTCACGCTCGAGGTGCGCGGGGCGTTCGCCGACGTGGCGGATATCCGGACCGTGCCGACGCCCTTCACGCCGGCGTGCGACGGCCATCCGCTCGCGCCGATCGCGGGCCCGGTGCGAATCCGCGGCGCGCGGCCGGGCGACGCGATCGTGGTGGAGCTGCTCGAGATCACCCCGCACGGCGAGGGCAAGACCGCGATCGTGCGGGACTTCGGTGTGCTCCGACGCGAGTTCGGCGAGCCGTGGGCGCTCTCGTGCCCCGTGAAGGACGGGCGCGCGTGGTTCGGCGGACGGATTCCGATCCCGCTCAACCCGAACCTCGGGACCGTCTCGACGATGCCGACGGAGGGCTACAAGCCCTCGTACGCGGGCGCCTACGGCGGCGACTTCGACCAGAAGGACGTGCGCGCGGGGAGCCGGATCCACCTGCCCGTCCTGCTCGACGGCGCGCTTCTCTTCTTCGCCGACCCGCACGCCGCGATCAGCGACGGCATCATCTCGGGCACCGGCGTCGAGTGCGACGCCACCGTGCGCGCCCGCGTGGAGCTCCAGAAGGGGCGCGCGCTCGACCGCCCGATCATCGAGGTGGACGACACCGTGCAGGTCTTGGGCTTCGGTCCAACGGTCGAGCTCGCCACGGAGGATGCGGCGCGCGGCGCCGTCGAGTGGTTCGTCGGGCGCACGGGCATGGATCGCCGCGAGGCGTACATGCTGCTCTCGATCGTCGGCGAGCTGCGGATCGGCACCTCGCCGCGCCCGGTCATGGCCGCCCGCCTCATCATCCCGCGGCACGTGATCGACGCCGCGACGCGCGGCTGAGCGGGATGCTGGTCGGGGCGTTCGCGTGCGCGCACACGCCCCAGCTCCTGTCGCGGCCCGAGACGGAGGACCGCGATCTCGTGCTGCGCGTCCACGCCGCGTTCGCGCGCGTCAAGCGGCGGCTCACGACGCAGAGGCCGGACGCGATCGCGGTGGTCGCGGGCGACCACATCGAGGCGTTCTTCCTGAACGCCGTGCCCGCGCTCGCCGTCTACGTGGGGACGGAGTGCGCCGGGACGTTCGGGCGCTACCGGTACCGGTTCCCGATCCACGAGCCGCTGGCCCGCGCGGTCGTCGAGGGGGGGATCGAGCGGGGGTTCGACCTCTTGTATACCCAGGATGCGCCCCTCGATTACGCGTTCTACGTCCCGCTGCACTTCACGATGCCGGAGCCGTCCGTCCCCCTCGTGCCGCTGCACGTCAACGTGTACCTGCCGCCGCAGCCGACGCCCAGGCGCTGCTATGAGTGGGGACGCGCGCTCGGCGAGATCCTGCGCGCGCGTCCAGAGCGCGTGGTCCTCATGGCCTCGGGCGGCATGTCCCATTTTCCGGGGACCGATCGCTACGCGTCGCCGGACTTCGACTACGACAGGCGGTTGCTGGACCTGCTGGCCGCGGGGCGGGGCCGGGAGCTGGCCGCGATCACCGCGGAGGAGCTGGACAAGGCCGGCAACATCGAGCTCCGGACGTGGCTCACGCTGCTCGGCGCCGTGGGTGACGCGACGGCCGACGTGTACTGCTACGAGCCCTCGTGGCATCACGGTAACGCCGTCGTGGAGTGGCTCTTGTGAGCGGCGAGTTGCACTACCGCTTCCCGCCCGCGTCGGCCTACCGCCTCAACCGGTGCCTCTTCGCGCTCAAGTCGGACGACGCGTTCCGGTCGCGGTTCCTCCGGGACGGGCGCGCCGCGACGCGCGAGATGGGGCTCAGCGAGGCGGACTCGGGTCCGCTCCTCCGCGGTGACCGCGACGCGCTCGTGGCCCGGGGCGCGCATCCCTATCTCGTCTTCATGGCGGAGCTCCGGCTCAGGATGGAGCGTGAGCCGGTGACGTTCGAGCACTTCTAGGGCTCGCGCGGGCCCTCGAGGAGGACACGGTGACGACGACCTTGACCGAGAGCGACGTGGTCAAGATGATCGCGAGCCTCAGCAACTGGGGCCGCTGGGGGAAGGACGACGAGCTGGGGACGATCAACCTCATCACGCCGGAGAAGCGGAAGCGCGCGGCGGCGCTCGTGCGGGATGGCGTGCCGGTGAGCTGCGCGCGGCCGATCGCGACCAACGCGATCGGTGCCGACACCACGTTCCAGCCGCTGCGCTTCATGGTGGACTCGGGCGAAGGGCGCGACCACGACTCGCCCGAGCGGATCCTCACGCGCCGTGGCGCGTCCGAGTTCATCGGCATGGTCTTCCACGGCTACACGATCACCCACGTGGACACGCCGGCGCACTACTTCTGGCAGGGCAAGATTTACAACGGCCGCTCGTGCAATCTGATCACCTCGCGTGAGGGCGCCCAGGTGGAGTCGGTGGACCTGCTGCGCGACGGCGTCGTGAGCCGCGGCGTGCTCCTGGACGTCGCGGCGCTCAAGGGACGCTGGCTCGGCTCGGGCGAAGGCGTGATGCCCGAGGACCTCGAGGCCGCCGAGAAGGCGCAGAACGTCCGCGTCGAGCCGGGGGACATTTTGTTGATCCGGACGGGCTACTACGCGCGACGGCTTGCGGAGGGCCCGGGCCATCCGCTCAAGGACGGCTCCCCCGCGGCCCACGTGGTGTGCATGCCCTGGTTCCGGGAGCGCGACATCGCGATGCTCGGGACCGACACCCACAACGACGTGAGTCCGGCGACGCACCCCGGCCTCGGCAACGTCGTGCACATCGTGGCGCTCGTCTCAATGGGGCTCTGGCTGATCGACAACGCCAACCTCGAGGACCTGGCGCAGGCGTGCGCGGCGCGGCGACGATGGGAGTTCATGCTCACGATCGCGCCGCTCCGGCTCCAGGGCGTGACGGGCTCGCCCGTGAACCCGATCGCGCTGTTCTAATCGTTGTGGGGCTGGAGACTCGTCTCGACGGCCCGCTCTCGAACGGATCCTCTAGCGCGCCAAGGGATGCAAGACGTCGATCGCCCAGCCCACGTCCAGGCGCTCCCCCAGCCAACCCGGAGTGGCAGTGCGCGCGTGCAGGACAAGCCCCTCGGCATCGTGCTGTCCTCGTAGGATCTCGACGGGATCGCCGAGCACGGCCAGAGGAGGCGGC